>Ga0066464_1000568_pt1 | contig 13829 bp, 9 predicted proteins | sample LakWasMe94_HOW11_2_FD_59583 | JGI IMG/M metagenome (GOLD analysis project Ga0066464, IMG submission 59583) | Freshwater sediment methanotrophic microbial communities from Lake Washington under simulated oxygen tension - Sediment Metagenome 94_HOW11 | ecosystem: Environmental > Aquatic >...
CGCTGAATGTCGAGTTGACCGAAACCAGCCAACAGATCGCTCCGCGCGCCGGCGCCGTGGTGGCCCTCAAGTACGGCACCAGCAACGGCCAGGCGCTGTTGCTCAACGTGACCCTGGCCGATGGCAGCCCGCTGCCGTTCGGTGCCGGCGTGACCGACGACCGCGGGGTCTCCGTGGGCGTGGTCGGGCAGGGCGGCCAGCTGTATGCCCGGGTCAAGGACAACGCTCGCCAGTTGCTGATCAGCTGGGGCAGCCAGGCCGGCCAGCAATGTGCGCTGCCCTTGCCGCCGGGCAAGAGCGACGGCCAGCAACTGCGCCAGGTGGATGCCGTGTGTGCGGTGGCTCAATCCGACAATCGCGTTGCTTCTGCGAACAACGCACAGGAGAACAAGTGATGAATATGCTGCGAGTGTTGAAGTTGAGTGCGGCCGTGCTGGGCTTGTCGTCGCTGGCGGGAGTGGCGATGGCTGACTGCCGGTTCTATGAAGGTGCGGCTTTTTTTGGCTCGATGCCGCTGCTGGGGGGAAATATCACCGTGGGCCGGGACGTGCCGTTGGGTACGGAGGTGTATCGGCAGACTTTTCAAGTGCCCGTTACCACCGGCATCAACTGTGACTTGGGCCTTTACGAGATCGAGCGTGTTCGTACGCTGCCTGTCACGCCCAGGCCTTTGTCTTCCTGGTCGGGTTCACCCTATGGCGGGAAGGTCTATCTGACGAATGTGCCGGGGATTGGGGTCGCTGTCTGGAATGCCAGTACCGCCATGCCTTTCACTCAGAGCTACGGCAACTGTGGCGGTGGAACCGCCAGTTGCAATTGGCTGAATGTACAAAGGGCCATGGCATTCGATATTTCCTTGATCAAGATCGGTGAGGTGTCTCCAGGCACCATCCAGGGCGCATCGTTGCCGACCATGGCGCAGAGCTGGGTCACCACCAACACCCTCCAGGTGCAACGCGTCAGCCTGACCGGCAGCATCAATGTCGTGTCCCGTACCTGCAGCACTCCGGATGTGACGGTGGACATGGGTACGCGTCGGCTGAGCGAGCTTTCCGGGGTGAACAGCGCGACCCCCTGGAAGGACTTCACCATTGACCTGAACAACTGCCCGGCTTTTCACGGCATCTATTCCGGCACCGGCCCACGCTGGTTGAGCGACGGCACCAGCAGCAACCTCGACTCGCGCACCAGCAACGTGCTGCGCCTGCGCCTCGACCCGGTGCGCACCGCGATCAATCCGGGCCAGGGCATCCTGAGCCTCGACCCGAGCGCCCCGGGCGATGCGCCGGCGGCCAGTGGCATCGGCCTCCAGGTCGCCGACAGCCATGGCGGGGCGCTGCCCCTGGCCACCCTGCGGCCCAGCGGCATTACCCCGAGTGCCACGGAAGGCAGGAGCTACACCATTCCACTCAAGGCCCGCTACATCCAGACCGCCAGCAGCATCACGGCGGGGCCGGCGAATGCCTCGGCGGTGTTCACCATCAACTATCAGTAACGACGGATCGGCGCGGTGGCGCTGAAGATCGTGCGGTGTCCGCAACTGTGGTCAGCCAGCCAGGAGAGCCAATGATGAAAATGAAACGGGTATTGAAGGCGGGGGCCGCGGTGTTGGTATTGTCATCGCTGGCGGGGCTGGCGATGGCTGACTGCAATTTTATCGACGGCACCTCGACTATGGTCAGGACCATGCCGTTGCTGGGCGGCAATATCACCGTGGGCCGCGACGTGCCCCTGGGGACCGAGGTCTATCGGCAGACGTTTTCACCTGCAACCGCTGTGAGGATCAGCTGTTCGGCCGGGCTGTACAACCTTGAGACGCGTCGTGGCCTTCCTGTTTTGCCGCTGCCCTTGTCCAGTTGGGCGGGCACGCCATATGGGGGGCATGTCTATCAATCGGGGGTGCCCGGTATCGGTGTGGCTATCTGGTTCGCGGGTACGCCACTTCCAGCTTCTGGCAACGGTACCAATTGTGGTGGCGGTACTGCTCCCTGTATTTGGCACGTCCAGCCAACGATGGCCTTTGACCTGTCACTCATCAAGATCGGCGATGTATCTCCAGGGACAGTCCAGGGCTCGAAAATGCCCACCGTTGACCAGAAATGGGTGACCAGCAATACCCTCGAGGTTTCCCGGGTCGACTTCTCCGGCAGCATCAATGTGGTATCCCGGACCTGTGAAACACCGGATGTCGCGGTGCCCATGGGCACTCATATGACCCATGAGTTTTCCGGGTTGAACAGTTCCACGCCGTGGAAGGACTTTGTCATCGAGCTGAACAATTGTCCTGCTTTTCACGGTACGCACAGAGGGGGCGGCCCGCGATGGGGGAGCGATGGTTCGGTGACCTCGCGTACCCCCGATGCAAACGTGCTGATGCTGCGCCTGGATGCAACCCGGCCTGCGATCAATCCGTCCCTTGGCATCCTGAGCCTCAACCCCAGTGCTCCCGGCGACGCCGTTGCGGCTACTGGAGTCGGCGTCCAGGTGGCTGACCGAGTCGGTACGCCGCTGCCCCTGGCCACCCTGCGCGCCAGCGGCATCACCCCGAGCGCCACGGAAGGACAGAGCTACACCATCCCGCTCAAGGCCCGCTACATCCAGACCGCCGGCAGCGTCACGGCGGGGCCGGCGAATGCCTCGGCGGTGTTCACCATCAACTACCAGTAGCGATGGCCGTGGCCCTTCCGCCAGTGCGGGAGGGGCCCCCGGGCCGAGCCCGTTTCCCACTGAGAGCCTTGTTCCATGTCCAGACTTCCATTGCGCGTCCTGGTCCTCGAGGACCATTCCTTTCAACGTCTGTTGGCGGTGAGCATGTTGCGGCAATTGGGTTGCAGCGAAGTGTTCGAAGCCGCCGACGGGGCCGCGGCCCTGGCGCTTCTGCACGAAGTGGGGCCGGTGGATATCGCCTTGTGCGACCTGTGCATGGAAGGCATGGACGGCCTGGAGTTTCTCCAGTGTGTCGGCGATACCCGCCAGGTTGGTTCGGTCATTCTCTGCAGCTCGCTCTCGGCGGATGTGCGCCGATCGGTACGCCAGATCATTTCCCTGCTGGGGCTGGAGTTCCTCGGCGATGTCGGCAAACCCTTGTGCATGGAGGCACTGGAGGCCCTGCTAAAAAAGCGCTTGCATGCGCCTGCTACCAGGCGCTCCCCACCGCCGATTCCGGAGGTGGTTCAGGAAGATGAGATCCGGCGTGCCCTGCAGGCGGGCCAGTTGCAGCCTTATTACCAGCCCAAGTTCGACCTGCGCACGGGGCTGGTCCGCGGCGTGGAGGTCCTGGCGCGTTGGGAGCATCCCTGCAAGGGGGTTCTGTCACCGGCTGCGTTCATGCCGTTGCTGGAGCGATGCGGCCTGATGGATGCGCTGCTGTTCGAGCAGATGGAGCAGGCACTGGACCTGCAACGCCAGGCGCGAAGCCAGGGCCATGCCCTGAACCTGGCCTTCAACCTGCAGGCCGCCCAACTGGCCAACGATGAACTGGCTCCCCGGATCAAGGCGCTGCTGACACGCCATGCCGCCTTTGGCGCGGGCCTGACCTTCGAGCTGACCGAAAACGGGCTGTTGCAGGCCCCGCAAACCAGCATCAAGAATCTGGTGCGCTTGCGCATGATGGGCTGCTGCCTGGCGATCGATGATTTTGGTGCGGGGTTCTCCTCGTTGCAGCGGCTGTGCGTGCTGCCTTTCACCGAGATCAAGCTGGATGCCGAGTTCGTCCGGGCGCTCAGGCACGAGCCGCGCTGCCAGGCGGCGATCGCCAGCACCCTGGCGCTGGGCCGGGCATTGGATATGTCGGTGGTGATCGAAGGCATCGAAACCGAAGAGCAGCGTCAGCAACTTCTGCGGCTGGGCTGTACCACGGGACAGGGTTATCTGTGCGCCCGGCCAATGAGTGGTGGGCAACTGCTGCATTGGCTCGGCAAACAACAGATCTGTGCATGAAAGCCTGGGTCAATGACCGTTGACACCCACTCGCCACAATCCCCCCATTGCTTGGGAAAAGTCCTACATACCGGTTTTATCGTGCTCGATAAGCTTGCGGCGCCTCAGCTGGAGTCAGCTGCACATTCAAATGACGGTTTGCAACGATGACCAACAAGACCCTGCGGATACTGATCGCTGACGATCAGCACTTCCAGCGCCTGAAAATTGAAAAGATCCTCAACCAGCTGGGGTATTTCCGAATCGCCCCGGTGCACTCGTTCGATGAAATCGAAACCCTGACGTGCTGCCCCAGCAAGCCGTTCGATCTGTTGATCATCAGCACCGCACTGGTCGCTGCCCTGGATATCGACCTTGAAGCCTTCTGCCGCGACACCCCGCTGATTCGTCACGCCCTGATCTACGACAGCTGGCAGGCGCAGCTGCCATCCATGCCCGAGCCGCTACCGCCAGTGGTGCAGGTCAGCTTGTCGGGGGCGCCGGGGAGCGAGTCGCTCAAGCAACTGATGGCGATGATCGATCCCCCACCACAGCGCCATGGGCTGCAGGTTCTGCCGTGGTTGCGCGAACTTTCCCGGGGACGGGTCAGTTAGGGCGGGGCGGTTCGGGGTTTTCATTGCCCATGCGATCGCTATCGCGGGCAAGCTCCGCTCCTACAGATTGCGGCCGGTGGCGAGAGACCGGAGGCGACTGTCGCAGGCGCCATACGGCACTTGCCATCCGCTTTACGTTAACGTCAAGATGCTTCGGCGCGGTTTCTGCCGTGGCGCAGGTTTTGCTTCTGTAAAGGCAAGGCTGGCCACGGGCCAAACTTCCCTTTACTGCCATCTGAACCGGGTGTAGACATTGGCCTTGGCTTGCGTGCCCCTCGCAATCCAAGGGAATGGACCGGGGAGGGCCGGGCGGACCGATTCGGAGCGCTTGATGACTCTTATAAGAACAACAACGGGCGAGCTGCAGCACAAGGCCGGGCTGGCCCGGAAAAAACTCCATCTGGAAGGCGAAGTCCCCGATGGCGTATTGCGGGCGGAAATCGATGCTTCATGGCGGCGCAGCCTCAGCCATGGCGTGCACTTCAATGGTCAGCCGGAGCTGACCCTGGAGTCCGGCGCCAGCCTCGAGGTGCTGCTGTCGAGCAATCGCCTGCTGCTCGACGCGGCGATCCCCGCCATCGACTACCTGGCCGAGCGCCAGGGCCAGGACGGCCTGATCATCCTGGCCAATGCCGACGCCACCATTCTGTCGATCGAGGGCCGGGCCGACCGGCTCAAGGGCAGCGGCGTGCAGGACATCACCCTCGGCGCCTGCTGGAGCGAAGCCACTCGCGGCACCAATGCCCTGGGCACGGCGCTGGTGGAAGCACGCACCACCCTGATCGATTGCGGCGAACATTACCTGGATCGCCTGAGCCATTTTTCCTGCACCTCGGTGCCCATCCATTGCCCCCAGGGCGAGATCCTCGGCGTGCTCGACCTGACCCGCGAAGGTCCGCTGGGGCGCTTCCAGGACAGTTCGACGCTGCTGGCCATGGCGGTCAGCCAGATCGAGAGCCGGGTGTTCAACGCCTCTTACCCGGAGCAGATCGTCCTGGCGTTCCACAGCCGCCGGCAGTACCTGGAGTCCCCCTGGCAAGGCCTGCTGGCCCTGAGCCTGGGCGGGCAGATCCTCGCGGTCAGCACCCAGGCCTGCCAGTTGCTCAATGCGCCGCGCTCGGCCCTGGTGGGCCGGCGCTGCGAGGAGTTCCTCGGCGTCGACGGCCTGCAATTGCTGGCGCGCCTGCAACAAGGCGGCATCGGCAGCCTGCAGACCGCCAAGGGCGAGTTTTTCTACAAGACCCTGCGCGCGCCGCAACGCTCGATCAATGTCAGCAGCGTGCCGCGCAGTGCGCCGAAGAATGCCCCGAGCCATCCGCAACTCGAGGTTTTGGCCGGCAGCAACAGCCGTTATGCCCGCGCCCTGCACATGGCCCGCCAGGGCCTGGCCAATGCCTTGCCGGTGTTGCTGCTGGGGGAAACCGGCACCGGCAAGGAGGTCGTTGCCCGCGCCCTGCACCTGGCCGGCAGCCGCGCCGACAAACCCTTTATCGCGGTGAACTGCGCGGCGATCCCCGAAGGCCTGATCGAGTCGGAGCTGTTCGGTTATCGCGAGGGCGCTTTCACCGGTTCGCGCCGTGGCGGCATGATCGGCCGCCTGCAACAGGCCCATGGCGGCACCCTGTTCCTCGATGAAATCGGCGATATGCCGCTGGCCTTGCAGGCGCGCCTGCTGCGAGTGTTGCAGGACCGCAAGGTGGCGCCGCTGGGCGCTGGCGAAGAGCAGGACATCGACATTGCGCTGATCTGCGCCACCCACCGCGACCTCAAGCAGCAGGTGGCCGACAAGCAGTTTCGCGAGGACCTGTTCTACCGGGTCAACGGCATCAGCGTGATGCTCCCGGCGCTGCGCGAACGCGAGGACTTCGACGCGCTGCTGGACGTCCTGCTGGCCAAGCTCGGCAGCCCCGGGGTGCTGCTGGCCGAGGACCTGCGCCAGCTGCTGGCCGGCTATCACTGGCCAGGCAATATCCGCCAGCTGGAGATGGTGCTGCGCACGGCGCTGGCGATGCGCGAGGAGGGCGAAGCGGCCCTGAGCCTGGACCATCTGCCCGACAGCATGCTCGACGATCTCAATGCCAGTGAGCGGCCGGCCACCGGCAGCATCCGCGAGAACCAGCTGGAGCTGATCCGCCAGGCGCTGGACAGCCACCAGGGCAATGTTTCCGCCGCCGCCGATGCCTTGGGCATCAGCCGCGCGACCCTGTACCGCAAGCTCAAGCAGTTGCGCAGCTGATGTCGCGCCTGCTCAGCCGGCTGGTGGACAGCCCTGACCCCGCGGCCCTGCAGGCCGCCTTGCGCTGGTTGTATGGGTTTGTCCGCCCGCAGCGCCTGGCCATCGCCGGGCTGCTGGCGCTGTCGGTCTGTGCCTCGCTGCTGGTGCTGGTGCAGCCGTGGCTGACCAAGCTGCTGATCGACGACGGCCTGCTGGCGCGCAATTTCCCGATGCTGGTGTGGATCGCCGGGCTGATGATTCTCGCCGGGCTGCTGGGCACCGCGCTGTCGGGCATCAACCGCTACCTGCACACGCGTCTGTCGGGGCGGATTCTGTTTGCCTTGCGCGATGATCTGTACCGGCATTTGCAGCGCCTGTCGCCGGGCTTCTATGGGCAGCGGCGGATCGGCGACCTGATGTCGCGACTCGATGGCGACGTGGCGGAGATCCAGCGCTTTGCCGTCGACTCGCTGTTCTCCGCGGTGTCCAGCGTGATCGGCCTGGTGGTGGCCCTGGCGCTGCTGGTGACCCTGTCCTGGCAGCTGTCGCTGCTGGCGCTGCTGCTGATCCCCCTGGACCTGCTCTGGCTGCGCTGGATGCGGCGCAAGGTCGAGCGCGATGTGCGGCAACTGCGCGAGCGCTCGGCGGACATGTCGTCGTTCATGGTCGAGACCCTGCCGGTGATGAAGTTCATCCAGAGCGCCGGCCAGCAGCAGCGCGAAGCGCAGCGCCTGGAGCGCCTGGGGCAGGGCTACATGAGCCAGTTGCTGCGCCTGCAGGTCAGCGAGTTCTTCACCCAGGCCGTGCCCGGCACCCTGACCTCGCTGTCGCGGGCCTGTGCGTTTTTGATCGGCGGCTATTGGGTGGTGCAGGGCACCTGGCAACTGGGCGCGCTGATCGCCTTTTCCACTTACCTGGGCATGGCCGTGGGGCCGGTGCAGAGCCTGCTGGGGCTGTACGTGGCAGTCCAGCGCATGACCGTCAGCCTGGGTCGGGTCATGGAGTTGCGCGGCGAACCACCGAGCGTGACCACGCCGCCGCAACCGCTGCCGATGCCCAGCGGCGGCGAGCTGTATTTCCGTGATCTGCACTTCAGCCACCCGGGGCGACCCAGCACCCTGCGCGGCATCGAGGCACGGATTCCCTATGGCCTGAAAGTGGCCCTGGGCGGCGGCTCCGGGGTCGGCAAGTCAACCCTGATCGACCTGCTGCAACGCCACCACGACCCGCAGTCCGGGCAGGTGCTGCTGGACGGTGTGGACCTGCGCCAGCTCGACCTGTTCGAGTTGCGCCGGCGCATTGCGGTGGTCAGCCAGGACATCGTGCTGTTCCGCGGCAGCCTGGCCGACAACCTGGCCTACAGCGTGCCCGACGCACCGCGCGCGGCGGTGGCCGAGGTGGCGCGGCTGGCGCAACTGGACAGCCTGATCGAGTCGTTGCCCGAAGGCCTGGACAGCCCGTTGGGCGAGCGCGGCCAGCAACTGTCCGGCGGGCAGAAACAACGGATCGCGATTGCCCGCGCGCTGCTCCAGGCCCCCTTGATTCTGGTGCTGGACGAAGCCACCTCGGCGGTGGACGAAAGCACCGAGCGCGAAGTGATAGAGGCCATCGACCGGCTGTTCGCCGGGCGCACGCGGATCCTGATCAGCCACCGGCCCTCGACCCTGGCCGACGCCGACCTGCGCTTCGAACTGGTGGACGGCGTCTTGCAGTCGGTGAAGGTGCCCCATGAAGCCTGAGCTGCGGATCGGTGTGGTCGACAGCGGGCATACGGCTGCGCAACGCCCGCAGGTGGTGGCCGGGCGGCGCTTCTATCTGGTGGAGGACGGGGTGGGCGTGGGTGACTTGCGGGAAGACCCCCTCGGCCACGGCAGTGCGATCATCGAGGCGATCCGCGAGCGGGCGCCCAAGGCGCGTTTCTGTGTGGCCCAGGTGTTCGACCAGCGCGGGGTGACCAGCGCCCTGCAGATCGCCAGCGCCCTGGACTGGCTGGTGAGCCAGCAGGTGCGGCTGATCAACCTCAGCCTGGGGCTGCGCCAGGACCGCAGCCTGTTGCGCGAAGCCTGCGCGGCGGCCCTGGCCCGCGGCGTGCTGTTGTGCGCATCAAGCCCGGCCCAGGGCGAAGGCGTATTCCCGGCCCGCTACCCGGGGGTGCTGCGGGTGACCGGCGATGCCCGTTGCACCCCCGGCGAATGGTCGTGGCTCGACAGCCAGCAGGCCGATTTCGCCGCCTGTGTGCAGGGCTGCCATCCCGGCCAGTCCGGCGCCAGCCTGGGCTGCGCGGCCTTGAGCGGGCATATCGCCGGTTACCTCGGCGAACACCGCGACGCCAGCAACCCGCAGGTGGTCCAGTGGCTGCAGACCCATGCCCGTTATCACGGCCCCGAACGGCGCGGCTGGACATGAAGCCGCTGCTGATTATCGGCGCCGGTCCGGCGGGCGCCGCGGTGGCCCTGGGCTTGCGACGGCTGGGTTACGAGGTGGCGCTGGTCAGCGAGTGGCGGCGTTTCCCGGCGCTGGAAGGGGTGTCGCTGCGGGTGCTTGAAGCCCTGCGTGGCGCCGGCCTGGGGCGCGCGCTGGAGGCTGGGTTGCAGGCGTCCCAACGCCAGGTGGCATGGAACGGCCAGAGCCATGCGCAGAACGTCGAATACCTGCTGGATCGCCCGCGCTTCGATCGCGGCCTGCGCGAGGATTTGCGCGAGGCCGGGGTCGAGCTGATCGAAGGCCGGGTGCTGGAGGTGCAGTCGTCCTTGAGCGGGCATCGGCTGCGGATCGAGGGGCAGGCCGAGCGCTTCGCGGACTTTCTGGTGGAGGCCCGTGGGCGTCAGGCGCCTGCATTGAGTAAAGAGCTGGGCAAAGGCCTGCGGGGACCGGAAACGCTCAGCCTGCTCAACCGTTGGCAGGGCGCGCCGGGCCCCACCGCCAGCGCCGTGCACAGCCTTGAGGACGGTTGGGCCTGGATGGCGCGCCAGGCCGATGGCCAGTGTTACTGGCAACTGACGGTGGACGTGGCCAGCGCTGCACTGCCGGGCAAGCCGCAGTTGCTGGATTACTGCCGCCAGCGGCGCCAGGGTTCGGCCCTGGCGCGGGAGTTTTTCGCTGACGGGCCGGTGCTCGATCTGCAGCTGCACGCGCGCAGCAGCACGGCGATTCTCTGCCCGCAGGTGTGTGGCGATAACTGGATTCGCGTGGGCGATGCGGCCATGGCCGTGGACCCGCTGTCGGGCAACGGTATCTTCCAGTCGCTGTCCTCGGCGTTGCAGGCGCCGGCGGTGATCAACACCCTGCTGCAACGGCCGGAACGCGCGGCCCTGGCGCAGCGCTTCCATGCTCAGCGGGTGGAGCAATTGTTCCTGCGCTTCGCCCGCATCGGCCGCGACTTCTACGCCGACGAGCAGCGCTGGGCCGAACGGCCTTTCTGGCAGGCGCGACGGCAGTGGCCGGACCGCGAGCCGGCGCACTCCATGGCGGACTTTTCCGCCCTGCGCATCGAACGTGCGCCGGTATTACGCGAGGGCCTGGTGGACGAAGCCGAGGTGGTGATCACCCCGGACCAGCCGCTGGGTATCTGGCATGTGCAAGGGGTGGAACTGGCGCCGCTGTTGCGCCGCTTGCCCAACGAACCGGTGCAACAGCTGCTGGCGGGGTTGAGCGAGACGCAGGACAGGGCCGTGCGTGGCTGGTTGCTGGGGCAGGGGTATCGGCCCTGAGGTGAAGGGGCGGCCTGCTGTCGCCGCTGCCGCAGGCTGCGATCGATCGGCGGATGTGTGGTGCCTGGGCGATTTATCGCGGGCAAGCCTCGCTCCTACAGAAGATGAGACAACCCTGTAGGAGCGAGGCTTGCCCGCGATCCGCGCAGCGGCCATCTGAGCCCCGTCGTTCCTGACGAAGCGCTAACAAGCCAGGGTCCGGACAGACCCCCGGCTTGCCATGGCTAACGATCAGCCAGCGGGATTGACGTACACCCGGTGGCCGCCTTTCCAGGTTTCACAGACCTTGATGTCCCTGATGCTGGTGGCCGGCACTTTTTCGTCGAGTGGGTCTTGCTCGAGAATCACCAGGTCCGCGAAATTGCCATCCTGCAACGACCCGGTCCAGCCCTCGGCGTGGCACTGCCAGGCCGCGTCATAGGTGATGGCTTTCAAGGCCTGCTTGCGCGTCAGGCATTCGGCCTCATTGAGGATCGGTTGCAGCCTTGGGTCGTGGACGAAACGCCCCTGGGCATCGCGAATGCCTTCCATCTTGCGGGTCACTGCCTGTTCCATGGAGCGCAGCGGCCCCAGGGGCGTTACCGAACAGTCGCTGTGCAGGGTCATTCTCAGGTTGTGGTCCAGGGCCGATTGGCACAGGTCGAGCATCTGCTCGGCCTTGCCTTCGAAGATCGCCTGTTTGAAGGAATAGCCCCAGTAGCCGACATGACCGATCAGGAAACTCGGCGACAGGCCCAGGCGCTGCAGGGTCTGCAGGGTGTTCGCGGTCAGCAGCGAGCAGTGCTCGATGCGGTGGCGTTTTTCCAGGGCGCTGCCGCCTTGCAGGGCATCTTCATAGGCTTGCAGGGTGAACTCGATGGCCCGGTCGCCGTTGGCGTGGATCATCAGCGGCCAGCCGGTTTCGACGGCATTGCGCACCACGGTCTTGTAGGCATCGGGTGTGGTGACCGGGGTGTGGTCCTGGTCGCAGAAATTGAAATTGCCCACCGGCCGCGTCGCCTCGCAGCAGTAGCGCGTGGCCTGATAGCCCGTCAGCCCCTGATTGGAACCGTCCGACACCAGCTTGACCGAGCCCTGATAGAAGCGCTTGGCCTGTTCCCGGCTGACCGGCTGGTAGCGCGGCAGCTTGCCGATGGCCTCGGGCGTGCCATCGCAGGCGGCGGCGTAACCGATCCGCAGCTTGCGGGGGCGGGTCAGGAAGTAGGCGCCCAGTACCCGCTTCGACTGGGAGTCCATCATCGCGTCGTAGAGCAAGGTGATGCCGCGACGCGAAGCCTTGTCGAAGTAGTCCTCGAGGTGCTTGAAGATATTCAGTATTTCCAGCTGCTGCCTGAGGGGAATGCTCTTGATGGCGGCCAGCACCTCGGCTTCCTGCAGGACACCGTTGTCGGCCCTGACGCCGGTCTTCTTGAACACTGCATCGCTCGCCGCGGTGTTCAGGTAGGCGGTGTGCATGGACGCGCTGATCAGCAGCATCGGATGCTGCTTGTCGATGGTGTCCAGGTTGCCGACGTCATCGCCGGGGCCACAGTGAAAGGTGATGAGTTTGTTCAGGCCGTGGGGGACGACCTGGAAGGGCATCAGCGCCGGATCGACCTGATGACCGAGGATCCAGGTCGAGTTGTCCTTGGGCAGGTTGCTCTGGATGGTGTTTTTCAACCAGAGCCAGTCATAGGTGGGCCGCAGTCGCTGGTTCTTGTGCTCATCCGGGTTGTCGCTATCGATGGCCCCCAGGTTCAGCCAGCCTTCCGTGGCGCAGCTCTGCACGATATGGGCGTGGGGTTCGATCAGGCCGGGCAACAGGGTCTTGCCGTTCAGGGACTGCTTCTTGTAGGTGATGCCCAGGGTGTTCATGCGGGCTTCGACGGCGGCCAGGGTACCGGAGGCGACCACGTCGCCGGCGTGGATGCCCAGGGCCTCGACCCGTTCGTCCATGTTGCCGTCGCGCAAGGGGTAGATGGTGCCGTTGGTAAAGATGATGGACTCGCCGGCCGGTTCCTTGGCCAGTTCATTGGCCTCCTGTGGCTGGCTGGCGCTATGGCCGACTGGGTTGAGTGTGTCCTTCAGGGCGTTCCAGATGGGGTTGTGGCATCCGCATTGGACGTGGTCGTGATCATTTCCATTTGATCCCATGATGCTTTCCTCAGGTTTTCGGTGGTGATGAGGTGTGCGTTGAAGGTGGCTGAGCCAGGCTCGCAGGGCAGCTATCGAGCCGGCTCGGGCTGAGCGTAGCAGCCGTTCGGGGCGCGGACCGGGCAGCAGGTCGGCGACCCTGAACCAGTCGTCGGGAGACGCCGGACCAACCCCGGCGCCCCCGTGGAGAAGCGCTTGCGCGAGTGCGAGGCGCTATGGGTTGTCGCGGATCAGAGCTTGATCAACACCGATTTCAGCTCGGTGTAGTGCTCGATCGCCGCATAACCCATTTCCCGGCCCACGCCGGACATCTTGTAGCCACCGAACGGCAGCGCCGGGTCGAGGGCGCTGTGGCAGTTGACCCAGACCGAACCGGACTTGATCCGCGGGATCATCCGGTGCACCGCCGCCAGGTCGTTGGACCAGATGCTCGCGCCCAGGCCGTAGGGGCTGTCGTTGGCCATGCGCAGGGCATCGGCTTCGTCGTCGAAAGGAATCGCCACCAGCACCGGGCCGAAGATCTCTTCCTGTACCAGCGAATGCTGCTGGTTGACGTCGACGATCACCGTCGGCTTGACGAAATAACCGGGGCCAAACTGCTCGCCGCCGCAGGCGATGGTGGCGCCGCTTTCCCGGCCCATTTCGATATAGCGCCAGACCCGTTCCTGCTGCCGGGCCGAGATCAGCGGGCCCATGTCGACGCTGGTATCCAGGCCGCTGCCGAGCTTCATGGCGTTGGCGATGCCGGCGATATCGGCCACCACATTGTCGAAGTGCTTGCGCTGCACATACAGCCTGGAGCCGGCGCAGCAGACCTGGCCCTGGTTGAAGAAGATCGCGCTGGCGGCACCGGCCGCGGCGCTGCCCAGGTCGGCATCGGCCATGACGATGGTCGGCGACTTGCCGCCCAGTTCCAGGGTGACCCGGGTCATGGAATCCATGGCGATCTTGCCGATTTCCTTGCCCACCGCGGTGGAGCCGGTGAAGGTCAGCTTGTCCACCAGCGGGTTGCGGGTCAGGGCCGAGCCTGCGGTGATGCCAGTGCCGGTGACCAGGTTGAACACGCCGTCGGGGTAACCGGCTTCCTGCACCAGTTCGGCGAGCTTCAGCGCGGTCAGCGGGGTTTCGTCGGCCGGCTTGAGCACCACCGTGCAGCCGGTGGCCAGGGCCGGGCCGAGCTTCCAGCAGGCCAGCAGCAGCGGGAAGTTCCAGGCGACGATGGCGCCGACCACGCCCACC
>Ga0066464_1000570_pt1 | contig 13771 bp, 11 predicted proteins | sample LakWasMe94_HOW11_2_FD_59583 | JGI IMG/M metagenome (GOLD analysis project Ga0066464, IMG submission 59583) | Freshwater sediment methanotrophic microbial communities from Lake Washington under simulated oxygen tension - Sediment Metagenome 94_HOW11 | ecosystem: Environmental > Aquatic >...
TTGGTTAGCTGCCGGATGGACAGAGCGGAACTCATATCGGATTTACGCACCAAGAAGGGAGAACATTATAGGTAAGGGCGGATCGCCTGCATTGCAACGGCGCCGGATACACCCAATGGTGCTTGCCGACGCCGCACAAGTACAGTCACCTGTATTGATAGTCAGTATTAAGTCAACGCGGTCATCACCGCCTTGCGATAGGCCGGACGCTGCTGCAGGCGTGTGTACCAGGCTTGCAGATTAGACAACGGCGGGCGCTCGATGGGCATTTCGAACCAGGCATAAATGAAGCTGCCCAGGGGGATATCGCCCATGCCGATTTCGTCGCCGGACAGGTAGGGATGTTCGGCCAGGGCCTGGTCGACCACTGCCAGCAGTTCGCCGCAGCTGTTCAGCGCGGCATTGATCTTGTCCCAGTCCTGCTGCTCCGCCGGCGTGCGCAGCACACCCCAGAACAGGTGGCGGAAGGGTTCGGCAAAGGTCGAGGTGGTCCAGTCCATCCACTTCTCGGCCGAGGCCCGCGCCCGCACATTGTTCGGGTACCAGGCCGTGCCGGCAGCATGGCGCGCGGCGAGATAACGCACGATGGTGTTGGATTCCCACAGCACAAAGCCGTCGTCCTCGATCAGCGGAATCCGCCCATTGGGATTCAGCGCCCGATATTCCGGGGTATCCACCACGCCGAAGGCACCACCGGCATCCACCGCCTCGTAGGTCAGGCCGAGTTCTTCGGCGCACCACAATGCTTTCCTGACATTCGACGAGTTTTTCCGACCCCAGATCTTCAGCATGACCGCTCCTCAGTGATGAATGCCGAGGCAGTCTACGCCGGATCAGACCTGACTCAAATCACCCTGCATGTCGCCCAGCAGCATCGGCATCTGCTCGGCGAACAGATGCGGATAGCAGGTTTCCAGGTGTTTGAAGAAGAAGGTCTCGGGGACGTCGGCGAATTGTCCGTGGTCCAGCACGTACTCCATCATCTGCTCGCCCTGGCGGTTGAAGGGGTGGAATACGCTGTCGTGGCGGCCATCGAACTCCAGTGGCGCCACATCGTACATCTCACAGAGTTTCCGGTTGAACGCCGGCGTGGCCTTGACCCAGCGCCCTTGCAGGTACAGCTCGGTATAACCGTGCATGGCAAAAACGTCACTGCGCAGCAATTCCAGCAAACGTGGGGTCGACAGGTGATTGCGCACGTCCGCCAGGCCGATCCGCGCGGCGATCCCGCAATGCCGCGCACAGCCGGCGAGCAGTGTGGCCTTGGGCACGCAGTAACTCTCGCCAGTGGCCAGTGCATGGCTGCCACGCAGGGTCTCGGGGTCGCGACTGAAGGTGTAGGGGTTGTAGCGCACGGTTTCGCGCACCGCGTAATAGAGGCTCACCGCCTGCTCCAGCGGATCGCTGCTGGGGCCACGATGAGTTTCCGCGAACTCCACCACCGCGGGGTGGTCACTATCGATGAAGCGGCTGGGACTCAAGTACTCGTGCATGAGGATGATCTCCGAGTGAAGTCCCGAGTCTAACGACGGCCTGGCCATAGCGATAACGACGTTTCGGCCAAACATCAGAGGCTGCCGCTTCGAGCCTGACAAGATCGACAAGCTGCCGACCCGATGCCTGACGCGCTGCGTCCGCTTCTTCTTACCGCTTCAAGCGCACTGCCCTGTCACCCCATTTGTCGGATGCCGACTAAGCTCTGTGGGTGATTTTGCCCCTGGCTTCACGGAGGATTAAATATGCTGTTGTTGTGGATACTGGTTCTGCTGGTCGGTATTGCCTACCTGGCCCACCGCCGCATCGCGCCCCTGCCCGCCCTGGGCGTGGTGGCCGTCTATCTGCTGGCCATGGGCGCCTTCAGCCGTACACCGAGTTGGTTGCTGCTGATCTTCTGGGTATTGCTGGCCGCGGTGGCGGCGCCCTTGCTACTACCCGACCTGCGCCGCAAGTACTTCAGCGCCCCGCTGTTTAGCTGGTTCCAGAAGGTCCTGCCGCCGATGTCGCAAACCGAACGCGACGCCATCGATGCCGGCACGGTCTGGTGGGACGGTGAACTGTTCAGCGGCCGTCCGGACTGGGACAAACTGCTGGCCTACCCGAAAGCGCAACTGAGCGAAGAGGAACAGGCCTTCATCGATGGCCCCACCGAAGAGCTGTGCGCCATGGTCAGCGACTGGCAGATCGGCCAGTCCATGGATCTGCCGCCCGCGGCCTGGGAACACATCAAGCAACACGGCTTCTTTGCCCTGATCATCCCCAAGGAGTTCGGCGGCAAGGGCTTCTCCGCCTATGCCCACTCGCAAGTGGCGATGAAACTGGCAACCCGCAGTGGCGACCTGGCGTCCACCGTGATGGTCCCCAACTCCCTCGGCCCGGCCGAGTTGCTGCTGCACTACGGCACCGACGAACAGCGCAACCACTATCTGCCGCGGTTGGCCCGTGGCGACGATATCCCCTGTTTCGCCCTCACCGGCCCGCTGGCCGGTTCCGACGCCGGCGCCATGCCCGATACCGGGGTGATCTGCAAAGGCCAGTGGCAAGGCGAGGAAACCATCGGCCTGCGCCTGAACTGGGAAAAGCGCTACATCACCCTGGGCCCGGTCGCCACCCTCCTCGGCCTGGCCTTCAAGGCCTACGACCCAGACCATCTGCTGGGCGAGGATGAAGACCTGGGGATCAGCCTGGCACTGGTTCCGACCGACACCCCCGGCGTGGAAATCGGCCGCCGCCACCTGCCGCTCGGCGCCGCCTTCATGAACGGCCCGAACTCGGGCAAGGACGTGTTCATCCCCCTGGACTTCCTTATCGGTGGCCAGGAAATGCTCGGCAAGGGCTGGATGATGCTGATGAACTGCCTGTCGGTCGGCCGCTCCATTTCCCTGCCGGCCGTCGGCACCGGCGCGGCCAAGTTCACCAGCCTGGTGACCGGCCAATATGCCCAGGTGCGTGAGCAGTTCAACGTCCCGCTCAACGCCTTCGAAGGCATCCAGGAAGCCCTGGCCCGCATCGGCGGCAATGCCTGGCTGATGGACAGCGCGCGCATGCTCACGGCCAACGCCGTCGACCTGGGGGAAAAACCCTCGGTGCTGTCGGCGATTCTCAAGTACCACCTGACCGAACGCGGCCGCGAGTGCATCAGCCACGCCATGGACGTGCACGGCGGCAAGGCCATCATCATGGGCCCGAACAACTACCTGGGCCGCAGCTGGCAAGGCGCGCCGATCTTCATCACCGTGGAAGGCGCAAACATCCTCTCGCGCAACCTGATGATCTTCGGCCAGGGCGCCATTCGCTGCCATCCATTCGTGCTCAAGGAAATGGCCCTGGCCGGTCGCGAAGACCACGCTCAGGCGCTGGTCGAATTCGACGGCCTGCTGCTCAAGCACATTGGCTTTGCCGTGAGCAACGCGGCCAGCACCCTGGTGCTGAACCTGGGCCTGGGACATTTGGAACAGGCGCCGGGGGACAAGCTCAGCCAGGGTTATTTCCGCGCCCTCAACCGCCAGGCCGCGGCCTTCGCCCTGCTGGCCGACCTGAGCATGATGCTGCTGGGCGGCGAACTGAAGCGTCGCGAACGCCTGTCGGCACGCCTCGGCGATGTGCTCAGCCATATGTACCTGGCCTCCGCTGCCCTCAAGCGCTACCACGACCTGGATTCGCCGGAGCACCTGCGGCCGCTGTTCACCTGGGCCATGGAAGAAAGCCTCGGCCAGTCGGAACGGGCGCTGGACGAACTGCTCGACAACTTCCCCAATCGAGTGCTGGGTTGCCTGCTGCGGGTGGTGGTGTTCCCGTTCGGCCGCCGCCACAAAGGCCCGTCCGACCAGCTGGACGCCGAGGTCGCCGCAGTCATCGGTCGGGCCAAGGGCGACCCGACCCTGGAAGAGCTGCTGGCTGGCTGTTACCGCCCACAATCGGCAGAGGACCCGGTCGGCGCCCTGCAACAGGCCTTCGACTTGTTGAGTGCCAGCCATCCCCTGCAGAAAAAACTGCACGAAGGGCTGAAAAGCGGCCAGGTCAAACCGGTCGCCGGCGAACATGCCATCGACGCCGCGCTGGAAGCCGGCGTGTTGCAACCGGTGGAAGCCCAGACCCTGCGCGAGGCTGAAGCCGCCCGCCGCAAAGTCATCGATGTCGATGACTTTGCCAAGGAAGAGCTGACCCTGAGCGAAGGGAAAACCCGCTAAGGCGCAACACCGTCAGGCGGATTATGAAACCGGGCGCGGGGGCTATATACTCCCGCGCCCGTTTTGCTGTTGAGGACTCATGTCATGTCCAACGTCGTCGCCGATCATCTCGTCCTGCTCGACCATTTGCGCAGTATCCTGGTCGCCGTGGGTGAAGCCGAGCAGGTTCCCGAAGAAAGCCATGCCTTGTTCCTGGAACGCTTCGACGAACTGCGCGCCTCGCTGCCGATCGATCCGATCGAAAGCCAGTACCTGGGCCAGGATCTGCTGTGCCAGGTGATGCAGCGCTATCCACAGGTCGCCCATCTAGTACCGCGTGATCTGCTGTGGTTCTTCGCCGGGGATTGCCTGCACTACATGCCCGACGAAGAAATCGACCTGTACCAGGCGCTTGAAGAGCGCCGCTACGAGGCCGAGCAGAACGATGAGCCGTTCGACTGGAACCAGGAAAAGCAGCTGCTGGCGCTCTCCGCCCAGGACAGCAAGCACTGAGTCCGGCCCGGACACTACAAAGGCCCGCACGGTTGAACCGGCGGGCCTTTGGTTTTTCAGCCCATGAACGGCTGGCTCAGCCTGCGCCATCGCCTTCGGGCTGTTCGTAGCCTTTGGCCTCCTGCTTGCCCTGCCGGCTCAAGGTCGGCTCCTTGGCCAGGCACTCCACCAGGTAATCGATGAATACCCGCAGCTTCGGCGGCAGGTAACGGGTCGGCGAATGCAGCAGCCAGGCGCCGCCATGGTAGGAAGCGAGAAACGTCCAGGCCGGCAGTACCTGTACCAGCAAGCCCTGCTCCAGGGCATGCCGCGCGGTGAAGTACGGCAAGCTGCCGATGCCGATATGTTCCAGCACCGCCCCCAGCCGGACCCCGGTGTGATTGGCCGCATAACGCCCACGCACGCCGACGGTCACCGACTTGCTGCCCTTCTTGAACTTCCAGCGCGCGTCGCTGGGGGTTTCGCCCAGGTAAATGCAACTGTGGTTGAGCAGATCATGGGGATGGCTCGGCGTCCCGTGCTCGGCCAGGTACTGCGGCGTGGCGCACAGCATATGGTCGATGGTCAACAACTGGCGCCCGACCAGCCCCGCCGGCGGCCGATCGGTGATGCGAATGGCCAGGTCGACGTTGTCGTCGATCAGGTCGATGTTGCGATCTTCCAATAACAACTCGACATCGACCTTGGGGTAACGCCGCAGAAACTCGGGCATATAGGGATGCACGACAAAACGCCCGACCGCCTTGGGCACGCTGACCCGCACCAGCCCTTCGGCCTCGTGGGTGAACTGACCGCTGATTTCCATCACCGACTTGGCGGCGCTGACCATCTCGCTGCAGCGCTTGAACACCTCCTCGCCCCCTTCGCTCAAGCGCAACTTGCGTGTGGTGCGTTGCAGCAGGCGGGTCGCCAGCGCCTTCTCCAGACGGGAAATGCTGCGACTCACCGCGGACGGTGAAGAGCCCAGCTGGCGGGCGGCTTCGGAGAAGCTGCCGACTTCGACGACCTTGACGAAAATCGCCATTTCACCCAGCAGCGGAAGGGGAAGATTTATGCTCACAGCACAACAGTCCTTTGATATTTGAACGGATTATCACGCAATTCCGTCGCGCCATATAATTAAAAAAGACATTTTAATAAGGGCACGGAATATGACGCTTCGCCTCTTCTTTCATAATGATGAACTCAAGGCCAACGTTGAAGTGCTCGAATGCACCCCGCAGGACAACGAATTCGCGGTGATCCTGCGTGCCACGATTTTTCATCCCCAGGGCGGTGGCCAACCCTGCGACACCGGCTGGATCGGCGAGAGCCAGGTATTGCGCGTGGTCCAGGAACCCGAGCGGATCGTTCATTACGTCAGCCAGCCGGTGCAAGCAGGCATGGTCCAGGTCCAGGTCGATGAACAGCGCCGCCAGTTCAATACCCGCATGCACTCGGCCGGGCACCTGATCGGCCATTTCGGCGAAACCCGCGGCTGGGTCCCGGTCAAGGCCCATCACTGGCCTGGCGAGGGCCGCGTGTCCTTCAAGCCCGGCGACAGCCCGCAGGAACTCGACGTCGACAGCCTGCAAAGTGGCATCGATCACTGGATTGCCGCCGACCTGCCGCGCCTGGTCTCGTTACGCGAAGGCTCTCGGGAAATCGGTTTCGGCGAGCTTCCCGCCTATGGCTGCGGGGGTACCCACGTGAAGCGCCTGAAGGAACTGGGCAACGTCACTATCGCCTCCCTCTCGCAAAAGAAAGGAATGCTTTCGGTTCACTACGACGTGGACTGATTCATCGGCGATGTCGCCTTGCACATCACGCGACGCATCGCCTGACACAGGGGAAACCCGCGTGCGCGGGTTCGACGACTATCGGATAGAGGGATCTGCAGATGATGCTTGACGTCGAGCGTCTCGATGAGACGTGCATACAGAAACTGGCCCAGGAACAAGTGCTCGCCCTGCGCATCAAGAACTTCCTGCCGCACGCCCAGGCGATCCAGCTGGGCGACAAGATTCTCGCCCCCGGCTTCGAGGGCTATATCAATGCCCCCAGCATCGGACGTATCGGCATGGCGTTTTATGAAGCGGAAAACCAGCCGCTGCTGATCGAGGATTATTTCGAGCGCGCCACCGCCAACATCGACGAACTGCGTTCGCGCTGCGCGCCCTATGCCTCTCCCGTCGACACCCTGCGCTGCATGCTCGACGAGTCCTGGCCAGCTGGCGCCCATCTGGAAAACCTGTACGGGCGCAAGATGTACGTCGGCCTGTCCCGGGTGGTGAAACCCGGCGTGTGCTTCCTCGCCCATCACGACATTTTCGCCAAGGACGCCCCCGACAGCTTCCAGGCCCACAGCCTGGAAGCGCAGTTTGCCTGCAACCTCTACCTGAACATGCCCGACGCGGGCGGTGCCCTGCAGATGTGGGATCACGATATTTCGCCGGACCAGTTCGACGACATGCGTGGCGACAGCTACGGCATCGATCCCGCCATCCTCGGCACACCCTCCCTGGAAGTCCGCCCGGAGCCTGGGGATTTCATCATGTTCAATTCAAGGCGCATGCACGCCGTCACCCCGGGGGTGGTCAACCCGCGCCTGAGCCTTTCCTTTTTTGTCGGCTATCGCGGCAGCTCGTCCCCCCTGACCTTCTGGAGTTGAAATGCTTTCCAACTATCTAGGCGAATTCCTGGCCCTGGCGACCATCCACTTTCTCGCCGTGGTGGCTCCCGGGCCTGACTTTGCCGTGACCATCCGCCAGAGCGTGCGCTTTGGCCGGGTGGTCGGGCTGTGCACGGCCATCGGCATCGGCGCGGGGATTTCCGTGCATGTGCTGTACACCCTGCTGGGGGTCGGTGCGCTGATGCACACCACGCCATGGCTGCTGAGCGTGGCCAAGGTGGTGGGCGGTGCCTACATTCTTTATCTCGGGGTCAGCCTGCTGCGCAGCAAACCCAAGACCTCGATCGAAGGCAGCGATGCGGGCAACGATCAGGCGCAACGGCAGACCTTGCCCAAGGCCTTCATGACCGGTTTTCTGACCAACGCCACCAACCCCAAGGCCACGCTGTTCTTCCTGGCAATTTTCACCACGGTGATCAGCGCCACCACACCGCTCAAGGTGCAGGCGCTCTACGGTGTGTGGATGTGTTGCGTGAACGCGCTGTGGTTCGTGATCGTCGCGCTGTTCTTTTCCAGCCCGCGGGTGCGCTTGCTGTTCATGCGCATGGGCCACTGGTTCGAACGGACCATGGGGGTGATCCTGATTCTGTTCGCCGGGCGCCTGATCCTGTCGATGTAAGCCACATCCCGACGCCCTGCCCGATCGAGCCACCAGCAACTGGCGACTCGATTCAGGCTTGCTCAGTGCAGATTCACGATCAGCTGGCGGATGACAGGGCCTGAAGCAAGGCTCCCTGCGGTTTTGCCATTTCATCCAGTACCGAAAAGTGCGTGCAGCCCGGGACATGAATCAGCTGCACAGGCTCTCCGTGAGCCAACGCTTGCTTGGCGTATTCATCGGACTGGCGGACCAGTTCCGACAGTTCGTCGGCGCCTACCGCCACCCACGTACGCGCGCCCTTGTCGATATGGTGCAGCGGGCTGTATGCATCGATTTCCGCATCCGAGAGACTCAGCTTCTCGTTCAGCCAGCTCAGGCTGATGGGTTCCAGGTCGACCAGCGCACTGATGGCCAGGACATCGGTCACCCATGGGTGGGTGCGGAACTGCAGCGCCAGGTGTCCACCTGCCGAGTGCCCGCTCAACACCACCTTGTGCCCTGCAATACCCAACTGATCGGCGTCGGCCTGGAGATGCTTGAGCAGGCTGCCAATCTCGCTGACGATCTGTGTCATCGAGGCTTGCGGCGCAAGGGTATATTCGGCCAACACGACGTTGAACCCCGCCGCCAGGGGGCCGGCGGCGATGAATGCAAAATCTTCCTTGCTGCAATTCTGCCAATACCCGCCATGGATGAAGATGAGCGTCGGAGCGTCGGCTTTTCCACAAGGCAGCCAGTCATAACACTGTCGAGGCGCCGTGCCGTAAGGCAGGTTGAAACGACCGGCCGCAGAGGCATAGAAACTGGCGCTACGCGCCTGCAAGGCTGCGTAGATACCGGGAAAGTCCGGCACCGCTTGCGTATTGTTGTACGCCGCATCGAGTTGGGCTTGATTCATGTCGCGATAGAGAAGGGTCATTGTCATCTCCAATGGAAGGAATGTTTGAAGGGGCTTGGTCAGCGATCTGCGGCTCGTTCGGACCTATCCGTCATTGGCCAGGGTGACTTCTGGGGATCGGCTTCGCTGTCCACGGCTGCTCTCTGTGAGAGGAGTGCCACGCGTGGTTGGGGGCTGTAGGCAGGGAGGTGGGCAGAACGCGGCTCGAATGCGCTAAAGAGTGAGTGGAGCCCATATCAGACGTAAATCAGTCGAATCTTAAATTTAATATGATTTATCTTACCCACTAAGTGAACGGGGCAGCAGTAGACCCAAGTGAAACGCGGGGAGATGTCTAGGTGGGGCATGCAGGCCAGCGCGATGCTGGAGGCGGCAGGCTTCAAGGCAGGTATGGCGAGGCGCTTCATGCGATCCGGAGCAGCCAGCCACGCTTTTCTGGCCACCTTGGTGACCAGTGCGAAAGCCGGCGCGGGGCCAGCTCAACCAGCGCCGCCATCGTCCGTGATGGGATAGTCAGAATGCTTTCCCGGTGACCGGTTCGTCGTGCTCAATCCCGCCCAGGGGCTCGCTGGGTATTCTCCAGCGCCTGTCGCAACACCTGCTGCGTCAGGGGCTTGAACACCACATCATCCATCCCGGCGGCCAGGCAGCGCTGGATTTCCGCATCCTCGGCACTGGCGGTCGCACCGAGGATCCAGCAGCGCCGGCGCCCCTCCTCGCGCTCCTTCTGGCGGATGCGCAGGGTCAAGTCATAGCCGCCCAGGCGCGGCATCTGGCTGTCAGTGATCAACACATCGTACTCGGCAGCCAGCCAGGCTTCCCATGCCGCCTGCCCATCCTCGACCAGCGTTACGCGATGCCCCAGAACCAGCAGTTGCTCTTCCAGCGTCAGCCGGCTGAACGCATTGTCTTCGGCGACGAGGATGTTCAGCAAAAGCGGCTCTGTGCTCGCCTGTGGCACTTCTGCCGCGGCTTCGGCGGGCGCCTCGGCCAGGGGCAGTTGCAGGCTCACGCTGAAGCAGGAGCCGATATCCGGCTCGCTGCTCAGGACGATGCTGCCGCCCATGAGCTCGACCAGCCGCCGGGTGATATTCAGCCCCAGCCCACTGCCAAAGGTTTGCCCGGCCTGGGCCGAACTGACCTGGGAGAATGGCTGGAACAACCTGGCCTGATCCTGCTCCGAGATACCGATACCGCTGTCGATGACCTCCAGCAACAGCTGCAGATGCTCTGCCTCCCGGCTCCCCGAGGCACGCAGCGTCACCCTGCCCCGCTCGGTGAACTTGATGGCATTGCTCAGCAGATTGAACAGCACCTGTTTCAGATGCAGTGGGTCGATCAGCACCCATTGCTCCATGTCGCCCGTGAACTGCATCTCGAACGCCAGGTGCTTCTGCCGCGCCATGCCGACCACCAGCGGCGCGATCGCTTCAATCTGCGCCTTGAGCAGTACCGCCTCAGGCGCCGAGTCGATCATGCCGGACTCGATCCGGGTCAGGTCGAGCACATTGCCGAGCAGCAACAGCAGCCCCTGCGCGGCCTCTTGCGCGATCGCCAGCGAAGCCTGGTCCAGCTCGCCCCGCTCGGCCTTCTGCTGCACCACTTCCTGCAGGCCGATGATGGCGTTCAGCGGGGTACGGATCTCATGGCTCATGGTGGACAAAAAGACGCTCTTGGCCTCGTTGGCCGCTTCGGCCTTCTCCCGCGCCAGCGCCAGCTCGCCTTCGGCCTGGCGGGTCTTGCGCACTTGGCGGGTCAGGTAGAACCCCCAGACCAGCGACAGCAGGACCAGCAAGCCGAATACGCCGCCGAGCCGCAGGATATTGCTGCGATGGTCACGCCAGAAGTGGCCGCCGGTGGCAGCGAACCGTGGCTCCCACCGCTCGACGATATCCGCCACCTCTTCCGGGGCGATGGCGACCTGAGCCTTCTCCAGGATGCTGCGCAATTCTTCCTGGCCTTTCAGCACCCCGAGGCTGACTGGCCGGGCGTACTCGTCAAGAATGTCGCTCACCCGCAAGCGGTTGTTGAAACCCTGGGCGGACAGGAAGCGGCCGGTGTAGTCGCCACCGACGAATGCGTCGCTGCGCCCATCGTCGACACTGCGCATGGCCTCCCGGAAGTTGGGGTAGATCTGTAGCCGGATATCCGGATAGTCCTGCTGGATGATCTGATTGATGAAATAGCCCGATACGCTAGCCAGGCGTTTGCCCTGCAAGTCTTGCAGGCTATGGATAGCGTCATGCTGGGGACCGCGTAGAGTCATCAGTACGACCGAGCTCCTCAGGTACGGCAGGAGGATCTCCATATCCGCCTCGGCGTCCGGGCCGGGCGCAACGATGGCGGTCATGACGGCCTTGCCATTGCCCATCTGCGTTTTCATCTCGGTGTAGTTCTGCACATGGATAAGGCGGAACTTCAGACCGCTGCGCTGGCTGATCAACTCGAGATAGTCAGGGCCGATACCCCGCACCCGCCCATTGCGGTCCAGTTGCCCCAAGGCACCGAGAGAATCATTGACGGTCACCGGAATTTCCGGGTGCGCGGCCAGCCATCGGTTCTCGCCAGGCGTCAGCGTCACCCGCTGCTGAGTCAGGCGCAGGTTGCGCCCCGCGCTCCAGCCTCGCAGGATTTTTTCGCCGTAGCGCGCCCGAATCGGCAGCAGGGCCCGCTCGATCAAGGCATGCAGCCGCGCATCGGAAGCCCGTACGAGGAAACCGAACCCATGGCTTTCTACCGGGGCGAAGTTCTCGATATGCAGGTTCAACAGGTAATTGATGTTGATCAGGTAATGGGCGGATACCGCGTCATCGATCACCCCGTCGACCTCCCCGAGGCTCAACGCCTCGAGCGCACGCTGCGGCGAAGCGAAGATCAGCAGCCGACTGTTCGGGTAGGCGCTCAAGATCTGCTTCTGGGAAAGGTAGCCGGCAGCCACGGCCAGTGTCGTGCCGCGAGTCTGTGGATCGAATGGGCGACCTTCGGCCGTGACCAGCACCGGCTGATCAGGTTCATAGGCATGGGTCAGGCGCAGCCCGTTCTCGCTGGCCTCCACTCCGGTGCCGCCGCCGAGCAGGTCGATTTCACCATTGCGCAGGGCAGTCAACGCCACCTGCCGGGAAGGAAACTGACGCACCACGGGGGGGTATCGAACAGCAAGGACAGATAATCCGCGGTAATGCCCTGGAACCGATTGACGTCGAGTATGCCCAGCGGCGGGTAGTCGGGCGATGCCACGCCCACTGTGAGCGGGCCCCTGCTTGCCAGCCACTGCCGGTCCTCTTCGTTCAGCCAGGGTCTACTGGCCACTGCCACCCGCCCGAGCAAAGAAATGGCTTGTTCCTGTGCGAACAGCACCGGCGATGGAGCCAACAACAGAAAGAGAACGACAGCCCGGCAACACGCTGGAATCATGGAATACCTTCCTGTGAATCGAACCCCGGCAACCGGCGCAAGCGGGCCGTTGCCCCACGAACAATAGCGTCACCCTCTTATGGAGAGTGACGCTTTGGTCTATGGCAATAGGGGATGGATCAAGAGCGATCCGTCGGTATTCTAGCCGGGCGCCGGCTGTTGTGAAATCAGCGACGAGAGCCTCTCTCGAGCGGCCTTCTCTTTGGTCTCTGGCACGCTCGGAAAAGCTGGATAACAACGGGCTGGCAACAGAGATCCGGCCGGGCTGGGAACAGGTCAACGAGCAAAAGGAGTCAACAATATGACCACCCACTTTGTGACCCCATCAACCTGACTAACGATAAAAAACAGCACAAGAAGTTTCCAGGTTTGGAAACCAAACGAACACAAACCAACTCCCCCCAAAACAAACTATCGCCCCACCATTTATATTCAAACTTCAACTTCGACGATCTCCCCACAGCACATACAGCGACGCTGAAACTCTCCAACAGCGCCAAAGCAAGAGCAGCGTTGATCATGCACGCCCCGCCAACTCCGCCTTCTTAAAGGCGTGAGTCAGGACAGGCCTCACAGCAGCGAGCAACACCCTCCCGCCTTACTTTTCAAACAGGAAAGGGCTAACCACCAGTTAAGAAAGTTCTGGTTTTTTTTACCCTCTGCCTTTTGCTTAATTAATTGCCTCAACCCAACCAGTAAATACATACAACCCCAGAAGGCTCCACAGCCGCGTCAATCAATGCTTGAAGCAAACAAATCAATCGAACATCGAAAGTACAGAACGCCCTTTAAAAATCATGACTCGATAAAGGTCTTCATGAGCCGCCCGAACAGCCGCTCCCAAGTACCCGCAATCAGATGTGATCAACAGTAGTAACCCACGACTGTGTATTGGCTCACCACCTGGCCGGCCAGGCGCCCTTCCCTCCTTCCAGCCTCCCCTCCCATGGCCTGGGAGGGCTGACACCCCGCCTCTCACGATCGCTTCGGAGCAGGCCGTCATTCCTGCTCCGCACCCGTAGTACCCGTTCTGCTGGGGGGATCAGCAGAGTATTCACATAGAGGACGCACCATGAACAAAAGCTATGCATTGATCTGGAACCAGGCCACTGGTTGCTGGAATGTCGCCAGCGAAGGGACCCGGCGCCGAGGCAAATCAAGCCGACTCAAGGTCGTGATCGCCGCGGGCTTCTCGCTGCTGGGCCTGCTGGCCCAGGCCCCGGCCTTCGCCCTGCCGGGTGGAGCGGCGATAGTCGCGGGCGAGGCTGGCATCCACACCAGCAATGACGGCAAGCACATGATCGTCGAGCAGCAGAGCAACAAGCTGATCAGCCACTGGAACGACTTCAGCGTCGCCGGCGACGAAAGCGTCAGCTTCCACCAGCCCGGCAGCCAGTCGGTCGCCCTCAACCGAGTGATCGGCACCCAGGGCAGTGATATCCAGGGCCGTATCAACGCCAACGGCAAGGTGTTCCTGATCAACCCCAATGGCGTGGTCTTCGGCAAGT
>Ga0066464_1000574_pt1 | contig 13668 bp, 16 predicted proteins | sample LakWasMe94_HOW11_2_FD_59583 | JGI IMG/M metagenome (GOLD analysis project Ga0066464, IMG submission 59583) | Freshwater sediment methanotrophic microbial communities from Lake Washington under simulated oxygen tension - Sediment Metagenome 94_HOW11 | ecosystem: Environmental > Aquatic >...
AGCGAGCGCGTGCGCTACCAGCACGCGCTGGAGTACCAGGCCAACCACGACAGCCTGACCGGCTTGGCCAACCGCAACCTGCTCAACGACCGCATTGAACAGGCCATTGCCTGGGCCAAGCGCAACGGCCATGTGATGGGCGTGATGCTGCTGGACCTGGACCATTTCAAGCTGATCAACGACGCATCCGGTCACAGCGCGGGCGATGCGCTGCTGAAGGAAGTGGCGCACCGCCTGAGCGCCTGCGTGCGCGAGACCGATACCGTGGCGCGCTTGGGCGGTGACGAGTTCGTCATCATCCTCACCGATCTGCCGCAGCCCGACGATGTGGACCAGATTGCCGAAAAGATTTTGTCTACGCTGTCGCGCCCCACCGAGGTGGCCGGACGCGACGTGTTCATCACCGCCAGCATCGGCGTGTCGCTGTACCCGCGTGATGGCGACCATGGCGAAATCTTGCTGCGCTATGCCGACATGGCCATGTACCGCGTCAAGGAGCATGGCCGCAACAGCGTGCGCCAGTTCATGCCCGAGATGGGGTCGACCGCCATCAGCCGCCTCGACATGGAGGCGGCCCTGCGCCGCGGCCTGGAGCGTGGTGAGTTTGTGCTGCACTACCAGCCCAAGATCGACCTCAAGACCCAGGGCGTGGTCGGCGCCGAGGCTCTGGTGCGCTGGCAGCACCCGCAGATTGGCCTGGTCCACCCGATAGAGTTCATCCGCCTGGCCGAAGAAACCGGGCTGATCCTGCCGCTGGGCGAATGGGTGCTGGCCGAGGCCTGCCGCCAGCAGGTCTTGTGGCAGCAGCAAGGCCTGCAGCCACTGAAGATCGCCATCAATATGTCGGCCCGCCAGTTCCGCCAGGACGAGCTGACCGACCGCATCGCCGCCATCTTTGCCAACACCGGCGCCGACCCCGCACTGTTCATCCTGGAGCTGACCGAGAGCATGGTCATGCATGACGTGGACAGCACGCTGATGTCCTTGCGTGCCCTGAAAAAACTGGGCGTATCGCTGTCGCTGGACGACTTTGGCACCGGCTATTCCAGCCTGTCCTACCTGCGGCGTTTTCCGATTGACGAGCTCAAGATCGATCGCTCCTTCATCAACGACATCCACACCAATCCAGACGATGCGGCCATCGCCGGTGCCATCATCGCCATGGCGCGCAGCCTGGGCTTGTCAGTGGTGGCCGAAGGCGTGGAGAACAAGGAACAGGCCGACCTGTTGACCACGCTGGGCTGCAACCAGGTGCAGGGCTACTACTATGCGCGGCCCCTCACGGTTAGCGCCTTTGCCAGCAGCCTGCACGAGCAGCAGGCCCCTACCGCATGAACCGCTTGAACTGGCGCACGGTGCCGCAAGGCGCGTTGGCCCAACTGCTCGACAAAGCGCGACTGGACGACTCGCGGGCGGTCGGCACGGCCACCGTCTACCACCTCAACGTCGATGGTCAGGAAATGATGGCCGTATCGCTGTCCGATGGCCAGGCCGTGGTGGTGGAGGTCAATGGCGCACCCAAGAACAAGCGCCGCCGCGTCGACCCCGTGGCGCGCTGATCCCGGAGCCTGGGCGGCGCCTAGCGCTTCGTTGGCGTCAGGCGCTGCACCAGCGTCACGCCCAGCAACACCAGGGCACCGGCCAGCACGCCCACCAGCAGGTCCATGCCTACACCGGTAGCGCTACGCAACAGCCCGGCCAGGCCCGCGTCAGCGCCCACACTCTCCAGCATGCCTTGAATCGCGTGGTGCAGCGGTCCAAATCCATGGACCAGGATGCCGCCACCGACCAGGAACATGGCCGCCGTCCCCACCACCGCCAGGACTTTCATCAGCCCCGGGGCGGCCGCCAACAGACCACGGCCGAAGGATTGCTGCATGCGGCGCAGCGCGCCACCAGCCGGGAGCCGGCTCAGGTACAGGCCGGCATCGTCCATCTTCACAATGCCGGCTACGATGCCGTAGACCCCCAAGGTCATCAGCACGGCAACGCCGGCGAGCACCGCCAGTTGCGTCATCCATGGTTGCGTCTGCACCGTGCCCAGCGTGATGGCAATGATCTCAGCCGATAGCACAAAGTCGGTGCGGATTGCACCCTTGACCTTGTCGCGCTCCAGGTCCATCAAGTCCAGCGTGGGGTCGCTCAGGGCCTGCATCAACTCGGCCTCGTGGGCCTGGTCCTCGGCCTCGTGGTGCAAGAATTTGTGCGCCAGTTTCTCGAAGCCTTCAAAGCACAGGTAGGCGCCGCCGACCATCAGCAGGGGTGTCACGGCCCAGGGAATGAACACGCTGATCAACAGCGCGGCAGGCACCAGGATCACCTTGTTGACCAGCGAGCCCTTGCACACCGCCCAGACCACCGGCAGCTCGCGCTCCGCGCTGACACCGGTGACCTGCTGGGCATTGAGCGCCAGGTCGTCACCCAACACACCGGCCGTTTTTTGCGCGGCAACTTTGGAAAGCAGTGCGACGTCGTCCAGTATGGTGGCGATATCGTCAATCAGGGCGAGTAGGCTACTGGACATGGTGCGGAATTCGAGCGGGAAAATACCCATTGTCGCAGCCAAAGTCGGCGGCAAGAATGGGACCATGCGCCGTATGCCCGATGTCTTTTCCGCACCAACCGTGTTGGACGTGGAAGCCTCCGGCTTTGGCCGCAACAGCTACCCCATCGAAATCGGTTTTGTGCTGCCCAATGGCCACGCCTTTTGCACGCTGATACGCCCCGAGGCGCACTGGACGCACTGGGACGCCCAGGCCGAGGCCACCCACCACATCCCACGCGCCCTGATACTGCAACGCGGCGTGGCCGTGCCCGAGGTGGCGCGCGCCATCAATGCGCAATTGGCCGGACAGACCGTGTACTCCGATGGCTGGGTCAATGACTACAGTTGGATAGCCGCCCTGTTTGACGCCGCCGACATGAGCCCCGCCTTCAAGCTGGAAAACCTGCGCGCGCTGCTCGACGACGAACAGGCCGACCAATGGCATGCCATCAAGGCGCAGGTCAGCAGCGAGCGCGGCACGCAGCGCCACCGCGCCAGCGCCGATGCGCGCCTGCTGCAGCTCACGCTATTGCGCTTGCGTAACGCCGTTTAGTACAAGCCCCCCAGAGGCGCTCCCGGGCGCCTGCGCGGGCAGGATGGTGCAGTACCATGCATCGGCCCATACGACTACAACGCAGACGCAGCGAGGAAACCCAGCATGCCATTCACCGTCAATATCGATCTTGGTTACGAGTTTGAAGTCAAGGCCCCGGCCAAGGAAGTGTTTGAAGTGCTGGCTGATGTGCCCACCTCGGCCAGCTTCTACCCCGGCGTCAAGAAGCTGACCGACCTGGGCGGCGGTGCCTACCGCTGGGATATGGAAAAAATCGGTCTGGGCCAGGTCACGTTGCAAACCGTGTATGCCAGCAAATACGTGGCCAACAAGACCAAGAAAACCGTAACGTGGACGCCAGTCCCGGGCGTTGGCAATACGCAGGTCTCGGGCGACTGGAAGATCACCGACAAGAAGAAGTCCACCCATGTGGTGCTCAATGTGCAGGCCGAGCTCACCATCGCGCTGCCCGCGCTCACCAAGATGGTGGCCGCACCGGTCATAGAGGCCGAATTTGAACGCCTGACCGAACAGTACCTGGACAACCTGGTTGAACGCTTTGGCGGTGAGGTTTAGGCTCTAGACGTGGCCTGCTGGCGTTGCAGGTATTGCTGGTGCAGGCTTTTGGATACCACCGTCACCAGCACAAACACGATGACCCCGGCCACACCCATGGCCGCATCGGAGTACAGGCCGGCATTGCTGCCCGAGCGCTCGTAAAAGTAGCCGTTCAAGATGCCCATGTAGGCGATCGGCACGTTGGACAGCGATGAAAAAATACTGTACTTGGTCGCCGCCGCACCCTTGCCGATGGCCTCCAGCGTGACCGCGGAAAAGGACGCAAAACACAGGCCGCTGATGAAGCCATAGGACAGCACAAAGAAGTAATACATGTTCAGCTTGTGCGGCGACCAGGCCATCAGCACGGCGCAGGCGGACATCAGGATGCCGAACAGCGCATAGGCCTGCTTGCGGTCCATGCGGTCGCAAAAGTAGCCCCCCACCATGCAGCCCAAGGCCGACAGCAAGCCGCTGAGCGCGCCGCTGGTGGCGGCCACATCCCCAGCCGTGGCACCCCATTCGGACGCAAACAGCGGAAACAGATTGCCCGCAGCGCCCGAACCGATCGGCAGAAAGCAGATCAACAGACCCAGATAGCCCATGCGGGAGCGGGCCACCAACCACAGGTCGAGCAACACGCGTTGGACCGCGCGCCACACCATGCGGACCGGGTGCGCTGGCGTCGCGTCATCCCGCTCTTCCTCCAACGTGGGCAAATGGGGTTCGGGCTCGGTCGTATAGCGGATGGCAATGCCGGTCAGCAGGCAGACCACCGCCAGCACCACGCCGGGTAGCCAGGGCAGCGACGTGTTTTCGGCAATAACCAAGGCCAAACCGCCACCCAGGCCACCGCCTCCCAGATTGCCCGCCTGAAACCACCCGGCGGTGCGGCCCAATTGATCGGGCGCCGTGTTGTAGGCCATCAGGCTCTCCACCGCCAGGCTCAGGAAGGCCGTCGAGAAATTGCCCGCCACCACCAATATCCGCAACCACGGCAGGCCCGCCTCGGTGGCCGGCACCGTGCCCAGCAGCGCAATCCCCAAGGCGCTGGTGATGCTGGCCAGCACAAACCAGTGCTTGCGCTTCCAGCACAGGTCCACCAAGGGTGCGTAGACAAACTTAAAAGTGTGGGGCAAAAAGCTCAAACCCGTGAGCACTGCGATGGTCACCGGATCCACCCCGGCCCGGCCCAATAGATAGACCACGGTGACGCCGAGAAAGCCGCTGGCGGCGCCAAATGGCACGATCAACAACAGGAAAACGAGGGGATGGGTATATTGGCGGGATGCGTTAGCGGGCGTGCTACTGGTCATGGCAAGGGCGGCAGTGCCGTTTTGGAGGTGGTCGTCGTGGAGCCAGACCCAGTATCGCACCGCACATCGCCAACCCACCACGGGAGAAACACCATGAGCCACAAACACCAGACCCTGTTGCGGGCGATTTTCCAGGACCCGCTGCCCGCCAACATCCACTGGCGCGAGCTTGAGTCGCTACTGCAACACCTGGGCGCTACGTTGGAACCGTCGCACGGCGCCCGCTTCAAGGTCACCCTCAACACCGTCGTCGAGTTTCTGCACCACCCGCACCACAACAGCGAGTGCTCGCGTGAGCTGATCAAGCAGGTGCGGGAGTTTCTGGGACACGCGGGGGTGAGCGTATCGTCGTATGAGGCGGGTAAGGAGTGAGAGTGGAAGCGTTCGCGGACCTGGCGTAAAGCGAGCGGCGTGGTACGCCGCTTGTTTCTATCCCATATAACCCCGTTTTGGGTACTTTAGCGGATTCCCTCTGGAAATTTTAATAAAATCGAGCGCTAGCCCCCGTGGAATATGCACAATTCACTATTAAAACAATAGCATGCATGTTCGCCATCAACACCCAGAACGGCCTGGGTACCACGGCCAGCGCGCCAGGCTAGGTGATCTTGAAAACGGTCCGAACGCTTTTGGATCCAGCCTTTTCCTCGTAAACCGCCCACTGCTTGATGCCCTTCACCAACACCGACGTGCTGATGTCCTTCACCGGCTTCTTGGCCTTGAGCTTGGCGGTCACCCAGTCCTGCACATGCGGATACACCGTGCCCTCCTTGCCGCTGGGGATCAACAACTCCTTGCCGGCAACGCTGCCCATGGATGTTACGAAAAGTTCGGTGGCTGGCATTTCTTTGTTTCTCGGTGGGCGGGAAGGGATACGCGACTAAGCGCCGATTCAGTGGTGTCATGCTAGCTTGAACAGTAACTTCATTAAGACAACCCGTGTTGCTTAATAGCACTGCCAAGCGAGAGCCCATTCGTCCTCTGTTCCCGTAGCCGTACCGCGTCCAAAATAACCAACGCCGTTGTCACCCCACATCCAATTGCCTTTTTCACTCGAACCAATTTGAAACACAAATTCTGGCGAGGCAGGATGTTTGTTCCATGGAGCCCAAAATATCTCGGATTGGATCAGGGTAGGCCAGCCACCCAGTTTGAGGCAATCCATGTTTTTAAATAGGTCGAAATAGCTGTCCGCCACATCCTCTGGCAGTTCAATCGGAACATCGTCCCAACACGGGTAGTCGTCATGAAAAACCTTGGACCGCATGGGGAAAGCCTTAATGCTTGAATTGGTATCGCGCTGCGCCAATGGAACCAAAGCGTCCCCATTCTTGTACGCGCGAAGGCACCAGGACTCACCATTGCGCGCATCAATAGGTAGCGCATCGGCGCCTACAAAAACCGCAATGAAATCGATGTCGTCTAGACGGTGCGGGCGAACCTGAAGATTGCGAACATTGATCTGGCACAACGCGTGCATCGGTTTCCCGGCGAACTCGGGCCATGTTTCACCTTGACCGCACAGGTTCACTCGCCCAAACCAACTTTCACTTGGATCGTCTGAGGGCTTGAAACCCCCAATCTCGAACTTAACGCCAGAGCGCTTGAGCTGTTGCTTTAAATCATCCATTGTGTGAACTATTTTGGCATAGCGTACGGAAGGCTAGGTCAGCTCCCATTTTCATTGGCATACCTAACCCACTCGCCAGATGCCAGGAATCAGTCACAGGTCCGGATGCGGCCAGTCAAGGATGCGTTTGCACAGCAAACTGCGTTCTCTTTATCAACATCGGAACCCATCACATGCATTCTCTGGACAACAAGGTGGCGATCGTCACCGGCGCAAGCTCAGGTATTGGACGTGCAACGGCCCTGCTCTTTGCGCGCATGGGAGCTGCGGTAATAGTTGGTGCGCGCCGCAGCCATGAACTGGATCTTCTCGTCACCGAAATTGAACAGGCGGGTGGGCGCGCGGTTGCAGTGGCAGGCGACGCCAAGGACGAATCATTTGCACAGGCGTTGGTCCGCAGCGCGGTCAACAGCTTTGGCGGTCTGGACATCGCTTTCAACAACGTGGGCACGCTGGGCACAATGGGTGCAACGCCGGAGATATCGGCACAGGCCTGGCGCGAAACGCTGGACATCAACCTCAGCAGTGCCTTCTACGGCGCCAAGCACCAAATTCCCGCCATGCTGGTGCGCGGGTCCGGATCGTTGATTTTTACATCAACCTTTGTGGGGCACACAGTGGGCTTCCCTGGCCTGGCCGCCTACGCGGCGAGCAAGGCGGGATTGATGGGCTTGACGCAAGCTCTCGCCGTCGAGTTCGGCGCCAAGGCGATACGCGTCAACGCTATTCTTCCGGGTGGCACCGATACACCCATGGGCCAGACCATGACCAGCTCGCCAGAGGCGCTGGCGCATATCCAGAATCTGCATGCGTTGAAGCGACTGGCCACGCCCCAGGAGATTGCGCAATCGGTCTTGTATCTGGCGTCTGACGCATCATCCTTCGTGACCGGGTCCGCCCTGCTGGTGGATGGCGGGATATCCATCAACCGCAGTTAAATCGGAGGTGGCGGGACCAGTCGGCCGGCAATATTGCAAATACTTGCCTAAGTCAACTAATTAAATGACAATGGCAAATATGACCGCCGACACAGCATCCTCCACCGCCGACCAGCATGTCCAGGCGCTGCGCGGCTTCAACCGCTTTTACACCCGGCGCATCGGGGTGTTGAACCCCTACCTGGGCAGTGAGCTGTCGTTGACCGAGGTGCGTGTGCTGTACGAACTGGCCCACCGCGACCAACCCACTGCCACCGAACTGGCGCAGGACCTGGCGCTGGACGCTGGTTACCTGAGCCGCATCCTGCGCCGCTTCGAGGCCAAGCACTGGTTGGCCCGCGTGCCCTCGCCGGCCGACGCACGCCAGAGTCTGCTGGCGCTGACGCCCGCCGGACACAAGGCCTTTGCACCGCTGCAGCAAAAGTCGCGCGACGAGGCGGCCGACCTGCTGGCACCGCTGGCCGAAGGCGATCGCCATCAACTGATAGCGGCCATGGAAAAGGTTCAACGCCTGTTGGACCCCACCAGCGCAAAAGGCAAAACACCGGTGGCATTGCTGCGCGACCCGCAGCCCGGCGACATGGGCTGGGTGGTGCAACAACATGGCGAAATCTATGCCCGCGAATACGGCTGGAACACCGAATTTGAAGCTCTGGTGGCCGACATCGTGGCGCGGTATGTGCGTCAACACCAGCCGGAGTGGGAGCACTGCTGGATGGCCGAGCTGGATGGCGAACGCGTGGGCGCGGTCTTTGTCGTGCGCAAGTCCCAGACCGTGGCACAACTGCGCATGCTGATCCTGACGCCGAAGGCCCGCGGCCTGGGCCTGGGCGCCCGGTTGACCGACGAATGCATCGCCTTTGCCCGCGGCAAGGGCTACAAGAAGATGGTGCTGTGGACCAATAGCTGCCTGGGCGCGGCGCGCGGCATCTATGCCAAGCGCGGTTTTCAGTTGGTCAAAAGTGAGGCCTACCAAGGCTTTGGGCAGAGCCTGGTTGGAGAAACTTGGGAACTGAGGCTCTGAAGGTCAGCCACACCCGTTCGGTTGTGATTTGCAATGCACCCCTGGGCGAGTGCCAAGGCCATCCACCACTCACTTGGCGTCACCACCTTTTGAACCCTTAAGCACCGCGACAATCGCCATGGAATGGCCATGGCCTAAATCAAAGTCTTCTTTCAACCACTGGATGATTTCCCCGGCCTTGATGCCGGCGCGGAGTTGACCGTTTTCGGTGTAGCCTTTTTTCGCGGCGAGTTTCTTAAAGTCCTCGGCGCTCTTTCCGGTCTTCGCCTGAATGTTGTCGAGATAAGCTTGGAATGACATGGGGACCTCCGGTATTGAAATTGGCTTATGGAAACAAGATGTCTCTGACGTTCTTGTTCCGCAAAAGCAAGCCGACCCACAGCATGACGCCGATATAGGCACCAAATAGCACGTGGCTAAAGAGTGGCGTGCCCGCTCTTACGTTGATGGCGATGGCTCCGCCCAGAAAACCCGTCACAAGTATGGCTCCCAACAGCGCCGTCTTGGGAATCGCGTGTAACACGGTGCAGACCAACAACAGCACCCCCAATGAACGGGCGAGCGCAGGCGTGCTGATGAAACCCAGGTCCCGCATGGCCTCGAAAACGGGTTGGATGGGAACCAGTTTCATGCCGGCGTCCAGTAGCAAGAAAACGATAACCAACCCGCTCAGGATGCGCCCGGTCCATAGCTGGCGGACAGAGAAAATATTCGGCTCTTTGTGTGTCATGGTTGCTCCCGGAATGAATCTGGGAGCAGAATAATGGGAGACGAAGGCGTCGTCTTGTACAAAAACGACAGCTGCTGTTCGCCGCGGACAATTTGCGCTGGAGTCTGCCCGGTCCAGCGTTTCAGTGCCCGCGTGAAATGCGCTTGGTCGTAGTAGCCCGCGTCGTAGGCCGCCTCGGCAATGGTGGTGCCCTGCCTCAGCAGATTGGTCGCATGGCGGGCGCGTTCGATTTGATGAATAGCGGCTCGGGTCAAGCCCGTCACCTGGAGAAAACGCCGCTGCTCCGTGCGCGTGGTCAGCTCTTGCGGTTGGCCACGCAGCACCGCCCCCACCAGGTGATCCTCGGCAATCAAGCCACCACGCACCAGTCGCTGGACGAAGGTTTCCGCGTTGTCAAACGTCGGGTATTCCCACGCCGAGCCATTGAGCCAAAAGGAACGGCTCGACGCATCAGGCAAGGTTACATCGTTGCGATCCCGCAGCGCAGCGGGCGGCAACATGGGCATGAATGTGCCGAGTCGAAAGCGTATGGCAAACCATTCGCCATCCGCAGGGCATTGCGCCGTTGTGGCGCGCGTCTCGGGTCCGCGCACCGTGAGCGAGGTCTTGCCTTCGTGCCGCGTGACGACCATTTCCCAATGGCAGGCGGCGATGGAATGGAACACGCCGGCCCGCTCGCTGTGGCTGCGCCAAATCCTCTCGACAACGGGCGAGTCGGAGGGTCTATCCTCGAATCGGAGAAACACGCCGCCACCTCCTTTCCAATCCGTTAGCCGGCCGCCATAGCAGCCCCGGCGGAGCCGAAAACATCATCCTGTTTGCTACAAAATCAGGAGCGTAATTCTTATATTTCACGGGGGCTACAAGCCAATTCTTCAAAACTCCTTGAAGAAAAGTCAGCGTCCACCACAACCCGCTACCCTACCACTGTGGGCCAGCAGCAAACATGCTCAGCTTTTCTGGCCGACCAGCACCGACAACCGCCCGGTTGGACTCTGGGCGGAAACTACTTTTCACTCCAAACACGCTCAACCAGTTCACCAACTTCCAACGGGCGTCCGCCGTGCTTCACCTTCTTCCACTCGGGCGGCGATGGCGCCACGCGTTTGGATTCCTTGCCGTCCCAGGTTGCCACCTTCAACGCGAACACAACGGGGCCCTCGGTCACGTCGAACGGCTTGATGGCTTTGACGCTCTGCGTGATGTGCTTTTTGATGTCCAGATCCAACAGCGCGTCAAAGTCCAGCCATACGTTGGACTTTTGCCCCGGCTTGATCGCCAGCACGATAAAGCCCCCCACCGCCTGTGTGGCGCCACTGGCCAGCACGGCCTCGCGCGAGGCCGCCTCCACCGCCTTGATGTAGTCGGCCATGGCGTCGATGTTGGTCACGCGCTTTTCCATGACGGCGCTGGGTTGCAGCAGGACGACGTTGAAGTTGGTGATGGGCTCGGAGGCGCGGGCGCTCGCGGCGGTCAACAAGAATAAGACAGAGAGGAACAGAGAACGCATGGTGTTTGGAGCTGCCTATCGCCGGAATGAAGACTAAGCTTGCGGCGATGTTTCCACACCTTTCGCAAGCCACCGTCAGCCGATTCTAGAGTCCACGCCGCCCGGTGCGCCAGCCCTGCCCACCCAGTGGCGCACAGTGCAGGCATACCCACCACGATGCTACAAATTCAGTAGCGCATCAGGCATATTCCACGGGGGCTAGCGCCCTATTCTGTCAAATTCTTCAAATGAAATCGGCATCCAGCACGACACGGTAGCGCGCCTTGCCCGAGCGCAGATGGTCCAGCGCATCGTTCATCTTGCTCATCGGGAAATGCTCCACCTGCGGCGCAATGCCGTGGCGGGCGCAGAACTCCATCATCTGGGTCAGCACCACCGGTGACGCCGTGGGCGACGCGGAGATGCTGCGCTGCCAGGACAGCAGGCCGCCGGTCTTGAGCTTCATGGCCTCGGTCACCACGCCCACCATGTGCAGGCGACCCTTGGGCGCCAAGGTGTTGATCAGCGCGTCCCACTCCAGGCTAGCGCCGACCGTGACCAACAAAAAGTCCAGCGTGCCGGCAATCGCCTTCAGCTCTTTCACATCCACACTGCTCACCGTCTTGTGCGCACCCAGCAGCAGCGCCTCTTCGCGCTTGGATGGTGTGGACGTAAAGGCCGTGACCTCGCAGCCCCAGGCACGGGCGAACTTGACGGCCAGATGGCCCAGGCCGCCGATACCGACCACGCCAACCTTGTCGGTGGGCTTGATGCCGTGGATCACAAAGGGCAAAAACGCCGTGCCACCGCCGCACATCAGCGGGCCGGCGCTGGATGGGTCCACGCCGTCAGGAATCGGCAGCGCCCAGCCCCAGTGTGCGCGCACCTTGTCGGCAAAACCGCCGTGGCGGCCGACGATGGTGGGCTGGCGCTTGGGGCACAAATTCTGTTCGCCGCCCATGCAGAAGTTGCAGTGGCAGCAGCTCTTGCTGTGCCAGCCTATGCCCACGCGCTGGCCCACGGTGATGCCCTTGGCCTGGTCGCCGACGGCCACCACGGTGCCGATGATCTCGTGGCCGGGCACCAGCGGGTAGGTGGCGGGAAACCATTCGCTGTCCACCATGGCCAGGTCGGAGTGGCAGACCCCGCAGTATTCGACGGCAATCTCTACGTCTTCGGGGTGCAGAACGCCGGGGTCGTAATCCAGCCGCTCCAAGGGGCTGCCAGCGCTGGTGGCGGCCCAGGCACGAAACTTTGCGGTCATGGCGAGTCTCCTTACTTAGTCAGTTGAGGACAGAGCTGAAGGTCTGTCCCGCAAGGTTTCAGAACTCTGCGAGCTTAGCGGCATTCCCGCTCGGGTTTCCCCTTGGCTTGTAACGCCGGCGACTGGGTCATTCGTGGAGAAACCCGGCGCATAATCAGCGCGGCATCGGATGGTCCGATACAACCCCTTACAAAAAGCTCTTTTTACTATGCACCGCGTCGCCATCAGCAGCACTGGCATTTTTACGCCACCCGAAGTCATTACCAATGAGGAGTTGGTGGTCGCCTTCAACGCCTACGCCGCACTCGAAAACGCCAAATACGCCGACGAGATTGCCGCAGGCAAGCGCACCGCCATCACCGACTCCAATGTCGAGTTCATCGAAAAAGCCTCCGGCATCAAGCGCCGTTATGTGATGAACAAGTCCGGCGTGCTGGACCCGCGGCGCATGCGCCCGGAGTTCAAGGCCCGCCCGGACACTGAAATTTCCATGATGGCCGAGATCGCTGTCAAGGCCGGCCAGGAGGCTCTGGCCAACGCCGGCATGACTGCAGCCGATGTGGACGGCGTGTACTGTGCCGCGGCCAATATGCAGCGCGCCTACCCCGCCATGGGCGTGGAGATCCAGACCGCGCTGGGCATCAACGGCTACGCGTTTGACATGAATGTGGCCTGCTCGTCCGCAACCTTTGCGCTGGAGATGGCCTACAACGCGGTGCGCACGGGTTCAGCCCGCGCCATTCTGGTGGTCAACCCCGAAATCACGTCCTGCCACCTGGCCTGGATGGACCGCGATTGCCATTTCATTTTTGGCGATGTGTGCACCGCCATTCTGGTGCAACGGCTGGACCTGGCGCCGGCTGGCGCATTCGAGATCCTGGGCACGCGCTTGCAGACCACGTTCTCCAACGCGATCCGCAACAACGCCGGCTTCATGTCGCGCGCCGAAGACCGCAACCCCGAAGACCGCGACCAGCTCTTCCGGCAAGAAGGCCGCAGGGTCTTCAAGGAAGTCTGTCCGATGGCGGCCGAGCACATATCCACGCATTTGGAGTCACACGAACTGGCTCCAACCGACGTGCGCCGCTTCTGGCTGCACCAGGCCAATCTGTCCATGAACCAGTTCATCACCCGCAAGCTACTGGGCCGCGACGCCACGCTGGACGAGGCTCCGGTGATTCTGGACGAGTTTGCCAACACGGCGTCGGCCGGCTCCATCATTTCCTTCCACCGCAACAAGGCCGATTTCAAGGCCGGTGAAGTGGGGCTGATCTGCTCCTTTGGCGCGGGCTATTCGATTGGTAGCGCGGTGGTGAAGAAGCGCTGATCGCCCAAGGCGGCACGCTCCCCTGGTCGACATGCTCTCCTTGGCCTTGAAGTGCCTGATGGGCGCGGTGGCGGTGCTGCTCATCGCGCTGCTGTCCAAGTCCAGGAGTTTCTACGTCGCCGGGCTGGTGCCACTCTTCCCCACGTTCGCGCTGATCGCGCACTACATTGTCGGCACCGAACGCGCGGCCACCGACCTGCGGACCACCGCGCTCTTTGGCCTATGGTCCCTGCTGCCCTACGCCCTCTACCTGTTCACGGTCTACTGGCTAAGGCGTCGCGTCAAAATAACATG
>Ga0066464_1000575_pt1 | contig 13663 bp, 12 predicted proteins | sample LakWasMe94_HOW11_2_FD_59583 | JGI IMG/M metagenome (GOLD analysis project Ga0066464, IMG submission 59583) | Freshwater sediment methanotrophic microbial communities from Lake Washington under simulated oxygen tension - Sediment Metagenome 94_HOW11 | ecosystem: Environmental > Aquatic >...
GTACCCGACGACCCACCGCCCGAAGCGGTACGGCTATCCTCGCACCTACTAGCGCTCCTAGACAACAGTTCGCTGCGTAGGGCGATGTCCGAAGCGGGTATGGCACTGGTCGATGGACGGGGTGCAGAGCGCGTCTCGAGCACGATGATCGCCGGACTATTGCGACTTAGACCCGCCGTACCAGACGATAGTGCTCGCATCCTCGAATGGCGCAATGCGCCGCGCGTGCGCGAGATGTCTCTGGACAACACAGAGATTTCGGCGCCCCTGCATGAGCGCTGGTTTGAGCAAGTACTGGCGGCATCCGACCGCATGCTGCTCATCGGTGAAGATGACGAAGGCCCCGCCGGGATCGTGCGGTTTGATCTGAGTGAGGGCAGAGCCACCATTTCCATTTACCTCGCTCAGGAACGCTTCGGCCAGGGACTTGGCCCAGGCCTACTGCGCGCCGCGGAAGACTGGCTCGCAGTGAGCCACCCAGAAATCCTCTGGGTCCATGCACAGGTGCAAGCAGTCAACGCGGCCTCACTGCATCTGTTCGAGCAAGGCGGCTATCGCCTGGATTCCTATCATTTTTCCAGGAAAATTCAAGCATGAACGCTCAGGACGACATCGTCATTGCAGGAAAGCACATAGGGCCCGGCCATCCCCCCTTCATCATCGCGGAGATGTCGGGCAACCACAACCAGTCATTGGGCCGAGCGATGGCATTGGTAGAGGCTGCGGCGCGCGCCGGTGCACACGCATTGAAGCTACAGACATACACGGCAGATACCATGACGCTGGATGTTCAGAACGAGGGGTTTCAAATTCGTGACCCTGACAGCCTCTGGAAGGAGACCTCGCTCTATAAGCTTTACCAGCAGGCCTACACCCCCTGGGAATGGCATAAGCCAATCTTCGCCCGTGCAAAGCAGCTTGGGCTGATCGCGTTCAGCACCCCATTCGACGAGACAGCCGTCGATTTTCTAGAAAGCATTGAAGCCCCCTGCTACAAAATCGCGTCATTTGAGAACACCGACCTCCCCCTGATCCGCCGCGTCGCCCGCACAGGAAAGCCCGTCATCATCTCGACTGGCATGGCCTCTGTGGCCGAGTTGGACGAGAGCGTACGTACAGCGAGAAAAGCCGGCTGCCGTAGCCTCATTCTCCTCAAGTGCACCAGCACCTACCCAGCCACGCCGGAGAACACAAACGTATCCACCATTCCCCACATGCGTGCACTCTTTGGCTGCCAAGTCGGGCTTTCGGATCACACCATGGGCGTAGGCGCCTCCGTGGCGGGTGTGGCACTAGGTGCCACTGTGATCGAAAAACACTTCACGCTCCGTCGCGCGGACGGTGGAGTCGACAGCGCCTTCTCTCTCGAACCTGAAGAACTCGCTCAACTCGTCGCTGAAACAGGCCGGGCTTGGCAAAGCTTGGGCACTGTGCATTACGGCCCCACAGAGGCTGAGCGCAACTCCTTGCAGTTCCGTCGCTCCCTCTATGTCGTAGAAGACCTCGCACCCGGCGATGAACTCACTACCGAAAACGTTCGCGCAATTCGCCCAGGTTTTGGCCTTCCACCCCGGCACCTCGAAGAGGTGCTCGGCTCCCGCGTCACCCATGCAGTAAAGCGGGGCACACCGCTTTCCTGGTCGCTGCTAAGGTAAGTGGCTTGAGTCTACTAGACGTCCTCATCGTCGGCTGCGGGAACATCGCTGGAGGTTTCGACGCAAACCGCCCCTCAAGCGATTTACCGCTTACCCACGCGGGCGCATTTGACAGGAATCCCGGCTTTGCTCTAGCAGCTTGCGTGGAGCCCAACGACGCAAAACGCGAAGCCTTCATGGCACGCTGGAACATCCCCACAGGGTTCGCCAGCCTCACCCAGGTGATTGCAGCTAACCTGCGCCCCAAAGTCGTCAGCATTTGCAGTCCGACAGCGGCGCACGCGAATGACATCCAGACGGCGCTCGCCCTAAAGCCTCGTATCATCTTTTGCGAAAAGCCCATCACGATGTCAGCGGCCGAAACGGAGCATTGGGCAAACGCTTGTCAGCAGAGCGGCGTACTGCTCGCAGTGAACCACACGCGGCGCTGGGCGCCGGACGTAATCCGGCTGAAGACCATGCTGGACTCCGGCGAATGGGGTAGTTTGCGTTCTCTGAATGCTGTCTACAACAAAGGTATTCTGAACAACGGCGGGCACATGATTGACCTAGTGCAGTACCTTGCAGGCCCTCTGACCGTCCTCTGTGCAGGGGTGCCTGTCCATGACCATTGGTTAGACGACCCCACGGTCCCTGCATTGCTAAGCACAGACAAGGGCGTGCCATGCAGTCTGAACGTAGCCCATTCCCACGACTACGCGATCTTCGAGCTAGAACTGGTCACAGCAAATGGCGTGCTGACCATGGAAAATGGTGGAATGAACTGGCGTGTCCGCCGGACGATACAAAGCCCATACTTTCAGGGCTATCGCGCCCTCGGCCCAGCCGTGGAGACCGTCGGTGAGTACACCCTGGCGATGAGCGCTGCAGTTGCAAACCTGTATGGGGCCGTGACGCGCGGTGAACCGCTCGCCAGCGATGGGACCAGTGCGCTTTCGGCCCAGCGCGTATGCCAAAAAATACGCGAAGCAGCCGCCGCCCCCCAAGGAACACCGATATGACAATACCCCTTTCAAAATCCCAGCTCGCCATCAACGGCGGCCCTCCCACCATTGCCCAGCCGCTAGAACTCTTTCACAGCGTTGGAGAAGAAGAAGCGCAAGCTGCTGTTGAAGTGATCCGCAGTGGTGTTCTATCCGCCTACGTCGGCGCACCTGGTGATTTTTTTATGGGCGGCCCGCGCGTCCGTCGGCTTGAAGCGCAAGCCGCCGAATACTTCGGCGTGAAGCATGCTGTAGCTGTGAACTCATGGACCTCAGGCCTCATTGCAAGCATCGGCGCTATCGGAGTAGAACCAGGCGATGAAATCATCACCACGCCTTGGACAATGGCTGCAACCGCGACGGCCATCCTTCACTGGAACGCGATCCCCGTCTTCGCAGACATAGACCCGGTGAGCTACAACATCGACCCCGCAAGCGTCGAACGTCTCATCTCACCGCGTACACGTGGCATCATGGCCGTGGACATCTTCGGCCAATCATGCGACATCGACGCACTGCGCGCCATCGCGACCAAGCATCAGATCAAGTTGCTGGTCGACACGGCTCAATCTCCAGGCGCGTTGTACAAGGGACGCCACGCAGGCACACAAGCAGACATCGGTGGCTACAGCCTCAATTACCATAAGCACATCCATAGCGGCGAGGGCGGCATCATTGTCACCAACGACGACCACTTAGCCGAACGCACCCGCCTAATCCGCAACCACGCCGAGTGCGTGGTGCAGCCCACATCACCAGCGGATCTGTCCAACATGTTGGGGTACAACTTCCGTATGGGCGAAATCGAGGCAGCTATTGCCTCGGTGCAATTGGGCAAGCTCAAGGAACGTGTGGCGAGCCGCCAACGCGCTGCGGCCGAGCTGAGCACAGCGCTCGCGGGCCTCGAAGGACTGAGCACGCCTGTCGTCTCCGAACACTGCACTCACGTCTACTACGTGTATGGCCTGCACATCGACATCGACGCACTCGGCGTAAGCCGCCAGCGTATCGCAGAGGCGCTGCGTGCAGAAGGCGTGCCAGGTGTTATGACGGGTTACCAAAATGTGCATATGTATCCGATGTTCCAGCAGAAGATCGCATACGGCACTAGCGGCTTCCCCTGGACTTCACCCTACTGCACACGCGAAGTTAACTATGATTTTGGCATTTGCCCTGTTGCAGAGGATCTCCACACGCGCACGTTCATTGGCCTAAATCTATGCATGTGCGAGTTCCAAAGCTCTGATATCCAGCGAGTCGCTATGGCTTTCCACAAAATCTGGAGCCAGCTGAATGCGCTCAAGGACTAACTATCGATGCCAACATCGGACGCATTCGTGGAACTGGCAGGCCAGCGAGTAGTACTGCGCACGTTCGTCCCTGACGATCTAACCGATCAGTACATTAGTTGGCTTAACGACCCACAAACTATGCGCTGGAGCAACCAGCGCTTCCTACACCACGACCGCGCCTCATGCGAGCTCTTCCTCTCCCATTTCGCGCAGGGGCCCAATCATTTCCTTAGTATCCGGGAGTCGATGACCGGCTTTGCACTTGGCACTGCAACGGCGTACGTCTCGCTACTCCACGGTACGGCCGACGTAGGCATTCTGCTAGGGGAGCGCAGTTTCTGGGGCCGAGGCTATGGTCAGGATGCTTGGAATACGCTGTTGGACTGGCTGTCGGCACAACCGAAGATACGCAAGATCACCGCAGGTACGTTAGCCTGCAACAAGCCTATGGTGCGACTGATAGAGAAATCGGGCATGCAGCTTGAGGGCACACGGCAGAGCCAGGAAATCGTTGAGGGCAACGAGGAAGACATCCTGCTATATGCAAGGTTCCGGCGTGATACAGCTTGAGGGGCCGCTTGTACTGGTCTGCCACGATGCGGGAGCTGCGAATCTAGCGCTTTCGTGGATTGAAGCCCTGCAATTAGCACACCCGCTTGAATGTCGAGCTGTGCTGCAGGGTCCGGCGACCGCGCTTGCGGCAAATTTTCAGCTGGACATACAGACTTTCGTCGAAACTGCGAGCGCGCTCAGGGGCGCAAGCTTGTTGATTAGCGGCACGGGCTGGGCCAGCGCTCTGGAGCACCACGCCCGCGCCCTGGCTTACGCTGGTGGTGTACATAGCATTGCGGTGCTGGACCACTGGGTTAACTACCGCGACCGCTTTGCGCGCAACGGGCAATTGATTCTTCCTGACGAAATCTGGGTTGCAGATCAAGATGCCCACACATTAGCCACACGTCAGTTCCCAGATGTAAAGATCGTCCTGCAGTCCAATCTATACCTGCAAAGACAATTGCGTGATATCGGTCCACCGCCAACCATCGGCGAAGTGCTGTATTTGCTTGAACCTGCACGCAGCGACTGGGGCCGGCAGATTCCTGGCGAATTTCAGGCACTTGACTATTTCATGCAGCACAGCAGCCGAGCTGGCATTCCAGTCGGCACGCCAGTGCGGCTACGTCCTCATCCTTCAGATGCTCCAGGCAAGTACGATCGCTGGCTTCGCGAACACACCGGCGCAGCGACCCTGGCCCCCCCAGCCCCACTTGCAGCAGATCTAGACCGAGCCACATGGGTCGCTGGCTGCGAAACGGCCGCTCTAGCTATCGCGATTGCGGCTGGGCGCCGCACAGTTTGTACACTCCCCCCATGGGCACCGCCGTGCCGCCTGCCACAGCAGGAGCTCATTCACCTCCAGAAGTTGGTGCCCACGTCACAATGAAATACTGCACGCAGTGCCTCCAGCCCGACACCCGTCCCAACACCGTTTTCACGGATGCGGGACTGTGCCCAGCCTGCGACTACTTTGCCCACCTGCGTCATGTAGATTGGCAGGAACGCTATGAAATCCTGGAAGATCTACTCGCACAATACCCTCGCAAGCAGGGCCAGTTCGACTGCATCATCGGCGTCAGTGGCGGAAAGGACAGCACGCGCCAAGCCCTGTGGGTACGTGACAAGCTGGGCCTCAAACCGCTTCTGGCCTGCCTGAGCTATCCACCACAGCAGGTAACCCAGCGCGGTGTAGACAACATATCCAACCTCATCGAACAAGGCTTCGACGTGGTGATAGCAGCTCCTGCGCCCGAGACCTGGCGTTTACTGATGAGGGAGTCGTTCACACGCTTTACCAACTGGGCGCGCTCGACTGAACTCGCGCTTTTCAGTTCCGTTCCCCAACTGGCCATCCGTTACAACGTGCCGCTGATTTTGTGGGGGGAAAACCCCGGACTGCAGTTAGGTGACCTCAAGACGCTTGGCCGTACAGGCTACGACGGCAACAATCTGCGCAATATGAATACTCTGTCCGGTGGCGCAATGGCATGGATGACAGAAACACCTGGCGTGGATCTGCGCAATTTGCAGGCCTATCGCTATCCCGCACCACAGGAGTTCGACCAGCACCGCTTACAAATAATCTACTTAGGTTGGTTTCTTGGCGACTGGTCGCTGATAAACAACGGCATGTACTCGTGCACCAACGGACTGGACATTCGCACCGATGCCGTGGAAAACACGGGTGACCTACTCGGCATTACCTCCCTAGATGAAGATTGGGTGACGCTCAACCAGATGATCAAATACTACAAGTTTGGATTCGGACGCGTCACCGACTACGTAAACGAGGAAATCCGGCTAGGCAGACTCACGCGCGAACAGGGTATCAGACTTGTCGAGCAGTACGATGACGCCTGCGCGCCCTCGTACATAAAGAGCTTCTGCGACTACATTGGCATCAACGTAGACGCCTTCTGGGCCCAGGTCCATAGCAGCGTCAACCGTACACTTTTCGATGTCGACGCAGTCACAGGTCGTATCAACCGGCGCTATAGGGTGGGAGCAGGACTACCGTGAGGCAACCTACGATCGGCATCGTGGACTACGGCGTGGGCAATCTTGCTTCAGTGTGGCATGCCCTGCATGATCTACAGTTTCGCTGCCGCATAAGCAGCGAGCCAGCCACACTCAGCGCCTCTGACCTACTGTTGTTGCCTGGCGTGGGCGCGTTCCCAGCTGCCATGGCGGCTCTGCACCGCACAGGTCTGGTCGACTACCTTCAGAGCGAGGCCCGTAAGGGTCGGCCTATGATCGGAATCTGCCTCGGCATGCAACTTTTGGCGGAATCGTCCACAGAACAGCGTCCAACACCGGGGCTGGGCCTGCTACCTGCAACCGTGCGCGCCCTGCAAGCTGGCGCGTGGCACATCGGCTGGAATGAGATTGAACCGGAGCGCGAAGATCCTTTGTTCGGCAGTGAGTGGCCCCATTCCGTCTATTTCAATCATTCATATGTAGTGGACGCGCAGCCTCAGCACCGTGTCTTCATTGCGCGGGCGGGGGAACCGATCACTGCAGTCGTCCGAAAGGACAACGTAGTAGGCATTCAGTTCCACCCGGAGAAGAGCCAGTCAACCGGGCGCAAGATGCTGCACCGTGTCGTTGAAGGACTTCTGTGTGATTAAGAAACGACTCATCGGCGTGGTGACCGTCAAGAACGGCTGGGCAGTGCAGTCCTTCGGCTACGGTCGCTATCTGCCGCTTGGGCGCCCCGAAGTGCTGATCGCAAACCTGGACCGCTGGGGTGCCGACGAGATACTGCTGCAATGCATTGACCGCAGCCACACGATCCAGGGCCCCGACCTGCGTCTTCTTGACCGGGTAAGTCGCCAGGGACTGGCCACACCCCTCATCTACTCCGGTGGCCTGCGCCATGCAGCCGACGGAGTCGCAGCCATCAAGGCTGGCGCTGACCGTGTGTGTGTGGATGCACTGTTACACGACGATCTGGATGCCGTAATGTCGATATGCGAACCCCTGGGGGCCCAAGCCGTCGTTGCCAGCCTACCACTAAGTATGACAAACGATGGCATCCGTTGGTTTGACTACCGGAGCCGCCAGTCATTCCCGCTGGCGACCGAGCTTGCACGTCTGTTGCGCGAAGGCGCTATCTCAGAGGCGATGATCATCGATTGGCGCCATGAAGGCAGCCCCGGCGCATTCGATCTCCGTCTGCTGGCCCTACCAGCTTTGCGCGGGATTCCACTTATCGCTTTTGGCGGCCTCAGCAGCGAACCTCTGCTGCGGGAGGCACTCCAGATGCCAGAAGTAGTGGGCGTCGCGCAAGGCAACTTCCTCAGTTACCGCGAGCACGCTGTGCAAGCCGTCAAGCAGTTGCTTCACGGCCTGCCCCTGCGGGCCGCCCATTTTGAATCTTCCGCACCGTGACTCCAGGCCATTACCTAAGTTGCCGCCGCTGCCTATACACCACCAGCCACCCACTGGGGCTGATACTCGACGAAGAAGGCATTTGCTCAGGTTGTCGCATTCATGACGAAAAAGACCAACTAGACTGGCCCGCGCGCTGGGAAAGGCTGACCAGATTGGTCCAGCCGTACCGCATCACGTCGGGCGGCACGTACGACTGCATCGTTCCGGTGACGGGTGCGAATGACTCATACTTCATAGTGCACTTGATCAAGGAACGTCTGGGCCTCAACCCACTGCTTGTAACCTACAACAAGTATTTCAACAGTGCGCTTGGCATCCGAAACTTGGCAAACCTGAGAATCCGCTTCGACTGCGACATCCTGGTACAAAACGTCAACCCTGTGTCGGTGCGCAAAATTACGCGCGCTACGCTGCGCCAATTTGGCAGCGCCTATTGGCACTGCCTGGCAGGCCACACAGTGTTCCCTGTGCAAACAGCAGTGCGCTACGGCGTGCCACTGATCATCTGGGGCGCACATCAGGGGCTTGAGCAGGTAGGCATGTTCTCCCACGAGCACGAGGTCGAGATGACGCGCCGCTACCGTACCGACCACGACCTCATGGGTCAAGATCCCGATGCGCTGCTGTCGATCTTCGACACCCTGACTGAAGACGATATCTGGCAATACCGCTATCCAGCCGACGCAGACCTGCATACAGTCGGTGTGCGCGGTATTTACCTGGGCAACTACGTACGCTGGGACCCAAAGGCGCAGCACGAACAGATGGCGGCCATGCATGACTATCGCGGTGCCACATTCGCCCGCACCTTCGACACCTATGACCACGTCGACTGCTACAACTACATGGATGTACACGATCAGATCAAGCTGTACAAGCAAGGCTACTCCAAGGTGACAGACCACGCCTGCCGCGAGATCCGCCACGGGCGCCTCACGCGCTCACAGGGATTGGCTCTAGTGCAGCAGCACGAACTCGCACCGCTCACGCACCTGGACAAGTTCTGCGAGTGGCTCGGCGTAACGGAGCGCTCCTTACAGTTCGTCCTCGACCAGCACCGCAACCCACGATACTGGACGCAGACACGGCCCGGCCGTTGGGATTTTCATGGCGAAAGCACGCGTATTGATGCGGCGTCCGGACACAACGACGCTCCAATAGATATGGGGTTCAGGGCCACCGATAGGCTCGCTCTCGACGGCGACGGTAGCTACATCACGGTGGGCAAGGGCTATCCCTGAATGCTGCTACCACTCAGGCACTCTGCACAAGACTCAGGATCGCGTCGGCCACACGTGGCGCGGCCAGTCCCGGCGGCGGCATCACACGCTGGGAACGTTGAATCGGGTGCGGGTTGTCAATGGCAAGCGCTAGGCCATCCATTGACTCCACTGGCTCAGCCAGACCCATGCGGCTGTAATCGAACTCAAGATTAGTGACCGAGGGCGCGAAGCGCAGACAAAGCACACGCTTACCTGACAGCGCAGCCTCCAACCCAACGGTCGTCGTCTGCACAACGACGATGTCGCTCGCATGCAACAGAAAAGCCACCGACTCATGTGTGGGGATACTGACATACACCCCTTCCTGCACACCCAAGTTAGGGAACTCGTGGTACTGACTCGGGTGGTAGCGCACGACCAGCGCACGGCCCGGAGCCTCAGCCACCCAGGCACGCAAATGCTGCTCTACGGCCAAGCCGAATCGATTGCCGAGGTACTCCGACGGCGTGCAGGGGCTCGGATCTTCCAGATAGCCCGGGTACATGACCACAGTTCGCCCCTCCCAGCCCATCCGGCGCAGAAAATCGGCCCCCTTGCGAATGTTGTCCGGATCCTGCAACGGATCGTAGGCGGGGCAACCAGTCACTAAAATGCGAGCCGGATCAATCCCAGCTGTCACTAGGTTGTCCCTCACAAACTCCGACAACACCGTTATGCGATCAGAATGCACCGGTTGTCGCGGGTAAATGTCGTACGGCAAACCGAACAGGTCCATGATGTTCAAGCTCGGGATGCCCCGCATCACTGCCGCCTCAGTAGCCGCGCGCTCCGAACGCGGTGAACTCGTGGTAATGACGGCCGCCGGTCGGATCTCGTCGAGCACCTTGCCCATGAAGCACACTGGAAAGAAGATGCGCCTGCCCCCCTCCGCATACAACCGCGCGGCTTCCGCCTCGCCATAGGTATCCACCCATTCGCTGTAGTTAATGCCAAGGTAGGCGAGGCTTTCAGCCTCATCAATGTCGGGATGGGCATTGCCTTCCAAGAGCGCTCGGCCACACTCAAGCACCCTTTGCGGGTCATTCACCAGGTGCAGAAAATTTCTGTACCCCACGGGCGAAAACCCCAAGCGCTTGGCGATGCGAAAGCCCGCGGTGAGAGCCATGATCTGCACATCCATGCCACGCGCGATAAGCTCCTGTGCGACAGGCGCGACCTTGCCGATGTGCCCTCCCCCATAACAAACGAAGAGAATCGGTCCGGCCCCCACCATCAGAAGAAGTCCACGTAGCGAGTGAACTCGGCTTTGGAGATTTCCAGCATTAGCGCATCGCATTCAGCGCGCTTGACGTCTAGGAACTCGGCAACAAATGCCTCACCCAAGCCGCGGCGCATGACTTCGCTGGCCTCCAATGCATCCAGCGCATCTGGTAACGAGGTAGGAAGACGCTTGATACCAAGAGCTTCGAGATCAGCTCCAGACAGGGCATAGAGGTTATCGTTCACTGGCTGGCCGGGTTCGAGCTTGCGGTCAATCCCGTCGAGCCCTGCATAGATGACTGCCGCAGTCAGCAGATAGGGGTTAGCCGCCGCATCGGGCAGGCGCAGCTCCAGCCGGCCTCCAGGAACACGCACAAATGCAGTGCGATTATTGTCACCATAGGCAATGTTGATCGGCGCCCACGTCGCGCCCGAGCGGGAGCCGCTCTTAACTAAACGCTTGTAGCTATTGACACACGGCGCAGCAATGGCGGTGAGGGCGGCCGCATTCGCTATGAGACCACCCAGGAATTGGTAGGCCATAGACGATAGATCCATTCCTCGGGGATCGGTCTTATCCTCAAATGCATTGTCCCCAAACACCCTTCCCGCCGACATGTGCATATGCAAACCGCTACCCGACCGCTCTGCAAACGGCTTTGGCATGAACGAACACAGCATGCCATGCTTCTTGGCAATCGCCTGAGCTGCCATCTTGAAGTATGTGAGATTGTCTGCAGTCTTCAAGCCATCGGCATAGGTAAAGTTCATCTCGAACTGGCCGTTGGCATCTTCATGGTCAATCTGGTAGACATCGATGCCTGCCCCGTCGAGCGCAGCACGTAGCTCCATGAGGAAATCAGAGACCGAGGACAGATGACGGAAATCGTAGCAAGGTTTGTCCAAAGACTCAGATTCCGTAGCTACAACCCAACTGCCTGCAGTGCCGCCCGGCTTGAGCAGGAAGAACTCAGGCTCCAAGCCCGTGAAAAACTCCAACCCTGTTGCTTCACGAAAATCGGCCAAGGCCTTCTTGAGAATAACCCTAGAGTCCAGGGCATGCGGTTTACCGTCAACATGACCGTCGCAGGTGACACTGGCCGTAGAAGCCATCCAAGGCACGGGACGAATCGAGTCGCGATCGCCGATGGCCATGAACTCCCGTCCATGGGGGCCCATACCCATACCAGCGATAGCGAACCCAGCAAAACCGGCCCCCGCACCGAAAATCATTTCCTTGTGCTTGCCTGGCACCAGCTTCGCCTTGGGCCGGCCATGGATATCCACGAACTGCGCAAGGTAGTAGTCAAATTCGGCCATGTTCCTAAAGTCTCCGCTTTGTGTTTGTTTTACGCGTTCTCTGGGAAGAATTCTTGCAACCACAACTTGGTCATGAGCACCGTGCGCAATTGTTTCGTGTGGTTGTGCAGGCCGCTGCGGTGTTCCTCCAACATAACTAGCAGCTCATTGCAATCAAAACGCCCGCCATCGGGCAACGCCAATGTCTCGCGCGCCCATTGATACAACGGGCCTTTGATCCACTCACCGATTGGTAGCGTCGGCATGGTCTTGGGGCGAAACACAAAATCACGGTCGTAGTAGCTTTCCGCCGCCTTTTTTAGGAAGTGCTTGCCCACGCCCTGATAGAACTTGGAGGTGATGGGCAAGCGTGCAAACAACTCGCTGATCCGGTGATCCAGGAAAGGCGCCCGTGCCTCAATCGACCAGCAGGCCCCCATACGGTCACCTTTGACAGAATTGTTGCCAGGCATGAGTGATGTCAACTCGTAGGCAGCTACTTGCTCCATCGGTTCCAGATCACGGAACGGCTCGATGATGCTCATGAACTTGTCGAGGGCACCCTCCGCATGGGGCAAAAACGACGCACTCATCATGCGCTTGCGGTCTTTCTCAGTGCTGTAGCTGATGAGATCGAAATAGCTGCGCATAGAAAAATTAGCGCGCGTCATCTCGGAGAAAAATTGCTCGTTGTGCCGGAAGCCCAACATCACCTCGTCCGGCCCATCGCCAGTAAACATGACGATTTTCCCCATCTCATGCGCCTTGCGAGACAGCAGGTAGAACAGAAAGAAGGAGAAGTCTCCGTGCGGCTGCTCTGCGTGCTTGACAACAGAGTGTGCGATTTCTGGGATATCGGAGGGCTGGATATCCAGTGCGCTCAGGTTGATATTCAGGTCCGACGCTACACGCTCAGCATAGGCATATTCAGAAAAGCCCTTGTCCTCGATGCGCAAGCCAATGGCATCCAACTGAGGACGATTCCATTGCGGCACCAGCCGGTTGGCAATGACCGAAGAGTCCACGCCACCCGAGAGAAACAAACCACCATCCACATCAAACCGCATCTGCAGCTTGATGGCTTCGTCCAAGGCATGCTCCAAATCGGCCTGCGATGCATCGAAACGCTCTCCATCCAGCGGCCAACTCCAATAGCGCACCGGGTCGGAGAAACTGCCACCACTATAGCGGATGAAGGTGCCAGGAAGAAGATGGCGAATCCCTTCAAAGCAGGTTTCTGGCGGTGGACAATAATTGAAGGTAAACACGTTGCCCAACGCCGATTCGTTCACCTTGCGTTCGAATCTTGGCAGCGCGAGGATGGCTTTCATCTCGCTGGCAAATGCAACACCACCTTGATAGGGTGCGTAGAAGCAGGGTTTGATACCCTGGCGATCACGGGCCAGCATGCCCGTCTGTGTTCGCTGATCCCAAATAAAAAAAGCAAACATGCCGACCAAATCGTCGAGCATTTTTTCGCCTTTTTCACACCAGAGGTGCACCAGCACTTCGGTATCACACCGCGACTTGAACTTATAGCCCTTGGCCTTGAGCTGTTCGCGCAACTCAATGAAATTGAAAATTTCGCCGTTAAATACCACCCAGACCTTGCCATCGGTGCTGGACATGGGCTGCATCCCATTTTCGGGATCCACCACAGCGAGCCGGGCGTGCCCTAAGACGGCCCCGCCCAAGTCCTCAACACCTTGCTCGTCCACTCCACGGTACTTGATGCAGTCGATCATCTTCCAGACGTCGTCTTTGGTCACGCCCGCAGCATTGACCACACCCGCTATTCCACACATGGCAAATCCTTAATTCTTTAAATCGAGCCGTGCGATCTTGCGGCTCAGGGGCGCCCGCCCCACCAGTGCCTCATCCGTGGCATCTTCGTTGAAAACCCGCTCGAAAATTTCCACCTGATAGTCCAGGCTGGCCTTCGTTTCGGTCTCAGTCGGCTCAATCAGCATGGCTGATTTCAAGTCGCCCGGAAAGTACAC
>Ga0066464_1000579_pt1 | contig 13593 bp, 11 predicted proteins | sample LakWasMe94_HOW11_2_FD_59583 | JGI IMG/M metagenome (GOLD analysis project Ga0066464, IMG submission 59583) | Freshwater sediment methanotrophic microbial communities from Lake Washington under simulated oxygen tension - Sediment Metagenome 94_HOW11 | ecosystem: Environmental > Aquatic >...
ATACACCCCTGAGGCGATCATCGCCGGGGCGAAGCGCGAGCCTTCTTCGTTGGTCCAGTTGACCACCTCGATCGGCCGCTCGGTCTCGATCCCGAGGTCGTTGAGGGTGCGCAGCACTTCCAGCCCGGCCAGCACGCCGTAGATGCCGTCGAACTTGCCGCCCGCCGGCTGGGAGTCGCCGTGGGAGCCGGTCAGTACCGGCGCCAGCTCGTCGTTGCGCCCGGCGCGCCGGGCAAAGATATTGCCCATGGCATCGACGCGGATCGTGCACCCGGCTGCTTCAGCCCATCCCACAAACAGATCGCGACCGCGCCGGTCCTCATCGCTCAGGGCCAGGCGCGTGACCCCACCCTTGGCGGTCGCGCCGATCCGCGCCATCTCCATCAGCGAGGCCCACAGGCGCTCGCCATTGACCCGTGCCTGAAGGCTCATGAGCGCGGCTCCTGGGGCTTGGCCCGGTAGCGGAAATCGCAGCGCGGCGCACCGCCCATGATGGTCTGGGTACGGGTCAGCTGGATGTCCGGGTTGTAGCCGACGATAAACAGCTCGTCGCGGTTGCACGACAGCAGGTGGCCGATCTCGCCCAGGCCCATCTCGTGGTACATCTCGGCGTAGCGGCAGCGCTTGACGTCGTAGTCGTAGTGCTCGGCGTCGCTGGCGATGATCTCGACCTTCAGCGCGTCGTCCTGCTCCCAGAGCACCTGCAGCTCGACGAAGCTCTTGAGGTCGGCGCCATTTTCCTCCAGGGCGGCGAAATGCCGGCCGGCCTGGATCGCCGCGTTGCCCACGGCCTCGCCTATCACCGCCGCGGCATGGGCCTGGCCGTGCTCACGCACCAGGATGTCGTAGATCGGCTTGATGATTTCCGCTTCGATCCGCCGCCGGGCGAGGATGCCCAGTTCACCTTGCAGTTTGCTCATTGTGTGCCTCCATCAGCTCCACGGAACCGGGCGGGCCACAGGGCCCGCCCGATGATTGGCCTTGGTCTTATTGCGCCGGCTCGCCACCCGCCACGCTCACCGGCTGCCACTGGCCGGCCTTGACCTGGTAGACGGTGAACGACGGGTTCTTCAGGTTGCCCTGGGCATCGAAGGCGATGGTGCCGGTCACCCCCGAGTATTGGCTCGCGCGCAACACCGGCAGGTATTGCCGGGGATCGGTCGAGCCGGCTTTTTCGATCGCCGCGATCAGCACGCCGACGCCGTCATAGGCGAATGGCGCGTGCAGTTCGATGCCATGTTTGAAGCGTTGCTGGTACGCCTGTTCGAAGGCCTTGCCGCCGGGCATCTGCGCCACCGCCAGGCCCGGCTCCAGGGCAATCACGCCCTCGCCTTCGTTCTGCGCCAGTTGCAGGAAGGTCTGGCTGACAAAACCTCCGGCGCCCATCAGCGGGGCCTTGATCCCCAGCTGCTTGATGCGCCGGGCCAGCGGCGCGGCCTGGGAGTCGACCCCGCCGAAGAAAATCAGGTCGGGGTTCTGGCTACGGATGTTGGTCAGCACCGCGCTGAAGTCGATGGTCTTGTCGTCCACGTACTCGCGCGCCACCACGCTGGCGCCACCGGCCTCGACAGCCTTGGCGAACTGGTCCGCCAGGCCCTGGCCGAAGGCGGTGCGATCGTCGATCACCGCGATGCGCCGGGCCTTGAGGCTATTCAACGCATAGTCGCCGGCGACCCGGCCGCCATCGTCGTCATGGCCCATGATCCGGAAACTGCTGTCGAAACCCTGCTGGGTGTAGGCATGGCCGGTAGCGACCGGCGCCACCTGGGCGATCCCGGCGTCGTGGTAGACCCGCGCCGCGGGAATGCTGGTGCCGGTGTTCCAGTGGCCGACCACCCCCACCACCTCGGCGTCCACCAGGCGCTGGGCCACCGAGACCGCCGTGCGGGGATCGGACTGGTCGTCTTCGGAGACCAGCGTGTAGGTCACCGCCTCGCCATTGATCTGCGGGTGGCGGGCGTTGGCCTGGTCGATGGCCAGCTGCGCGCCGTTTTCCAGGTCCTTGCCGATCCGCGCCGAGGGCCCGGTCAGCGGCCCGGCGAGGCCAATCAGCACTTGTTGCTCGGCCTGGGCCACGGCGCTGCCCAGGCTGCTCAGCGCCAGGCCCAGGAGTACGGCGCGTTTGAATGGAGCGGAAGTCTTCATCGGTATTTCCTGTTTCAGGCAGGCCATGTCTGGCCTGTACGGGCTTGTCGGAACACGCCGGGCGTCCGGTAGCGTCAGTGGTTGATTCATTCCCCGAGGTACGCCGCGCGCACCTCGGGGTCGTCGAGCAGATCGCGCGAGGCGCCGCTCAGGCTGATGCGGCCAGTGTCCATCACGTAGGCGCGGTCGGTGACCTGCAAGGCCAGCCGGGCGTTCTGCTCCACCAGCAACAGGGTCATGCCCTGGCGGCAAACGTCGTCGATGACCTGGAACAGCTTCTCCACCATGATCGGCGCCAGCCCCATGGACGGTTCGTCCAGCACCAACAGACGCGGCCGGGACAGCAGCGCCCGGGCCAGGGCGAGCATCTGCTGCTCGCCGCCGGAGAGCAGCCCGGCGGACTGCTGCAAGCGTTCTTCCAGGCGTGGAAAGTACTCGAACAACTGGCGGATCTCGCGGTTGACCTGGACCCGGTCACGGCGCAGGAAGGCCCCGGCCTGGAGGTTCTCCAGCACCGTCATGCGGGCGAAGATGCCGCGCCCTTCCGGGACCATGGCGATGCCCTGGCGCAGCAGTTCATGGGGCGCCAGGCCGAGCACCGGACGCCCGGCGAAATGGATCTGCCCCTGGGCCGCCGGCAGCAACCCGGTGAGTGCCTTGAGGCTGGAGGTCTTACCCGCGCCGTTGGCGCCGATCAGGGTCACCCGCTCACCCTCGGCGATCCGCAGGTCCAGGGACTTGACCGCCTCGATGGCGCCGTAGCGCACCTGCAAGCCGTCGATTTTCAACAGTGGCTCAGACATCGGCGCTGGCTCCCAGGTAGGCTTGAATCACCGCCGGATGGCGACGCACCTGCTCTGGCGCGCCCTCGGCGATCACCCGGCCGTAGTCCAGCACGCTGATGCGGTTGCATACCCCCATCACCAGCTTCACGTCGTGTTCGATCAGCAACAGGCTGTGGCCGTCGCCGCGGATTTTTTCCAGCAGGCCGCGCAGCTGCACTTTCTCGCTGGCGTTCATCCCCGCCGCCGGCTCGTCGAGGGCCAGCAGCAGCGGTTCGGTGGCCAGGGCGCGGGCGATTTCCAGGCGCCGCTGATGGCCGTAGGACAGGCTGTCGGCGCGGTAGCCGGCGAAGCCGGCCAGGCCCACGTACTCCAGCAGGCGATAGGCCTGCTCGCGGGTCCGGGCCTCTTCCTCGCGGGCCCGGCGATGGCGGCTCAAGGCGGCCCAGAGGCCGTTGCGGGTGCGCACATGGCGCCCGACCATGACGTTCTCCAGCGCGCTCATGGCGTTGAACAGGCGGATGTTCTGGAAGGTCCGGGCGATGCCGGCCCGGGCCACCCGGTGCACCGCCGTGGGCCGATAGGCCTGGCCGTCGAGCTGGAAACTTCCGGAGTCGGCGCTGTAGAGGCCGGTCATGACATTGAAGAAGGTGGTCTTGCCCGCACCATTGGGCCCGATCAGGCCGTAGATTTCCCCGGGCTGGATGCTCAGGCTGACATCGCTCAGCGCGGCGACGCCACCGAAGTGCTTGTTCACCCCTTCGATCCGCAACAACGGCTGGTTCATCGCGCACCTCCCGCCGGCGCCGGCCACAGGCCCGCGGGCCGATAGAGCATGGCCAGGATCAGCGCCAGCCCGTAGAACAGCTGGCGGATGATTTCCGGGTCCAGCAGCACCTGGCCGAACAGCGCCTGCTGCAACGGGCCCATGCTCGCGCGCAAGGCTTCCGGCAGGGCCGCCAGCAGCACGCAGCCGAGGATCACCCCGGGGATATGGCCCATGCCCCCCAGCACCACCATGGCCAGCACGGCAATCGATTCGTTGAGGGTGAAGGACTCCGGCGACACGAAACCCTGGAAGGAGGCGAACAGCGCGCCGCTGACACCGCCGAAGGCAGCGCCTATGGCAAACGCCAGCAGCTTCAGGCGCCGGGTATCCAGGCCCATGGCTTGCGCCGCGTCCTCGTCCTCGCGAATCGCCATCCAGGCGCGGCCGATGCGCGAACGCTGGAGGCGGATACAGGCGAACAGGATCAGCAGCACCAGGGCGGCGAACAGGTAGTAGTACAGGTAGACCGACGGCAGGCGCAGGCCGAACAGCTCCTGGCTGCGGCCGAGGTTGATCCCCAGCAGGTGCACCGGGTCGACCTGGGCGATGCCCTTCGGGCCGTTGGTGAGGTTCACCGGCCGGTCGAGGTTGCGCAGCAGGATGCGGATGATCTCGCCAAAACCCAGGGTGACGATGGCCAGGTAGTCGCCCCGCAGGCGCAGGGTCGGCGCCCCCAGCACCAGGCCGCAGCCGGCCGCCAGCAGCGCGGCCAGGGGCAGGATCAGCCAGATCGAGGTATGCAAACCTTCCGGCAGGGCCGCCGCCAGGGCCGGGAACTGCGCCAGCAGGTGCGGCGAGGACAGCAGCGCCGCGAGGTAGGCGCCCACCGCGTAGAAAGCGATAAAGCCCATGTCCAGCAGCCCGGCATAACCGACCACTATGTTCAGCCCCAGGGCCAGCATGATGTAGAGCAGCGCGAAATCCAGGGTCCGGACCCAGGTGTTGCCGCCCGCATGGCCGACCACCCAGGGCGCCAGGATCAGGGCCAGGGTGAACAGCAGCAGGCCGAAGTGGGCACGGGTGCTGGAAGGTGTTGCCAGTGCGGTAGTGAGTGTCATGCGCGGCTCGCCAGTCGTTCGCCAAGAATCCCCGAAGGACGGAATACCAGCACCGCGATCAGCACGATAAAGGCGAACACATCCTGATAGTTGCTACCGAACACACCACCGGTGGCCGTTCCCAGGTAGCCGGTGCCCAGGGCTTCGATCAACCCCAGCAGCAGGCCGCCGAGCATTGCCCCCTTGAGGTTGCCGATGCCCCCCAGCACCGCGGCGGTGAAGGCTTTGATCCCCGGCAGGAAGCCCATGTAGAAATGCGCGCTGCCGTAGTTGCTGGCCATCATGATGCCGGCGAGCGCGGCCAGGGCACCGCCGATGGCGAAGGTCAGCACGATGATGCGGTTGGGGTTGATGCCCATCAGGCTGGCCACCTGGGGGTTCTCGGCGACGGCGCGCATGGCCCGGCCAAAGCGGCTGCGCTCCACCAGCACCAGCAGCGCCAGCATCACCGCCAGGGCGATGCCAATGGTGGTCAGGGCGGTGGCGTTGGTCACCGCGCCATGCCCGGAAGCGCCGGTCAGCACCTCGATCGGCTCCAGCGGCAGCAGTTGCGGGAACATCTGCGGATTGCGCGTCCACACCAGCATGGCGGCGGTTTGCAGCAGCAGCGACACGCCGATGCCGCTGATCAGCGGGGCCAGGCGCGGTGCATGGCGCAGGCGCCGGTAGGCGACCCGCTCGATCAGCACCGCGAGCAAGGCGCAACAGGCCATGGCGATCAGGGTGGCCAGCAGCAGGACCAGCACCGCGGGCAATTCGGGCCAGGCGGCCTGCAACAGGCGAATCACCGACAACCCGATCAGGGCGCCGATCATCAGCACGTCGCCATGGGCGAAGTTGATGATCCGCAGGATGCCGTAGACCATGGTGTAACCCAGGGCCACGAGCGCGTAGAGGCTGCCCGACATCAAGCCATTGAGCAGTTGCTGGATAAAGGCATCCATGAAAACCATCAACCCCATGTACCAAGGGTCGGACCGCACCGCGCGCCGACTGGAAAGCAAGAACGCGGCACACTAGTTATTTATTCTATTTTTATCAAATATCAGAAATTCATATGGTTATGCGAAATAACAAAAACGCTATAAGCGCCATAAATACGGCAGTTACAGCTCTTTATTTCTCAAATATCTTAGTATTTAATTCAACACATGAATAATTTAGAACAGTTAGCCAATGACCCTCCGTTGCGTGCCGTGCGCACCTTCGAAGCCTTCGCCCGCCATGGCGGGGTAAATGCCGCCGCCCGCGAGCTGGACGTTTCCCCCTCCGCGGTGAGCCATCAGCTGCACCTGCTGGAAAGCTTCCTGCAGCAGCCTTTGACCTTGCGCCAGGGCCGCAACCTGATCCTCACCGAGGAAGGCCGCGAGTATTACCGGGCGATCCGCTCGGCCTTCGCCGTGCTGCGCAGCGCCACCGAGCATGTGCGGGAAAAAAGCGCCACGCGCCAGGTCACCATCAGCCTGATCCCGCTGTTCGGCATCAACCTGTTCATTCCGCGCCTGGCGGAGTTCCTGGGGGACCATCCGGAGCTGGACATCAACGTCACCTACGCCAACCACCGCAGCTACCCCAGCGACGCGGCGGACCTGTCGATCCGCTTCGGCACCGGGCACTGGCCGGGGTATCACAGCGAGCCATTGATTTCCGGGGCGGTCACGCCCTATTGCAGCCGCGCCTTTCTCGAACGGCACGGCCCCATCGACAGCCCCCAGGCCCTGAGCGAACTGCCGCTGCTGCACGACGAGGAGCGCGGCACCTGGGGCCAGTGGCTGCAGGCCGCCGAGGTGCGCCACGCCACCGCGCTCAATGGCCTGCTGCTGGAAGACGGCCAGCTGGCCCTGACCGCCACCCTCACCGGCCTCGGCTGCTCGTTGCTGCGCGAGCCGCTGGTGGCGCCCCATGTGGCCAGTGGCGAGCTGGTGAAGCTGTTCGACCTGGAGGTCGACGACGGCCGCCAGTACTACCTGTGCCGCCGCGCCAACAGCGAACTCTCCAGCGAGGGCGTCAAGCTGTATGAGTGGATCAAGCGCAGCCTGGTGCGGGGATAAACGACGCCAGGCGCCTAGGTAAAAAACCGGTTCGCCGGGCGCGGCAACCCGAGGTTTTCACGCAAGGTGGCCCCCTCGTATTCGCGGCGGAAAATCCCCCGCCCCTGCAATTCGGGAATCACCTTGGCAACGAAGTCGTCGAGGCCGCCCGGCAGCCAGGAAAACATGATGTTGAAACCGTCGCTGCCGCGCGTTTCCAGCCATTGCTGCATGTCGTCGGCAATGCTCCTAGCGGTGCCGACGAACGACAGGCCGGCGTATCCACCCAGGCGCTGGGCCAGTTGGCGGACCGTCAGTTGTTCGCGATCGGCCAGGGCCAATACGCGCTCGCGGGCGCTCTGGCTGGCGTTGGTTTGGGGAATCGGCGGCAGGAAAGCGTCCGGATCGAACTTCGTCGCGTCGGTGCCCAGGGCGATGGACAGCGAGGCAATCGCGCTCTCGTAGTGCACCAGGCTGTCGAGGTGCGCGCGAATCTGTCGTGCTTCCTCCTGGGTATCGCCGACCACCACAAAGGCTCCCGGAAGGATCTTCAGGTGCTCGGGGTCGCGGCCGACCGCAAGCATGCGCCGCTTGATGTCGGCATAAAACGCCCGGCCCTCCTCCAGCGTGCCCGGGGCGACAAAAATCACCTCCGCGGTTTCCGCGGCCAACTGGCGCCCGGGCTCCGACGCGCCGGCCTGCACGATCACCGGCCAACCCTGCACCGGGCGGGCAATGTGCAGCGGCCCGCGCACGTTCAGGTGGCGGCCGGCGTGATCGAGGCGGTGCAGCTTGTCCGGGTCGAAATACACCCCACTGTCGGCATCACGCACGAAGGCATCGTCCGCCCAGCTGTCCCAGAGCCCGGTGACCACCTCGTAGAACTCCCGCGCCCGGGCATAACGCTGGTCGTGGGCGAAGGCCTGCTCCAGGCCAAAGTTCAGCGCGGCATCGGGATTGGCGGTGGTGACGATGTTCCAGCCGGCGCGGCCGTTGCTCAAATGATCGAGGGAGGCGAAACGCCGGGCGATATGGAACGGCTCGTCGTAGGTGGTCGAGGCCGTCGCCACCAGGCCGATGTGTTCGGTGGCCTGGCTGAGGGCGGACAACAGGGTGAAGGGTTCGAACGAGGTGGCGGTATGGCTGCGCTTCAAGGCGTCGATGGGCATGTTGAGCAAGGCCAGGTGATCGGCCATGAAAAACGCATCGAAGCGCGCCCGCTCAAGGGTCTGGGCGAAACGCCTGAGGTGGGCGAAGTTGAAGTTGGCGTCGCGATAGGCGCCCGGGTAGCGCCAGGCGCCGGTGTGGATGCTGACCGGGCGCATGAAGGCGCCCAGCTTGAGTTGGCGTTGGGCAGGCATGGAAAGCTCCTTGTGACAGCTCCTGGGTCAGAGGACCCGCAGCATCGACCGGGCAAACCTGGCCTGTCCAATAATCAAAGGTGCTGGCTTATGCCGTTATGGCACGATCCATGTTCAGCCCTGGAACAGCCTCGCCGCCGCGGACGCCTCGATGGCGGCAAGCATTCACAGCGGGTTCGGCCTTCAAAGGTAACTGAGGACGAAGGTCAGCGTGCCGTCGGCCTTGCCGCTTGAAATCTTATTGGCAACCTGAATGTACCGGGCCGCCAGCTTCAACGAATTGATCCCGCCACTGGCCAGCCCCATCATCTGCGGCTGCCCCAGGAGCATTGGCGTGTGGTTTGCCGTGGAAGCATTGAGTACCTGGATGCCGACCCCTGTCGCCGACTGCGCCGAAGAGGCCAACCTGATAGTCCCCGGGTAGCCACCGACCTGATGGGTGTTATCCAGGGTCAGGTTGACCCTGGCTCCCGCATCGCAGCGCAGGTCGATCGAGAAGCTCTTCTCCTGCAATATGCTGCCCGGACCGCGAAAGCTGTTGGCATCGACCCTGCCCATCTTCACCAGGATGCTGTTCTCCATCAGGAAGCAGGACGACACCGCCACGTTGATCTGGGGAAAAGTGAAGGTGTTCAGCTTCTTGTCATACAGGCCTCCCAGGACAGACTCAGGGCTGGTCCTCACCGAGAAGTCTGGAAATCGAAAACTCCCCCCGGCCACCTCCCCCAGCTTGATCAACTCGAAGGTGTGTTGGAGCACGTAATATTTTTCCCCTCCGCCAAAGGGAAAGGCGACGCCAGCCACGGGACTGGTGCTGTTGAGATCACTGCTGCTGAACAAATAGTTGCCCGTGGGTGCCGACAGGTCCCATCTCAATCCGATCCCACTGTTGCTCGTCCTGAACACCCCACGACTGACCCCAACCGCCGCATTGGAAGATGACTTGTAGTATTGGGCATAGGCTCCGGTCGGAAAGAAGCGGTTGTTGCATCGAATAGAGGTCTTGACCTCCACGGATGCCAGTACGCCACCAACCGGGACGTCCCGTTGCACGACCAGCGAGTTGGAGAAAGGAATACTGACAACGGCGGGACCTACAGGAAGGCAGACATCAGAAAGGGCGGCGACCGAGTACTGGGAAAACAAGCTGCCAGCCGCTGCAAGCCATACAGTCCAGGCACTGAGCCCACGAATACTGAACAAGAAATATCCCTCGAGAATTGAACAACTTGTGCGGCAACGCTACATAGAAGTTTCAATAGTCGAAATAAGATATTTCCTAATAAATTTGTCCATTTTCCACGGCCAATTGACGAATATTGCCAATGCAAATGATGAAATCTCCTTAAAACAGCTTCTGTGCAAGGCAGCTTGTTCAACAGAGTTTTCCGCATCGACCGAGCGAACTTTGCCTGCCTGATCCTCAAGCCAGCCTACCCCTACTCAGCCTTGAGACAGCCACACGACCACAAAAGCCAAACAGGGCCCAAGGCCAGACCCTGTTTGCGGAGCCTTGCACCCTACCCGTCAGGCCCTACCAGTTGTAAGCAACCTTGGCGTAGTAGAACGCGCCGCTGTAGCCGTAGGGCGAGAAGGTGCTGTACGCCAGGTTGCCGCCGCTGGAGGCGTAGGCGTTGACCTTCTCCGGGTACTTGTCGGTGACGTTGTCGCCGCCCAGGGTGAACAGCCAGTTCTGCAGCTTGTAGTCGACCGCCAGGTCCAGCAGCCAGGCGGCGCTGAAGGTCTGGTCGTTGACCTTGTCCGCCTGGTAGCTGGTGAACTCGCCATAACGCACCAGGTTGCTGTGCAGCGCCCAGTTGCCGTAGTTGAAGTCGTTGGCCAGGCTCAGCTTGTGCTGCGGCGTGGTATCGCCCAGCAGGCCGATGCGCTCGCGCCGGTCAACCCGCACCAGATTGACCCCGAGTTGATCGAGGATCACCGGGTTGGCTTTCACATCGGTGACCTTGGTGTGGTTGTAGTTGTAGCCGACCGTGCTGTTCCAGCGGATGCCGTTGTCCAGCTGGTAGCGATAGTTGGCCACCAGGTCCACGCCGTCGGTGCTGGTGTCGGTGGCGTTGGTGAAGTAGCGCGCGCTGGTGTAGTTGATGTTGCCGACGCCGTTGGCCTTGAGGTAATCGATCGCGGTGTTGTTGAGCAGCAGGTTCGACGACAGCGACACCCGGTCGCGGATATCGATGTGGTACAGGTCCGCGGTGACCGTCAGGTTGTCCAGGGGTTCGAGCACCAGGCCCAGGCTGTAGTTGCGCGATTTTTCCGCCTTGAGGTCTTCCGCCCCCAGCAGCCGGGCGACTTGGCTGTCGGCGGCGAAGGTGCCGGATTCCTGGATGGTATTGCCGATCAGCTGCGACGACGTGAAGGTGAAGTTCTGCTGCGCCAGGGACGGTGCGCGAAAGCCCGTGGACACACTGCCGCGCAGGGCCACCCGCGGAGTGAAGTCGTAGCGCGCCGAGAGCGAGCCGCTGACGTTGGAACCGAAGTCGCTGTAGTCCTCATGCCGCACCGCCGCCGACACCGCCAGCTTGTCGGTGAAGTTGGTCTCCAGGTCCAGGTACTGGGCGAAGTTGTGGCGCGACGAGCTGCCGGCGTCCGAATCGCGGAAACCGCCCAGCCCGGAACTGCCGGTCTGGTAGTAGGACTCGGGCTGCCCGGCCTCGATCTGATAACCCTGGCGCAGGTATTCGCCACCGAAGGCCACCGACACCGGGTATGGCAGCCAGCCCAAGCTGAACTCCCGGGACAGGTCCAGGCTCAGTTGCCGCTGGTCGTTGGTCAGGGTGCCGTTGTCGAACGCGTGCGGGGTGTTCAGGCCCAGCGAGGTGTTGATGGTCTTGGTCCGCAGTTCATAGGTGTTCTTGCCGTAGTTGGCCGACAGGTCGTAGTGCCAGTTGTCGAGCAGCTCGCCACGCAGGCCGACCACCAGGGTGGTGTCTTGCAGGGTGCCGTTGATCAGCGGCAGGTAACCGTTGGGGTGCAGCACCCGGTTGTTGTTCGAGGCATTGCTCGCGCGATAGAAGGCCGCGGTTTCGCCCCGGCGCTTGCTGTAGCCGCCGAAGCTGTACAACTCGGCGGCATCGTTGAAACTGTAGGCGGAGTTGAACTGGAACTTGCCCTCCTCGGTTTCCGGTTCGCCCTGGCGGAACACATGCTGGCCGTAGGTGGTGGAGCCGACGCTGGCGGGCCGCAAGTCTTTGCCGGCGCGGTCGGTGTAGTCGTTGTTCGCCCCCTCGCCGGACAGGCTGACAAAGCCGTTGTCCCCCAGGGCAAAACCGCTGTTGCCGGCGACCTGGCGCTGAATGCCGTCGCCCTTCTTATACTGGCCGTATTTGGTCGATATCGAGCCGCCGTGGTCGGCGTTCTTCAGGATGATGTTGATCACCCCGGCGATGGCGTCCGAGCCATAACGCGCCGAGGCGCCATCGCGCAGCACCTCGATATGGTCGATGGCCGACAGCGGGATCGCGTTCAGGTCCGCCGGCGCCGAGCCGCGCCCCACCGCGCCGCCGAGGTTGACGAAGGCCGAGGTGTGCCGGCGCTTGCCGTTCACCAGCACCAGCACCTGGTCCGGCGACAACCCGCGCAACTGCGCCGGGCGGGTCAGCTCGGCGCCGTCCACCAGGCTCGGGCGCGGGAAATTGATCGACGGGATCAGCTTGGCCAGCACCGTGGCCAGTTCGCCGGAGCCGGAACTGCGCAGGCTGTCGCCGGAAATCACATCGATGGGTGACAGCGAAGCGCTGGCGGTGCGCTCCTGGGCCCGGGTGCCGGTGACGATCACCGTATCCAGCCGGGCCGCTGTGTCGCTGTCTTCCGTGGCCTGCGCGGCCCCTGCGCCGCCACTCCAGAGCACGGCGCCCAGCACATTGGCCGAGACGATCGCCGTGGACAGAAGGTGTCGTGTGTAGCTCCCCATACCGCTCTCCTTGACGCTAAAACCAGGGCGAACAACGCCTGGCATGCAGACGAGCGATCCGTGCGGCGGACGGTGGCGATCATCGATTCTGTTTTAAGAATGGATCCAGTTGACCGGCCATATAATCTAAAGCGCTAACAGATAATTTTTTAAATACCGTTATCGAATAAGTCAAGGCATAAGCCGAACGCATCCGCGACACTTCGTAAATACCGAATCACTGCTCAGGAATAATCGATTTTTCTTCACGGCCATCTCCCCGCTAGCATGACCTGTCGGCTCCAGAACAAAGCCCAGACCGGGAGAACGGCATGCAGTCCCTGCACATCGGCGAACCCTGGATGTGGTTCGCCTTCATCGCCTTCGTGCTTGCCATGCTGGCCGTGGACCTGTTTGTCCTCGGCGGGCGCAAGGCGCACCGCGTATCGGTGCGCGAAGCGTCGTGCTGGGTGATTGCCTGGTCCACCCTGGCGCTGCTCTTCGCGGGATTGCTCTGGTGGTACCTGGAGGGCGAATTCGGGCCTGAGATCGCCCAACACAAGACCCTGGAATTCCTCACCGGCTATCTGATCGAGCAGTCATTGTCGATCGACAACATGTTCATCTTCGTGATGATTTTCGGCTACTTTGGCGTGCCGCCGGAGTTGCAGCGCCGGGTGTTGCTGTACGGGGTGCTCGGGGCGATCGTGATGCGCGGGGCGATGATTTTCGCCGGCGTGTGGCTGGTGTCGCAGTTCGCGTGGCTGCTGTATGCGTTCGGTGTGTTCCTGATCATCACCGGGATCAAGATGCTGCTATTCGCCCACCAGCAGCCCGACCTCGACAACAACCCCATATTGCGCTGGATACAGGGCCATCTGCGGATCACCGGCGGGTTTCATGGCGAGCGTTTTTTCGTCAAGCAAGACGGTCGGCGCTGGGCCACCCCGATGTTCCTGGTGCTGGTGCTGATCGAGGGCAGCGACCTGATGTTCGCGGTCGACAGCATCCCGGCGATTTTCGCCATCACCACCGACCCGTTCATTGTGTTCACCTCGAACATCTTCGCGATCATGGGCCTGCGTGCCCTGTACTTCCTGCTGGCCGACATGGCCGACCGTTTCCACCTGCTCAAGTACGGCCTGGCGATCGTGCTGGTGTTCATCGGCACCAAGATGACGCTGATGCCGTGGCTGCACATGCCGGTGGAATGGTCGCTGGCCGTGGTCGGCGGGATCATTCTGGCTTCGGTGCTGCTGAGCCTGCTCGTGAGTCGCAACAAAGCGCCTGACGAGGACCGGATGCGAACCCCGTAGCAGCGCCTGAGCGACGAACCACATATTGGACGCGGACGCCCGGCCTGCTAACGTCAGCCCTAGCTACCCCCCCCCAGACCCGACCACCCACTCTGGACGACACCCATATGCCGACTCCCGAATCTACCCTGCTGCACAGCTGGCAGCACAACGCCCAGGCCT
>Ga0066464_1000588_pt1 | contig 13463 bp, 10 predicted proteins | sample LakWasMe94_HOW11_2_FD_59583 | JGI IMG/M metagenome (GOLD analysis project Ga0066464, IMG submission 59583) | Freshwater sediment methanotrophic microbial communities from Lake Washington under simulated oxygen tension - Sediment Metagenome 94_HOW11 | ecosystem: Environmental > Aquatic >...
CAGCAGTTCCAGGTTGGCCATCGGTGCACCGGGCTTGGTGTTGGAGTTGAAGAAGCGACCGAAGGCGACATAGCTGGCGCCTTCGTTGGCGGCTTGTTCGGCCAGCTCCAGTTGGGCGTGGCAGGTCGAGCCGATGATCGCCTGGCGGCCAAGCAGGGCGCGGGCTGGAGTCAGCGGACCGTCGGTCTGGCCCAGGTGCACGCCGACGCCGATGCGCGCGGCCAATTCGGCGTCGTCGTTGATGATCAGTTGGGTCTTGTAGCGCTCGCACAAGCTGTGCAGGGCTTCGGCTTCGCGCAGGCGGCGGGCCTCATCGCTGCTCTTGTCGCGGTATTGCAGGAGGGTCACGCCACCGTCGAGCGCCGCCTCCACGTACTGCAGGAACTTGCCGGCCAACAGTTGGCTGTCGGTAATGGCATACAGGCCACGTAGTTTCATCGAGCGAGCCTCATGGCTTACGAGCAGAAGTCCAGCGGCAGGCGGCGCGGTACGAACTGGCCTTGGCCCAGTTGCTCGGCGTCGCGCAGGGTGCGCCAGGTGTAATCGAGGGCCGACTTCACGGCGCTGGCCAGGTTTTCACCCTGGGCCAGGCGTCCAGCCAGGGCGCTGGCCAGGGTGCAACCGGAACCGTGATAGCTGCCCGGCAGCCGCTGGCAGGTGTAGGTGTGACGGCTGCCATCGCGGCTGTACAGGCGATTATGCACTTCGTGTTCGTCGCCATGGCCGCCGGTGATCAGCAGGTGCTTGACGAACGGCAGGAGTTTTTCCGCGCACTGGTCCGCGCTGCCTTCGGGCAATTCGGCGAGGATCCGTGCTTCAGGAAGGTTCGGGGTGGCGATGGTCGCCAGTGGCAGCAGGCGCTCACGCATGGCATAGCCGACCTCATCCTTGCCCAGGCGTCCACCGCCGCCGGCACGCAGTACCGGGTCACAGACCATCGGCAGGTGCGGATGTGCCTGCAGCAGCTCGACCACGGTGTCGACCATTTCCAGCGAACCGAGCATGCCCAGCTTGACCGCGGCGACTGTGGAGTCGTTGAGCACGGCGTTGGCCTGGGCCAGCACCCACTCGCGATCCAGTACGCGGAAGTCGCTGACGTTGACCGTATCCTGCACGGTCAGCGCGGTCACAGCGGGAGCTGCATGACAACCCTGGGCGAGCAGGGCTTCGATATCTGCCTGCAGGCCGGCGCCACCACTGGGGTCGTGGCCGGAGAGACAGAGGACAACGGGGCGAGAACTGTAGATATTCATGGTGCGCGAGCTTACCACCAAACGTCTTTTTTGCACGGCTCCTCGCGTGTTGGCCGGGGCTGGTTTTTCCACCTTGCCGGCAAGTTGACCGAGGCAACAGCTCTAGATCAATGGATAGCGCTGAAACGCCCGTTCTAGAGCCTTTAAACTAAAACTTTTCATGGTGTTCTTTGGCCACCAACGGCTATGCTAGAGTGGATCCAAACCAATAACAGGTCATGCCGGTTTCACGTCTACTCAAAGGGAAATGGGGGGCTTCCTGACACCACCGGACAGGCCACGCTGGGGCTTTATGCGCTATTTGCTGATGTTGCTGTTGAGCTTGCCGATGCTGGCTGGCGCGGTCGAGTTCGACGAGTTCACCCAGAGCCTGCCCTTGGGTCGGGTGATGCAGGTGTTTGAAGACGCGAGTGGTCAGGCAACGATCGCGGATGTCAGTTCACCGGCCATGGCCGGCAGTTTCAAAGCCCATGACAAGCCCACCCTCAACGCCGGTTACTCCCGCTCGGCATTCTGGCTGAAAATCAACCTCAGCTACCGTCCCGCCAACCCCTCCATACGACACACCTGGCTGCTGGAGCTGGCCTATCCGCCGCTCGATCATCTGGAGCTGTATCTGCCCGATGAGGCCGGTGGCTACCGTCTGGCCCAGCGCACCGGCGATGCCTTGCCGTTCGACAGCCGGCAGATCCGCCAGAACAATTACCTGTTCGACCTGAGCTTCGCGCCCTACGAGCAAAAGACCCTGTTCCTGCGCCTGCAGAGCCAGGGCTCGGTCCAGGCGCCGGTGACGCTCTGGTCCAGCACGGCGTACCTGGAGGCACAGCCGGTGCGCCTGTATGTGCTCGGCCTGATCTACGGCGTGCTGCTGGGGATGCTGGTCTACAACCTGTTCATTTACCTGAGCGTGCGCGACACCAGTTACCTCTATTACATCCTCTACATCGCCTCGTTCGGGCTGTACCAGGTGTCGGTGAACGGCGCCGCGGTGGAGTACTTCTGGCCGGACAACCCCTGGTGGGCCAACGCGGCGACCCCATTTTTCATTGGCGCGGCGGCCTTGTTCGGCAGCCAGTTCGCCCGCAGTTTCCTGCAGACCGCCCGCCACAGCCGCTGGGTCGATCGCCTGCTGCTGGTGCTGATCCTGTGCAGTGCCGTGGTGGTGGCCCTGTCGCTGATGACCAGCTACGCCCTGGCGTTGCGCCTGGCCACGGCCCTGGCGCTGATCTTCACTGTAGTGATCTTCGTCTCCGGCATCGTCGCCTGGTGCCGCGGCATGCGGGTGGCGCGTTACTTCATCATCGCCTGGTCGGCGTTCCTGGTGGGCGGGATCATCAATACCCTGATGGTGCTGGGCTATCTGCCGAATATGTTCCTGACCATGTATTCCAGCCAGATCGGTTCGGCCATCGAAGTGGCGCTGTTATCGCTAGCCCTGGCCGACCGTATCAACTCGATGCGCGAGCAGCAGGCCCAGACCCTGTTCGATGCCGGGCAGAAGCTCGAAGTGCTCAACCAGCAACTGGCCCACAGCAACCGGCTCAAGGATGAGTTCCTCGCCACCCTGACCCACGAACTGCGCACGCCGATGAATGGTGTGATCGGTTCCCTGGAGCTGATGCAGACCGTCGATCTCGACCCGGAACTGGAGCAATACCAGCAGACCGCCGCCGGTTCGGCCCGGGACATGATGCGCATGGTCAACGGCATCCTGACCCTGACCGAGCTACAGGCCGGCAAGCTCAGCGCCCAACGCGAGACCTTCAGCCTGCGTTCGGTGCTCGATGCCTTGCTCGGCCAGTTTTCTGCCAATGCCTCGGCCAAGGGGCTGGGCTTCGATGTCGACCTGGCCGCCGGGCTGCCCGACCGACTGTTGGGCGATCGTGGCAAGTTGAGCCAGTGCCTGGAGTGCCTGCTGGACAATGCCATCAAGTTCACCCGGGTGGGTGGCCTGGTCCTGCGAGTGACCGGCAAGCCGGCGGCGCCGGGACGGATGGCGATGACCTTCGCGGTGATCGACACCGGCATCGGTTTCGTCAATCTCGATGAGGCTTCGTTGTATCAGTGTTTCTTCCAGCTCGATGGTTCGATGACCCGTGAATATGGTGGGCTGGGCGTGGGGCTGGCGATCTGTCGGCAACTGGTGGATCTGTTGGGTGGCCACCTGACCCACGAATCGGAGCCGGGGCGCGGCAGTTGCTTCCGCCTGGAGGTGACCTTCGATCTGGACGGCGAGCAGCCTATGGCGGCCCAGCCGGCCTTGCGGGTCCGCTCCGCCCGACGCATGCCGCAGGATTGCAGTGTGCTGCTGGTGGACGACAACAGCATCAATCAACTGGTGATCCGCGGCATGCTGCTCAAGCTGGGGTATCAGGTGCGCACGGCCGAGAACGCTCGCACCGCGCTGGCGTTGTTGCGCCGAGAGTCGATGGATGCGGTATTGCTCGATTGCCAGATCGAGCAGGCCGAGGCGCTCAAACTGTGCGACCAGGTGCATGGCATGCCGGGTTGCGCCGGGTTGCCGGTGCTGCTGGTGTCGGCCTCGGCACATGGTCTGGATGCTGAGCGCTGCCTGCTCGATTACCTCTCCTGGCCGGTGAAATTCGAAGAGCTGCAAAGCGTTCTGGCGCGTCGGGTGCTGGCTCCGGAACAGGGCGAAAGCGCCGGCATTTAGGCGGGTATGCCACTTTGTTCGTCGGGGAGGGGGTGCTTAACTGAGGTTCTGGCACACCCCTCAAGGAGCCCCGAGATGAACCTGCATCAGTTCGCCGAGACCCACGAAGTCACCAACCAGCCACCCTCCCTGGACGGTACCAACCTCTATCGAATCGATCTGCCGTTGCAGGAGTGGGCCCGGCGTTTTGGCGCCGGCTGGGCCGAATCGCGGATCGACGCCTATGGTGCCCTGGCCGGTGGGCCGTTGATGGAAGCGGGGTTCCTGGCCAACCAGAACAAGCCGGTGTTCACCAGCCATGACCGTTACGGGCATCGCCTCGACCTGGTGGAGTTTCATCCGGCGTATCACGAGCTGATGCGTACCGCTATCGAGCACGGCCTGACGTCCTTGCCCTGGGCTCATCCGCAGGCTGGGGCGCATGTCGCCCGCGCGGCCATGTCCTATCTGCATAGCCAGGCCGAAGCCGGTAGCGGTTGCCCGCTGACCATGACCTTCGCCTGTGTGCCGGCGCTGAAGCTGCAGCCGGATCTCGCCGAGCAATGGCTGCCGAAAGTCCTCGCCACCGAATATGACCCGCGCAATGTCGGCATGGCCCACAAGGCCGGCGTCACCATCGGCATGGCGATGACCGAGAAACAGGGCGGTACCGATGTGCGGGCCAACACCACCAAGGCATATCCAGTGGGCGCTACGGGGCCGGGGCAGGCCTATGAGTTGGTGGGCCACAAGTGGTTCTGCTCGGCGCCGATGTGCGACGCCTTCCTGACCCTGGCCCAGACCGAAAAAGGCCTGACCTGCTTCCTGCTGCCTCGCCATCGCCCGGACGACAGCCGCAACCAGTTCTATATCCAGCGCCTGAAGAACAAGCTCGGCAACTGCTCCAATGCCTCCAGCGAAGTGGAGTTCCGTGGGGCCCTGGCGTGGATGATCGGTGAAGAAGGGCGCGGTGTGCCGACCATCATCGAGATGGTGGCCATGACCCGCTTCGATTGCATGGTCGGTTCCAGCTCGCTGATGCGCCAGGCCCTGACCCAGGCCGCTCATCACTGTGCCCATCGACTGGTGGGCGGTCGGGTGCTCAGCGAGCAGCCCTTGATGCAGAACGTACTGGCCGACCTGGCGCTGGAAAGCGAAGCGGCGCTGGCCTTGAGCCTGCGCATGGGCCGTGCGCTGGACAACCTGGATGACCCGCAAGAAGCAATGTTCTCGCGACTGGTGACGGCGGTGGGCAAATACTGGATCTGCAAGCGGGCCCCGGCAATGATCAACGAGGCCGCCGAGTGCATGGGCGGCGCGGGTTATGTCGAGGAGAGCATCCTGCCGCGGCTGTATCGCGAAGCACCGGTCAACTCGACCTGGGAAGGCTCCGGCAACGTGCAGTGCCTGGACGTGCTGCGTGCCTTGTCCAAGGAGCCGGGCGTGCTCGATGCCTTGTTCGCCGAGCTGGGCGACGGTCATGGCGACAAGCGCCTGGCCGCGCATATCGCCAATCTGAAAGGTGACTTCCAGGACACTGACGACATTCAGTACCGCGCCCGCCAGTTGACCGAAGACATTGCCCTGGGCCTGCAGGCCAAGCTGCTGCTGGAAGCTGGCAACGCAGCGGTCAGCGATGCCTTTATCGCCAGTCGCCTGGGCTCGGCAGGAAGGGTCTACGGCACCTTGCCGCGAGGCCTGGATGTCGAGGCGATAGTCGCGCGCTCGACCCCGACAGGCTTCTGATCAATCTTCAGGCGAGAGGGTGCATCTGGTTCTTGTTCGTGGTGAGGATCGCGAGCAAGAACCTGACGGCCCGGGCCATTCCACTGTTCCCGTGAGACGGCGTTGCAGGCAAGATGAAGGCCTGCAAGATCAGAACACAGGATGCTTATCGTGACCGAAGCTTTTATTGTTGTTCAAACCGCCGAGCAAGCCGTGGACCGGCTTGCTGCTTTGCATGAGCGGGCCACCACGTCGCTGAGCCAGGCGCTCAAGCGTTACCTCAAGGATCGCGTCGAACCGGACGCCGAACAGCGCGCCCTGTTTCGTTACCCGGAATTGCGCCTGACCTATCTCTGTCAGGGCGAAGTTCCGCAGACCACCCGGGCCTACGCCAAGGTCCAGTTGCCGGGCACCTACAGCGTCACGGTCACCCATCCCGCCGCCTTCCGTAAGTACCTGCTGGAACAGCTGGTGCCGTTGATGCACGACTTCACCGTGACGGTGGAAGTGGGCGTCAGCGAGCAGAACATCCCGTATCCGTACGTGGTCGAGCAGGGCGATGAACTGGCCGGTTCCGGCGTCACCGCCGCGGTGCTGGCGCGGGTATTCCCCAGCACCGACCTGTCCGCCGCCACTGACGGCATCGCCGACGGGTTGTACGATTGGGAAAACACCCATCCGCTGCCCCTGGCGCTGTTCGATGCCGCGCGGGTGGATTTCTCCCTGCGCCGCCTGGTGCACTACACCGGCAGCGACTGGCGTCATGTGCAGCCATGGATCCTGCTGACCAACTACCACCGCTATGTCGACCAGTTCATCACCCACGGCCTGGAACAGCTGCGCAGCGATCCGCGGTTCGTGCGCATGGTCCTGCCGGGCAATGTGATCATCGAGAAGGGCATGGATCACGGCGAGGCATCATCGATCGCCGCCGGGGTGGTCTGGCATCGCTACCAGATGCCGGCTTATCACCTGCAGGCCAGCGACGGCCACGGCGTGACCCTGGTGAACATCGGCGTCGGTCCGTCCAACGCCAAGAACATTACCGACCACTTGGCGGTATTGCGTCCGCACTGCTGGCTGATGATCGGCCACTGCGGTGGCCTGCGGCAGTCGCAGACCATCGGCGACTACGTGTTGGCCCACGCCTATATGCGCCGCGACGGCATTCTCGATCGTGTGGTGCCGCCGAACATCCCGATTCCGGCCCTGGCCGAAGTGCAGCTGGCGTTGCAGCAGGCCGCCGCCAACGTCACCGGCGAGAAGGGCGACGACCTGAAAAAACGCCTGCGCACCGGCACCGTGCTGACCTACGACGACCGTAACTGGGAGTTGCGCTGGGCCCAGGAGCGTCCGCTGATCAACCTGTCCCGCGCCGTGGCGGTGGATATGGAAAGCGGCACCATCGCCGCCCAGGGTTATCGCTTGCGGGTGCCATACGGCACTTTGCTCTGCGTCTCGGACAAGCCGCTGCATAGCGAAATCAAGCTGCCGGGTTCGGCCAACGCCTTTTATGAGCGCGCGGTCAGCCAGCACCTGAAGATCGGTATCGCCGCGGTGGACCTGCTGCGTACCGAGCTCAACTCGCTGCACTCGCGCAAGCTGCGCAGCTTCGACGAGCCGCCGTTCCGCTGATCGCGGGATGGTCATTTAACGGTCGGGCCACTAGCATGGTCGGCCCTGACCGTTAGATGTTCTGTTCGCCATGTCTCGTCCTCCGCGTCCCGCTTCCCGCCGCCTTGGCGTGAAGAGCCCTTCGTCTTCTGCCGCGCCGCGCCGTGTTGCCAAAGCGCCACCGGCCGAGCCGAAGCTGATCCTGTTCAACAAACCCTTCGATGTGCTGACCCAGTTCAGCGACGGCGAAGGGCGGGCGACCCTCAAGGACTTCATCGCGATACCCGGCATCTACCCGGCCGGCCGCCTGGACCGCGACAGCGAAGGCTTGCTGCTGCTGACCAACGATGGTCAGTTGCAGGCGCGCATCGCCGACCCCAAGCACAAGCTGGCCAAGACCTATTGGGTACAGGTGGAAGGGGAGCCCACGGCCGAGCAGTTGCAGCGTCTGCGCGATGGCGTGGAATTGAATGACGGCATGACCCTGCCGGCCGAAGCCCGGCAGCTGGAAGAGCCGCAGCTGTGGCCGCGCAACCCGCCGGTGCGCTTTCGCAAGAGCGTGCCCACCAGCTGGCTGGAGTTGATCATTCGTGAAGGGCGCAATCGCCAGGTGCGGCGCATGACCGCTGCCGTGGGCTTGCCGACATTGCGCCTGGTGCGGGTCAGGATCGGCGACTGGACGATCGAGGGGCTCGATCAGGGCCAGTGGAAGGAGGTTCCGGCGCGCTTATAGGGCGCCGGATTCGATCAGGCCGATCACCACGCTCTTGATGATGAACGCGGCCACGCCCAGGCCCAGGACGAAGAACAGAATGAACGAGCCGAAGCGTCCGGCCTTGGACTTCTTCGCCAGATCCCAGACGATGAAGGCCATGAAAATGATCAGGATGGTCACCAGACCGGTCATCATCCACTCTTCGAATACTGCAGGATCCATCGAACATCTCCAGCGCAGGCAAGGCTAAAAGGCGGGGGCGAGTATACGCCAAGGGGCCGCGGCCGGGCATTGATCCGGGTGCGCTTCGTCGTCACACCGTTGGGGGCTTCTGTAGGAGCGAAGCTTGCTCACGATAGCGATCTCTAGGTTCAGGTGATGTGTGGCCTGGAATATTTATCGCGAGCAAGAACTGGGCGTCCCCCTTGCTCCTACAGGATGACGGCAGCTCAGTTGCGCAGGTGAGTCAGCGGCAGTTCGGTGCTGTTGAGCACCTGGTTGAGCACGAAGCTGGAGCGTACGCTGGTCACGCCTTCGATGCGGGTCAGATGGCCCAGCAGCAGTTTCTGGTAGTGGTCCATGTCCGGCACCACCACCTTGAGCTGGTAGTCGGCATCCATCCCGGTCACCAGGCTGCATTCGAGGACCTGCGGCAGGCTGCGGATCGCCGCCTCGAAGTTCTCGAAACGCTCGGGGGTGTGGCGGTCCATGCCGATCAGCACGTAGGCGGTCAGGCTCAGGCCGAGCATCTTGCGGTCCAGCAGGGCGACCTGGCGGGAAATGTAGCCGTCGTCTTCCAGTTGCTTGACCCGACGCGAGCACGGCGAAGGCGACAGGCCGATACGTTCGGCCAGTTCCTGATTGGAGATGCGGGCGTCGCGCTGCAATTCCGCCAAAATGCTGAGGTCGTATCGGTCGAGTTTGCTCATGGATCAGGCCTTTTTCATAACTATTGCGCGATATTATCTATCCTGAGTTAAAAATTGCGCAAGTCATGTTTATTTGAGCAATCTTCGCAATCCTCTGTCGGCGCGTCAGGCCTATTCTTATCACCAGAATCACTGCCCGGACATAGAGTCCACTGCGGCCCGCCGAATCAGGCCTGCCGCGGCCGCCAATCCCACAGGGTTGAGCCGGCCCCCGGGCTACACACTGTCCAGAAGACGGCGTGAGGTGAGCCGGCGTCATAAGCGTCGAGCACGGACGAAATTCTCAAAGGGGGGCCGACGGGTCCCCCTTTTTTATTGCCTGCGCGGCAGGAAATATCCCCCGGGTCCTCAATAAATAAGTTTTGTGACTGATAACCTGTGGCAGAACCGGCCTGGGCTTTTCCAGTCTTAACTAAAGGCCCCCATCCGTAGTGAGGAATAGCATGAAATCGCGCATCTGGCGTTTGGCAGGTGTTGGTTTGCTGTGTGTGAGCGTCAGTGCGCAAGTGCTCGCCGATGAGCGCGATAACCGCAATGACGGCCGTGGTGGGCCCGATGGCGGCCAGCGCGGTGGCGAGTGGCACTCGGACAAGGGGCAGGGACGAGGCGAAAACCAGCCGCCGCGCCCGCAGACTGAAATCATTCGCGGCGACAACAGCCAGCAGTTCGAGCGCAACGTCCAGAACGGGCGTTGGCAGAACCACGGGCCGAATAATGATGAAGGCCGGGGACGACTGGCACAGCCATCCGTCAATCTGCCGATCCAGGGCCGCCCCGATACCGTCCGCCAGACCCAGGAGCCGCGCCAGGGTTATTACCAGGACATCCCGCGCCGTAACGACTACAACCAGCATTGGCAGGCCGGCGGTCGGGGCTCGCGTCTCTACGACTATCGCTGGCCGGGCCGTCCGGACGGCCGTGGCGACGGCTGGGGGGCTGGCCAGCAATATCGGCCGGGTTATGTGATCGATCGTTTTCCGGACCGGCATTACCGCGTGCCTTATCGCGGTCGGGACTATTACTTCTCCGGTGGCTATTGGTACCGCCCACAGGGGCCGCGCTACATAGTGGTGCGCCCACCCTACGGGATTCGCGTGGCCTACCTGCCGGACTACGCGCGCGAGGTGTGGATCGGCAGCGCGCTGTTCTTCCTGGCCGCGGGCGCCTACTACAGCTACGAGGCCAGTACCCAGCAGTACGTGGTGGTCGAGCCGCCGCAGGCCAGCCCGCCGCCGCAGGCCGGCAATGATTACAACGTGCTGGCCTACCCGGTCAGCGGGCAGAGCCCGCAGCAGATCAATCAGGACCGCTACGACTGTTATCGCTGGGCGGTGCAGCAGAGTGGCTTCGATCCGGCGGCGATGACCTATCCACCGGCGCCGGAAGTGGTCCAGACCTACCGCCAGGCCCAGGGCGGTTGCCTGAGCTCGCGCGGCTATCAGGTGACTTACTGAGCCCGGGCGGCCTGCACCACTTCCTGCGGGTCGGCGTGCACCAGCACCTCGGCCCGCGGATAGGCCGCATGAATCGCCTCGGCGGCCTGATCGCTGATGCCGTGGGCCACCGACAGGGTCAATTCCCCGGGTAATTCCAGGTGTAGCTGCACGAACCAGTGGCTGCCGGAAATCCGCGTGCGCAGGTCATGGGCGCCGAGCACCCCGGGCACGCTACACGCCAGTTCCAGCATGTGCTGGCTGACTTCCGGCGGCAGCTCCTCGTCCATCAGCACCGCCACGCTTTCGCGGGCGATCTGGATTGCGCTCCACAGGATGTAGACGGCAATCGCCAGGCCGAACCAGGCGTCCAGTTGCTGCCAGCCGAAACTGGCCAGTACCAGCGCCAGCAGGATGCTGCCGTTGAGCAGCAGGTCGGAGCGATAGTGCAGCGAATCGGCACGCACCGCGGTGGAGCCGGTTTCGCGGATCACCCGGTACTGCACCAGCAGCAGCGCCATGGTCAACGCCAGCGACAGCAGCATCACGCCGATACCGACCCAGGGCGCGCCCAGCGGTTCCGGGTTCTGCAGGCGTTCGACGGCCTGTACCCCGATCAGCACCGCACTCACCGCGATGAACAGCGCCTGGGCCATGCCCGACAAGGACTCGGCCTTGCCATGGCCGTAGCGGTGATCGGCGTCGGCCGGGCGCAGGGCGTAATGCACGGCCAACAGGTTGAGGAACGACGCGGCGCCATCGAGCAGCGAGTCGGTGAGGCCCGCCAGCAGGCTGACCGAGCCACTCAGCCACCAGGCGATGGCCTTGGCCACGATCAGGATACTGGCCACCGCCAGCGAGGCGCGGGTGGCCAGGCGCAACAGGCGCGCGTGTTCCGGGTTACTACTCATACAAGGCTTGTTCCTTCAAGAAACGCGAGTGTCAGGCTGCCGGTTGCAGACCGTACAGGGCCAGCTGCTGCGCGCTGCCCTTGTGCTGGATCAGGCGTGGATCGTCCAGCGGGAAGCTGCGGCCCAGCTCGCTTTCGAGGATAGCCTGCAACTTGTGGTTATCGACCTGGCCGTCGGCGCCTATGGCTTGCTGCAGCTTGTGCGGGTCAATCTGCGCGGTCTTGCCCGGTTCCAGGTAGATGGCGCCGGTGGCGAAGTCGACGCCAAAGGCGATCAGCCCCGGGATCACATAAAACAGCAGGCCCACGGCGTCGAGCACGGCCACCAACGGGTCGATCTTGCCGTCGATCTGGCCGCGCCGGTCGGGGAAGAAGATCGAGCCGCAGGCGGTGAGCTGAGTCAGCAGGGTGGCAACCAGGACGCCACCGATGATGCGGAAAGGAATACGCATGTAAATCTCCTGAACAGACACGAAAGAGCAAGGCTGAAGCGTTGCCGGTATGAATTCAGACCGTGATTAACGCCAGGCAGTTCGCCGTTATACTCGCGCCTCTGTTTGGGAGCCAGTATGAATTCTTTGCCAATTGATGAAGTTTTACCCGCACTGCGTGAAGCCCTGGCGACACGCCACGAGGCCGTGCTCGAAGCACCGCCCGGCGCCGGTAAGACCACCCGTGTGCCTTTGGCCCTGTTGAACGAACCCTGGCTGGCCGGACAACGCATTCTCATGCTCGAACCACGGCGCCTGGCGGCGCGGGCGGCGGCCGAACGGCTGGCCAGCGAACTGGGGGAAAAGGTCGGCGAAACCGTGGGCTACCGGATTCGCCTCGACAGCAAGGTCGGCCCGAACACCCGCATCGAGGTGGTCACCGAGGGTATCCTGACCCGTCGCCTGCAGGATGATCCGGCGCTGGAAGGCGTCGGCCTGCTGATCTTCGACGAATTCCACGAACGCAGCCTCGACGCCGACCTGGCCCTGGCCTTGAGCCTCAATGGCCGCGATCTGTTCCGCGATGAGCAACCGCTGAAAATCCTCCTGATGTCGGCGACCCTGGAAGGCGAGCGCCTGGCCGGGCTGCTGGACGACGCGCCGATTCTGCGCAGCGAAGGGCGCATGTTCCCGGTCGATGTGCGCTGGGGGCGGCCTTTCCAGCCGGGCGAGTTCATCGAACCGCGGCTGGTGCAGACCATTGTTGAAGCGCTGAACGATGAAGGCGGCAGCGTCCTGGTGTTCCTGCCGGGGCAGGCCGAGATCCGCCGCGTGCATCAGCAGCTGGCCGATGCCGTGGGCGAGCGCTCGGAGATTCTGCTCTGTCCGCTGCACGGCGAACTGGACCTGGCGGCGCAGCGCGCGGCCATCGAACCGGCTCCGCCCGGCAAGCGCAAAGTGGTGCTGGCGACCAATATCGCCGAGACCAGCCTGACCATCGACGGCGTGCGTGTGGTGGTCGATGCCGGGCTGGCGCGGGTGCCGCGTTTCGACCCGGGCAGCGGCATGACCCGCCTCGACACCCAGCGTATTTCCCGGGCCAGCGCCACCCAGCGCGCCGGTCGGGCCGGGCGCCTGGAGCCAGGCGTGTGTTATCGCCTGTGGTCCCAGGACCAGCACGAACAGCTGGCGGCCTATGGCAGTGCGGAGATTCTCCAGGCGGACCTGGCGGGCCTGGCCCTGCAACTGGCGCGTTGGGGCGTGACGCCAGCGCAACTGGTATGGCTGGATGTGCCGCCCGGCGCGGCTTATGCCCAGGCCCAGGACCTGCTCGAACGCCTCGGCGCGCTGACGGCCAAAGCCGGCGAGGACTGGAAGCTGACCCCCCACGGCCAGGCAATGGCTGAGTTGCCGGCCCATCCGCGCATTGCCCATCTGCTGTTGCGCGGCCAGGCCCTGGGGCTGGCGAACATGGCCTGCGACGTCGCCGCCTTGCTCGGCGAGCGCGATATCCTGCGCGGCGGCGGTGCCGACCTGCATAGCCGCCTGGTGCTGTTGTCCGGCGAGGAGCGCGCAGCCCGTGGCGCCCAGGGCGGGGTGCAGCGGGCTCGGCAACTGGCCCGGCAGTACCGCGGTTATCTGCGCAGGCAGCCGAGCCAGGCGGTGGCGGACCCGGACCATCCGCGCTGGCTGGGCGCCTTGCTGGCGCTGGCCTATCCGGATCGGGTCGCCCAGCAACGCCGCCCCGGCGGTGCCGAGTACCGGCTGGCCAACGGCCGCGCGGCGTTGTTCAGCGAGACC
>Ga0066464_1000595_pt1 | contig 13333 bp, 10 predicted proteins | sample LakWasMe94_HOW11_2_FD_59583 | JGI IMG/M metagenome (GOLD analysis project Ga0066464, IMG submission 59583) | Freshwater sediment methanotrophic microbial communities from Lake Washington under simulated oxygen tension - Sediment Metagenome 94_HOW11 | ecosystem: Environmental > Aquatic >...
AGCATCGACTACACCGGCACGCCGCCCACCGTATCGCAAGGCACGGCCGTGCTGCTGGATGACTTGGCGCTCAAGGGCTTGAAGGACGAGTCGGCCAAAGAGGAAAAAGCCCGCCAGTTCAATTGCCCGCATTGCGGTGCGCCGGTGACCGTGGCGCTGGCCACCAGCAAGAGCATTAGCTGCGGCAGTTGCAACAGCATCATCGACCTCAGCCAAGGCATTGGAGGTGAACTCAAATCCGCCATCCAGGATGAGCCTATCCAGCCGCTGATTCCGCTGGGCAGCATCGGCCAGTTGCAAGGCGTGCATTGGCAGGTGGTGGGCTTTCAGCACCGCATGGGCGTGGCGCCGGGGGACGATGAGCACTTTGGCTGGAGCGAATACCTGCTCTACAACCAGAAGCGCGGCTTCAGCTTTCTGGTCGATTCCGAAGAAGGTTGGAGCCTGGTGCGCCCCACCACCGGCGCGCCCAGCATGGCCGATTCCAACGCCAACCGTGCAAGCTATTTGGGTACCAACTACACACTCAAATACACCTACACCGCCGAAACCAATTACGTGTGTGGCGAGTTCTACTGGCTGGTGCAACGCGGCCAGACGACGCAGAACAAGGACTTCGCCAGCGGCAAGCGCCTGCTGTCCATGGAACAAAGTCCTACCGAAGTGGTATGGTCCAGCGGTGATCAGCTCGCCAGTGAGGTGGTCGCCAAGGCCTTCAAGCTGCAGGACAAGCAAGACTTGTTCAAGCGTGACGCGGCGCCCTTCAGTGCCGCCAAAGGCATTGGCATTGGCACCATCATCGTAGTGCTGATCGTGACGCTGATATTGCTGGGCCTGCTGAGTCGCTGCTCCAGTTGCGATCCCCGGGTAGAGAACTGCTCGTCATCGAGCTCGCGCAGCTCGGGTGGTTCGTATGGCGGATTTTCGGGCGGTGGAGGTCACAAATGATGCATCCCAACATTAGAGGAGAGTCTCATGGGCTTTGAAATGATAAAACCGGGCATCGTGCTCAGCTCGTTGGTGTTTGCGCTGATGGGCGTAATCATCTTCTGGCTGTGCTTCATCATCATCGACAAGATCACGCCCTACGATCTGTGGGGCGAGATAGTCGAGAAGCAAAACGTGGCGTTGGCATTGGTCGTGGCGTCCATGAGCCTGGGCATTTGCGTCATCATCGCTGCGGCGATCCATTAATTGGGTTTGCCGGATTCGATAGAGGCGCCCGCAAGGGGCGCACCCAGACCCCTGGAAGTCACGCTGCTGGCCAGCGTCTTTGTGGTCGCCGCCTGCGGCCTGGTCTACGAGTTGGCGGCCGGGGCGCTGGCCTCGTACCTGCTGGGCGACTCGGTCCTTCAGTTCTCCACGGTTATCGGTTGCTACCTGTTTGCCATGGGCGTGGGCTCGTGGCTGTCGCGTTTTTTTGACCGCCAGTTGCCCGCGCATTTTTTGCGTATCGAACTGCTGGTGGCCCTGGCCGGTGGCACCATGCCCGGCCTGCTGTTTGTGTCCAATGCCTTCATGCCGGGCGCGTTCCGATTTCTGTTGTACGCCATGGTCGGCGTGGTGGGCATTCTGGTGGGGCTGGAGATCCCGTTGGTCATGCGTATCCTCAAGCGCGAGGTGGCGCTCAAGGATTTGGTGTCGCAGGTGCTGACCTTTGACTACCTGGGCGCGCTGGCGGTGTCGGTGGCCTTTCCGCTGTTGCTGGTGCCGCAGTTGGGTTTGATCCGCACCGGACTGTTATTCGGTTTTTTGAACGCGGCCGTGGCCTTCTGGACGCTGTGGGTGTTCCGGTACGAGCTGCGCCACTTCCGCGCCCACGCAACCGGCTGTGTTCTGACGGTGGCGGCCTTGGCTGCGGGCTTTGCAGTGGCAGACCACATCACCACCCTGGCCGAAGACAAGTTCTACCATGACCGCATCGTGCTGGCGGCGACCTCACCCTACCAGCGCATCGTCGTCACCAACGGGCGCACGGGGCACAAGCTGTTTTTGAACGGCAATCTGCAGTTTGCCGAGCGCGACGAGTACCGCTACCACGAGGCGCTGGTCCACCCCGTGATGTCGGCTTTTGGCGCGCCGCGCAAGGTGGCGGTGCTGGGCGGCGGCGACGGCATGGCGGTGCGCGAAATCCTCAAGTACCCCAGCGTGAAAAGCGTGACCCTGGTCGAGTTGGACCCGAATATGACGGGCCTGTTTGCCAAGGACCCGGCGATGTCCAAGCTCAATGCCGGGTCGCTGAGTTCACCCAAGTTGCATATCGTCAACACCGATGCATTCCAGTGGTTGCAGGGGAAAGATGCGCCGAGCACCGCCTCGGGGGGCAGCGAACCACGCGTAGCAGGGAGCGTGGGGGCACTAAGCGAGCAGGAAATGTTCGACGTCATCATCGTGGACTTCCCCGACCCCACGAACTTCTCCATCGGCAAGCTCTACACCAACACCTTTTACTCGCTATTGGCCCAACGCCTGTCTGCCAGCGGCTACGCGGTCATCCAGACCACGTCGCCCTTGGTGGCACGCCAAAGCTATTGGACTGTGGCCACCACCATCGAGTCGGTCGGCCTGCACGCCACGCCCTACCACGCCAACGTGCCCAGCTTTGGCGAGTGGGGCTACATCATCGCCAGCCACCGGCCCTGGCACCCACCCGCTACGCTGCCGGATGGCCTGCGTTTCTTGGGTTTGAAAACCTTGCCGTTGCTGTTCGATTTTCCGAATGACATGGCGCGCGTGCCTGCCGAAGTCAATCGCTTGTCGAACCAGGTGTTGGTGACGACGTATGAGCAGGAGTGGGGGCGGGTGGCGCCTTAATCAGCCTAGAACGCGCGCACGGCGGGCGGCGAAACACGCGAAATCAAAAACCCGGCCAAGGCCCGAAGCGGCAGCGTCAAAAGGCGATTGCAGAACTTTGTCGCGGTACGCTAGGTGCGACACCAACCACTGTCAGAAAGTCCCAAGCTAGACCGCTTCAAAGGTTGACTTTGCAATGCTCAAAGCGGTTGCGGCCGTTGGCCAACCTGAGTAGAAAGCAAGATGGGTTATAGCCTCCACAATCTCTTCCTTTGTGAGGCCATTTTCCAAAGCTTTCTTCAAGTGAAAGGGCAACTCGTTTTGTCTGTAAAGCGATACCAGGGACGCAACGGTTATCAGACTGCGATCTCTTTTTGATAGGCCAGGGCGTTCCCATACGTCATTGAAGAGAACGTTACTGCTTAACTCAATAAATTTCGGTGCCAGTTCGGCCAGTGGGTGTGAGGTAAGTGTCATATTCGCGTTGGTCATATATTGCGTCCGTTTGTGTCAGCGGTTCAGTTTGCCAGTTTGCCGTCGGTTCGCAAACTCCGCCACCTTGGCAGGACGAGCAGCAGCGCACCCGCAGTGATCGCGATGTCGGCCACGTTGAATATGCCCGTTCGCAGCGGGCCTACACCCAGATTGAGGAAGTCCACCACGTATCCGTCGTTGACGAAGCGGTCGATCAGATTGCTGCATCCGCCGGCAAAAATGAGCGACACCGCGAGCATGAAGGGCGTGCCAACGGGTTTGACGTACAGCGCGTAGGCGAGCAGCGCCACCAGCATGGCAGCGACCCCGCCGCGCAATACCGTAAGGCGCCAGGATTTGGGCAAAGACACCCCTAAATTGAGGAATGCCCCCTCGTTGTGCGCCACTTGCAGGCGCACAGTGTCTGCCAGAAAAGACAGCGCCTGTTGTCTAGGCAGGTTGGATTCCGCCATCCGTTTGGTTGTTTGGTCGCAGCCCACACATGCTGCAAGCACGCATAAGAGCAGGAGTAGTCGTTTGATGGTGTGCATGGTGGCAACTACTGTACCCGAGAGGTCAGGGACGGAAAATTCACGGTAACTTTACCTTTGCGAAACCCCAAGCCGGTGGGTTTGAAATCTAATAGGCAATTCGGCCCCTATTGGAAAAAAGGTGATGGGTTTTGGTACGCAAAGTGAGTGAAATAACCGTGGCCAAGGCGGGCCAGGCGGTCAAACCTTTTCGGCCCAGCCGTTGGGCGACGGGCCTTTCCGTGGCCACGTTGTGCGGCAGCTTGTGCGCGCAATCGGCGGTCAGCCCGCGCGCGGCAGAGGACGAAGCCCACGGTACGGATGCGCCGCCCATGGCTGCTCCCAAGGGGCAAGAAGAGGCTAACCGAGCCAAGACCCCGCGCCCGGCGATGGCGCTCAAGCCTGTGGAAATCAAGGCCAGTAACGAGACCGAATTGCGCCGCTTGTCCACTGCGGCCAAGATCATCATCGGCCGCGAAGATATCGAGCTCTATGGCGACACCACGATGGGCGAATTGTTCAAGCGCCTGCCCGGTGTCACCGTGCAGGGTCGCCCGGGGCGTGGCGGCGCGCCGCGCATGCGGGGCCTGGGCAGTGGCTACACGCAGATCCTGATCGATGGCGAGCGCGTGCCGCGCGGCTTCTCGTTGGACGATTTGTCGCCCGAAGAAATCGAGCGCATTGAGATCTTGCGTGCGCCCACCGCCGAAACCGGCGCCCGTGCCATTGCCGGCACCATCAACATCATCACGCGCGGCGGCTACAGCAAGCATGTCAACAACGTGAAGCTCGGCGTCGGGTGGGAGAACGGGCAGGCAGCGCCCAATATTGCGTGGTCGCGCAATGACGCGGTCGACGACCTGGTCTATAACTTTTCGGTTGCGGCTAGCCACAACGTGCGCTCCAACGATCTGGTCAATGAAACGCTGACCGAGAACCTCAGCGACGGCAGCACGGTGCGCCAGTCCGAGGCCGTGTCCAGCACCGGCGTGCGCGATGGCCTGCACGCCAATGCCCGCCTGCAATGGCGCGGCAGCGGTGGCGACGCATTCACGCTGATGCCCATGCTGGCTGCTTCGCAGAACAGCGGCGACCGCAATACGCGCCTGACGCAGACGGCCGTCGGCACCGCCGCCGAGCTGCCCTATGACGGCAGCATGGGCAGCACCGAGGCTCGCTTTGCCACGGCGCGCCTGGCCGGTGTGTGGCTGCACAAGTTCGACGATGGCGCCAATCTGCGGCTGAGCGCCAACGCCGGGCGCAGCGCCTGGACCAACGATTCCACGCGGCAAAATTTCAGCGATGCGCGCGGCACCGTGGCCGCCACCAACCAGCAGTCCGAGCAGCGCGACACCACACTCAGCACCCAGCTCAAATACTCCAAAACCGTGGCCGAGGAGCACAGCCTGGTCACCGGCCTGGAGCTGGAGTCCAACCGGCGCGACGAGACCGCTACCACGCTGCTCAACGGCGAATCGCCACTCAGTGATTTTGATGGCAACCTGACGGCCTCCAGCCTGCGCGCAGCAGTCTATGTGCAGGACGAGTGGAACGTGAACCCGCACTGGGCCGCCCACACCGGCCTGCGTTGGGAGGGCATTGGCACCAGCGGCAGCGTCAGTGCCGACGCGCCCAGCATCAGCAACCAGAGCCAGGTCGTCTCGCCGCTGTTCCACACTGTGTGGCGGCCCGATTTGGCAAGCAAGGACCAGGTCCGCCTCAGCCTGACGCGCAGCTACCGCTCGCCCAACCTCCAGGACCTGATTGCCCGCCCCAGCATCAACAGCATGTTTCTGAACCGGGGTGCCAATGACGAGGTGCACCCCGACCGGGCCGGCAATGCCGACTTGCAGCCCGAGCTGGCCTCGGGCCTGGACCTGGCGTTTGAGCACTACGTGTCCGGCGGTGGCCTGCTCAGCGCCAATGTGTTCTACCGCCAGATCCAGAACCTGATGCGCAGCCAGACGGCGCTGGAGGTGGTGTCGTGGGCCGATGTGCCGCGCTGGGTGGCGCGCAAGCAAAACATCGGCAATGCCACGACCCAAGGCATTGAGCTGGAAGCCAAGTTCCGCTTGAGCGAGATGTTTGCCACGGCACCCAAGGTCGATGTGCACACCAACCTCAGCCTGTTCCGCTCCAGCGTGGACGGCATCGCCGCGCCCAACAACCGCCTGGACCAGCAGCCCGATGGCACCGCCAATATCGGTGCAGACTACCAGTTGACTGGCTGGCCGCTGAAGGTGGGCGGCAACATCAACTGGACGCCGCAATTCACCACGCGCCTGAGCGATGACCAGACCGTGTACCAGAGCAACAAGCTCGTTGCCGACGCCTATGCGCTGTGGACCATCAGCCCGCGCTACCAGTTGCGTATGTCGGTCAGCAACTTTGCGGGACGCGACTACGTCACGGGTGGCAGTCTGCTGTCCACCAACCTGCAAGGGCAAACGCTGCGCGAGACCACGCAAAGCGTGGCGCCGTCGTTTGTCAGCTTGCAGGTCAGGCTGGAGATCAAGCTTTAGGAGTCTGGGCGGCAGGGCGTTCTGCGCAGGTAAAGGAGGAGCCCGCGCAGCGGGCGGGGGACACGGAGCAGAACGCCCTGCCGCCCAGACTCCGGCTCTGCCCACTATCATCCGGTGCATGCAGCGACGCCATTTTTTGACAGCCAGCGTGGGGGCGGCATGGGCCGTTGCCGGTTGCCAAGCTCCAGACCCCCACGCCCATATCACCGGCGGCTTTCACGGCACCCAGCCAGAGCGCGGCCACTGGCTGCGCGATACGCTGAAGTCCGGCGCCGCCTGGCCAGCCCCGGCGCAAACGTTCAAAACCCGCGTCCTGATCGCTGGTGGCGGCGTCGCCGGTCTGGCCGCAGCCAGGGCGCTGCGGCTGCGCGGCATGGACGACTTTGCGTTGCTGGAGCTGGAAGATTCCGCCGGGGGCAACAGCCGGGGCACCGAGCTGGGTGGCCTGGCCTGCCCCCTGGGCGCGCATTACCTGCCGCTGCCGGGCGACGATGCGCCCGAGGTGCAAGACCTGTTGGAAGAACTGGGCCTGCGCAGCCGCGTGAGCGGGCGCTGGCAATACGATGAGCGCCACCTGTGCCACAGCCCGCAAGAGCGGCTGTTTTTCAATGGCCAGTGGCAAGAGGGCCTGCTGCCCCAGCAGGGCGTGGGTGCCGACACCCTGGCGCAGTACCAAACATTTGCCACGCTGGTGGAGCAGGCCCGCAGTGCCGCACGCTGGACCATGCCGGTGCAAAACTACCCGCCAGCCCCCGTGCAATCTGCGCTAGCAGCTATTACATTCATAGCGTATCTGGACCAGCATGGTCTGAGTGACCGGCACCTGCGCTGGTACTTGGACTACTGTTGCCGCGACGACTACGGCGCCGGCATTGCCACCGTGTCGGCCTGGGCCGGCATCCACTACTTTGCCAGCCGCCATGGCTTTCACGCACCCGGCACCGAGACCGCCGAACGCGAAGGTCTGCTGACCTGGCCTGAGGGCAACGCCTGGCTGACCCGGCGCATGGCAGCGCCGCTGGGCGAGCGCCTGCGCACGGGGCGCGTGGTGCTGCGCATCACCAGTACGAAGCATGGCGTGGAGGTGGATGCCTTCAACACCGCGACGCATTCCATGGAGCGCTGGCAGGCCGAGCGTGCGGTCGTGGCCCTGCCCCTCTTCGTGGCCGCCCGGGTGATACAGAACGCCCCCGACTTCCTGCGCCAGGCCGGTGCCCAGGTGGTCCATGCGCCATGGCTGGTGGCCAATATCCACATCGATAGGCCGCTGCATGATCGCCCCGGCCCGGCCCCGAGTTGGGACAACGTGCTGTACGACACGGGCTTGGGTACCGGCGGCCTGGGTTATGTGGATGCCACGCACCAGAGCTTGCAGCCGGTGCCCGGCGCAACCGTGCTGACCCACTACCGGGCGCTGGGCGATGCGCATGGTTTTGGTTCCCGGTTGGCGCCGTCTCGCAGTGCGGGTGCGTCTGCCGTCGGTGTAGAAGGTCGCAAGCTGCTGCTGGACAAACCCTGGGCCGCCTGGCGCGATGACATCCTGGCCGAGCTGTCGGCGGCCCACCCCGACCTGGCGGCCAAGACCACCCGCGTGGACATCATGCGCTACGGCCATGCCATGGCCGTCCCGGTACCCCAAGGCAATGGTCAAATTGGCCTGCGGCCCTCGTGGAATAAGCCTAGAGTGCTATCAAAAGATAAGCAATACCCAAGCCGCCCGGTGCTGGCCTGGGAGCGTCTGGGCTTTGCCCACAGCGACTGGGCGGGTTATTCGGTGTTTGAGGAGGCGTTCACGGCTGGGCACGGGGCTGGGATAGGGAGCAGTGCAAGATAGAATCTCACAAATATTTGCAGTATGAGAATAACTGTAGTTGCAAAACGCATAAAAATATGAATAATAGGCGGCATGCTGAATGTTGCCATAACCCTATCTGAATTGACGGATGTTGCTGCTGGCCATGCTTTTCGGAGTTCATTGGCGGATGAGCCCCCTGGTGAAATAGGGGTGCTCACCATGGCCCAGAGTGTCGGAGACTCGGTTACCGAGAGTGAAGAGCTGCCGCAAATCGCGTTTCACGGCGACATCATCAGATTGCGTCTGGAGGCCGGGGACGTGGTCTTTCGCCCCAGGGGCGTCAGCATTCAGTCTATTTTCATAGAGTCCGTTCGCCAACCTTGTATCTTCGCCGCCCCGCTGGTGCGCATCCGGGTGAACGATCCGCAGAAGCTTGAGCCACGCTATTTGCATTGGGTGCTGAACTCGCCCGCCATTCAACGCAATATCCACGCCCAGGCGCGCGGCACCATGATCCGTATGGTGTCCTTGCAAAGCCTGCGCGACATTGCGATACCGGTGCCGCCTATAGACGTGCAACACAAGATTGCGGCAGTCGCGCAGCTCCAGCGCCAGGAGCGGGTGCTGTCAGAAACCCTGCTGGAGAAAACGCAACACTACGCAGAACAACTTCTTTGGGCGGCGGCCCAAAAGGTTCGGTGACACGGTGTCACCGAAAAAGGTGAAGGCCAGAGTGTTACGAGCACCCCAGCCTTCGGACTACGCAAAGCCAAACCCCTAAGAAAGGAAAAGCAATGGCAATCAAAGACGAATCTTACCCTTCCACAAAAACATCTCCAATGCAGAGTGAACCCAAGCCCATTGGACAGCTAACGCTGAAAGAGGCTTTTGGCGCGCTTACCTTGCCTGGAACTTGGGTAGTTGTTGGGGCAATATCAACAGTGTTGGTTGGACTCCCGACGGCTGGATATAAATTTGGCACGCATGTCGCAGAAGCTACCGCGCATGAATCTATGGCCGCGCTCCAAACCGGTAACGTGGTGAAATCTGCGGAATTGGAAAGAACCAAAGCCGAGCTTGCCGCCTTGTCAAGTACTAACCAAGCGATGCAAGGACGGCTTGGGCAAAAAGACATACAAGTCGCGCAACTCACAGATGCGATTGGTCGTGGAAAAAATTGCGACTTCTTACGCCAGCAAATTGAGTCCACCAAGCGTGACCTTGTGCGTGAGCAATATCCGATGGTCACGGAGTTTGACAAGGCGGCTTCAGAGCAACGTGACAAAGAGACCATTGACCGTCTTGAAACGCGCCTGAGCCGATACGTCAGCCAGTTCAGCACCTGCACAAAAGACGGCGCATAAAAGATAACCCGCCCGACACAAGCCGGGCACCACAAGATCACACCATGACCGAAACCACCACCCCTCAAGACATCTTCCGCAAGGCCTGGGCCGTTTGCAACACCTTTCGCGGCACCATCGACCCCGCGCAGTACAAGGACTACATCCTCACTGCGATGTTCCTCAAGTACATCAGCGACGTGTGGCATGACCACTACGACACGTATGAAAAGAAGTACGGCAAAGACCCCGAGCGCATTGCCCGCCTCATGGAGCGCGACCGTTTTGTGCTGCCCGTGGTCACCCTCACCGACCCCAAAACAAAGAAGGTGCTCGATAGCTTTCGCGCCGATTTCACCAGCCTGTGGGAGCGGCGTAGCGCCCCCAACATTGGCGAGCTGATCGACATCACCCTGCGCCACATTGCCGAGGCCAACCACGACCGCCACAAGCTCGACGAAGTTTTCAAAAACATCGACTTCAACACCGACCGCCTGGGCGACACCAAAGAGCGTAATGGCCGCCTCAAAACCATGCTGGAAGACTTTGCCGACCTGGACCTGAGCCCCAGCCGCGTGAATGAAGACGTGATTGGCAACGCCTACATCTACCTCATTGAGCGCTTCGCCTCTGATGCTGGCAAAAAAGCTGGCGAGTTCTACACCCCCATGGCCGTCTCGCGCGTGCTGGCCGTGCTGGCCAACCCGCAGCCCGGCATGCGCATTTGCGACCCGGCTTGTGGTTCCGCCGGTCTGCTGCTGGAGGCCGCCATAGCTGTCGGCAGCCGCAACGTGTCCTTGTACGGCCAAGAACTCAACCAAAGCACCTACGCCCTGGCGCTGATGAACATGTTCATCCACGGCTTTGACTCTGCCCGCATCGAGCGCGGCGACAGCCTGCGCAACCCGCTGCTGGTGGAAAACGACCGCTTGCTGCGCTTTGACATTGTGGTGGCCAACCCCCCATTCAGCCTGGACAAATGGGGCGTGGACGATGCCGAGCACGACCGCTACAACCGCTTCTGGCGCGGCTTGCCCCCCAAGAGCAAGGGCGACTACGCCTTCATCAGCCACATGGTCGAAGTGGCGCTGCCCCAGCGTGGCCGCGTGGCCGTGGTGGTGCCGCATGGCGTGCTGTTCCGTGGCGGAGCCGAAGGCCGCATCCGCCAGCGCCTGATTGAAGACAACCTGCTGGAAGCGGTGATTGGCCTGCCCGGCAACCTGTTCCCAACCACCAGCATTCCGGTGGCCATCCTGTTGTTCGACCGCGCCCGTGAACGCGGCGGTGAACGTGAGCATGATGACACCGTGCTGTTTGTAGACGCCAGCAGTCAGTTCAGCCCAGCCAAGACCAAAAACCAGATGGAAGAGACGCACATCCAGCACATCGTGGCCGCCGTGCGTGCCCGCCAAGGGGTGGATAAATTCGCCAGCCTGGTCAGCCGCGCCACCATCGCCGAGAACGACTACAACCTCAACATCCCGCGCTACGTGGACACGTACGAGGAAGAGGCGCAGATTGACCTGGCAGAGACTGAGCGCGAAATTGACCGCCTGGAAGCCGAGCTGGCCGCCGTGCGCGTGAAGATGAAGCAACACTTGAAGGAGTTGGGACTATGAGCAAATCCTCTATCGAAGCTAAAGCAAACAACACCTTCGAAGGCATCCGCCGCGTGGACGCCGAAGGCACGGAGTTCTGGCTGGCCCGCCAGTTAGCGCGCGTACTCGAATACTCCGAGTACCGGCACTTTCTTCCAGCCATTGAGCGCGCCAAAGAAGCTTGCAAACAAAGCGGCTACGCGGTGGACGACCATTTCGAGGATGTCCTCGATATGGTCGAAATTGGCTCTGGTGCGCTACGCAAGGTGGATGACATTCGTCTCACTCGCTACGCCTGCTACCTCATCGTTCAAAACGGTGACCCCAGCAAACCCGTTATCGCCAACGGGCAAACTTACTTCGCGTTGCAAACCCGCCGGCAAGAGCTGAAAGATGCCGCCAAGTTCAGCGAGCTATCCGAAGACGAACGCCGCCTCGCCATCCGCAACGACCTGGCCGAACACAACAAAGCACTCTCGTCCGCAGCCAAAGGCGCGGGCGTGGAGACACCCATGGACTACGCCATCTTCCAAGACCACGGCTACAAAGGCCTCTACGGCGGCTTGGGCGCCAAAGACATCCACACCGTCAAGGGCCTGAAAAAGAGCCACAAAATCCTCGACCACATGGGTAGCACCGAACTGGCCGCCAACCTGTTTCGCGCCACGCAAACTGAGGAAAAACTCAAGCGCGAAGGCATCCAGGGCAAAGCCCAGGCCAACCGAACCCACCACCAAGTGGGTGCCAAGGTGCGCCAGACCATCAAGGAACTGGGCGGAACGATGCCAGAGAAGATGCCGGTGCCGGACAAGAGCATTCAGCAGATTGAGCGCGAGAAGGCGAAGCAGTTGCCGGGGAAGGGGAAGACATGAGGATCGTGATTGATGCCCCGTCGTTGGTGGTGCCGTCGAATCGCGGTGCAGTTGTTGCAATTTATGCAACAACTGCCACGGCAGCAACTATTAAGTACTACTTGATAGTTGCCCGGGAAGCCGCATGGAGCTTGGATTCTGGGGTTATGAAGCAGAGCCTATGAGCGCCACGCATCTAGTAAAACTTGGCGACCTCATAGAGGTACAGCATGGCTATGCGTTTGAGAGTGTTGGTTTTCAAGAGTCAGGCGAATTCGCCTTGCTGACACCGGGCAACTTTCATGAGGAGGGAGGCTTTCGCAGGCAGGGCACACAACAAAAACGGTACGCGGGAGTTGTTGATCCTAAATGGATATTGAAGCCAGGCGCAATTCTGGTTGCCATGACGGAGCAGGCTGCTGGGTTGCTTGGGGCTGCGATACGGATTCCAGAAGATGACCAATGGCTTCATAACCAACGAATGGGCTTGGTTGAAATCAAATGTCCAGATCGACTGTGCGCCGGTTACCTCTACCACTGGTTCAACTCAGCGAGTGCGCGCAAATTGATATCCGTTGCGGCTTCTGGAACCAAGGTTCGACACAGCTCCCCGTCCCAAATTTACTCGCTACATCTGTCCTTGCCTGACCGTCGGACGCAACTTCGGGCTGCGGAGACACTGGACGAGTGGTACGCAGCAATTGAAAAAACCAGCTCGCTGCTACTGGTACTGGAACGTCGCAAGCAAGGCCTGATGCAGCAACTGCTGACCGGGGGCAGGCGGTTGAAGGGGTTTAAGGGGAAGTGGAAGCTGCTGCGCGCCGACAAGCTGTTCACCGAAATCTCTGTTCGCAACCAGACCGCCAAAGATCCGCTACTGTCCGTCACCCAAGATCGTGGAGTCATCCCCCGCGACATGCTGGTGGGGCGCGTCACCATGCCTGCCGGTACGGTCGATGCGTTCAAGCTGGTGGAGCGAGACAACTTTGTGATCAGCTTGCGATCCTTCCAGGGCGGGCTGGAGCATTCGGCTTACCGGGGGCTGGTGAGTCCGGCGTACACCGTTTTGCAAGCCAGTGAAGAAATCCACCCGGCGTTCTTCCGGCACTACTTCAAGTCCACTGACTTCGTGAAACGATTGAGTGTGGCGGTGGTGGGCATTCGAGACGGCAAGCAGATTAGTTACACCGACTTCCGTTCCATCAAGCTGCCGCTACCGCCGATGGCAGAGCAACAAGCGTTGACCGAACTGTTGGACTTGGCGGACCAAGACATCGCGCTTTGCCGCGAACGCCTGGACGGACTTCAATGCCAAAAACGCGCCCTCATGCAAAAGCTGCTCTCCGGCGAATGGCGTTTCCCGGAATCGCGCGTACAGAGCGAACCTTTAAGCAAAAAAGGCCTCCAGCCCCCGAATAACGTGCGTA
>Ga0066464_1000598_pt1 | contig 13314 bp, 10 predicted proteins | sample LakWasMe94_HOW11_2_FD_59583 | JGI IMG/M metagenome (GOLD analysis project Ga0066464, IMG submission 59583) | Freshwater sediment methanotrophic microbial communities from Lake Washington under simulated oxygen tension - Sediment Metagenome 94_HOW11 | ecosystem: Environmental > Aquatic >...
CCTGATCCTCAACACCGTGGCCGCGCCCCACGATCTCGACGCTTTTCTGGTGCTGCTCAAGCGCGACGGCAACATGACCCTGGTGGGCGCCCCGGCGACTCCGCATGCCTCGCCCAATGTGTTCAACCTGATCATGAAACGCCGGACCCTCGCCGGCTCGATGATCGGCGGCATTGCCGAGACCCAGGAGATGCTCGACTTCTGCGCCGAGCACGGCATCGTCTCTGACATCGAACTGGTGCGCGCGGACCAGATCAACGAGTCCTACGAACGCATGCTCAAGGGCGACGTCAAGTACCGCTTCGTTATCGACAACGCCACCCTGGCGGGCTGAGCGCCGCAATCGCCTGATCCCGGGCAACCTTAGGTAGTCCGGTGGGTGCCCAGGTTGGGCACCCTTTGCTTCGCGGCACCGCGTCCGGTGCCGCGTTTTCTCCAGATTTTCTCCAGCGCCGGGGCGGCTGACAGGCAAGGCTGTCGGTCGTCACTCACGCGCCTGCGCGGCCCTCTGCGCCGTGCACCCACTTAATAAACCGAAGCGCCCGCAAGACCCGGCCCGCAAAAGCGCGTCGGTCAGCGCAGGCGTTTCCAGCCACACAGGAAACCTGTCTCCATGCCCGCTACCTTCCACGCCAAATCGCCCGAGGGCCGGCACACCTGGGGCGCCGTGCTGGCCATGGCCCTCGCCGCCTTTGCCCTGGTGGCCTCCGAGTTCATGCCGGTCAGCTTGCTGACCCCTATCGCCGCGGACCTCCAGGTCAGCGAGGGGCAAGCCGGTCAGGGCATTGCCGTCTCCGGACTGTTTGCCTTGTTCACCAGCCTGCTGATCGCTTCGGTGGCGGCCCGGGTCGACCGCAAGCGGCTGCTGTTGTCCCTGACCCTGTTGATGATCGTCTCCGGAACCCTGGTGGCATTCGCCCCGGACTACCTGAGCTTCATGGCCGGCCGCGCGCTGATCGGCGTGGCGATCGGCGGCTTCTGGTCGCTGTCGGCGGCCACCACCCTGCGCCTGGTACCCGAGAGCCAGGTGCCGCGCGCCCTGGCTATCGTCAACGGCGGCAACGCCCTGGCGACCGTGATTGCCGCGCCCCTGGGCAGCTTCCTCGGTTCCCTGATCGGCTGGCGCGGGGCGTTCTTCTGCGTCGTGCCGGTGGCCGCCATCGCTGCCGTCTGGCTGCTGGTCAGCCTGCCGCCGCTGAAAGCGCAGCCTGCGGCCGGAACCGGCAATGTCTTCAACCTGATGAAAAGAATGCCGGTGGCCCTGGGCATGCTGGCGGTCAGCCTGTTTTTCATGGGCCAGTTCATGCTGTTCACCTACCTGCGGCCCTTCCTGGAAACGGTCACCCAGGTCCAGGTGTCCACCCTGTCGCTGATGCTGCTGGTGATAGGCCTGGCCGGTCTGGCCGGCACCTTCCTGATCGAAGCCTTCCTGAAAAACGCCCTGTATCGCACGCTGATCCTCATCCCGCTGATGATGGCGGCGATCGCCATGGCCCTGGTGGCGTTTGGCGCTTCGGTGTCGATCACCACTGTCCTGCTCGGCCTCTGGGGCCTGGTGGCGACCGCGGCGCCGGTCGCCTGGTGGACCTGGCTGACCCGCGCCCTGCCGGACGATGCGGAAGCCGGCGGCGGCTTGATGGTGGCGATCATCCAGCTGGCGATAACCGCGGGCGCCACGGTAGGCGGCCTGGCCTTCGACCAGAGCGGTTATCAGGCGACCTTCGAACTGAGCGCGGCAGTGCTGGTGGTGGCCGCCGTGCTGGCGCTGCTGGCGGCCCGCGCCGCCACGCGCAAGCCTTTCAGGGCCTCGAACGTGGCGGCGTGAGTTGGCTGCAACGGGTCAGGATCATGAGCACTTGCTGGAAGGCGATTTGGGGATGGATGCAAGCGTTCGCCACGGCCCACCGTTCGACCTCGATCATGAACGGACTGTCTCAGAGGCTGGTGAGGTAGAGCCGGATAAGGTTTTCCGCCTAAAGAGCCGTCTTTGACAACTGCCTTTGCCCTGGTTTAAAAGCGTTGCCTCTCGATAACGATTAAATCCATGTCATTTACAGGCGCCAAAAAGCAACATGATCGACCATCAAGAAATCGAAGACATTGAGTCTCTTGAGTCACAATTGCTTGGCAAGGGATTTTCAATTAATGACATGGTGCGCCACTATGCAAAATTCCTGTTTGAACTTATCCAGGACAGGAAACTAAAAAACATCTCCGACGATAAACTTCAAGAGATGGCTGGCTATTTGAAACAGGCCATTGTCCCTGGAACACTGGAATCCAATGAGAGCCTGAGGCAAGAATCCTTTCTCAAGCTATGGCCTATGGAAAAAACATATCGCGAGTCGGACCCAGCGTTCTCCGCCCTGGCTCGCAGTGTCATTTGCTGTTTTGGCAATGAACGCGATTGGCTACGCGATGGATCGGGTGAAGAAACTCCATTATTTTATTTTTATCTTTATTTGAAGAAACTAGACCCGGATGCGGCGCAAGTGTTTTTTGAGCATTTTCGAAAGTTACGAAACCCGCAAACGCTTGTTCATACAAAGTCGAAGTATTCCGAGGCACTGCATGATATGCAGAAAGATATCTGTGAAAAATACGGGCTGCCTGTACTTCCTCCAGACGAAATGGTCGCCATTGCGATTGCCACTCTGGGCAAGTCACCTATTTATGGCACACGCATTCCGCTGCCGGAGGGTGGTACTGTCAGTTGGTTCATTCACTGTGGAGAACATTCGAGCGCTGATGATTTTTATCAAGCGGTTCACACTGAGCATCTCAGTGAAATGCTGCCACAGGTGCTGAATTACCTCTGCCTACCCGCTGGCGCCAAGTTCATCATCGACAACGAAGGCTACGAAGATGTCTGGATGGAAGGCTGACAAGCGAGTGAAAGTCATTTAAATGAGCGCCCCCACAAGACAGCAGGCTTATGCCATCACTCAAAAATTCGTAGATGCTATCAATCTGCGAGACACCAGGGCCTTATGGCTTGAATTCGGTATTTCCAACGCCGTGGCCGAGGAAATCCACGAGTCTGTCGATGAGTATTTCGAACAAGGCACGAAGCTATCCCTTGCTCCAGAAGAGCATGCCTTTGATATCAAAGAACACCAAAGGCCTTTCATTGATCTGTATGAAACTAATGACAAGAACCTAGGACTGGAGTGCATTCTTTTTGCAAATGGCAGCCCTGGAGAAGCCATTCTTCACATGGAAATATCTGCGAGCGAAGGCCGCATTCAACTCCACTACAAATATATTGGTTCCTAGAACCACCCTGGCAACCCTGGCGCCAGAAGCCTACCAACATGGATGTGTGCATTGAGCAGAACAGTTACGGAGCCGTATATGAACGATAAAGAAGCCCCTGTTCTGATTCAGGTTTATGTCACAGATGATGACGGCCCTTTTTTTGAAGAGCTGCCTGCTCGCAGGATCGATCAGGACACTTACGAGTTGCTCTCCTCTCCTGGTATCGCGCTGAATCTGGCACGAGGAGATATTGTCTCAATCAAAGACAGAGAAGCACCTGCCGTCGTCTTGAAACGAGGTGGGAATTTCTGCATCCAGATCTATGCGGACGCTATTCCTCAAGAAGAAATAGCCTGGCTGGAAAACGCTGTGGCCTGTGAGCTGGGAGGAACCCTGGACGGTGTATTTGAGGGAAACCTGTCATTGGCGGTTCCGGCGCGCAATGGGATGGAGAAGATCAACGACCTCTTTAACAGGTTTCGAGATAGGACAGCGATTCAGTGGTACTACTGCAATATCTATAAAAACCTGGATGATGACGAGGATGAGACACTTTTATATTGGTGGCTCGAACGCTGATAGATGCTGACGTCGCAGTCATTTCACCAGGCGCTTCTCTTTCGAAGGCCGATAGCCGAAATACGAGCTGTAGCACTTGCTGAAATGGCTCGGCGACACGAAGCCACAGGCCACCAGCACCTCGACCTGGGACAGCTCGGTGTGCTGCAGCAATCGGCGCGCTTCGGTGATGCGCAGTTCCAGGTAATAGCGCTGCGGGGTGGTGCCCAGTTGCTCCTTGAACAGGCGCTCGATCTGCCGCCGGGAACGCCCGGCGTACTCCGCCAGTTGCTCCATCTGCAGCGGCTCTTCCAGGTTGGCGTCCATCAGATTGACCACCTCGCGCAAGGGCGCGCTCAACGAGATGTGCATGGTCGGTTTGATACGCCGGTAACGGGACTCCTCGAACGACAGAATGTCCTCGATACCCTCGACCAGCGCCTTGCCGTGCAGCCCCTTGATCCACTCCAGGGCCATATGGAAGGCGCCGGCGGGACTGGAGGCGGTGAGCCGGTCGCGGTCCACCACAAAGGCCTCGCTGGTGACATGGGTGACCTTGGAAATCTCCGCCAGCGCGGGGCGATGTTCCGGGTGGATCGCGCAGCGGTAACCCTCCAGTAGCCCCGAGACGCCAAGGAACCAGGCCCCGTTCCACAGCCCGGCCAGGGTGATGTCCAGATCGGCGGCGGCCTTCAGCAGGCTGACCAGCTCGGGATCGGCCTTGAGCTCCGTGCGGTAGCCGCCGCAGATCACCAGCAGGTCCAGCTCCTTGAGTGCGGAAGCACTCAGGCGCGCATCGGGGCGGATCACCAGCCCGAGGTCGCTGGTGACTTCACCGTCCTGCAAGCCAAAGGTGCGCGGCGAGAACAAGGCAGGACGCAGCAGGTTGGCGGTGACTATGGTATCCAGGGCCTGGGTGAAGGCCGGCAACGAGAAGTGTTCGAGCAGCAGGAAACCCGCCCGGGTAGTGGCCGCGGGCGCTACCCGCGCTTCTTCCAGGTAACGCAGGTTCTTGCCCTTCATGCCGCCACTGAAATCCCGTCGTTCAACCGCCATACGCCCTCGCCTTTTTTACCCTACCGAACGTAGATCCAGTGTATGTCGAATCCTGGCATCCACCGAAAACCCTGCTCCCGCCACCCCTCGGGCGAACCGGAGCCGTAGGCTATAGAAAAAACTCGCGGGCCAGAAGCCGTCTCAGCTGAACACCAGGGGGGTGGATTGCAACTAGGCAAAACGCATATTCAGCACAGCGCTCCGCTGTGGCGTTATAAGTGAAGGTGACGATGCGCGAACTGTCCCCGAAGAAGTCTTGCGCACGGTGGCGGCCTCAGCAGCGATGACGAAGCGCTTCCGGGGAATGTCCAGTGCCGTGGCCACGGCACTGGCGACATTGCGGCCCTCAGGGGGCCACGACACTCACAGGCCAGGCTCGGCCCGCAGGATCGAAGGCTCCTCGCCGCGATACAGCGCCTCGACCTGGTCGGCCCGCCACTGCAGCACCGCGCGCTGGTTGATCGAGCCCTTGTCGGTGATTTCCCCACGGTCGATGGAGGCCGGCTCGTCGAGCAGCGCGATCCATTCCAGGCGGCTGGCGTTGCCGCTGGCGTCGCGGTTGAGGCGTTGCAGCCAATCACCGAACCAACACCGCACCGGCGCGCTGGCCAGGACCTCGGCGTCGCTGGCATTCGCGGGCAGGCCGGCCAGCCGCCGGCACTCGTACAGCCGCGGAAACACCAGCGCCCCCAGGCACTCGCGGTCCGGCGCGGTCACCACCAGGTCCTGGACATAGGGCGAGCCTTCGAGCACCGCGCGATTGCGCAACGGGCCGACGCTGACGAACACCCCGGAGCCGAGCTTGAAGTCCTCGGCGATGCGCCCGTCGAACATCAGGCCCAGTTGCGGGTCGGCGGCGTCGACCAGTTTCAGCGCATCGCCGGAGCAGTAGAAACCCTGCTCGTCGAAGGCTTCGGCGGTCTGCTGCGGCGCGCGCCAGTAGCCCGGCATGATGTGCGGCCCGCGAAAGCGCCCTTCCAGCTTGCCGTCCACCGGCACCAGGCGCACCTCGCAACCCGGGGCTGGCAAGCCGATATAACCGGCCATGGACAAGGGCCCGGTGGTGAAGGTGCAGGACGGTGACGCCTCGGTCATGCCGAGCCCGGCCATCATGCGGATGCGTTCGCCGCAATGCTGTTCGGCCACCCGGTCGAGGCGATCCCAGACCCTCTGGGACAGGCCGGCCGCGGCGAAAAAGAACAGCTTCATGCGTGAGAAAAAACGCTCGCGCAACTCGCCGTCCTGCTCCAGGGCGTTGACCAGTTCTTCCCAGCCCTTGGGCACCGTCAGGTAGGCGGTGGGCGCGATTTCCTTGAGGTTGCGCAGGGTTTCGGCAACGCCCTGGGCCGTCGGCTTGCCGTCGTCCAGGTAAAAGGTGCCGCCGTTGTAGAGCACGATGCCGAGGTTGTGGCTACCGCCGAAGGTGTGGTTCCACGGCAACCAGTCCACCAGCACCGGGGGTTCCTCGCCGAACACCGGGAAGGTCTGCAACAGCATCTGCTGGTTGGCGCAGAGCATGCGCTGGGTGGTGACCACCGCCTTGGGCAGCTTGGTCGAACCCGAGGTGAAGAGAAACTTGGCGATGCTGTCCGGGCCGGTGGCGGCGAACGCCGCTTCGGCTTCGGCGTCGCCGGGGTGTTGCAACAGGCTGGCGAAGTCGCGCTGCGGCCTGCCCGCCACGGCGCCACGCACCACGATCAGCGGCGTGTCGCCCGGCAGCACGGCATCGATCGCCCGCTGGAAAGCCGCGCCATCGCTGACGAACACCAGCCCGGGCTGCATCAGGTCGCAGACATGCCGCAGCTTGGCGAAATCCTGGGACAACAGCGAATAGGCCGGCGACACCGGGCAATAAGGAATGCCGGCGTACATCGCCCCCAGGGCCAGTTGCAGGTGCTCGATATCGTTGCCGGAAAGCAGCACCAACGGCCTCTCGGCCGACAGGCCGTAACCCAGCAGGCTCTGGGCGATGGCGCGCACGCTGGCCAGCATCTCGGCGTAACTCACCCGGCGCCAGTCGCCGCCGTCCTGGCGCGCGGCGACAAAGGTCTGCTGCGGGCGCACCCAGGCCCAATGCACCAGGCGGTCCAGCAGGCGCCTCGGCAGCTCGGCCAGGGGCTCCAGGGAACGCATCCGCAGGATGCCCTGCTCTTCGCTGACCTCCACCGCGGGATGGGCGATGGTCACCTGTCGATAAGGCGGCGCGTCGGCCGCGTTCGGCGCTGGCGATCTGAATTCGGAATTCACGTGTTTGTCCTCCATCAAGGCCCATCGCCGGCAAGTTCGGCCGGGGACCTGGCAGCCAGAGGCTGGGGCCTTGCGATTGTTGGGTCCGGGGGCCGGAGTTCAGATCGGGTAGTGCCGGGGACCGTTCTGCAGGGTAATCCAGCGCAACTGGGTGAACTGCTCGATGGCCGCCTTGCCGCCAAAGCTGCCGTAGCCGCTGGCCTTGACCCCGCCAAACGGCATCTGCGCCTCGTCGTGCACGGTCGGGCCATTGATATGGCAGATGCCCGATTCGAGCCGTTGCGCCAGGGCCAGGGCGCGCCCGGTGTCGCGGCTGAAGATCGCCGCCGACAGGCCGAACTCCGAGTCGTTGGCCAGCCGCAGCAATGCTTCATCGCCCGCGCCGCGCAGCACCACCGCCACCGGCCCGAAGGACTCTTCGCGGTACAGGCGCATGGCGTCGGTGACGCCATCGAGCAAGGTCGGCTGCAGAATGCTGCCCGCCAGCTGGCCACCGGCGACCAGGGTCGCGCCCTTGCCCAGGGCATCGTCGATCAGCCCCTTGATGCGCGTGCCGGCACTGGCGTCCACCAGGGAACCGAGCACCGAGTCCGCAGCCTCCGGGTTGCCCGCCGGCAAGCTGGCGATCTTCGCCGCCAGCCTGGCGACAAAGGCCTCGGCCACCCGGGCATCGACGATCAGGCGCTCGGTGGACATGCAGATCTGCCCCTGGTTGAAGTAGGCACCGAAGGCCGCGGCCTGCACCGCGGCATCCAGGTCGGCATCCTCCAGCACCAACAGCGGCGCCTTGCCGCCCAGCTCCAGCAACGCCGGCTTGAGGTGCCGCGCCGAAAGCTCGCCGACAATGCGCCCGACCCGGGTCGAGCCGGTGAAGTTGACCCGGCGCACCGCCGGGTTGGCGATCAGCCGCTCGACGATGGCCGGGGCATCCTCGGGGGCGTTGCTGATGACATTCACCACCCCGTCACCGAGGCCGGCCTCCTGCAACACCTGGCCGATCAGCCGGTGCACCGCCGGGCTCAGCTCGGATGCCTTGAGCACCACGGTGTTACCGCAGGCCAGCGGCATGGCGATGGCCCGGGTGGCGAGGATCACCGGGGCGTTCCACGGCGCGATGCCCAGCACCACGCCGCACGGCTGGCGCAAGGCCATGGCGAAGCTGCCGGGCACATCGGAGGGGATGACTTCGCCATTGATCTGGGTGGTCATGGACGCGGCCTCGCGCAGGATATTGGCCGCCAGTTGCACGTTGAAGCCGTACCAGTTGGCCATGGCCCCGGTCTCGCCGGCCGCGGCGATGAACTCCGCGCTACGGGCCCGCAATTGCTCGGCCGCGCGCAGCAGGCGGCTGCGTCGTTCATTGGGCGCCAGCGCCGCCCAGGCCGGGAATGCCGCCTGGGCCGCGGCCACGGCGGCGTCCGCGTCTTCCAGGGTGGCGGCGGCGACGCGCGAGACGACGGCGCCGGTCACCGGATTACGCCGTTCGAAGGTTCGACCGTCGCGGGCGGGGCACGACTGGCCGCCGATCAGCAGGGGCACGTCCAGCATGGTGATTCCTCTTTATTGTCTTTATCGGGAATACAGTGGAGCGGTTCACGCCAGCGCCTGGGCACTGCGCCGAACAGCGGGCGGGCACTGCGGCCCGCCGGGTTGCCATCAGCGTTTGTAAGCCTGCAGGCCGGGCTTGATGCTCTTGTCGTCGAGGAATTGCTTCATGCCCTGCTCGCGGCCGCCTTCGGTGTCCAGCAGGCGCGACTGGTCGAGCTTGGCGTACAAGTAATCCTCGTTCTGCTCCCAGGTCAGCTCGCGGCAGCGCTTGAAGCCGTGCTTGGCGGCCCGCAGCACCACCGGATTCTTCTCCAGCAGGTTGCGCGCCAGCTCGACAGTGGTTTCACGCAGTTGCGCCAGCGGCACGCTCTCGTTGACCAGGCCCATCTCGGCGGCTTTCTGCCCGCCGAAGGTCTTGCCGGTCATGATGTAGTACAGCGACTGGCGATGGCCCACGGTGTCGGCCATGGCCTTGCTCACCAAGTTGCCCGGCGGGATGCCCCAGTTGATTTCCGAGAGGCCGAAGGTCGCTTCATCGGCACAGATCGCCAGGTCGCAGGCCACCAATGGGCTGAAGCCGCCGCCGAAGCACCAGCCGTTGACCATGGCGATGGTCGGCTTGGCGTACATGCGCAGCAGTTTCCATTGCCATTGCGAGGCTTCGCGGCGGATCTTTTCCTGGAGGATCTCCGGGCCGGCGTCCACTTCGCGAAAGTATTCCTTGAGGTCCATGCCCGCGGTCCAGGCTTCGCCCGCCCCGGTCAACACCAGCACGCCGGCGGCCGGATCCTGCTCCAGCGTCTCCAGCACATCGACCATCTCGCGGTTCAGGGTCGGGCTCATGGCGTTGCGTTTTTCCGGGCGGTTGAGGATGACCCAGGCGATCCCCTCTTCGATCTCGACCTTGACGGTTGTCCAGCGACCTTCGTAGTTGCTCATGGCGATTGCTCTCTTTGTTCTTGGCTTGAGATGGGCAAAAACTAAACCGGCAAATTAGTTATGTCAATTAACTATTAATTAAATTAACCAAACTTTCCCAGGCATCCGGAGCGCTTCAACGCCAAGACATCTGCCATCGGTCATGGCTATCCCCGGTCAATCCCGGCAAACTAGATAACCTTCTTAGGCTCTGTACGAAAAGTGGCTGCGCGCTGGGCGCCTTCGGCGCTACGCAGGTCATGCTGCGTTAAAAACAGGCTCGGAATGCTCATGTAGGCCCCTACAGTCGAACGCGACCCCGGCCGTTCCTCGCCTGTTTTTGCCTTGCCTGACCTTCGCTCGCCGACTTTTCGTACAGACCCTCACCGCCAGCCCGAGGATTTCCCCTGCAATGGCCAAGTCTTCCAACAAGATAGCCACCGCCGCCGAGGCCCCCGTCGCCGACAGCGAAATCCAGGCGTCCCTGGACTCCGCCCTGGACGACCTGATCGGTTATGCCATGCGCCGGGCGCAGCTGAAACTGTTCCAGAACCTGATTGGCCGCCTGTCGAGCCACGACCTGCGGCCGGCGCAGTTCTCGGCCCTGGCGATCATCGAGCAGCATCCCGGACTGATGCAGGCCGACCTGGCCCGGGCGCTGGCCATCGAGCCGCCGCAGGTGGTGCCGTTGCTGAACAAGCTGGAGGAACGGGCGCTGGCGGTGCGGGTGCGCTGCAAACCGGACAAGCGCTCCTACGGGATCTTCCTCAGCAAGACCGGCGAGACCCTGCTCAAGGAACTGAAGCTGATCGCCGCCGAGAGCGACCAGGACGCCACCTCCTCCCTCGACGACCAGGAACGCGAAGAGCTGCTCAGGCTGCTGAAAAAGGTCTATCAGCAGTAGCCGCCAGCCCTGCGATCCACGCGATCCCTGTAGCCGCTGCCGCAGGCTGCGATCGGCGGCGTAGCCGTCGCAAACCGGCCAACGCGGTTTTCCAGGCAGATCGCGGATGCAGGGGCCGGCAGATGTGTCACCAGATCGGCAGCGTGTAGAGCACCAGGAAGCGGGTCTGGTTTTCATCGCGGAACGCCGCGCCGGCGGGGAAATCGTTGCGGTAGATCGACTTGCGCGCCAGCAGCCCGAGGTTCTTCAGCGGCCCGCTCTGGATCACGTACCCCAGCTCCATCTGGAATTCCCGCTCCTTGCGGTCCTCGGCATTCAGCGCCGCCAGTTCGATATGGTCGCCGCGCACGTAGCGCAGGCGGCTCTTCAGCCCGGGCAGCCCGGCGGCGGCGAAATCGTAGTCGTAGATGGCCTGCCAGGTGCGTTCCCGGGCATTGAGAAAATCGGAACTCATGGTCAGTTCGCTCATGCCCATCAATTCGGTGCCCGACAGATAAGGCGTCGCCGTGTCGCCGCTGGCGTGCATGTAGCCCAGGCTCAGGCGATGCCCGCCCCAGCGATAGGCGAACAGCGCCGAGAGGTTGCGGTTGTCCACCTTGCCGGCCTTGGCGCTGCCGCCTTCGCGGCTGAAGAAACTGCGCAGGTCGCTGCTCAGCACCCCGTCCCCGAGCTTGAGGTTATGCAGCAGGGCCAGGGTGTCCTGCTGGTAAAGGTCCGTCACTTCGGCGTGATAGGCGCGCAGGCTGAGGTCCGGATTGAGCTGGCAGTCGCCCCCCAGGTAAGCCATGTGCGACGAGGTGGCCGCGCCATTGAAGCGCCGGTTCGGCGAGGCGATGCTCAGCGCCTGGTAGTCGGTGGAGTCGCGCTTGTTGATGCGATCTATATAGCCGGTGTTGAGGGTCAGGCCGTCGATGTCCTTCGAGCTGAGGGTGGTGCCGCGAAAGGTCTGCGGCAGCAGCCGCGACGGGCTGGCAAAGGCAAACGGCAGGAAGATCGACACATCGCCGGTCTTCACGCTGGTCTGGGCCAGGCGCAGCTTGGCGGTCAGCGCCAGGCGCGAGTATTCGTCCGCCGCGCGCTTGTCGCTGGCCGACACCGGCAGCAGTTCGGTGCCGCTGCGGTCCGGCGCCGAGTCGAGCTTGATCCCCAGCAGCCCGCGGGCGTCCAGGCCGAAGCCGAGGGTCCCCGGGGTAAAGCCCGACTCCAGGTTCAGGATCGCCCCCTGGGCCCATTCCCGGGCCGCGGTTTTCGCGCCGTCGTCCTTGTAGTCGCGGTCGAGGTAGTAATTGCGCAGGGTCAGGGTGCCGTGGCTGTCGTCGATAAAGCCTGCGGCCAGCGCCGGAGCGGCCACCACGCCCAGCCCCGAGAGGGCCAGGCAGCACAGACGGACAGGTAGGGCCAGCGTCGCCGCAAGGGCGTTGCGTGAGAGGTTCGGCATGTTCGAGTCCACTTATTGTTGTTGTTTTGCGGAACGGGATCGCCCGGCCATGGCAGGCGTCCACGGTCAGAGAATGGAAACAGCCGAGGGCCGGCGTCAATCCATAATGACCGATAATCGAACATTAATATTATTAACTATTTAACAGATAGAATTGAACAAGACTGCTAACTAATTGATTTACAAAAAACTAAATCGATATTTAAGACTGATCCGACCACCCTTCAATTTTTAGTTATCTTTGTTAATCTTAATTTCGCCTGCCAGCGCCTGAGCCAGCAAGCATGTTGCGCTGCGTCCGCCCTAACAAAAACAACAATGAGGTTTGCCATGGACACTCCATCGCGTCGCACGACGCTGACCATCGCCCTGTGTTTTATCGTTGCCCTGATCGAAGGCTTCGACCTGCAAGCCGCCGGCACCGCCGCCGCGGGCCTGCGCCAGAGCTTTGCCCTGGACCCGAAGATGCTGGGCTGGGTGTTCAGCGCCGGAATCGTCGGCCTGCTGCCCGGGGCCTTCTTCGGCGGCTGGATCGCCGATCGCATCGGCCGCAAGAAAATCCTGATCGGCGCCGTGCTGCTGTTCGGCCTGTTCTCCCTCGCCACCGCCTATGTCGCCAGCCTCTCGGGCCTGCTGCTGGCGCGCTTCATGACCGGCCTGGGCCTGGGCGCCGCCCTGCCCAACCTGATCGCCCTGTGCGCCGAGGCCGCGGGCGAGCAACGCCGCGGCACCGCCATCAGCATCATGTACGCCGGGGTGCCCCTGGGTGGTGCCCTGGCGGCGCTGGTGGCCATGCTGTTCACCGACCATTGGCAGGCAACCTTTATCGTCGGCGGCCTGGCGCCGCTGCTGGTGGTGCCGCTGATGCTCCTGCTGCTGCCCGAGTCCAGCGCCTTTCGCCAGCAACAAGGCAACCCCGGCCTGACCCGCATCTCCACCGGCCAGGCACTGTTCGGCGAAGGCCGGGCGCGCACCACCCTGGCCTTGTGGCTGAGCTATTTCTTCACCCTGACGGTGATGTACATGCTGCTCAACTGGCTGCCGTCGTTGCTGCTGGAGCAAGGCTTCAGCAAACCCCAGGCCGGGCTGGTGCAGATGCTGTTCAACCTCGGCGGCGCCCTCGGTTCGCTGCTCGGCGGCCTGCTGCTGGATCGCTGCAACGGCATCAAGGTGGTGCTGTTCGTCTACGCCGGATTGCTCGCGGCGCTGGCCGGGGTCGGCCTGTCGGCGGGCCTGCTGCCCATGGCCTGCGCCGGGTTCGCCGCGGGGCTGTTCGTGATGGCCGCGCAACTGGTGCTGTACGCCCTGGCCCCACCCTCGTACCCGACCCTGGTGCGTGCCACCGGCGTTGGTGCCGCGGTGGCCATCGGCCGCCTGGGGTCGGTGG
>Ga0066464_1000600_pt1 | contig 13246 bp, 14 predicted proteins | sample LakWasMe94_HOW11_2_FD_59583 | JGI IMG/M metagenome (GOLD analysis project Ga0066464, IMG submission 59583) | Freshwater sediment methanotrophic microbial communities from Lake Washington under simulated oxygen tension - Sediment Metagenome 94_HOW11 | ecosystem: Environmental > Aquatic >...
TGCACCAGGCGCATGACGTCTTTTTTATGCTCGTCGCGCACCCCGCCAAGAAACAGCGGCCCCCGGGTATTGACCTGCAGCCTGACCCTGAAGCCCCGGCGCCACGCGGCCAACGCCAGCCCCTGGGGGCTGCAGCCGCCATGGCCGGAAGTCATGAATACGGTGGTCGCCTCGCGCCACAGCTGCAGTTCTTCGCGCCGCTCCAGGGCACGCCCGGGTTGTAGCGCACCCATGGCCATCAACAGGCAGGCCGGGCCGCAGGTGAAATCGGTGGTCTGCTGGTAGTAGGGCACGCTGATACTGCGGGTTTCGCGATGCTGCAGGATGCGCTTTTCCAGGCGCAGGGCATCAGTGTGGTCCTCGTAGTAGTCGTGCAGCACGGCGAAGCGCCGGTAGCCGCAGCGCTCGTACAGGGCGATGGCCGTCGGGTTGTCGGTGCGCACCTCCAGCCGCAGATAGGCGCAGTCATGCTCCCGCGCGCAGGCCTCGATTCGCTCCAGCAGGCGCTTGCCCAGGCCCAGCCCGCGGGCCTCGACCGCCGTGGCTATGGAGTACAGGCGGGCCAGGGACGTACCGCGATGGAACAGCACCAGGGCATAACCCAGCAACTGGTCCGCCTGCTCGGCGACGATCAGGCGTGCATGGGCGCGGCTGATCATCCACTGGAAGCTGCGCGCGGTGAGGCGATCAGTGGTGAAACACTGCTGTTCCAGTTGCACTAACGCGGGCAAATCCTCAGGTGTGGCAATGCGAAAGACAAGATCCATATAACCGCCGTAAAAGTTGCGTAACGAAACGAGACTTTCAAAAAAGTTCGTGCTTAATAGAAAAGGTCTTGTTCTTAAGCGGATCAAACATTATGTCAGCGGTACAAGGTCATTGGCGTGGAGTATCCGAGCAAAGTCTGCCGGCGACAATAACGCCGGTTAATTATTTTTCAGCGGTTGGTGAAACTTCCAGTCAGTTGGTGATTATTGTCGAGCGCAAGGAAGATTGGGCCTCCTACTTCCCCAGCGAAGACATCCTCAGCGCCCAGGAGTACCTGGAACAGACCCGCGAAACCCAGCCCGGCAAGCGGGTCCAGGTGATCAACCTGTGCCGCAGCTACAAGTACCTGGGCCACGGTTACTACTGCTCGCTGCTGGCCGAGGCGCGGGGGCACAAGGTGATTCCCTCGGTGCGCACCATCAGCGAACTGACCCGCAAATCGCTCTACGGGCTGGCCCTGGACGACCTGGATAAAACCCTGGAAAAGGCCCTGAGCAATCATCTTTACAGCGATACCGAAGGTTTTACCCTGACCCTGTACTTCGGCAAGACCCATATCGAACCCTTGCAGGAGTTGGCCCGCCAGTTGTTCGAAGTTTTTCCCTGCCCGATATTGTTGGTGGACTTCAAACGAACTAACGGCTGGCATATCGAAGGCGTGAAGGCCGGTGCCTTACATAAGTTGCGTGAAGACCAGGAAGATCAATTCGCCCACTCCCTGGACAGTTTCAGTCGCAAGATCTGGCGCGTGCCACGCTCGAAAAGATTGGCCCGGTATGACCTGGCCATCCTGCATGACCCCCAGGAAGCCTTGCCGCCTTCCAACGCCCGGGCGCTGGAGCATTTTGTCCGGGTCGGCAAGGGCCTGGGCATCGACGTCGAGCTGATCGAGAAGAAGGATTACCCGCGTATTGCCGAGTACGACGCCTTGCTGATCCGCGAGACCACCAGCGTCGACAACCACACCTACCGCTTCGCCAAGAAGGCTGAAAGCGAAGGCCTGGTGGTGATGGACGACCCCACCTCGATCCTGCGCTGCACCAACAAGGTCTACCTGACCGACCTGCTGAAAAGCCATCAGTTGGGCATGCCCGCCACCGAGATTCTCTACAAGGAACGACCGGAAGATTTCGAGCGGGTCGGCGAGCGCCTGGGCTTCCCGCTGGTGCTGAAGATTCCCGACGGTTGTTTCTCCCGCGGGGTGATCAAGGTCGAGAGCCAGCAGGCGCTGCTGGAGGCCACCGCCGAGCTGTTCGAGCATTCGGTGTTGCTGCTGGCCCAGGAGTTTTTCTACACCGAGTACGACTGGCGTATCGGCGTGCTCAACCGCAAGCCGATCTTTGCCTGCCAGTACTTCATGTCCAAGGGTCATTGGCAGATCTACAACCACAAGGCCAAGGGCCAGGACATCAACGGCGAATGCCGCACCCTGGCGATCCACGAGGCGCCGCGGGCGGTGGTGGAACTGGCGGTGAAGACCGCCAACCTGATCGGCGATGGCCTGTACGGCGTCGACCTGAAACAGTCCGGCGACAAGGTGGTGGTGATCGAAGTCAACGACAACCCCAACCTGGACGCCGGCATCGAAGATGCCTACCTGCGCGACGATCTGTATTCCCTGGTGCTCGAGGAGTTCGTCCGTCGCCTGGAGCTCAAGCGCCGCGGACAGGCCTGGTGAGCGGCCGATGATCAAGAGCTATCAGCTGAGCCAGGGCCGCCTGCTGGCGGTGGAGCGCCTGGATGCCGAGGTGATGCTGTTCAGCAACCCCGACCTCGCCGAACGCGACCTGCTGCACACGGACTTCAAGCTCGACGAACACGCCCTGGCCTCGGCGCTGGACCCGGACGAGGTGTCGCGCATCGAGTTTCATCCGGACAACCTGTTCCTGATCTGGAAGCGCCCGGAAAACTACTCCGGCGGTGGCAGCCTGTCGTTCGAGGTGTCGTCCTGCGGCCTGCTGTTTTCCCCGCAACGGCTGCTGCTGATCGCCCACGACGACAGCCAGCTCAGCGGCCTGGGCGCGCGCCAGGCCTTGAATAGCCCCCTGGATGTGCTGCTGGACCTGCTGTCCAACAACATCCATCACTACCTGGGGCACCTCAAGGTGATCAAGATGGTCGCCCGGGAGTTGCAACAGCAGTTCAACGACTCGATGGAAAACCGCCACCTGATCCAGATGTTCAACCTCAGCGAAAGCCTGATCTATTACATCAACGCCATTCACAGCAACGGCGCGGTGCTGACCCGCCTGCGCAACCACGCCGAGAAGGCGCATTTCAGCGCCGAGGCCATCGGCCTGATCGACGACCTGATCATCGAGAACAACCAGTGCTACAAGCAGGCGGAGATCTATTCGACGGTGTTTTCCGGGCTGATCGACGCGCGCGGCAACCTGATGAACAACAACATGAACAGCCTGCTGCGCAAACTGACGTTGATCAACGTGGTGTTCCTGCCGCTCAACCTGATCGCCAGCATCGGCGGCATGTCCGAATTCAGCATGATGACCGCCGGCACCCCCTGGTGGATTGCCTACCCGCTGTTCCTCGTGGCGATGCTGCTGGGGGCAGGGGGGATGGTGCTCGGTCTCAGGCGCCTGGCCGGGGGCAGCGGCAAGTGCGCCTGAGGTTTCAGGCCGGTTGCAGGGTCAGCACTTCATAACCGTCGCGGGTCACCGCCACCGTGTGTTCCCACTGCGCCGACAGGCGGTTGTCACGGGTGACCACGGTCCAGCCGTCTTTCAGGCCGCGCACCCGGGCGCTGCCCTGGTTGATCATCGGCTCGATGGTGAACACCATGCCTTCGCGCAGCTCCAGGCCGGTGCCGGGGCGACCGAAATGCAGGATCTGCGGCTCTTCGTGCATCTGCCGGCCGATGCCGTGGCCGCAGTACTCGCGCACCACGCTGTAGCCCTGGGTTTCCGCGTGTTTCTGGATGGCGTGGCCGATATCGCCAAGGCGTGCGCCGGGGCGGACCACCTTGATGCCTTGCCACATCGCCTCGAAGGTGGTGCTCACCAGGCGCTGGGCCTTGGGGCTGACGTTGCCGACCAGGTACATCTTGCTGGAATCGGCGATAAAGCCGTTCTTTTCCAGGGTGATGTCGATGTTGATGATGTCGCCGTCCTTGAGGATGGCCTGCTCATGGGGCATGCCATGGCACACCACTTCGTTGATCGAGGTGTTGATCGAGTAGGGGTAGTTGTACTGGCCCTTGCTGGCCGGGCGGGCGCCCAGGTCGTGGCGGATAAAGCGCTCCACCGCGGTGTCCAGTTCCATGGTGGAAAGGCCGGGCGCGACCAGGTCGTCGAGAAAGGTGAACACCGTCGCCAGCAGGCGCCCGGACTCGCGCATCAGGTTCAGTTGGGTCGGGGTCTTGATCAGGGCCTGGGTCATTCGCTGCGCCCCCGGATCAGGTCGCTCTTGTTCAGCAGCAATTTGTTGATCAGGTCGTTGTAGGCCAGGTGCGGATTGAGCTCGGCCAAGAGGCCGATCTTGATCCAGAACTCGGCCTGGGCGTTGATGGAGCGATCCATGGCGTCGCTGGCGACGCGGATCTGTTCATGCAGCTGATCTGAAATCTTGACGATGCCCACGGGGTTTCTGCCCTGGTAAATATACGAAGCATATACGTTTCATATATTCATGGGCAAACCCAGATCGCTTGAGCGGGCTCAAGCCTGCTGGCGGGCAGGGCGGGTGGTTCTCCGTTCACGAAAGCCGCGAACCACCAGATACAACAGCGGACCGATGGAGACGAAAACCGCCGTCAGCAGCAGATAAGGCAGCACCGACAATGCGGACTGGCCACGGGAGCGGGTGTCTCGGTACATCCAGATGCCGGCCAGGGTCGCCAGCAGGTACAGGTCGATCACCACCTGCGCGGTGTCGGGGCGGGACATCAGGCTGAGGCCAAATTCGAGCAGCGATTGTTCCGCCTGCAGCATCACCGCGAAGGTGTAGCCGGCAAAGGCGATCAGGGCAATCAACGGCAATCCGACAGACTTCATGTTTCCTTCCTTGGTTGCTGAATGAGGGCTGAGAAGCGAGCCGCAAGAGTAGCGCAGGCAGCGGCCGCTTCAAAGAATTGGCCATTGACTTGCCAGCAGCGCGCCGGTTAATTTCCTGGCCATGACTTTTTCCGCATTGCGTTCCCAGCCAAGCATTATTACCGCCATTCCTGATTGGCGGGCTTGCTGACGACTGCACCCAACCCGCCCTAGAGGCGGGTTTTTTCTTTCTGTCTCCGGGGCTTTCAACACAGCCAGGAGAGCCGTATGAACCATCCCGCCGAGCCAGACACGCAACTGGACCTGCTTGAGCACTACGTGAAGAAGATTCTCGCGGCGCCGGTCTACGACCTGGCGGTGCGTACGCCGTTGCAGCCGGCGCCGGCCTTGTCGGCGGCGCTGGGTAACCAGGTGCTGCTCAAGCGTGAGGACCTGCAACCGACCTTTTCCTTCAAGATCCGCGGCGCCTACAACAAGCTGGTGCAACTCAGTGACGAGCAACGGCAGAGCGGGGTGATCACTGCGTCCGCCGGCAATCACGCCCAGGGCGTGGCACTGGCGGCGCGTGAACTGGGGATCAAGGCGACCATCGTCATGCCCTCTACCACGCCGCAGCTGAAAGTGCAGGGCGTCAGCAGCCGTGGCGCCGAGGCGGTGCTGCACGGCGAGAGTTTTCCCTTTGCCCTGGCCCATGCCCTGCAACTGGCCGAGCGCAGTGGCCAGACCTTCGTCTCGCCCTTCGACGACCCGGACGTGATCGCCGGACAAGGCACGGTGGGCATGGAAATCCTGCGCCAGCACCCCGGGCGCCTGGACGCGATCTTCGTCCCGGTGGGCGGTGGCGGATTGATCGCCGGCATCGCCGCCTATGTGAAATACCTGCGGCCCGAGGTGCGTATCGTCGGCGTCGAGTCCGAGCACTCCAACTGCCTGCAGCAGGCGTTGCAGGCCGGGGAAAGGGTGCTGCTGCCCAGTGTCGGCACCTTCGCCGACGGGGTCGCCGTGGCGCAGGTCGGCGCCCATTGTTTCGAGCTGTGTCGCTTGCTGGTCGACGAGGTGATCACGGTCAGCAACGACGAACTCTGCTGCGCGATGAAGGACATCTACGACGACACCCGCTCCATCACCGAGCTGTCGGGGGCGCTGGCGGTGGCCGGGATCAAGCAGTACGTGGCCCGCAGCGGCACGCAGGGCGAAACCCTGGTGGCCATCGATTCCGGGGCCAATATCAACTTCGATCGCCTGGGGCAGGTGGCCGAGCGTGCGGCGTTGGGAGCTGGTGCGTTGGCGTGAGGCCAACGGATGTCATGTAGCCGCTGACGAAGCCTGCGCACGAGCGCGAAGCGCTCGCCAACCGAACCACTGCTGCACCGCGTTGCCTGGCCTGGCGGCTACTGCGTAGCCGATCGCAGCCTGCGGCAGCGGCTACATCACCTGCGATGCAGCCGCCGCGGTCTGGATTATTCCGCGCGGGCCTTCTCGACCTTGTCCGAGGCGGACCACAGGCGGTAGCGCACTTCGATGTCCTTGGGGGCGTAGATCACGATCGGCAGCTTGCTGTTGTAGCGCAGCACGAAGCCTTCGCCGACCACCGGCACGAACGCCTGCTTGCTGGTGCCTTCGGGACAGGCCATCAGGGTGCTCATCGGGCCGCTGACCTTGTCCAGGCGATAGTAGGGGTAACCCCAGCCCTCAAGGTTCTTCTCTTCCAGGGTGCCGCCCAGGCGCTGACGGTTGCAGTCGACGGTCAGGGTCTTGCCGGCCAGCACCTCGACCTTGAAGTCTTCTTCCTTGGCTTGTTTGGGCAGATGGATCACCTGGCGCACAAAACCGTTTTCGGCCTTGGGGTAGGGCGCCACGTCTTCGAGCTTGGCCGCATGGCTCAGGGTGGAAATACCGCTCAACAGCACAGCGATGGCGGTGGAAACAGGAAAAAAGCGCATAAGGCCTCCTTGCAGGTTGATCGACGGCTCTCTCCATGGAGGGAGCCGTTTGCTTGAAACGCCGGGCAGTTTGACTGGGTAACGCCGGGTCATGCAAACCGCGGCCCGCTTCGTCGCGGCAACTGACATGACGTATTCCTTCAATATCCAGGGATAAGTCAATGATTTATCAAGCATGACAACGGGCGGGAGGACGGCATGCATATGCTCCATCCTCTATCGGCGAGAGGCAGCTATCGGATCCGCAGGAGGTCCTCCAGTCGGGCGAAAGTCCCAGGACTGAGGGTGAAAAAAAGCCTCACTGCTCAGAGCAAAATAGAATTTAGTAGAAGCGCAAATACGGCCTAGTCTAGGAATTGGCTTTCTCTTCCAGGGAGGTTTAGTCATGCCGTACGCCGTATTTCGGGGGTGGAATCCCGAGACGATATTCTTGCCATCATTGAATGGCCACTGCACCAACGGAGAGATCTGCCATGTTCTTATCTGCCTTGGAACTGCGCAATATCATTGAATGCAGCTTCCTGCCCAAACGCTGCGAGTGCACCCTGAGCCCCGACCTGCACATGACCGTGAAAGTCTATGGCGACCATGAAACCGACCGCGTGGACCTGGTGGTCACCGGTATCGATGCGGCGAGCCTCAACGGCTGCCGGGAAATCAACGACCTGATCGCCGAACTGCGCTACGACCTGGCCAATCATCCGGGCAGCCAGCCCATCACCCTGAAATCCAGGATTCATTGATCGGCGGCTTTGCCAATGCCTGCGTTGCCTGCCTGGCCTGGATAGATCCCGGGCCAGGCGCAAACTCGACCCTCACCGCGAATAAAATCCCTGCCTGACTATCGCCGAGCTGCCTGCAACCTGGCGCGGGGTAGAGCAGGGCAGTCCTCAGTTCTGATAACTGCAGGCGTCCGACAGCTTGCGGTAGCTGATGGCCTCCAGCTTGCCCGCCTTGTCGATAAAGGTCATGTCCGCGGTGATCACCTTGCACTCCGGCGTCGCGGGCTCGGTCATCGACACCACCTTGGCCACATTCAGCGGCATGCCATAGTGATAAGGCACCGGCTGCGCCTGGGCCGTGTCCGCCTGAGCCACACCCACGGCCCCGACAAAAGCCAAGACCCCGACCAGCAAAATACGCATGTTCATGAGAGTTTCTCCGATAAGCCCGACACAAACCGCCATCGAGCACGCCGCGGAGGGCGGCAGAGGATTCTGCGCTGCGCGGTCCCGTACAGTTTTGGGCGGCGGGATTAATCGAAGATTAAGTAGGGGGCTAATGATTTGCGCGGAAGGGAAACGGCCTGACCAGATGCTCTTTGGGCAAAAACGCGTATTCGCTGTTCGGCGGTAGGGGCTGAAGGCAGGGGACAGAAGCCCCTGCCTTGCTGGTCGTCAACGCCTTGCCCGATTCGGGCAGGCATTGAATACACTTATTTCTTCTCTTTCTCCTTTTCCTTCTCTTCTTCCTCCGGCCGATCGATCCCGCGGATATCGAAGTAGCATTGCCCGCTCACGGATTTGGCTGAACGCTGAGCCAGGGACTGTACCAACTGGTCATGAATGAAGTGGCCGAACAACAGGCTCACTTCCTCCGGCAATGGCGACAGTTGTTCCTTGAACCATTCCTCTTCCAACAGCACCTGCCACACCAGCATCTGCTGCGGTGTGCCGGCGGCCTTGTAGCCATCCCGTGCCCGGCCGCTGCGCATGCCGCGGGCTTCGCTGTCCACATCTTCCAGCCAGCCGAGTTGTGCCCTTAGCGTCTCGCGCTCGGTTTGCAGTTCCTGGGTGCGCTTGAGGCGGGTCTGCCTCTTTTCCTGGGTTTCCACCGGGCGACCGAACATCCCGGCGCTATTCCCCGCGGCATACTGGCTGGCGTTCAGGCGATCTTCCTCTTCGCCGATCTCCCGCAGGCGTTGCACATAAGGGCGCGAGATCGACGCCAGCCAGCGGATATACAGACGCATATGGCCGAGGAAGGGCGCTTGGTCACCCAGGTTGAGGTTTTTCAACTGGGCGATGCTGGCCTTGGCGGCCGACTGATACTTCTTGACCAGCCCAAGGGCAGTCTTGCCGTTGATATGGTCGTTGAAGGTGAACAAACTGCTGAGCTTTCGACCTTGCAGATGTAGGTCTTCAATATGCGGAAAGGGCGCTCCAGCCTGGAATGCTGCACGATACATGCGGTGCAGGCTGACTAGGGCCAGTTCGTTGCTGGGCTTCTGCTCGCCGGGCAGCAGGCTGCCACCGACATCCTCGCTGACCCCGGGCATCAGCTCTTCGCGCCACTTGGCGTTGCCTTTGCCGAGCATGCAGGCGCGCCGGTAAAAGCGTCGCTCGTGGGCCGCCACCAGATGCAGCGCTTGCCGCACCTGCTTGGGCAGGCTGTTGAAGTCCCCCAGCACCGTACTCGTGGGCACGGGTATGTAGTCGTCGACCAACGGTATCTTGCTATAGCTACGGTCCACTGCATCGAACAGGCCTGCAAACAACACGACCAGGCGCGCCCCCTGATACTCGACCTCTTCGCCATTGATCAGGCTGCGCTCCAGCAGACGATAGAGAAAACCCCGGGCCAGGGTGGCGCCATAGTCGAAGCCATATACGGTCAGTTCGATTCGCTTCAACTGGGGGCCGCTCAATGCCTTGATCTTGCCAACTTCGTCGTTTAGGTAATCGATGGCACCATCAATGCGAATATTGGCCCCGGTCTTGGCCACTTGAGCCATGACCGGGTTATCGCGCAGGGGCGGCACGACTTCAGCCACAGCGTCAATCACTGCGCCTTTGAACACTTTGAAAATTTTGATGGGGGCACTCACCACGTCACGCACGTCGCGCTTAAGGCGCTCCCACCAATTACGGCCATCCAGCACGTCCTTGATGACCTCTTTCGCTTTGTCCTGTGCTACATCCTTGGGTATATCCGCGGCTTTTTTGCCAATGATATCCAGGCCGGTACTGGCAGTGACGGTCAGGTCCGCGATGTACTCCTCACCCATGCCCGAGATATAAGCCTTGCGATAAGCAAAGGCAGGATCAGGCTCCTTGTTCGGCATATCGATAGGATGGGCCAGGAACATCTTACCCACGTTACTCACCCGACCTGATTGCATGTCTTTCAGTAAATGGCGCCCAAAGCCATCGAAAAAAAAGCCGACCCGTAAGGTTCGTTCACAAGTCGTGATGTGAGAATTATTGAGCGGCCCAGCACAGCGGGCGCTGGCAGCAGCCGCCAGATCAGAGTTTTTGGTGCTCATTGGGATGTGGTTTCCTGATCCTTGGTGTTAGGCACCGGGGGGGCTTCCTTGAGGTTTTCATAAGGCGTGTCCAGATTGGCACTCCAGGCCAGGCGGACTTGGTTTCCAGGGAAGAAATGCACGTGTAAATACCGATCACTACGCTGACGAGGAGGGTTCGGAAGCTCGACTGATAGATTTTCCTCTTCAAGCCCCTGTTTAATTTGTTCTGGCGTTACGTCCAATATCCAATCTACCTTCAGCGTTTTGCCCTCGATGCGCCAACAGCAGGTCATACCTCCGTTCCCCCCCCAGTTGTCATTGACGAAGTAGCTGAATATGGGGCGATCTGTATGGTTATGACCATAAAGGGCTGCACCCGGCATACGACTGTGCTGCCAAATGAAATAGACAGCGATCAGTGCTCCCCAAACCAACAGGTTGATTAGGGTTTTCTGCAGCCCAGATAGGGACTTCCAGCGATTTCTGAGTGATTGAATCGATGTCACAACAAACTCCTTGTTGGTGCGAACCTGTTTCTGCGCACGGTCACGTTCTTTTGCCTGGGGGGCATTTCTGTTGCCCAGCTCGCGCTGTTTGCAAGTCTTTCAATAGTTGGCGCTGAAAACCCTCGACTCATTGGGATTGGGCTTCCTGATCCTTGGTAGTGGGCACTGCTGGTGCCTCCTTGAGGTTTTCATAGGGGGTGTCGAGGTTGACGCTCCAGGCCAGGCGAACCTGATCGCCGGGGAAGAAGTGCACATGCAAATAGCGGTCACCGCGCTGGCGGGGAGGGTTAGGGATCTCGATTGAAAGGGTTTTCTCTTCGAGCCCTTGTTTAATTTGCTCTGGCGTCACGTCCAATATCCAATCCACCTTCAGCGTCTTGCCCTCGATGCGCCAGCAGCAGGTTGCTCCGCCTCCGCCGTTCGCAGCGGCATTGCCTCCCCAGTTGTCATTGACGAAGTAGCTGAAGATGGGGCGATCAGTTTGGTTATGAACATAGAGCATTGCCCCAGGCATACGGCTGTACTGCCAGATGAAGTAGGCAGCGATCAGCATGCCTGACACCAATAGGTTGATCAGGGTTTTCTGAATCCTGGGTAACGACTTCCAACGGCTTCCAAGTGACTGAAATAGCATCACATCAGGCTCCTTGGCGAGCTGCCTGCAAGCCTTTCAATCGATGGCGTCGAAAGCCGTAGAGCGACAGGCAAATCGAAATGAAGTGTGCTCATTCGGACCTGCGCTCCTGATCCCCGGCATAAAACTCGCGCAGTTCCTCCTTGAGTGGGCTGGTGTGTTTGTCGCTCCAGGCCATGCGTACCTGATCCCCAGGCAGAAAATGCACATGCAGGGTATCGTCGGTTCGCTGTCGAGGAGGGTTAGGGATCTCGATTGAAAGGGTTTCCTGTTTAATGCCTTGGCGTGCCTGTTCGCCGGTTCGGCTTTTTATCCAGTCCACCTTCAGCGTCTTACCCTCGATACGCCAGCAACAGGTCACACCTCCGTTGCCTCCCCAATTGTCATTAACGAAATAACTGAAGATCGGGCGATCCGTATGGTTATGCCCATAAAGCGCCGCGCCCGGCATGCGGCTGTATTGCCAGATGAAATAGCCGGCGACCAGCGCTGCCACAACCAACCAGTGGACCAGGGTTTTCTGGCGGCCGGACAGGCGCTTCCAGCGCTTTGCGAGTGACGTGAGCAACCTCACCTCAGGCGCCTTCTTGCGCGGCCAGGGCGTTTTCCAGGCTGTCCTGGTCATCGATGACCTGGCGCAGGACTTCGGCCCATTCGGGGCGCTGGTGCAGCGGGCTACGGGTGATCAGGCTGTGCAGCACGAAGCTCGACTGATCCTCCTGCTGGTCCAGGCCCTGGGCTCTGGCGGTCTGCAGCAAGTCTTGCACCTGTTGCAGGCGTTCGCCGTGGCAGTCGCTGGCAAAGGCCTCGGGGGCGACGTTTTCGGTCTGCGCCAGCAACTGCTCGGCGTGGGCGTCATGCTGCAGGCTGTGCATCATCGGCTCATCCAGGCGTATCGGGTGGTACTCGGGCATCTCGCTGTGCGCCGGGCCGGCAACACGCTGCCAGTCTTTTTCGGCCTTGACCCACCAGATGTCGAGGGGGCCGAACAGCCATTGGCGCCATGGCTGGTCGACTTGCTGGTGGAGCAGGGGCAGGACCTCGGCGCTGTAGCTGCGGATCAGCAGCACCGCATCGTTGGCGTCCTGGCAGACCAGGGCGTCGCCAAGGTGGGTGGCCAGCCGATTGGCTGGCAGGGTGCTGCTCAACCAGCCGGCCAGGTTCGAGCCGAACAGCTCGTGGATCGCGACCAGCCGCTCGAAAGCTTGACCGGTCATGTCCAGCAACAGCGGCCCGTCATTGCGCAGTTGGGCCAGCTCGGGCTGGTACATCAACGGCCAGCGGCTTCCTTCCAGTTCAACCAGGGCGTTGCGCTGCGGCGTGCTGAGCAGGGCCTGCTCGACGATTGCCGCAAGGCTGAAGCCCTTGGCCGCGGCGTTGACCCAGTCCTGCTGGCCTTGCTGCAAATCGCTCATGGCTGTGCTCCGGACAGAATCGCCTGGCGTTGGCGGATGGCCTTCAGCAGGCACTCGACACAGATACCTTTGGGCGGCGCCAGGCGCGGTATTGGCGCGTTCAAACGGCCCAGCAGCAGGCCGCCGGCCTTGTCGGCGTCGGCAAGCTTCAGCAACCCCGGAAGCAGTGCGGCAATGCCGGTTCCCACCCCCGGCGCGCCCCCGGAGTTGATCTTCACATCGGCCCCGCTGATGGTCACGCCACCGGCATCGAGCTTCACAAAGCTGCCGCCGGCCTTGGCGGTGAGTTCGGCGCCGGCTTCCAGCACGGCCTTGGTCCCGGCCTTGTAGTGAATCTCCTGGCCGGCCTCGACGAATTGCGCGGTGCCGATGTTGGCGTGCTGGGTGACGGCCACGGTGAGGTGGTCGTTGGCGCGGATTTCGCTCTTGCGGTCGAGGTGGGTGATGCGGTGTTCTTCGGCCTTGAGTTCGGTGAGGGTGTTGGCTTCGACGGTGTCGTGGCGTTCGTTGCCGACGCGGATCCGCTGGTCGTGCTCGACGTTTTCGTCCCAGTCGCGCTGGGCGTGCAGGTAGATCTGCTCGGCGCCTTTCTTGTCTTCGATGCGCAGTTCGTTGTAGCCCTTGCCGCCCGGCGAGCTGAGGGTCTTGAAGGTGCTGCGGGTCTTGTTCGCCGGCAGGTCGTAGGGGACGACGTTTTCCTTGTGGTACAGGCAGCCGGTGACC
>Ga0066464_1000601_pt1 | contig 13231 bp, 12 predicted proteins | sample LakWasMe94_HOW11_2_FD_59583 | JGI IMG/M metagenome (GOLD analysis project Ga0066464, IMG submission 59583) | Freshwater sediment methanotrophic microbial communities from Lake Washington under simulated oxygen tension - Sediment Metagenome 94_HOW11 | ecosystem: Environmental > Aquatic >...
CGCTCCAGTGCATTTTGCGCCTCGCGCTGCGTCGTCATGTCACGCAGGGTCTCGACCACGGCAACCAAGACTCCCGCATCGTCGTAGATGGGGCCCGCATCAATGGCCAGGTAACGCCGGGTCCCCAATTGCGGCATCACACACCAGTTTTCAGCATAGAGGCGCTTGTTGTTGGTCTGCACCTTTTCGTATTGCGCGTACAGCGTATGGATCTCGTTGGCCCGATCTTGCGCCACCAAGTCTGCCAGGCAAGAGCGCGGGGTGTCGTAAAAACCGCGCCAATGGTCCGCGGTGCCGACAACTTCAGCCGCCGGAATTCCGGTCAGACGTTCGCAGGCAATGTTCCAGATCAAGACCTTGCAGTGCGGATCCAGCACAAAAGCCGGTACGACCAAATGCTTCATCAGGCTGACGGCAAAGGCGTACTCTTTGTCACTCTTTTTTGACGCGTTGCTTCCTTGCGGTCGCGCATGGCGTGTTGTCATCGCACTCCCCATTCTTGTTGGAATTGCAGGAACTGTCCCTTCTGACCTTATATCGCCCGAAGGCAAGTCCCGTCAAGAATGAATGCACTCCGTGTTACTGGCCCGACGCGATCTTCTGCAGCAGGCTGTGCTTGCCAGCCACTGACGTGCCGCACCATGTGCGCAAACGCACAGACCATCAGTGCCAAGCCACCCTACCCTAGCTCCCAATGCAAGCCTTTGTTTGCGCTGGAGAAACCATGGACAAGACCAACCCACCCACAACCTTTGGGGTCTTCAAACCTGTTGGGCACACCCTGATCGCGTTCTACACGGAAGCCGAGTTGCAAGCCGCGGTCAAAAGCCTGTCAACGCAAGGATTCTCGCCATCCAGCCTGGTCCATTACACGGCCGCCGAAATGAAGCGGCAGGTAGACGCCGAGTTGTTGACCGCCAGCCCGCTAGCGACCTTTGGCTACGAACTGGATTTGATCCGTGAACACAAAGCGCTAGCCGAGCGGGGTTGCAGCTTCCTGGTGGTCGACGCACCGACGGACATCTTGGCGGACCGGGTGGCCGACTTTGTGCGTACGGTCAAACCCGCCACGGCGCAACACTATGGACGCTTCATGATCGAGGACCTGACCGAGAAATCGCCCGGCCGCATGGGAGAGACACAATAAAACTGGCCCGTAGCCCTCGGCAATCACGAAACGCCCGGCCCGGTAAAGGATCTCAGGCTACAACGCCAGTTCCTTACTGAACCGCTTCCGGTAGGCCACTGGGGGGATGCCAACTACGTGTCTGAAATGGCGGCGCAGCGATTCCTCAGAACCAAACCCTGTCGCCTCAACGATACTTGACATCGAAACCTGCGAAGTTTCCAGCAGCTCCTTCGCAAGTGATATGCGTTCTTGGACGACCCATTCAATGGGTGTCATTCCGGTCTTACTTCGGAACTGGCGTTGCAGTGTTCGTACCGTCAACGACGACAACGCGGCCATCTTTTCCAGCGAGTATTCCTCCGTTGGCTTACGACGGACCCTCTCCATCAGCTTGGATAATTGGCGTTCCTCGGGGCGTTGCACTGGACGAGATATGAACTGAGCCTGGCCTCCATCCCGATGGGGGGGAATCACCAAACGCCGCGCAACAGTGTTAGCGACTTTGGTTCCATGGTCTGAACGAACAATGTGCAACATCATGTCCAGTCCGGCGGCGGAACCAGCAGAGGTCAGCAAATGCCCTTCGTCGACGTACAAGGCATCAGGCAATACGGTGATCGACGGATAACGCCTTGCCAGTTCCTCCGCGAATTTCCAATGCGTGGTTGCGCTCCTTCCGTCCAACAGCCCAGTCGCCGCCAGCAAAAAAACGCCAGAACATATTGAACATATACGGGCGCCACGGGAGTGGGCGTTGCGCAGCGCTTTCAACAAGTTCGTGGGCGGCGGCGCGGCCAAATTACTCCAGCCAGGAATGATGATGGTGTCAGCACTATCCAGCAGTGCCAGTGAGTTGGGGGCCCTAAATGTCAGTCCACCTGAAGATCGCAGGCTTCGCCTACTGGTCGCGCAGACGTCAAATTGGTACCAATTGACCTCCAGCTCCGGTCGGGGCAACCCGAACACCTCGACGACGCAGCCAAATTCGAAGGTACAGAGCTGGTCGTAGGCGAGTGCGACAACAAGGTGGCGTTTCATGTCGCAATGTTACCGTGCAATGTCATTATTGCCACTCGATTTTCGACGAGACCGGAATCAGAATACCCGTGCACATTATTCAGTGCCAATCACTTTTACGGACCCAAAAATGTCAAAGCCAGCCATTCACTCCATTGAATCGATCAGTCAAGCCGTCGAGTTGTACTTCCAAGCACTGCATGAATGTGACCTCGCGAAATTCGATCAAGTATTCCACCCGAGCTCCAGCCTGTTCGATTCAAGCAATGTGGTCTTTACGGCGATGCCCGTGGCCGAATACCGCAAAGTCATTTCTCAACGCCCTTCGCCAAGGGGGGCAGGTCAGGCGCGGGAAGACCAACTGATTTCAATAGACCTGTTGTCGGCCGATGCCGGCGTTGCCAAGGTTCAACTTCGCATCCATGACAAGGTCTTTGTTGACCACCTCAACTTTGCGCGTGTAGATGGCAGGTTCATGATTGCCGCCAAAATTTGGCACGAAGTGGTCTAGAGGGCACCACGCGGGGCTCCATGCTCACCGTGCCGACGACTGTTGCACCAACACAGCCAGCCGACTCTCCACGAAGTCCACAAACTGGCGCACCTTGCCCGTGCGCCCCTGGCGGGCGCTGGTCAGCGCGTGGATGGTCTGGTCGGGCAACGCGTAGTCGTGCAGGATGCGGACCACCTGGCCATCCAGCCGTTCACGGGTCCAGAACCACTCGGGCATGATGGCAACACCCAGATCTGCACAGACGGCGTCCTGCAGCGCATCCACGGTAGACAGGGTCAAGCGCCCGTGCACATGTACGGTGACCTTGCCCTTGGGGCCGTCGAAGCTCCATGCGGACGGACGCTCGGCGCCGCCGAACAGGATGCACTGGTGGCTCTCCAAATGCGCGGGCTCGGTCACCGGGGCATGGCGTTGCAGGTACTCGGGCGACGCCACCACGATGCGCCGCGATGTCCCAATAGCCCTGGCCACCAGGCTGGACTCCTGCAGTGGCGCGGTCCGAAAAACGACGTCGATCCGCTCCTCGATCAACGGTGACAACTGGTCCGACAGCGATAGCTCCAGGTGCAGTTGTGGATGCAGGGTCTGCCATTGCGCCAACATCGGGATCAACAGCTTACGGCCGAAGCCGTTGGAGCAGGCCACGCGCAAGCGCCCGCGCAGGCCGGCCCCTCGCTCTTGCACGGATGCATCGGCCTCGGCATGCAGCTCCAACAAGCGCTGCGCGTGCTGCAAATAGACCTCGCCCTGCTCGGTCAGGCTGATGGCGCGGGTGGAACGATGAAACAGACGGCAGCCCAGGTGCTTTTCCAGCGCCACCAGTTGGCGGCTGATGGTGGCCTGGTGGATGTCGGTGGCAATGGCGGCGCCCGTCAGACTGCGCGCTTGCGCAATGGCCACAAAAACCTGCAGATGTTCAAAGAGACCGTTATTCATGCAATCTGATCATAACTCTTAGAGCTTCGGCCCATTGAATCCCGCGGGCGGATTTTTTACAGTGGAGCCATCTTCACACCACCCCAAGGAGGGAAACCATGTGCGCATTGACCGAACCGGAAACCGCCACAGGCGCTGCAAAAGACCTGCCGGACAGCACGCGCCCATCCCCATCCCACACACCCTGGATTCATGCGGATCTGGTATTTATACCTGACCTGAGCACCGCCATGGTGGAACACCAAGTGTGCGACTGGGCCGCGTCAGACGCGCCGCGCGCCGCGTGCACACCGCTGTCTGCGCCACATGATGCGCGTTGGGCAGGCATTCAAACCCTGGCTCCATTTGAAGAACTGGACCTGCAGCCCCAGGCGCGCCACGATGTGTATGTGCTGCGGGGCAGCGTCCTGGAGCGCGGGAAGCGGCATGCCACAGGAAGCTTCTTGAGCCGCAAACAGCCCCTCACATTGACTGCCGAGGCGAATGGAAGCGTTGTGTTCTGGTACCGCGACACCGTGGCACGCGGCAGCGGACACGAGACCTGGGCCCGTGACGAATTGGTTTGGTGGGACGGCAGCGTGCCCGGCATGCGGGTCGCACCATTGTCCAAATTGCACCACCGCGTGTCTTTGGTGGAGTGGAAACCGGGCACACGGGCCGACATGCACACCCACCCCTATGGCGAGGAGATCCTCGTGCTGTCGGGCGAGCTGCGGGATGAACGCGGCGCCTACCCGGCAGGTAGCTGGATGCGCTTCCACCCCGGGTCCGGGCATGCGCCGTATGCGGACCAAGACACCTTGATTTTGCTCAGGAACGGGCACCTTTCAACCTAAGCAAACTTCTGCGCCCACGGGCGCAGAAAACCCTTTTTACACAACCAGGAAGCCATATGACATTCACTCCCAAAGCCCTTATTTCTGCTCTCGCACTCGCGGCCCTGATGGGGTCCGGTGCACCCGCTTTTGCCCATGCGGCGCATGCCGGCGCGGAAGGCTTGCACACCGCCAATAAGATCACCCAGACCGACTCGGCCATGCGCGATCTCTGGCTAGGCCATGCCTTCTGGGTGCGCGCAGTCGTCGTTGAAACCATCAACGGCAACACCGCCGCCGCAACAGCGGCGGAAAACGCAGCGGTCGATAACGCGAAATCCCTGGCAGCGGCATTGGAACCCTTCTACGGCAAGCCCGCGTCTGAAAAGACCTTCACCTTGCTCGCGGGCCACTACACCGCAGTCAAGCAATATTTGTTGGCCACCAAGGCAAAAGACAGCGCCGCGCAGGACACCGCACGCAAGGCCATGTTTGACAATGCCGACCAGATCGCCACCTTCTTAAGTACCGCCAACCCCCACCTGCCCATTGAAGCGCTGCGCGGGATGCTACTGGCACATGGTGGCCACCACGTCGTACAGATTCAACAACTCGAGAACAACGAGTACGCGCAAGAGGTGCAGACCTGGGACGCCATGAAGAATCACATGTACGGCATTGCGGACGCCATGACCTTTGCGCTGGCCAAGCAGTTTCCTGACCGGTTCAAATAAGTCTGCTGCGCCCCCGGCGTGGTGCCGTGATTACTTCTGTACCGGCACCACCACAATGGTGTCGCCGGGCTTGCCGGTGGCTCCCGTTGCACCCGTAGCACCTGTGCCACCGTCATAGCCTGGCGCACCGGTGGCGCCCGTCGCACCAGCGGGGCCGGGCACCGCTACATTGGTTCCCGTGGCACCGGTAGCGCCCGTGGCGCCGGTGGCACCCGCAGGGCCTGGCGTCGAGATCACCACCGGAGAAGCCGGTGTGCTGGCAGGATTGCAGGCGACAAGACCGATGGATGCCAACAGAGTGGCGAGTAGCAATGTGATTTTCATGGGGATCCTTTAGGGGTTGGTTTGGTTGATGACTGCCGCACGGTACCGCGCGGACACTGCTTCCATCTGTACGCCAACCCACCCACGATCAAACAAACTGCGGCTCCAACCTGAACGCACTAACCGCCTGCACCAGCATGCGCGCCTGCTGGCTCAGGCTATCAGCCGCGCCAGCCGACTCCTCCACCAGCGCCGAATTCTGTTGTGTGGCCTGGTCGAGTTGGGACACCGACTGGTTGACCTGTACGATGTCACGGCTTTGCGATTGCGACATTTCCCCTAGCTCGGTGATCAAGGCCACCACGCGTGCCACCTGGGCACGGATATCCTCCATATTAGTGCCGGCCGTGCCCACCAGGCGCGAGCCGGCCTCCACCTTCTCCACATTGCTGGTGATCAGCGCCTTGATTTCGCGGGCCGCCGTGGCCGAGCGGTGGGCCAGACTGCGCACCTCGGCGGCCACCACCGCAAAGCCACGACCCTGCTCGCCCGCGCGGGCTGCCTCCACCGCGGCATTCAAGGCCAGGATATTGGTCTGGAACGCAATGCCATCGATCACGCTGACGATGTCGGAGATGCGCTTGGATGCTTCGTTGATGTGGGCCATGGTCGACACCACTTCATCCACCACCGCGCCGCCGCGCTGTGCCGCGCCATTGGCCACGGCGGCGCAGTCATTGGCCTCGCGCGCGCGGTCGGCGCTGCTGCGCACCATGTCGGATATTTGCTCCATCGCGGCGGCGGTCTGTTGCAGACTGGACGCCTGGCGCTCGGTGCGCTCGGACAGATCGCCATTGCCCATGGCTATTTCGGCAGCACCCGTGGCCACCGAATCGCTGCTGGAGCGCACCATGCCCACCAGCTCACGCAATGACTCCTGCATCACGCGCAGCGAATTGGTGAGTTGACCGACCTCGTCCTCGGCCTCGGTGACCACGCGGGTGCTCAGGTCGCCCTGCGAGATGCGCTGCGTCACGTGCACGGCGGCCAACAGCGGCCGCGTGACACTGCGCGCCATCCAGGTGGCGATTGTGCCGCCCAACACGGTGGCCAGGGCCAGCAAGCCCAGCATGGCATAACCGGCTTGGCGCACCGTGGAGTCGGTGCTGCGCTGCGCTTGGTCCATGCGCTGGCGCTGCAGGCTGATGAGATCATCCAAGGCCGTAAAGTAAGTTTTTTGCGCCACGGTGACGGGACCGATCAGCGCATCGCGCGCGACCTCGTTCTGGCCTTTCAACCCCTGCTTCACAGCGTCGTCCATCAGCGCAACATAGGCCAGGCGCGTGGCGGTAAACCGCTTGAGCTGCTCGCGCTCGTCGGCGGCGCTCAGCAGCTCATCGAGTTGTTTCAACAGATCGCGCGTGGAACTGCGGTTGCCATCGATGACGGCCTTTTCCTGCAACTTGCCCTTCTCATCCGTCAACAGGGCGATATTGCGCGCCGCCCGAGCCGTCAGGTTCACGTTGTCCTTGATATTGGCCAGCACCGTCACGATGACCAGGTTATGGTCGGTCAACTCCCGCACCTGGGCACCCACTTGCTGCAGTGCCAGCCTGCCAAACAATGCAACGGCTATGCTCACGATGATGAGCAAGGCAAAGCCAAAGCGCATGCGCGTGGCAATGGACCGATCTTTGAAACGCTTCATGGAAATCCTCCCTAGACGAATGAAAATCAAGTTGATGATTCCAACGTCGTCCCTATAGGCGCTTCTGTCGAGGCCTGTCCGATCCAGTATGCCCGCATCACTGTGCAATTGCAATGCGATAAAACGGGCCTTTTCCCAATGGCGTGCAACACCGCCAACGCAGTGTCACTCTTGCGACGCTGGCCGGTAGATGATGTTGAAGCGGTTGGAATCAAACACCGTCAAGCCGAACTCCCGTCGTGCGGTTTCCACCACATAGTTCACACTCTCGGAGGCGACCGTCAACGTGAGCACATCGCCGGTCATGTCGGGTGCTGCGTCATAGACACCGGGATACTCCTTGGCCATGCGGCCCAGGTATTTCACAAACACGGTTTTGGGGGGCTTGGCTGAGGAGTCGGGCTTTTTGCCCAGCCACTTGCCGAGCAAACTCGGCTTCAGTGACAGCAGGCGGGCCTCTTCCCGCTCCAGTATTTTGTCGAGGTAGGACCAGGCCTTGTCGTCGGACGCCGGCACCGGGGACTCGACCACATGCAATACCTGTTCCTTGGCCGCAGTCACGGATGGCGCATCCATGGCCAAGTCTTTGGCTTCTGTGTCGGCGCCCACCGCGGCATCGACGCCCCGCTGCGCGACCAGACCAGCGGACCCGGCAACGCTGGCCTCGGGACCCACGGTGTCGGCCTGGGCGGGCTCGGCCTGGGCGGGCTCGGCCATGGGTTCAAAGTGCTGTAGCCAGCCGACAACCTGCGCAAACGCACTGTGCGGCGACGACCCCCAGGCCCGCACATTGCCAGCCTGCATCGGCAACACCACAAAACCTGCACCCACCAGCAGCGCCTTGCTGTTGATATCTTTGGGCAGCTCGGGATTAGGCGGGCGGGTTCGGAAGTAGTCGGCGTAATTCATCCACGCCCAGTTCTTGCTCAGGTGGCGCCGCAATACTTCGCCGATATAGGCGCCAGCGCCTAGTGTCAAGTTGTTGAGGTCGTCCGTTTGAAAACTGCCCAGTTGCGCATGCACCGCAGCCAAATACACATCCAAGGCCCGCAGCGACTCCACGGAGAAGTCGAGCTGGGACGCAGGGAGTTGCGCTTGCAAGGGCAGCCCGTCGCCCGAAAAGCGCCCGCGCCCCGCCATGATGTGGCTCAACAACGGGATGTCGGCCACGATGTCGGGTCGGGTGGACGATTTCGCGTTTTGCAGCAGTTCATCGAAATAGCCCACCACGCTATCACTCGCGCCGTTGATGATGCGCTGAAGCACCCGCTGCTGGGGCCAGCAAATGCGCTCGGTGTGGGTCTGCACCACGGGAATTCTGTGTTCCATCACCTCGGCATAGCCCCATTGCCCACCGATGCCTATGCGTATCCGCTCGCCCAAAAACGCCCCTGCCAGCACGGCCCAGCGCAACGCGTCTTCGCTGAATGCATGCCCGGCAGGTACGCCATTGCACTCCAGCCGATAGCGTTTGTGGACCCGCTCCAGCACGTCGTCCAAGGCTGCCAGGCCGGTCACGCTGGGCTCTACCGTGATCCCAAAATCGGCCAGCGCGCGCTTGCGCAGTTCAGCCGATTTTTCCCGGTTCAAAAAGTACAAATCAGGCTCCAGCCGAAAGGCCACCAAAGGCTGCGGCTCCTCCTGCAACAGCAAGGCCTCGCCCGACATTACGAAAGTACCGCCATTGCGGGACTCGGCAATCTGGGGTGATTCCAACAATTGCAACTGCGCCTCATGGTGGGCGAACCGGTAAAACACCTGAAATTCTGGGTTGGACGACAGCGCAATATCCACCTTGAGCAGCATATTGCGCAGTGCGCGCAGCGTGGCGGCATTGCAGGCCTCTGGCCGCAGGCCAAACACCATGGTGAGATGCTTCTTCTCTAGCTCGGCCCCATCAAAGAGCACATACCTGCCCCCTTGCGGGTTGGGGTTGTCAAAAATCAACGCCGGACTTTCTTTGGCGCGCGGGCCCAGCATGAGGCCGTCCGGCCAAATCTGCTGTGGACTGGCGATGCGCTGAACGCCGGTGGCGCATGCTGCCAAAAATTCGGCGGGTAGATCCGCCACCGGGTGGTCGACGACACAAACACATCCCAAGGCATCGTCAAACAGACAGGCCCCAAAGCGTGACATCAGATCAAACGCCAGCCGCCGCATCGCCGCGTCAGTGATCGGCCGGATGAGTGCCACGCATTGCACGCCCTGAGCGGCGTCGCCCACGAGCAAACCATAGTGCGCAATGGCATCGCCTTCAAACGCAATTTCCACATCACCCACGGGACCACGTCCCAACGCCCCGTACTGGCTCACACAGTCGACCACCGCGTCATACGGCATGGGGACCGGCTGGCCCTGCGAAAACTTCTGGACAAATAGTTGGGTACTCATGGATGACGTGTTGAGGACCCCAAGACAAGGGTCTAGATAAACATGACAAAAACCAAGGTCGTCGCGGTGATCATGGTAATTGAAGTGCCGACCATACCGACGCCTGAACGAGGTGGCTCGCCACCGCTGGTGCAGAGGGGTCGGCAAGCCTGGGCACATGGCCCCAGCACGGCACCTGCAAACCATCCAGTGCATCCGTGAGTGCGGCCAGGTTCTCGGCCAGGTAGGGCATGTCGGCATCCACCGTATTGGCCACCCAGGCCTCCAGGCGCAGGCCACGCGCACGCACGGCCTCGGCAGTCAGCAATGCATGGTTGATGCAGCCCAGGCGCATGCCGACGACCAGCACTACCGGCAGTTGCAAGTCGACGGCCAGGTCGGCCGTGTCCCAGCCCGCAATCAATGGCACACGAAAACCACCGACACCCTCGACCACGCACACGTCAGCGCGTGCCGCCACGCCACGGATGGCGGACAACAAGGCTTCGCGTGAAATGGTCACGCCTTCCAACTGGGCCGCGATATGCGGCGCGCAGGCCGCGCGCAGTTGCAGGGGTCCCACTTCGGCATCGGTCAAATCCATATTGCTGGCCTGTCGCAAACGCTGCACGTCTTCGTTGACCCAGTGCCCATCGACAAAATCCTGCCCGGCCGCCAGCGACTTGATCGCCGCAGTCTTGAGGCCGGCCTGGGCCAGCAGATGGGTCAGGCCTGCGCTGACGCAGGTCTTGCCGATGCCGGTATCCGTGCCGGCAATAAAAAAGCCCTTCATCAAGCGCTTGCCACCAATGGTTGCCGACTTGGGGCGTTGCCTGGCAGCTCGGCCACCGCGTCCCGCAAGGCCTGCAACAGGCGCCGGATATCGGCCTCGGTATGGGTGGCGCACAGTGTGATGCGCAGACGCGCTGTACCCTTGGGCACGGTCGGCGGGCGTATGCCGGGCACGCGCAAACCCGCAGCATCCAACCGCGCGGCCACGCCCATGGTGGCGGCGTTCTCACCGATGATCAGGGCCTGCACCGGCGTGTCGGATGGCACCAATTGCCAGCCCAAGTGGGGATAGTCTCTGAGCAGGTGGGTAATACCGGAGCGCAACTGCGCCTGCAGCCGCTTCAGGTTGGCGCGGCGTTGCTCGCCCTCGTCTGAGGCCATCAGTTGCAGGCTGGTCAGCAAGGCATGCGGCACAGCGGGCGGCGACGCGGTGGTGAAGATGTAGGTGCGCGCAGCCTGCAGCAGGTATTGCGTGATGGTAGGGTGCGCCGCCACGAAGGCGCCCGATACCCCCGCCGCCTTGCCCAGCGTACCCATCACGATCAGGCGTTCGCTGCACAGACCAAAGTGCGCCGGCGTGCCACGGCCGTGTGGCCCGAGCACGCCAAAACCGTGGGCGTCGTCCACGATCAACCAGGCGTCATGCGCCTCGGCCAGGGCCAGCAGTTGTTCCAACGGCGCCATGTCGCCGTCCATGCTGAACACGGCGTCGGTAACAATCAATTTGATCTTGGCGCGGCTGGCTGCCAGCAGGGGCTGCAGCGCCGCCACATCGCAGTGGGCATAGCGCTGCACCGGCGCCTTGGCCAGGCGCGCGCCGTCGATGATGGAGGCGTGGTTGAGTTCATCGGAAAAGATCTCGGCCTCAGCGTCGCCCAAGGCGCTGAGCAAGGCCATATTGGCCATGTAGCCGGTGCAAAAGAACAGGGCCTGGGCCCCCGGAATCTGCGGTGCCATCCACGCGGCCAGCGCGTGCTCCAGTTGCTCATGCGCCCGCCCATGGCCGCTGATCAGATGCGACGCACCCGAGCCCGCGCCGTAGCGGCGCACACCATCGACCAAGGCCTCGGCCAATTGCGGGTGGGCGGCCAGGCCCAGGTAGTCGTTGCTGCAAAACATCAGCATCTCGCGTGCGCGTCCGTCGGCGCCGCGCACGGTCTGCGTCGGGGCGGTGGCGCTCTCGGCCACGCGCAGCACGCGGGTCAGGTCTTGGGCTGCAATGGCTTGCAGTTTGCGGTTCAGGTGGTCAAGCAGCATGGGGTAATACCTCGTTCAGGGTTTGGGTAACGGCAGCGGCCAAGAACCGCGCCGTGGCTTCGTCAATCAGATACGGTGGCATCAGGTACACCGTATTACCAATCGGGCGTATCAGCAGCTCGTGCTGGCGTGCTTGCAGATGGAAGCGCTCGGCAAAGCGCTGGCCCACCAGCTCGGGCCGCACATCAAAGGCCAAAATCATGCCGCGCTGGCGCAGGTGCTGCACCCGCGCATCTGCTTGCAGGGGGGCAAAGGCCTGTTGCAGCCAGGCTGCCTGTTGGCGGTTGTGCTCCAACACGTTCGCGTCGGCAAAGCGGTCCAACACGGCATTGGCCGCAGCGCAGGCCAGTGCATTGCCGGTGTAGGAATGCGAGTGCAAGAAGCCGCGCGCCACCTCGTCGCTCCAGAAGCACTGGTACACGGCCTCGGTCGTCAGCACCAGCGACAACGGTAGCGTGCCACCGCTGATGCCTTTGGATAGTGTGATGAAGTCCGGCCAACCGCCGGCCTGGGCCTGCTCAAACGCGAAGAAGGTTCCGGTGCGGCCGCAGCCGACAGCAATCTCGTCAGCGATCAGGTGGATGTCGAATTCATCACACAGCGCACGCACGGCGCGCAGGTAGGACGGCGCATGCATGGCCATGCCGGCGGCGCATTGCACCAGCGGCTCGATGATCAGCGCGGCGATATGGCCTCGGCGCGCCTCCAGCACGCGGCGCAGCTCGGCCAGCGCCTGGCCCTCGCTACCCTCCCCCTGGCGGCTGTCGGGCGAGGCCACGACGTGTGCGTGCATCAGCAGGGGGGCATAGGCGTCGCGGAACACGGCCACGTCGGTGACGGCCAGCGCGCCTATGGTCTCGCCGTGGTAGCCGTGGCGCAGGCACACAAACTCGCGCTTGGCATCCAGGCCCCGGTTGCGCCAGGAATGGAAACTCATCTTCAGCGCAATCTCGACGGCGCTGGCACCATCGCTGGCAAAAAAGGTGTGACCCAGCGCGCCACCGGTCAGCGCCGACAGCTTTTCGGCCAATTCCACCGCCGGGGCGTGCGTGCAGCCAGCCAGCATGACGTGGGCCAATGTATCGAGTTGCTGCTTGATGGCGTTCTTGATGCCGTCATCCGAGTGGCCAAACAGGTTGACCCACCAGGAACTGTTGGCATCAAAGTAGCGACGGCCTTCGTAGTCAAACAGCCAGGGTCCATCGCCCCGGGCAATGGGCAACGGCGGCACGACGGCCGCACGGGCCATCTGGGTGCAGGGGTGCCAGACGGCATCCAGGCTGCGGCGCTGCCAGGCCTGCTGGCTGGGGGGTGGCTCGGTGATGGGGAGATGCATGGGAATAGGGCCGCATTGGGGCCGAAAAAAGGGCGTTTTATACCCATAATGGGGTTGTATGAGCAATATCCATAATGAAATACAGCTCTAGCCCCCGTGAAATAAGCACATACTGCTACACAAACGATAGCAACCTTCATTTACAGTCAGACTACCAAACGCAACCGGTGAAACGCAACCGGTGTGTCGCCTGAACAACCGCGGGCCTGCGAGCCGCTCGCTACAGGACTGGCTGGCACGGCCAATAGGTCGCTCAGTTTAACAATGACGGGCAACGGTATTCGCCATGGGCATCCTCGCACCATTATCTTTCACGGTATTGCGCTAAGTTTGTACGCCAAAGGCGGCATGTTTCGCTC
>Ga0066464_1000604_pt1 | contig 13187 bp, 9 predicted proteins | sample LakWasMe94_HOW11_2_FD_59583 | JGI IMG/M metagenome (GOLD analysis project Ga0066464, IMG submission 59583) | Freshwater sediment methanotrophic microbial communities from Lake Washington under simulated oxygen tension - Sediment Metagenome 94_HOW11 | ecosystem: Environmental > Aquatic >...
GCGATGGCCTGGCCAGGGACTGGTACCGCTTTTTCGCCGAGCTTGGCTGCGGCAACCGATGGCTGCTGCTGCCCAACCTGGGCGAGGACACCGTGGCCTATGCCCGTGACCAGGGCGTGCAAGGCGTGATCTTCAGCGGTGGCGACGACCTCGGCGGCGATCCGTTGCGCGACCAGAGCGAACAGGCGCTGCTGGCCCACTGCGTGGCCGAGCGGTTGCCGGTGCTGGGGGTCTGCCGCGGGTTGCAACTGATCCACAGCTTTTTCGGCGGCCGGCTGGCCGATGCCGACCGCGACGTGCACGTCGCGCAACGCCACCTCATCACCTTGCTGGCCGCCGACGAGCTGCCCTGGCTACAGGGCCAGGCCGCTTCGCGCGCGGTCAATTCCTTCCACGGCAAACAGTTGCTCGACCCGCTGCCCGCCGCGCTCCGCCCCTGGGCCGTGGATGCTGCCGGGACCTGCGAGGCCCTGGTGCATGCCAGCCTCAAGGTGGCCGGCATCATGTGGCATCCCGAGCGCGAGGCAGCGCTGGACGAAGCCGATCGACAACTGTGCCAATGGCTCTTTGAGTGACCTGACATGAAAGCCGTAATTCTCGCCGCCGGCCGCGGCTCCCGCCTGAAACACCTGACCGCCGCGCAACCCAAGCCCCTGGCCCGCCTGGCTGGCAAGCCGCTGCTCGAATGGCAGCTGCACGCCCTGGAAAACGCCGGGGTCGACGAGGTGCATCTGGTCAGCGGTTATTGCAGCGAAGCCCTTGAAGGCTATGGCCAGAGCCAGCTGTACAACCCGCATTGGGCCAGCAGCAACATGGTGCGCAGCCTGATGCGCGCCGATGCCCTGCTGTCCAGCGAACCGACCCTGGTGTGCTACGGCGATATCGTCTACCGCCCGGACATCGTCCGTGACCTGATGGCCTCCCAGGCCCCCCTGAGCATCACCTACGACCTCGACTGGTGGGACCTGTGGTCGGCGCGCTCCGATGATCCCCTCAGCGACGCCGAAAGCTTCCGCCAACAGGCCGGCCAACTGCTGGGTATCGGTGAAAGGGTCGCCAGCCGCGAGGAAATCGAAGGCCAGTACATGGGCCTGCTGAAATTCACTCCCGCAGGCTGGAGCCAGGTCCGGACACTGCTGTCCGGCATGAGCGACCCGCAGATCGACAAACTGGACATGACCAGCCTGCTGCGCGCCCTGCTCCAGGCCGGTACCGCCATCGCCACCGTGGCCATTCGCGGTGGCTGGGTGGAAGTCGACAATCAGTCGGACATCGCCCTGTACGAACAGCGCATCGCCCAACCGGGCTGGTCCCACGACTGGCGCGGCTGAACCGCCCACCGCAACATCCTGAGTCTATTTGCTGGTGCGGCGTAGCCTTGGCCGGGGCTAGGCTTGCACAACCGCAGGACGCGGTTTCCCAGCCTCAAGGAACGAGTCATGTCTCTGGCCATTGTCCACAGCCGTGCCCAGACCGGCGTGCAAGCGCCGGCCGTGTCGGTCGAAGTCCATCTGGCCAACGGCCTGCCGGCCCTGACCCTGGTGGGCCTGCCCGAAGCGGCGGTCAAGGAAAGCAAGGACCGGGTGCGCAGCGCCATTCTCAATGCCGGCTTCGATTTTCCGGCCCGGCGCATCACCCTCAATCTCGCCCCGGCCGACCTGCCCAAGGACGGCGGGCGCTTCGACCTGGCAATCGCCCTGGGCATTCTCGCCGCCAGCGTGCAGGTGCCGACCCTGGCCCTGGAGAATGTCGAATGCCTGGGCGAGCTGGCGCTTTCCGGCGCGGTTCGACCGGTGCGCGGTGTGCTGCCGGCGGCCCTGGCCGCACGCCAGGCCGGACGCACGCTGATGGTGCCGCGCGCGAATGCCGAGGAAGCCTGCCTGGCCTCGGGACTGAAGGTGATTGCGGTCGAGCATTTGCTGGAAGCCGTCGCCCACCTCAACGGCCACACCCCGATCGAGCCCTATGCCTCGGACGGCCTGCTCTACCAGAACCGACCCTATCCCGACCTGAATGAAGTACAGGGCCAACTGGCCGCCAAACGCGCGCTGCTGGTGGCCGCGGCTGGTGCGCACAACCTGTTGTTCAGCGGCCCTCCGGGCACCGGCAAGACCTTGCTGGCCAGCCGCCTGCCCGGCCTGTTGCCGCCGCTGGAGGAGCAGGAAGCCCTGGAAGTGGCCGCCATCCAGTCGGTCACCAGCCACACGCCCCTGAGCCATTGGCCGCAGCGGCCCTTTCGCCAGCCGCACCACTCTGCGTCAGGACCGGCGCTGGTGGGCGGTGGCTCGAAACCGCAACCCGGGGAAATTACCCTCGCCCACCACGGTGTGCTGTTCCTCGACGAACTGCCGGAATTCGATCGCAAGGTCTTAGAGGTGCTGCGCGAGCCACTGGAGTCCGGGCAGATCGTCATTGCCCGGGCCCGCGACCGGGTGCATTTTCCCGCGCGCTTCCAGTTGGTGGCGGCGATGAACCCCTGCCCCTGTGGATATCTTGGCGAGCCCAGTGGCCGCTGCCGCTGCACCCCGGAGCAGATCCAGCGTTATCGCAACAAGCTCTCCGGGCCACTGCTCGACCGCATCGACCTGCACCTGACCGTGGCCCGGGAAAGCACAGCCCTCAACCCCAAGCCCCAGGCTGGGGATAACACCACGCAAGCCGCGGCCCTGGTGGCCCGCGCCCGGGAGCGGCAACAACGGCGCCAGGGTTGCGCCAATGCCTTTCTCGATCTGCCGGGCCTGCGCCGGCATTGCCAGTTATCCACAACCGATGAGCGCTGGCTGGAAACCGCCTGCGAACGCCTGACCCTGTCCCTGCGCGCCGCCCACCGTCTGCTCAAGGTCGCCCGCACCCTGGCGGACCTCGAGCAGGTCGAGCAGATCAGCCGCGAGCACCTGGCCGAAGCGTTGCAATACCGGCCGGCCGCGAGTTGAGGAGGGTCACTCCTTGCTCAGGTCCACCAGTGGCGTCGGCCGTACTTCGGTCTGCCGGCCGTTCTGGATCTGGCTGATCTCGGCCAGGGACTTATCCACAGCCACCTTGTCGGCCAGCAGGCTGTAGCGGATCTGGAATTGCTTGCTCTGCCTGGCCTCGATGGTCGGCACCAGGCCCAGCGGGCGCTGGTAGCGACGGTTGTAGGAGAAACTGGTGCCCGGCTCCAGGCCGGTCACGTAGCCCTGGCCCTGGGTGTCGGTGTTTTTCCACAGGGAGAACACCGGCAACTGCCGGGTATTGAAGCCCACCGCCACGCCGAGGCTGCCGGCCTTGTTGTGCAACACCGTCAGGGTGTCGCCCTGGGCATCGGCGTAAGGCACCAGGTTGTAGACGGTCTCGTCGTAATCCCGGGTCGGGCCACGGTAGGTCTGCCAAGCGGCAAGGTCGCCCTTGGCCTTGTCATTGAAGGGCGATACTTGCTTCACCGGTGCGGCGAACTTCGCGCCCTCTTCGAGGAACGGTGTGCTGAAGTTGCTGTGATACAGCGCCTGGTATTCCTTCGGATAGTCGCCGTTGTTGGTCAGGGTGTCGTTGAGGGCGAAACTGACGCTGCCCGGCTCGGTCACCAGCTCGGTGGCCACCGAGAAATCGACCTTCTTGAACGCCTGCTCCTTGAGTTCGCCGCGCAGGCTGATGGCATACGGCGGCTTCTCGTCGATATGCAGGGTGACCTTGTTCGCCGGGATGTTCGCCGCCCGACCGTGCAGGGTCAGCAGCTCGCCGTTATCCATGCCCGGATGCCCTACCCATTCGTAGCCGCAGCGGGTCACCAACTCGTTGAACCCTTCCAGCCAGCCCAGGCCGCCACGACCGTTGAGCTCGATGAACGCCGGGTTGACCACCTCCTTGACCGGCGAATCCCAACCCATGCGCACCGTGCCGACGGAGGCCTGCAGCACGTTCATGCCGCGGGTCGGCACCACCGAGAGCTTCATCGCACCATTGTCGATATCGACAATGCTCACCCCCTCCTGCCGCCCGCCATGCAGGGTGCGCAGGCTGACCGAAAAGGGCTTGGCGGTTTTTACCCCCAACTGCGCGCTGGTGATATGGAAGTCCTGGGCGGCCTTGTCGGTATCGAGCAGGACATAGTCCCAGGCCATGGCGTGGGAAGCAGCGGTGAACGCGGAAAGAGCGACCAGCAGTCTGAGCGGTGTCATAGGGGTGTGCCTTTATTGGAGTTGTGGGATTTTTATAGCGCCGATGAATCGTTTCAGCAACCTAATTTCCGCAACCGGTCGGCACACTCGAACGCCTCTCCAGGGCTCAGCGAATCTTCAATAACAACTCGACCACTTCCATCACCTCATCCATCGCCGCTGCGGCGGCCTCGGCCGAGGGCCGCAGCAGCAGGCCGTCGGCATAGCCCATGATCTGGGCGAAGATCTGCCGGGCCGCGCGTGCGGGTGATGCGCACTGGAACACCTGGGCCTGCACGCCGGCTTCGATGATGCTGGCGAGCATGGCCTGCCACTGCTCATCCACCCTCTGGTAGGCCTCGGCCAGCGCGGTGTCGTGCATGGCTTCATCCCAGGCATCGAGCCACAGCGCCCAGCTGTCTTCGGCAGAAACCGGCAGGCAATCGCGCAGGAATCCATGCAGTGCCTCCAGCGGCGGCAAGCCAACCAGGGGCGCGCCTACGGCGTCCAGTTGCTCGGTGGCAAAACGCACGAAGGCTTCGCGACGCAATTCATTCCAATCGCTGAAGTAGTGATAGATGTGGCTACGGGACAGGCCGGCGTAGTCCGCCAGGTCGCGAGTGGAGACAGCGGCGAAGCCCTTGCTGAGAAACAGCTCCAGGGCGGCGGTGATGATCTGGTCTTTGCGGTCGGTACGGGACATGCGGGCATTACCTCAGGGCGCCGGTTGATCGACGGCGCTTGCGTTTTGAGCGATCGCTCAAATATCATTGAGCAGTCGCTCAATAGTAGCGTTTATCTTCCATCCGGTGCACTCATGTCAGCCGTTACCCCGCAAGTCCTGATCGATGAAAGCAAAAAAATCGGCCAGCAATCCGCCAGCCAGACCCTGAAAGCCATTGCCCGCGCCTACCCCGGCAAACTGTTCTGTACCTTGTCGCTGGTGGCGTTGGAGAACGCGTTGCTGCTGGCCTACCCGCTGTTTGCCGGGTTCGCCGTGGACTCGATCATTCGCGGCGACGCCAGTAGCGCCCTGGTCTACGCCCTGGTGGTGCTGGCGTTCTGGGTGGTCGGGGCCGCGCGGCGGGCGGTGGATACCCGTACCTTCACGCGGATCTACGCCGACCTGGCGGTGCCGGTGATCCTCAACCAGCGCCTGCAGAACCAGAGCACCTCCACCGCCGCGGCGCGGGTGGTACTGGCCCGGGAGTTCGTCGACTTCTTCGAGAAGCACGTACCGACCATTGCCACCGCACTGGTCTCGATTGTCGGTGCGGCGGTGATGCTGTTGGTGATCGAACCCTGGGTCGGCCTGGCCTGCCTGGTGGCCTTGCTGCTGTGCATCACCCTGCTGCCGCGCTTTGCCCGGCGCAATCAGGAGCTGCATGAGCGCCTGAACGACCGGCTGGAAAAGGAAATCGGCCTGGTGGCCAAGGTCGGCGCCACGTCCCTGCAACGGCACTACCGGCTACTGTCGCGGCTGCGGATCTGGCTGTCGGACCGCGAGGCGGCGGCCTATCTGCTGCTTGGCTCGGCCGCCGCGCTGCTGTTCGTGATCGCCATCAGCCAGTTGGCCCTGACCGAGGGGGTCAAGGCCGGGCATGTGTATGCAGTGATGACCTACCTGTGGACCTTTGTCAGCAGCCTGGATGAAGCGCCGACCATGGTCGACCAGCTGGCGCGCTTGCGGGATATCGGCAAGCGGGTGGATCCGGGGTTGGGGGAGAAGGCTGAGGAATGAGGGGGTCGGTCTGACGTTATCGCGGGCAAGCCTCGCTCCTACAGATCGGCGTCGTTCATAAATATCGTGAACGACACAGCCCTGTAGGAGCGAGCGGGCGGCGATCCGACTTGCCCGCGATGCTGTCAGCGGAAGCGATCGACTTCCTGGCGCAGGTCCGCCGCCAGCGTCTCCAGTTCCTTGGCGGTGATCGCCAGGTTCGACACCACTTCGCGCTGTTCGCTGTTGGCCAGGGCAATGCTCTGCAGGTTGCTGCTGAGCAGAGTCGCCGTGCTGCTCTGCTCCTGGGTCGCGGTGGTGATCGCGGCGAACTGCTGGCCGGCCGAGCGGCTCTGCTCGTCGATGCGCGCCAGGGCCGAGGCGACATTGGCGTTGCGCGACAGGCCTTCCTGCATCAACACATTGCCCTGCTCCATAGTGGCGATGGCGTTGCCGGTTTCCTGCTGGATGCTGTTGATCATCCCCGAGATTTCGTCGGTGGCTTCGCGGGTCCGCGACGCCAGGTTGCGCACTTCATCGGCGACCACGGCAAAGCCGCGGCCCTGCTCACCGGCACGCGCGGCTTCGATGGCAGCGTTGAGCGCCAGCAGGTTGGTCTGGTCGGCAATCGCGGTGATCACCCCAACGATGCCGCCGATTTCCTCGGAGCGCTGGCCCAGGGTGTTGATCACGGTGGCGGTGCTGTTCAAGGCCCCGGCGATCTGCTCCAGCGAGGCCGAGGCCTCCTCCATCGAGGTGCGGCCGATCCGGGTCTGCTGGGCATTTTCCTGGGCCAGGCGCTCGGTGTTGCCCATGTTGTCGGCAATGTTCAGCGAGGTGGCGCTGAACTCCTCCACCGCCCCGGCCATGCTGCTGATCTCGCCCGACTGCTGCTCCATGCCCTCGTACGCCCCGCCCGACAGCCCGGACAGCGCCTGGGCCCGGCCGTTGACCTCCTCGGCGGCCTTGCGGATGTGCTCGACCATGGTCGACAGGGCCTGGCCCATCTGGTTGAAGCTGCTCGCCAACTGGCCGATTTCATCCTGGCTGGAAACATTCAGGCGCGCGCTCAGATCGCCCTTGCCCAAAGCATCGGCCTGGCGCACCAGGTCGCCCAGGGGCGCGAGCTTGCTGCGCAGTAGCCAGACCGTGGCGCCCACCGCCAGCAGCATCGCCAACAGGCTGCCAATGACCAGGCGCGTACCGACGCTCCAGGTCACCGCACGGATTTCGGCTTTCGGCATGCTCGCCACCACCGACCAGGGCCCGCCTTCGAAAGGGACGGCGACACTGTAGAAGTCCTCGCTCTTGTCGCTCCAGAAGTGGCCCTTGCCTGGCTGCTTGGCCAGCTCGACGATGGTCGTTGCCGACTGCTCCAGGGCCTGCACGCCGGCCGGCGGCACCAGCCACTTATGCTGCTCGTCGAGCAACGCCAGGGAGCCGGTCTGGCCGATGCGAAAGCGCTTGAGGTTGTCGAACTGGGCGTTCTGCGCGTCGGTGTAGTCGAAGCCGACGAACAGCACCGCAATCACCTGGCCGGCGCTGTTCCGCACCGGCGTGTACTGGGTCATGTACAGGCGCTCGAAGAGCAGCGCGCGGCCGACATAGCTCTGCCCCGCCATGAGTTTCTGGTAGGCCGGGTGCGCGTGGTCCAGCAGGGTGCCGATGGCGCGGCTGCCATCCTGCTTGCTCAGCGAGGTGCTGATGCGGACGAAGTCGTCGCCGCTGCGCACGAACACCGTCGCCACGCCGGCGGTCATCTGCTTGAACTCGTCGACTTCCTCAAAGTTGTTGTTCAGCACCACGTCACCCAGGTGCAGGCCTGGGGTCTGGGTACCGGCCACGGCCACCGGCTGGTCCGGGTGCAGGCTCAGGCCGCCGCTGAAACGCTTTTCGAACAGCCCGCTCAAGCGCTGGGTGCTTTCGCGCAGGGTGCTGTGGAAGGTATTGAGCTGGTCAGCCAGCAGCCGTGCCTCACTGGCCAGGTGTTCTTCCCGGGTGTCGAGGTTGGCAGCGTCCAGCGAGCGCAGGGCGAAGACGGTACTGCCGCTGATCACGATCGCCAGTACCACGGCGAGTGCGAGACCAAGCTGGGAGGCGATCCGGGCACGAGGTTGAGGCATGACAGCTCCTGGCCGAGAGACCGGATCGTCCTGATCTCGTCACACGCTCGGCAATGGTTCTAATAAGAATGAGATATCGGAACCAATCAGAACGAAGGTTCCACTTCCAAGGGTTCGGCGGCGCCGATCAATACTTGAGTGCATCGGACGGGTATCGCGCAGGCCCCCTGTCATGGGGCCGCCATCGTTTCAGCCGAGACGCTCCACGTCGGGCAATTGCATGGCCCGGACCTCGTTCTGGAGAAAGTCGCTGAGGCGGCGCAAACGTTCGCCTCCAGGCCGGGTCTTGGGCCAGACCAGGTAGTAGTTCTCGCCACTGGCCACCGCCGTCGGCCAGGGCAGGCTCAGGCGCCCCTGGGCCACATCCTCGGCCACCATCAGCAGATCGCCCATGGAAACCCCGTAGCCCCGGGCTGCGGCGATCATGCCCAGCTCCAGGGTGTCGAACACCTGCCCGCCCTTGAGCGATACCTGCTCGGACAGGCCCATGCGCTCCAGCCAGTTGCGCCAGTCGCGGCGATCCGGGGTCGGGTGCAACAGCTCGGTGGCGGCCAATCGCGCCACATCCCACGGCTGGTCGTTGAGCAGGTTGGGCGCGCCCACCGGGATCAGCAATTCCGGAAACAGGTAGCTGGCCTCCCAGTCCGGCGGAAAATGGCCGTTGCTCAGCAGCACCGCACAGTCGAAGGGCTCCTGGTTGAAGTCCACCGAATCGACGTCCATCCAGGCGCTGGTCAGTTGCACCTCGTTACCCGGCTGCAGATGGCGGAAGCGGCTCAGGCGCGCCAGCAGCCAGCGCATGGTCAGGGTCGAGGGCGCCTTCATGCGCAGGATGTCGTCTTCGGCGCGCAGGGTATTGCAGGCGCGCTCGAGGGCGGTGAAACCTTCGCGGATGCCTGGCAGCAGCAGGCGCGCGGCTTCGGTCAGTTGCAGGTTGCGCCCGCTGCGCTGGAACAGCCGGCAGGCGAAGTGGTCTTCCAGGGTGCGGATATGCCGGCTGACCGCGCTCTGGGTGATCGACAGTTCCTCGGCCGCACGGGTGAACGAGCTGTGTCGCGCCGCGGCTTCGAAGGCGCGCAAGGCATACAGGGGCGGAAGACGACGGGGCATGGCAGCACTCCACAGGCGCAATGGCGCCAAGTTACCAGAATCCGCCAGGCATGAGTTTTAATCATGCTACCAATCGTTTTTATCCCTTTGTGCAAGTTGCCGCGAGCGCCGAGAATCAACCCTCTTAACTCCCTCCCCCGTATCGAGACCGATGACCATGCAGCATCCAGCACGCACCGAACTCTGGGCCATCCTGCGGCTGGCCGGGCCGCTGATCGCCTCACAGTTGGCGCACATGCTGATGGTGCTGACCGACACCCTGATGATGGCCCGCCTCAGCCCGGAAGCCCTGGCCGGCGGCGGTCTCGGCGCGGCCACCTATTCGTTCGTGTCGATCTTCTGCATCGGCGTGATCGCGGCAGTCGGTACCCTGGTCGCGATTCGCCAGGGCGCCGGCGACATCGAAGGCGCCACCCGCCTGACCCAGGCCGGGCTCTGGCTGGCGTGGCTGATGGCGCTGGTCGCCGGCCTGCTGCTGTGGAACCTCAAGCCGGTGTTGCTGCTGTTCGGCCAGACCGAAACCAACGTGCAGTCCGCCGGCCAGTTCCTGCTGATCCTGCCGTTCGCCCTGCCCGGCTACCTGAGCTTCATGGCCCTGCGCGGCTTCACCAGTGCCATCGGCCGCGCCACGCCGGTGATGGTCATCAGCCTGGTCGGCACCCTGGCCAACTTCCTGCTCAATTACGCCTTGATCACCGGCATGTTCGGCCTGCCGAAACTGGGGCTGGTGGGAATCGGCCTGGTTACGGCGATCGTCGCCAACTGCATGGCCCTGGCGCTGGCCTGGCACATCAAGCGCCACCCGGCCTATGCCGCCTACCCGCTGCGCCAGGGCCTGGCGCGGCCCAATAGCCACTACCTGCGGGAACTCTGGCGCCTGGGCCTGCCCATCGGCGGCACCTACGCTGTGGAAGTCGGGCTGTTCGCCTTCGCCGCGCTGTGCATGGGCACCATGGGCAGCACCCAGCTGGCGGCGCACCAGATCGCCCTGCAGATCGTCTCCGTGGCCTTCATGGTGCCGGCCGGGATCTCCTACGCGATCACCATGCGCATCGGCCAGCACTACGGCGCCGGGCAGCTGTTGCACGCGCGTATGGCCGGGCGGGTCGGGATCGCCTTTGGCGGCGCAGCCATGCTGGGTTTCGCCATGATTTTCTGGCTGTTGCCGAACCAGTTGATCGGGCTGTTCCTCGACCATAACGACCCGGCCTTTCGCGATGTGATCAACCTCGCGGTCAGCCTGCTGGCGGTCGCGGCCTGGTTCGAGCTGTTCGACGGTACGCAGACCATCGCCATGGGCGCGATTCGCGGGCTCAAGGACGCCAAGACCACCTTCCTCGTAGGCCTGGGTTGCTATTGGCTGATCGGTGCGCCGGCGGCCTGGTTGATGGCCTTCAGCCTGGGCTGGGGCGCAACCGGCGTGTGGTGGGGCCTGGCATCGGGGCTGGCGTGCGCCGCCATCAGCCTGACCCTGGCCTTCGAATGGAAGATGCAACGGATGATTCGCCGGGAAGGCGCGGAACCCGCGCCACGGGATCACTTCCAGACCGCCCAGGATTCGCTGTAGCTGCAGGAGCTCGATGGCTCCTGCAGCTACGGCAGGGTGCCGTCAGATGACCTCGCCGGCCAGGGCCTGCTGGCTTCTGCCAAACGTCAGGTATTCCACCAGTTCCGCCAGCGGCAGCGGCTTGCTGATCAGGTAGCCCTGCGCCTGATCGCAACCGAAGCTGCGCAGCAGCGCCAACTGTTCGGGGGTTTCCACGCCTTCGGCCACCACCTCGAGATGGAGGTTGTGGGCCAGGTTGATCATGGCGTGCACCAGCTTGCGGTTCTCTTCGCGCTGCTCCATGCCGCCGACAAAGCTCTTGTCGATCTTGAGCAGGGCAATCGGCAGGCTGTTGAGGTGCACGAAAGACGAGAACCCGGTGCCGAAATCGTCCAGTGAAAACCGCACCCCCAGCCGGCCCAGCGCATCCATGGTCTGCTTGACCAGGTCGCTGCGGCGCATCACCGCGGTTTCGGTCAGCTCGAATTCCAGCCATTGCGCCTCGACACCACGCTCGGCAATCAGCCGGCTGAGGGTCGACAGCAGCTGGCTGTCCTGGAACTGGCGGAACGATAGGTTGACCGCCATGTGCAGCGGCGCCAGGCCGCGTTCGCGCAGGGCCTGCATGTCGCGCAGCGCCCGGGAAATCACCCAGTAGCCCAGCGGCACGATCAGGCCGCTCTGCTCGGCCAGCGGCACGAACTCGCTCGGTGGCAACAGCCCGCGCTCGCCATGGCGCCAGCGCACCAGGGCTTCGAGGCCGACGATCTGCCCGTCATGCAGGTTCAGGCGCGGCTGGTAGTGCAGCTCCAGCTCGTCGCGGCGCAAGGCCCGGCGCAGTTCGCTTTCCAGGTCGGCGAGGCTGCGGGCATTGCGGTTGATGCGTTCGTTGAAGATGTGAAAGGTGCAGCCCTGGGTACTTTTCGCCTGCTGCATGGCGATGTGTGCGTGCCACATCAGCGGGTCGGCGCCGGCATTCGCCCTGGCGTGGGCGATGCCCAGGCTGCAGCCGATCAACAGGCTTTCACCGTCGATCCAGTACGGCTCGGCCATGACTTCGGCGATGCGTTCGGCCATCCACTCGGCGCGTTGCGGCGCCCGGCGGGTATCGATCAGCAGGGCGAACTCGTCGCTGCCCAGGCGCGCCAGCTGATCCCCGGCCTCAAGCTGGCTCTTGAGCCGCGAGACCACTTGCAGGATCAACCGGTCGCCGGCCTGGTGGCCCAGCGCATCATTGGCATGCCGGAAGTTGTCCAGGTCCAGGTGCCCCAGCGCCAGTCCGCGCCCTTCGTTTTCCGCCAGGCGCGCCGCCAGCAGGGTCTGGAAGCCCTGGCGATTGGCGATGCCGGTCAAAGGGTCCTGCTCGGCCAGGCGCAACAGGGTGCTTTCCAGCACCCCGCGCTCACGCACATGGCGCAGGCAACGGCGCACTGTATCGGCGCTGAGATTTTTATTCACCAGCCAGTCGCTGGCGCCGGCCGGCGTGTTCAGCGGCTCCTGCTCCAGCAGCAATACCGTGGGCAGGCTGCAACGACCGGGAGCCGGTTGCAGTTGGGGAACGGTTAACAGAATCGCAGAGCGGTCTTCATCGAACAGACGGCTGACAGATTCCCAGGTCGGCGCACTGATCAGCACCACCGAGTCTCCCAACGGAGCGAGACACTCGCGCAACAACGCTGCCCACGCCGGCTCTTCGGCCAGCAGCAGCAAGCGCAAGGGTTCGACAGGCTTAGACAAGCTAGCTCCCTAGACTCTGTAATAGAAGTTGGCGGCGGGCATTATGACGCGTAGATAAACAATGACAAATGATATTGATTATCAAACGCAATTTCTTGTACCGCTCTAACTCGAACATTAGACGCATATTCAGCGCGCATCCTGAGGGAAAGTATCAAAACCGGCAAATTTAGATAGCGTGCTGCGTCACAAGTCGGAGAGAGCAGCAGAATCCGTTCATCCTGTTAAAATGCCCGCCCATTTCGTTACAGACCCCTTTTTTCGTCATGTCCCGACTCAATCCCCGGCAGCAAGAAGCCGTGAACTATGTCGGCGGCCCTCTTTTGGTGCTCGCCGGTGCTGGCTCCGGCAAGACCAGTGTAATCACGCGCAAGATCGCCCACCTGATCCAGAACTGCGGCATTCGCGCGCAGTACATCGTCGCCATGACCTTCACCAACAAGGCCGCGCGGGAGATGAAGGAACGGGTCGGCACCCTGCTGCGCAGTGGCGAAGGCCGCGGCCTGACCGTGTCGACCTTCCACAACCTGGGGCTGAACATTATCCGCAAGGAGCATGTGCGGCTGGGCTACAAGCCGGGCTTCTCGATCTTCGACGAGACCGACGTCAAGGCCCTGATGACCGACATCATGCAAAAGGAATACTCGGGCGACGACGGCGTCGACGAGATCAAGAACATGATCGGCGCCTGGAAGAACGACCTGATCCTGCCGGCCCAGGCCCTGGAAAACTCGCGCAATCCCAAGGAACAGACCGCGGCCATCGTCTACACCCACTACCAGCGCACGCTCAAGGCGTTCAACGCGGTGGACTTCGAC
>Ga0066464_1000612_pt1 | contig 13040 bp, 10 predicted proteins | sample LakWasMe94_HOW11_2_FD_59583 | JGI IMG/M metagenome (GOLD analysis project Ga0066464, IMG submission 59583) | Freshwater sediment methanotrophic microbial communities from Lake Washington under simulated oxygen tension - Sediment Metagenome 94_HOW11 | ecosystem: Environmental > Aquatic >...
CAAGGCGGCGGACCTGGGGTTCAAGCCGAATGCGGTGGTCCGGGTAGAGTAAAGATGAAATAGGGCTGTAGCCCTCGCAGAATATACGTATGTTGCTACTGAGTTTGTAGCAACTGCCACGCGATCTTTTCAAACAAGCCCATCAGCTTTGCCGCCCTGGCAGCATTGAACTGCTTCACCCACGCAATGCGCCCCAGCAGGTGCCCGCGAAAATCCGCCAATTGCGCGTGGTTCTGCGATGTGGGGCCGTGCAACACACATTGGTGCAGGCAGGCCTTGAGCTTGTCATAGTCTTGGCGCGGCGTGTTGGGGTGGGTGTTGACCACTACGCTGGTGATGCGCTGCTGGCGGTGCTGTGGAAGACACCGCGTTTTGTCGGGGTGCAGCGCAAAGCCCTCGTCCTCTGCGACTGCCGCGACCCAGGCGTGCAGCGCGCGGAACTGCGGCCGCAGTGCCTCGGCCCCGGAGAACACTAGGTCGTCCGCATAGCGCGTATAGGTGGCGCCAAACGCCCATGCCAGGCCGTCCAGGCGCAGGTCCAAACCAAAGGCGCAGAGGTTGGCCAGGGTCGGCGATGTAGGTGCGCCTTGGGGCAGGTGCGCGGCGCGCAGGCGCTTGGCGCCCAACCAGTCCAAGCCACCATCGTCGCGCAGCCGCTCTACCACCATCCGCGCCGTGCGGTGCGTGCAGAGTGTGGCCAGACACTGCGCCACGCCAGCCGGATAACCCAGCGTGCGCCACACCGCTGCCACCTGCGCGGCGCGGATGCTGCCAAAAAAATCTTTCAGGTCGAACTTGATGACGACGGCCTGCCCCGCGTGGGCTGCGGCATGCGTGGCTACCGAGCGCTGGGCCACGAAACCATGGGCCGCTTCATGCACGGGGATGTGTTGCAGCAAGCCGGTGTGGATGGCGCGCTGCACGCGCTTCAGGTCGACTTTGGGAATCTCCAGCAGGCGCAGGCCACCGCTGCGTTTGGGCTGCAGTTGGTAGCGGTAGTGGTCTGCGCCCAGGGGGGTCTCGGGGCTCAACCACAGCAGGCGGTCCAGGGGCAGGTCCAGCCACTCGGCTAGATCTTTGACCGTGGGCAGATCGGGCAACGCGCAGGTGTCCAGGCCCAAGGGGCGGGGCCGCATGGTGGCAGGGCGCAGGATCAGGCGTCGGATGTGGGGAAGGCTGTCGCTGCCAAAACGGAAACTGCCTTCCGTGTGGAGGATGTCGTCGTCGTTGTCCTCTTCGTAGTAGTCGTAGCCTTCGTCGCCGTCTTCTTCACCATTGCCGTCATCTTCGGCGCCCAAACGGGGCGGTGCGTGGTGCGGCCGCGGTGGGCGTGGTGGGTTCAGAATGCGTTCGGTTAAAGCATCCAGATCCATCATCTGCCAACGCAGGGCCGGTAGCGCCGCCAGCGGCGCAATCACCGCCGCGAGCCAGACTGGGTTTTCTCCCAGCGTTGCCACCGCCCGCGCCTGCAATGCGGCCAGGCGTGTGCCACCCGGTTGGTCGGCGTCGGCCAACAGCGCGCGTGCCAGGCTGCGTGCAATCCAGGTTCGGTACGAAATGTCGCGCATGGCCCCTGATGGAAGAAGACAGAAGAAAAGGTGGCAACCAGCGCGCCAACCAGCAGGTCCCGCGTGCGCACTGTGCGCAGCATGCGCATTCAGCGCACGCACCGAGATGCCTCAGCAAACAACAACCGTGGGGGTGCCCCACAGTGCAAGTTCGAGCGACGATGGTGAGTCACCATCACCCAAGCCTTGCGACACTTGGCGCGCTGGCGCCGTGGCCATTCTAGGGCAGCGCCTGGGGCTTCAATGGCCTTTGCAACGGCTCGTTTGACATGGCACCGCTACACTACGAGCGGTGGGCCGCGAAGCCCGCACGCCGTGCCAGGTCCACCCACATCGCACTCTTGCCAGTGTTGTGTCTGATGAGAAAAAGCATCCATTCTTTACTCTCACGCCGCAACAGATGTTGACAGGAGCTGCGCCATGCCAGGCTACAAGGTTAAAAGCGAAACCCACTTGCTGGGGGACTCGCACTTTGAAATCCGCTCCCTGCTGGACCGCCAGCAGTACGCCGACCCCGATGGCGCGGCACTCGCGGCGGGCATCTCGTCCGCGTCGTGGCCGCTGTTTGGCATGGTCTGGCCGTCCGCGCGCATGCTGGCCAATGCCATGCAAACCCAAGACCTGGTGGGTAAGCGCATTCTGGAAATCGGCTGCGGCCTGGCGCTGGCCAGCCTGGTGATCCACCGCCGCCAGGGCGATATCACCGCCAGCGACTGCCATCCCTTGACCGAAACCTTCCTGGCCGAAAACCTGCGGCTCAACGATTTGCCCGCGCTCAAATACCAGACCGGCCACTGGGGCCGCGAGAACCAGGCGCTGGGCCAGTTCGATCTGATCATCGCCAGCGACGTGCTGTATGAACGCGACCAGCCCGAGACGCTGTCGCAGTTCATCCACCTGCATTCCGCCGACCCGGTGAACATCATCGTGCTGGACCCGGACCGCGGCAACCGCAACGGCTTTTGCCGCAGGATGGAGACGCTGGGCTACACGCTAGACCTGCAGCGCGCGGGGGCTACGCAGAGTACGGGCGAGGCTTACAAGGGGCATTTTTTGAATTTCAGCCGGGGGCGTGGTCGCGATGAAGTCAAATTGGCAGCTAAGCATTGACAATGTAATTGCTATTGAATAAAGAGCTACAAATGACCATTCCGCGAGGGCTAGCGGCCAGTTTGTCTTTGATATCGGTTTAAAATACCCAAACAGGGTATTTTAAACTCCGATTTGAGCAATTTTGCGCACTTCGCTGTTTGATCAGGCGGTCTCGGTCTCCGGCAGCGCATTCAGTTGATCGATGATCGCCTGATCCCGTTTCAAGGGATACGCAGCCGGGATCACCAGCGTGGTGATGCCATTCAACACGGCGGTTGGCAAGTCACGTAGCAGGATCGTATCAGCGCGTGTCTTTTCCAGGGGATTCGTAGCTGCTTCGTACAGGATGACCGGATGGTCCAGTGGGTAATCTCGCGCCAGCTTGTCCACCAGGATCTGCACCTTGCACCTAGTGGTGTCGAAACGCTTGCGGGTCAGGTCGCCGGCAATATGGGGTTGCCACAGAATCAGTAGCGCGGTCGGATCGATTCGGCGCTCGAAAATCATGAATTGCGTCGTCTCCATCGACTGCATGCCGGTGCGGCCCGGGTCCAACCCCAAGTCCGCGACCAGGCAGTCTTCCGCGGAGATACCGGGCAACATTTCCGCACTAAAACCTTCGGCACGTGCGTGGTTGATTGCCATGTGCGAAATACAGGCAAATATTCCCGGGTGCCCATAAAAGGCGGCACAGACCGTTTTGCCCGCGCGCACTTCGCGCAGGATGGCCGCGGACATGCGCTGATAGGTATCGAGGCGATCCTTGCCCTCAATATCGCAATCTTTGTAGTAGTCCAACAGGCAAATATATTCCTTGGCAATGTCTTGTAGCCATTTGCGTGAAAAACGATTGGGCACAGCGGCAACGACCACGTCAGCAGTTTCGATATAGCTGCGTGCCAACGGTGTCAATTGCCCTGCCATTCGCATGCCCGTGCCAACACAGATTAATTTGCCTTGTTTATTTTGAGTCATCGCTAATACGATCCTGAGTGTTGGTATACCGTGACGCGGTCGCGTCCTTCGTTTTTTGATAGGTACAGTGCCTTGTCTGCAGCGACAAGCGTCTCTTCAAAACTGGATGCGTTATCCGCCTTGCGTGTGGCAATACCAAAACTGGCAGTGATAGAAAAGTCAAAACCGCTCGGATGGGTGTCAATCGCGGCAATCGCCGCGCGGCAACGTTCCGCCAGAATCTCTGCTTTTTCTTCTGAGAAATTGGTCAAGCACAAGGCAAATTCTTCGCCACCGAGGCGCCCCAGCAGCGCGGTCTTGCCCAATTGGGCGTTGACAGTGGCGCATACGGTCTTGAGTACCCAGTCGCCCGCTGCGTGGCCGTAGGTGTCGTTGATATTTTTGAAGAAATCCATATCGAAAAGCACCAGGCTCACGCTGCGCGTCATATCTTTGAATACCCCCTGTGCACATGCTGTGAAGTGTGCCCGGTTGCTGACCTGTGTGAGGCCGTCCACCTGTGCTGAGACCCGGAACCTATTTTTCAATCGCAGGGTATTGAAGAGCCAGGCCCCGAGTATGGCCAGCACAACCAAGCCCAAGGTCATCAGCAAAATCAGGTTCTGGTATTTGTTTTGCTGCAGAGCCTTCTCGGTGTTCAGCGTCTTGTTTTTTTGCTCCAGCAAAGCCAATTGGTTGGCCTTGTCCTGGTTCTCGAATTTGACGCGTTGGTAGGCCAGGCTTTTTTGCTGTTGATCATCAAACGCCTTCCTTTTGAACGCCAGATTGATTTCAAAGTAGCCAATGGCCGCGGACAATTGACCCTGAGCGCGTTTGACCGCTGCCATGGTTTCGCTGGTCTTTTCCTGCCAGCCCAGATCTTTTGCCAACTGCGCACGTTGGTAGGCCTGTGTGCCAAAGTGTTCTGCCAACTGTGTGTTGCCGGTCTTGAGGTACGCGCGGGCCAGCGCCTCCTCGAGTGCCGCCAGCCAAGTCGAACCCGTGCCCACCGTTTGAAATTGCTGCACCAGGGGCAGGCTGGTGGCGATGCCTTTTGCATATTGCCCCGAATCGATCAGATCGATGGCCGCAAAGCTCTTCACGATCAGGGACGACATATGCTCCGTGCTGGCATCGCAGGCCAGCACGGCCTGGGGCACCAAGGACTGCGCTAGCTGGCTATTGCCGAGTTTGTAATTCAGCTCTACCTTGTCGGCCAGGCCAACACACAGCGTGCGGGTTCCGGCTGCGCTTGCATCCAGTGCAATGATGCGCTCTGCCAACACAAGGGCTTCGTCATACGCGTGCAGGGTGGTTAACAAAGACACGGCACCGTTCAGCGCCAAGAGTTTGGCATTGGTATCGTCGAGTGATGGCAGCAGAAGAATGGATTCATTCATCGCCTGCAGGGCACTCTCGTAGTGCCCCAACGCGCGGTTGCCTTCCACCAGATCATAAAGAAGGGTGGCCCGTCTTAGCGGCGTCGTCACTTGGTCAATGATGGACCGCACCAAGGCGACGCGCTCTTCGTGTCTACCCTGAAAGCCCAGGTACTTTGCATATTGAGCGTGGTAGCGCTGGTTCTGCGCCGGTGTGAAGCTGTCTCGCAGTGCCTGCAACTGGGTGAGCGGAACGGACGCCTTCTCTGGCGTCGACCGAAGCAATGCCAGCGACTCGTCAAGCAAAGCATCCACCGCGTTTTGCGCGTCGGCGTGCGCCAGGCCGCAGCAGCCCAGTGTGCACACCAGCAAGGCAACGGCTCTGATGCGCTTGCCCATCACGCATCGCATGCGTGTTAACCCTATCTCACGTCGCCGGCACAGCTAGTTTGCACAGCCTGACCGTCTTTCAAGTCAACCCCCGCCAGTTTTGATATCAACGCCTTGTCCCCGGATAACACGGCCTCGTATTCGGCTTCGCTCAAGCCAAATTGCGTCATCGCCGCTTTGGGATCGGCCGCGTGCGCTGCGCGCGCCGCAGCGTCTGTGTCCAGGAGATTGAGGTAGCCCAACAGTTTCGACATTGCAAATCCTTTGGTTTTTGGAGGAGCGAAGACTTTTAGTCCACGGCAGATTCTATAGCCCGCGTAACAATTTGTATCCGACGATTCGCAGCCATTTTCGACCCATCTTCCGCCCATCATGTGGGCAGCTAAGATGCATTACCAACGATCCAAACTCACACCGATAAAACGCCATGACGTTTGCAACAAGCCATGAGATAGAACAGTCAAGACTCTTGTTCGACAAGATTTCCATGTTTGACTTCGGAAAGGTAGTTGATCGATACGTCAGAGATTGCAACGTGTCGCGCCAGGCGGCCGGGGAGACTTTGGTTGAACTCAAGCGTTGGTTCACGCTATGTGCCTTACATCCTGAGAAGACCTATGCCACGGGTGGCAGCGTGGACGAGATGTGGCACACCTTCATTCTGTTTACCAAAGACTACGCGCGGTTCTGTCAGGACATAGCTGGCGTATTCATCCACCATTCACCCGAGATGACCAGCGACGATATTGAGGAGCAGATAGCGTCTGCGGAGAAAATGCGTAAAAAGGTGCGCGTGTTAGAAGCGGATTACCTGAAGTATTTTGGTGCGCCTCCACCCCGCCACATTTGGCCGAGGTCACCAGAGCCCAATACCTTCCCAAACGCATTTCGTTTTCTGGAGGTAATGTCCAAAACGCGGCTGCGGGTTTGAACTACTATTTCCAACCCCCACCCAAGACTTTGTACAACGTCACCAAATTCTGCACCCGCAGCAACTGCACTTGCACCGCCGCCTGTTGCGCCGCAAACAGCGAGCGCTGTGCGTCCAGCACGTCAAAGGCGTTGGACGCGCCGTGTTTGTAGCGCAGGTCGGTCAGGTCCATGCGGGTTTGCTCGGCGGCCAGTTGGGCATTTTGGGCGCGCAGTTGCTCGCCCAACGTGGCGCGGCCGGCCAGGGCGTCGGCCACTTCGCGAAAGCCGGTTTGGATGGCCTTTTCGTACTGCGCCACCGCAATATCGCGGCCCACCTTGGCCGACTCCAGATTGGCCTGGTTGCGGCCATAGTCGAAGATCGGCAGCAGCAACTGTGGCACAAAGGTCCAGGCGGCCGTGCCGTTGTTGAACAAGGTGTCCAGGTCATTGCTGACCACACCGGCGCTTCCGGTCAGGGTGATGCGGGGGAAGAAGGCGGCCCGTGCCGCGCCGATATTGGCGTTGTTGGCCAGCAGTTGCTGCTCGGCCTGGCGGATGTCGGGGCGGCGCGTCAGCAGTTCGGACGGCACACCGGCCGGCAGGTCCGGCAGCATGCCTTGGGCCGTGATGGCCAGGCCTGCGGGCAGGTCGGAGGGCATGGGCTGGCCCAGCAGCAGCACCAGCGCGTTTTCGTCTTGCGCGCGCTGGCGCGTGGTTTGGGCCAGCGCGGCCTTGGCGCCTTCGAGCAGGGACTGGGCCTGGCTCAGGTCGAGTTTGGAGGCGGCCTCATTGTCAAACTTGAGCTGGGTCAATCGCAGTGACTCTTGGCGCGTGGTCAGCGTCTCGCGGGTGACGCGCAGCAGCTCGTCGTCGGCCAACAGGTTCAGATAGGTGCTGGCCACGGATGCAATCAGGCTGATCTGCACGGTCTTGCGGGCTTCTTCCGAACCCAGCAATTGCGCCTGGGCCGACTGGCTCAAGGCGCGCACACGGCCAAAGAAATCCAGCTCGTAGGCGGTGACGCTAAAGCCCGCGGTGTAGGTGCTGGTGACGGCGCCGGACGTGGCGGGGCCACGCGTGCCATTGATGCCCGCATTGACCGTGGGCAGTTCGTCGGCACGGCGCACTTGGTACTGTGCCCGCGCTTGCTCGATGTTGAGCACGGCAACGCGCAGATCGCGGTTGTTCTGCAGGGACAGTTCGATCAGCCGCTTCAGGCGTGCATCCTTGAAGAAGTCTTGCCAGGCGATGTCAAACGCAGCGGGGGCTGTGCTGGCCGAGCCCGTTGCCGCTTCCGCTGGAAAGCTGGTGGCCACCGGCGCGGCGGGGCGCTCGTAGGTGGGCACAAAGCTGCAGGCCGCTAGCCAGAGCGCGGCAGACAGCAGGGTCAAGCGCGGGAGAGCGCGCAGAAGGTGCGCATGTGGCTTATTCATGGCTGTCGACTCCGATTTGGTGACCGTGCTGCATATCAAACTGGTGTTGGCGTTCGCTGCCTTTAAAAATGCTGCGCACCACGACAAAGAAGATAGGCACGAAGAAGACGGCCAGAATGGTGCCGATCAGGCTGCCGCCAATCACGCCGGTGCCAATGGCGCGTTGGCTGGCCGAGCCGGCGCCGCTGGAAATGGCCAAGGGCAACACGCCCAGCATAAAGGCCATGGACGTCATCAGGATCGGGCGGAAACGCATATGGGCCGCGGCCAGCGCCGCCTCGATCGGGGTTCTGCCCTGGGCCTGCAAGTCCTTGGCAAACTCGATGATCAGAATCGCGTTCTTCGCGGACAGGCCGATGATGGTGATCAGCCCAACCTGGAAGTACACGTCGTTGGCATAGCCGCGCAGGGCGGTGGCCAGCAGCACGCCCAGCACGCCGACCGGCACGACCAGAATCACCGACAGCGGGATGGACCAGCTCTCGTACAACGCGGCCAGGCACAGGAATACGGCCAGGATGGCAAAGCCGTACAAGACCACGGCTTGCGAGCCGGCGATTTTTTCTTCGCGCGACAGGCCTGTCCACTCAAACGCAAAGCCTTCGGGCAACTGGGTGGACAGTCTTTCCATTTCGTCCATTGCGTCACCGGTGCTGAAGCCGGGCGCGGCGGATCCACCGATGCGCATGGACGGGTAGCCGTTGTAGCGAATGGTTTGCATCGCGCCCTTGATCCAGCGCGTGCTGGCAAAGCTGGACAGCGGCACCGGCTTGCCTTGGGCATTCGGTGTCGTCAGTTGCAGGATGTCATCGGGCTGCATGCGCGCCTTGGCATCGGCTTGCACCACCACGCGTTGCAAGCGGCCCTGGTTGGGGAAGTCGTTGATATAGGCCGAGCCCAGCGCCGTGGAGATGGTGCTGTTGATGGAGTCAAAGCTCACCGACAGTGCATTGGCCTTGTCGCGGTCAATATCAATTTGCAACTGCGGTGCGTCTTCCAGGCCGTCAGGTCGCACCTGCGTCAGCACCTTGCTCTTGGATGCCATGCCCAGCAACTGGTTGCGTGCGGCCAACAACGCGTCGTGGCCCTTGCCGCCTCGGTCTTGCAGGCGGAAGGTAAAGCCCGAGGCCGTGCCCAGCTCGGGGATGGGGGGCGGACTCAACGGAAAGATGAAGGCATCACGGATGCCCATCAAACCACCGAACGCGCGGCCCGCCAGTGCCGAAGCCGAATGCGCTTCGCCCGGACGTTCGGACCAGTCCTTCAGCGTGACAAACGCCAACGCGGCGTTCTGCCCTTGGCCCGAGAAGCTAAAGCCCAGCACACCGACCATGCTTTGCACTTCGGGTTGCTTGAGGATGAAGGCCTCCACCTGCTCAATCACCTTTTGTGTGCGCTCACGGGTGGCGCCGGGAGGCAGTTGGACATTGACCAGCATCGTGCCCTGGTCTTCGTTGGGCAGGAAGGACGTGGGCAGGCGCACATACATCACGCCGACCACCGCGATGATGGCGGCGTAGATGATCAGGTAGCGGCCCGCACGTTTCAACATGCGCGCTACCCAGCTTTCATAGCCTTTGGCCGTGCTGGAGAAACCGCGGTTGAACCAGCCAAAGAATCCGGTCTTGGCATGGTGGTGCCCGGCCTCCACCTGCTTGAGCAAGGTAGCGCACAGGGCAGGCGTGAGGGACAGCGCCATAAAGGCCGAGAACGCAATCGAGGCCACCATCACCGCTGAGAACTGGCGGTAAATATTGCCAACCGATCCCTTGAAGAATGCCAGTGGCACAAACACCGCGATCAGCACCACGGTCACGCCGATGATGGCGCCCGAGATCTGCCCCATGGCCTTGCGCGTGGCCTCCAGCGGCGGCAGGCCTTCCTCGCTCATGATGCGTTCCACGTTTTCCACGACGACGATGGCGTCATCGACAACGATGCCGATGACCAACACCATGCCGAACATCGTCAGCACGTTGATGGAAAAACCCAGCGCCAGCAGTGTGGCAAAGGTGCCCAACAACGCTACTGGCACGACGATGGTGGGGATGATGGTGTAGCGGAAGTTCTGCAAAAACAAAAACATCACCAGGAACACCAGAATGACGGCGATCACCAGCGTCTCGGCCACCTGCGAAATGGAAATCTTGACGAAGCGCGACGCGTCATACGGAATGGTCCACTTCACGCCCTTGGGAAAGTAGGGCTGCAACTCGGCCATGCGGTCGCGCACGGCCTTGGCGGCCGCAAGCGCGTTGCCACTGGGCGCAAGCTGAACGCCAATGCCGGCCGCAGGCTTGCCGTTCAGGCGTGCTGACGTGGCATAGGTTTGCGCGCCCAACTCAATGCGTGCCACGTCTTTCAGGCGCACGGTCGAGCCATCGGTATTGGCGCGCAGCACGACGTTGCCGAACTGCGTGGTGTTGCTCAGTTGACCGTCGACCACCACGGTCGCGGAGATGGACTGGCCGGTGACGATGGGCAACTCGCCAATGCTGCCGGGCGAGACCTGGGCATTTTGTGAACGAATGGCATTGTTGACCTCGGCGCTTGAGAGGTTGTAGCCGCTGAGCTTGGCCGGGTCCACCCAGATGCGCATGGCGCGCTCGGTACCAAACAATTGGGCCTGGCCAATGCCGGGCAGGCGCTGGATTTCGGGCAACACATTGCGCGAGGCATAGTCGCCCAGGGCCACGATGTCGATGTCCGGGTTGTCCGAGGACAGCATGGTGAACAGCAGGAAGTTGGAGCGTGCCTTGTCCACGCGCACACCTTGCTGCGTCACCGCCGCGGGCAGGCGTGGGGTCGCGCGGCTCAGGCGGTTTTGCACATCCACCTGCGCCAGGTCCGGGTTGGTGCCGGGTTCAAAGCTGACCGAAATGGAACCGGTCCCGTTGGCCTGGGCGACCGATTCCATGTAGATCATGCCGGGCGAGCCGTTCATTTCGCGCTCGATCACACTCAGCACACTGTCTTCCAGTATCTGGGCCGACGCGCCGGGGTAGCCGGCCGTGATCACGATGGTGGGTGGCGCCACGGGCGGGTACTGCGCGATGGGCAACTGGGTGATGGCCACCCCGCCCATCACCAGCACAAACAGTGCGATCACCCATGCAAAGATGGGGCGGTTGATAAAAAATTGGGCCATGTGTGCCGCCCCTTATTTGCTGGCCGCGGCCGATGCCGCTTGCGCGGCAGACGCTGGTGCCGATGCGCTGGATGCCGCGGCGCTCGCGGGCGCGCTGGCAGCGCTGGCGCCACCAGGTGTCCACGGCACGGCCTTGACCGGTGCGCCGGGGACCATCATTTTCTGGAAGCCATCGACGATGACTTGTTCACCGGGCTTGAGCCCGTCCAGTACCAGCCACTGGTTGCCCTGTGCGCTGCCGATCTTCACGGGGCGGGGCATGGGTTTGTTGTCTGCGCCGACCACCAGTACCGTGTCGCCCTGGTTGGTGCGGGTCACGGCTTGTTGCGGCAGCAGCATGCCGGAGGGCACCTCGGCCTGCGACAGGCGCACGCGCACATACTGGCCGGGCAGCAGCAGGCCATCGGGGTTGGGCACTTCGGCACGCAAGGTGATCTGGCCCGAGGTGGCGTCCACCGTCAGGTCGGTGAACAGCAGTTTGCCGGGGCGCGGCAGCTCGCTGCCATCCTCCAACACCACGCGCACCGGCACCGAGCCATCGCCCGCGCTGCGCACCTGCTTGGACGCAATGGCCTTGCGCAGGCGCAGCACATCGGTGGTGGATTGGGTGAAGTTCACATACACCGTGCCGGTCTGCTGGATCACGGCCAACTGCGTGGCCTCGGCCTGGCTCACCAGTGCGCCTTCGGTCACCAGGGACTGGCCAATGCGACCGGAGATGGGTGCCGTCACGTTGGCGTAGTCGACGTTGATCTGCGCGGTCTGCACGGCCGCCTTGGCGGTCGCCAGATCGGCCTCGGTCTGCTTCTGTGTGGTTACCAGCGTGGTGTATTCCTGCTTGCTGATGGCATTGGCTTCTACCAGCGGTTTGTAGCGCTCCACCTGGGCGTTGGCCTGGGCCAGATTGGCCTGGCTCTTGGCCACGCTGGCCTGCGCGCTGTCTAGCGCGGCGCGGTAGGGGCCTGCATCAATTTGGTACAGCGGCTGACCGGCCTTGACTTCGCTGCCCTCCACGAACAGACGCTTGAGCACCACGCCATTGACCCGGGCGCGCACTTGCGCCACGCGCACGGGGCTCACACGGCCCGGTAATTCGGTTTGCAATGCCACGGCCTCATTGGCAACGGTGATGACACCCACTGTTGCCGGGGGTGGCCCAGCGGGTGCGCCAGCGGCGCCCGGAGCACCCTCCTTGGCGCCGCACGCGGCCAACAACACGGCGATAGGGGCCAGCAACAGGGCATGGCGGGGCAGCAGGGGTGTCGTGCGGATCGGGTGGTCGACAGAGTGGCGCAATGCGGACATGGAAGATCCTTTGTCTAAGAGGGGTGTAGGGCAAATGCCAGCGGTGTGTCGTGTTGAGCCAGCGCAAACCGGCACCAACTAAAAGTGGCAATTGCTGAGTTTTGAATTAGTATACATACATCGTTGAATGTATGTTGTTGATATGGCCAGACGCACCAAAGAAGAAGCACTTGTCACCCGCGACCAGATCCTGGACGCGGCGGAGCACGTGTTCCAGCGCCGGGGTGTGTCGCGCACCTCATTGCAGGAAATTGCCGTGGAGGCCGGCCTGACGCGCGGCGCCATCTACTGGCATTTTCAGAACAAGGCCGATCTGTTTGACGCCATGATGCAGCGCGTGACATTGCCCATGACGGCCCAGTTCAACAACCAGCCCGAATCCGAGGCAGCCAACCCGCTGCAGCACTTGCGCAGCAATGTGGCCACCGCCTTCCACCAGACGGTGCATGACCAACAGGTGCGCCGCGTGTTTGAGATTGCCTCGCACAAGGTCGAGTATGTGGACGAGTTGCAGGCCCTGCGCGAACGCCACATTGCCGAGCGCGAAGCCTGCCTGGGTGACCTGGACCGCCTGCTGGCCCTGGCCCTGGCGCAGGGTTTGCTGGCCAAGGCCACGTCCGTGCGCGATGCCGCTATTGGGCTGCATGCGTTGATCGATGGACTGATGCACAACTGGTTGCTGCACCCGCAATCCTTTGACCTGGAGCGTGTGGGGGCCCAGGCCCTGGAGGCCTATCTGGCTGGATTGACGCCCAGGCGCGGGTCGTGAAAAAAAGTCCCTCACGCGGTTCAGGCGTGAGGGAGTGCGCCCGTGAAGGCGCTACATCAGCACGGTGAGAGTCCGTGCCAGGGCAAGCCA
>Ga0066464_1000624_pt1 | contig 12875 bp, 6 predicted proteins | sample LakWasMe94_HOW11_2_FD_59583 | JGI IMG/M metagenome (GOLD analysis project Ga0066464, IMG submission 59583) | Freshwater sediment methanotrophic microbial communities from Lake Washington under simulated oxygen tension - Sediment Metagenome 94_HOW11 | ecosystem: Environmental > Aquatic >...
TCCGTAATAGTGGGCAAGGCGGTTCAGGGTGAGTCGACCTTGGTTGTCATCGGTACAGCCGAAAATCACGTCGCAAGACCGTAGAACGTCGCGCAGCGATGGATCGCCCACCCACGCCCGCCGGGTGACTACGTGGTTTCCCAAGCCGCACGCCTTGATCTCGCGCGCGAGGATGTCCACTTTGGCCAGCTTCGCGGGCACATCGGCGGCGCGCGATCCGTGGACACGATTGAGATTGGTCGTGTCGATCGTGTCGTTGTCCATCAACGCCATGTGGCCGACACCCAGCCGGGTCAGCAGGGAAACCACTGCACTGCCCGTACCACCGCAACCGATCACTCCGACGCGCAGCGCCCTCACGATGGGGTTGAATCCTTTGCCGAACAGCGCTGCCTGCCGAGCCAGAAACTCCGTATCGTTACGCTCAGCGCCGGCGCGCCAGATCTTGATCTGGCTTCCGACAATGGAGATGGACGAAGCTTGCGTGGACGCCTTGGCCGATGTCCACAGGCGCCCCACGATGGCATCGTGCTGACCGAAGACCATGCTGGCAAGCCCCTGTGCGCTCTTGTTGAGAGTGGTGCGCGCCAGCTCAGCTTCGTTGCGATCGTCCTGGTCGGAGAAGAACGCATTCGCGGCAGGATGTGTGTGAACCAGTCCGGGTACGAGGTTGCGGTGCTGCGCTTGGCCCAGCAGTCGCATGAATCCCTGCGTTGACCACGTCACATGCGCGGAGGAAGACGACACCATCTCGTCGGATGTGATCGGTATCACTTCGTGAGAGATCAAGCGGATGCGCGGCTGGTTGGACCACGGGTCTGCCGCGATCTCGGCCTTGCCGAATAGCACATAGGCCGCTGCCTCCGAGCCGTTCTCCCGATGAAGCAGCGCACGCAGCGCCGCTTCATGGGATTCCAGCAAGATGATGTCCAGCGCTGCGGCCGACATCACTTGGCCTCCGCCAGTGCGTGCTCGATGCGCTTGATCATCGTGTGCAAGCCATCGACACCCGGCCGCCAGTTGGTGTTGTGGCGAGACCAGCGTTGCCAGTTGTGGCCCATGAAGGCGTGTGGCTGGTCCGCACATGTCGGATAGCGGCCAGCGGACACCAACGTCAACCAGGGGTCGCAGAAGAACATGTCCGGCGCCACGTCGGGATAGCCGGATGGAAGAATCACCAACACGTCGGCAGCGGGGTGGTTGAACTTGCCCTGCGGAAGTTGCATCTGCTTCAGTACAACTCCCGTGTGCGTGCCGTCACCGACGACCTCGACGGTGAAGCCGTGGCTGTTCAGATAGCGCTGATCGGCTTCCGGCAAGACAGCCAGCCCTTCCGTGGTGTCGCGGATCAGTGTGATGAAGCGCTCGATACCCGGCTTGCTGAGGTCGATCAAGTCGGCGTCACGGATGAGAGTATCCTGGCCGCCGCCGCGCACTTCGAGGTAGACGTCATAGGTGTCAGGAGGGACTCCAGCCAACGCCTTCAAGATCTTGCCGCTGATCGAGGGCTTGCCCCATTCCATTTGGCGGTCGTCGATCGTGAATTTGAATGCGCGGTCCGTCTGAAAAATGACGAAGCGCTCTGCGCCGCGTTCACGCAAATCGTAAGTCTCGTCCAGACGCAGATCCTCGAATTCGCCGGATGGCAAGATTGCGTAGACGCTGTAGTCCGCCACAGGACGAACTCCGGCCGCCTGCAGGATCTGACGGCCGGTTGGGACCGGATCGTCCAGATCCAGGTTGCGCTCGTTGAGCTGTTCATCTGCCACCACGATGCGATAGAGGCGTGCCAAGCGAAGGCTGCGGCCTTCGCGGACGGCGGCGCCAACATCTTCGAGGGGGATATGGCTGTCATCGCCAGGATTTTGAGTTTGCATTTGATTGACTTTCTGTCGGCCACCTGCGGGATTGCAGTTTTCTTGGCCTCCACTAGGTCAATCGCGGCCGATTTCCGGACCGGAAAGCTAATTCAAACTTTTTTTATGGTGATCGCTCCAGCAGGAAGGTTGCCGCAGATGAAGAAACTGGGGCAACGTGGGCAAGTGCGCGCTTCTTCCTTCGCAGGAAAATCGCCAGCGTAAACACGCTTAACGAACTCCTGGACTTTCTCACTGCGCGTCTTGAGCTTTCTTTCGGTGATTTCCATCGGCTGCGTTGTCTCGCTGGTCAGGTAAGTCACCTCGACCTGGGCCGATCCACCGTAGGCCTGCATGGCCGCGAGGTGGAGCAGGGTGTACTCGATATCATCAAACGCGTTGGATCGTGGCCTTCCGGTCTTGACGCGCCGGACGACGATCTGCCCTTTGTCACCCTGGGCGACACTGTCCGGTCGGACAAGAATTTCGCCTTCCGCCCACCCAAGCGAGATTGGAGTTGCAGGGGCCGGTACGCCGCGACTACGGGTCTCGATGACGAAGTCCACCAGCCGCCGCGCGATGCGCCGGTAGTCTTCGGCATAGCCATGGTCGACCGATCCCTTGGCTTGCCATGCCTGCTCAAAGCGCGCGCCGAGTTCGGCCTCGCTCGGCGCGGTCATCGCATGCGCGGTCTTTAGCCAATCGAATACGTCCCCGACAACGTTGTGCATCTTCATGAAGGCCGTCTCAGTACGACGGCCTCCGAGTTTCATGACGTGGGTGTAGAGAAATCGACGTGGGCATCGTTCGAAAAGGTTGAACTGGCTGTCGGTCCATACCGGCTTCTGCTCCCAAGCAATCTGCAGGGCTGACATCGGTTGCAACCCGGCAGGTCGCTGCGGCGGAGTTGGCGGTTGGATCAGATGGTGCAGGATGGACGGAATAAATTTCGAAGGATTGCGCGCTCTGCCATCGGTCTGAACTGACGATGCATAGATAAACAACCGATCACGCGCGCGGGACAGCGCCACGAAGAACAAGCATTCCTCCTCTTCATCATGCCCGGCCTTCACCGCTTCCAAGCCGGTCATTCCGTCCGAGCCGTGAATGAGCCCATCGGGTGGTGCGCAGCGCGGTGCCCTGTTGTTTCGCGGCAAACCCGAGGTCACCATGCCGGGAATATGCACGGTATGGAACTCAAGTCCCTTGCTGGCATGGATCGTCATCAGGCGGACCGCATCGATTCCGTCGGCGGCCCCTGGCAAATGGCGCAATCCGCGGTCCTCCGAAAGCAAGACGAGTCGGCGAATTCGATCAAGAAGACGCACGCAGGGTGCGCCGGCGCCGGAGGGTTGTTGACGGCAGAAGTTGAGAAACTGCCATAGCGCTAGGCCCTTCATCCTGCTTCGCGCGTCACCTGCCAGGTACAGCGACTTGGCGAGACCGAGACGATCTATCACCCAGGTGGACAAGATGCTCCAAGGATTATCCGTCGGGCTTAACCCGTCGAAAAGCATGGCCGCTCGGGTTAGTGCCGCCTTGCTCGCTTTGGCGAGTTCCGGTGGCCAGTTTTTGGCAAGGCGCCACTCAAGAGCCGCAACTTTGCTTTCGCGCAGCCCCTCGATGATCTGTACGACATCTTGCAGCGGTAGTTCATACGTTGACATCGTGGACACGCGCACCAGTCCGACGGCATAGGGGTCACCCAGCATTGAAAGCATGGCCAGGAGATCCTTGATCTCTGGCCTCTCGAACAGACTCCCGAGGTGAAGCACCGGAATTCCTCTGGCTTCGAGGCCCTCGGCAATTTCGCTCAGGCGGGCGTTAGACGCGCAGAGCAATGCCTGCTCGCGAAATGCGGTACCGGCTTCTCGCTGGTTCTTGATCGTGACAGCCACTGCGGAAATCTCGTCGTCCGTTGAGCCCACAACCCTGAATTCCGGCTTAGTGCCTGACCTGCCGCGGCTTGCCTTCAGGTGCAACGGCAGCGACCCGGTCGATGCTTTCATCGTGACGGAGAAAGCGGTAAAAGCGTCAATGACTTCTTGCCTTGAGCGATAGTTGATACCCAGTTGGGCGATCTTTGCGCCGGGGAAATCCCAAGTGAACTGGGCCATGTTGGTGGCCGACGCACCACGGAAGCGGTAGATGGATTGCCGTGCATCGCCGACGACCCAGAGGTTTTGCCCGTCACCCGCGATGGCTTTGATGAGGCGTACGGAAGAGCGATTGACATCTTGGTACTCGTCCACCAGCACATATTTGTGCCGCGCCTGCAGGGCGTTCCTCACCTCGGCATCAGCTTCGACCAAGCGCACAGGTTGAGCAACAAGATCTCCGAAGTCGATCAGTTGCTTCGCCGCCATCAGACGCTCGTAGATTTCGTAGACCAAGGCAACTTCCATGCACTTCTCGGCGCTCTTCATCCTCTCTGCGTCTATGCTGCAACTTTGTGCCATGGACTGCGCCAATGCCCGATAGCCGGCGGCATCGACCACTTCGTCCTTGGCGCGTGAAATCGCACTGAGCATGTCACTGAGATCGAGCGCTGGATCCCACAAGTTCCGATAGTGGCGCAGGGATAGCCGCGGCAACTCATCTTCCAGCAACTCGATGCCTTCGGATCGATCGATGAGACGCGGGTTGGCGGGGAGCCCGAGCTTGTCGTGAAAACGACGGACGATATCCAGGCCGAATGCGTGAAATGTACCGATCCACATCGCTGCAGCTGCTTGCGGGTTTCGTGCGGCGAGCCGCTCGCTCAACTCGTTTGCGGCCTTATTGGAGAATGTGAGAACAAGAATCGACATCGGGTCAACGCCCTCGGCCAAAAGGCTCTCGATGCGTTGCACCAGCGTTCGCGTCTTGCCCGTTCCTGGACCCGCCTGCAGCAGGAATGCGGTGTCGCGATGGTTAGCCGCTGCAATTTGGGTAGGGTCGGGGGTCGGTATAGGATCTGCCGCGGTAGGCTTCTCGATGACGGATGGCTCGGTTGGCAACAGCAGGGCATCCAGAAGCTGCTGCTGGACGACTTGCAAGGGCGCTCCAAGGCGTGTGGCGATGTCGACGGAAGAGCAGCCGCTGTCAATGTGATGACGACGCGCCACTGAACGCGGCAGCAGGAGTTCGCGTGCGAACAGATCCATACGGACCTCCCGGCGCTCCCTGGCGCCATAGTCGAGCACGCGCTCAACGCCGACCGGTGTATCCTCGCTTGAGCGGCCCGGTTCGACTTCTTCCGTCACTACATTTTGAGTGTCACTTTCCAGGACGAAATGTCCAAGTTCGTGCGCAATCAGGAAGGCACGGTCAAACGCCGAACCAATGTCTTCATACAGAATGCACCCTGCTTGGCTGTCGAGCACTGCGCGCCCGCCTTTTAGCGCTGAGTCTCCCCGCGCTAACGCGTAGACATCGAGATCTCGCCGAGCCGCTTCGCGGCTGACGAGTTCTAACAGGTTCCATGGATCATCACCTTCCTCGACCGCAGCCTGGTGGATGCGTTCCGCCTCACACCGTGCGGCTTCGGTCGCATCCATGGTTAGTCTCGCAATGCCCGCAGAGCTTCTTTCTGGGCGGGCTTCAGTTGGGAGGTTTCGACGGCCTGTTCGAACGATATCTGAGCAGCCACCGCAGGCTTCACGTTTGATCGGAAACTCTGGCTCGATACCATAGCGGGCGGGTTACCCAGATAAGCCGACACCGCATCAGCAGTTGCACCAAGTTCGGCGGCTAGTCGTTGGACCAACCGCCCGGGAATGGTAGCGGCGTCAATCGCCCGTTCGCGCACTCGAATCAAGAACAAATTGCTGATGTCCAGCCTCTTGGCCATCGACTTAAACGCAGTAGGGGTCAACTGCGCAAAGGGGTTGGCATTAACACTGCCTGATGCCGAACCCATCACTGCTTGAAACTGTCGCCAAGCTTGCTCGACCACCTTATCAGACGAAACCTGTGCATCTTCGCCGGCACGGGAGGCATTCAACATCAGTTCAATCGAGCAGTCCACGAGGGCCTGCGCATGCTCCGGGTACTGGCTCAGGTAATGCTCCAACGTTGCACGGTCGTGCGTGGGCTCCACGGAGAACGCAAGAAGAACTTCTTCTTCGTCGAGTCTAGAATGTTCAGCGCTCATAGTTCAGCCTCCTTTTCAAGAATGGCCTTAAGAGCTTTACAGGCACGAACACGACGGTTGCGAACCGTCCTTTCGTCGCACTGCAGAATGCGTGCAATTGTCATGACATCTTTTTCCTTCGCATCTATCGGAATTCCCTGCAGGAGGAGGCCGATGACCTGTTTTTGATCCTGGGGTAGAAGGTCAATCGCAGCGAAAAGCGCTGACCGGAAAGCAGGATCGTCAATTTTTTGCGGGTCACCGCTCAAGAATGCCTCCAAGGCAGCTTCGACTTCGGACGAAACTTCCGGGCCATCAGGCTCCTGAGAACCCAAGGGGACAGTCGTAATGTCGCCAGCTATCGTCTTGAACTTGCGCAATACGGACGTTCGAAGCGCAACCATTGCCTGGTCAAAGTGGATTTCGAAGAAATCCAGACGGGTTGATTGCGAAGTGCAATCTTTGGTGACCAACACGACAAAGCGGCTAACAATCTCGTCACGGATATCGGTCGCGCTGCCGATACGAGAGTTCCAGATCGTCGAGCGCAGCGACTGCTCAACACGTGGCAGGAGGATGCCAAAAATCTTCTCGAACAGTCCCTGTTCGCCATCGATCCAGGCTCGTCGTAGAAAATGAAGCACGACCTCCGTTGGCACATACTCCGGATGATTCCTTGATGCGCGGGCGAACTGCGGAAGTCGTGATGCCACATCCACCGACTCAAGTTTTTCAATCCAAGCCTCAATATTGGGTGGTCGCCGATAGGGTGTTCCGTCCCTTTGCTTGTGTTTGAGTGCTGCCGGCATTCCTTTCCTCCAGTATTCTTGTTTGATCGATCAGCGGTAACTCTCGTTGTGTCACCGAATGCGGATCGGTAGCGAAACTTGCGGCTGGATCGGCACCAGCGTTTTTGCGTAGGCGCGTAGGATCTCGTTGTAGAGATCAGCATGCTTGGGGGCTTCGACGGTGATGATCAGCGCGTAGCGAATCTTCTCCGCGCCATTCGCCTTGTGGCCGGCTTCGCGCGCGTTGTAGTGGATGTCGAAGACCGGGTTCTTGAGGGTGCTGCCGCGCATGTTTTTCGCGCTATGTAGGACCGTTTCCCATTTGCCCATGTCGGACCGCCGTTCTTCTTCAGTCGCGTACTTCTTCATGTCAAAGAAGCTCTTCGTGTCGGCGTTGGCCTTACCGTCCTTGATCTTTTCGTCGCTCGGCCGGAAAACGACTTCCAGGCCTGCGCGCGTGTACGCAGCGGCGTCCTGCGGATCTGTTGGGGAGGCGTAGCAAAAAGTTGCCTTGAGGCTGATGCTGCCCTTCAGGCCACCGATGGGTAGTGGCAATGAGGCGCGCAAATATTTACCCGGTTTCAGTTCCCCCTGGTAAACCACACGTGCGACACCTTCAGGGCAGGTAATGATGCTCATTAGGTCTTCGGGCACCTTGCCCCAGCCGACCTCAAGCTTGTCGTGCGTCCCCGTCTCGGCGGCGTGGACCAGCAGCGCCTTAATCGCCAGCGGCGACAGCTCGGCGCCCAAGATGGCGCGAATGCCGACCGCGCTGCGCAACAGATACGGAGAAGCAAAGCTGGTACCCAGCTGCGGCGAGAGCGATGCCCTCTTTCCCGGTGAAAGCACATGGAAATAGTTTCCTGCATTTCCGCCGAACGCCATCAGGTCCGGTTTAATGACACCAGGGCTGCGGCCGGGGCCAAATGCGCTATACGGCGCGCGGGCCCAGGTTGCTTCGGTGTCATTGGCGGCGCCGACGGCAAGCGCGTTGACGCAGTCCGAAGGTACCTGCACACGGGCGTTGCCTGACACACGATCCATCTGGCCATTGTTGCCGATGGCCACGGTCATCAAGGTGTCGCCGTCACTCAGTAGGTCGTCAATGACTGAGGTCCAAGCGTGTACATCGGTGTCTTCTATTGGTAGATCCGGGCCGAGACTAAGGTTGATGAACTGGTACTGCCGTGAGAGTAGGACTTGTTCGACGAACCCCAGGGTACGATACAGCTCCAGCGGGTCTTCCGTATCAGCGTCCTTGTCCAGAACGCGCAGGTGATCGACGTAGGCGAAGGGCCGGGCGGCGGTGCCATTTGGTTCGATGGGGCCGAACAGGAAGGCGGAGCTGACGGCCAAACCATGTTCCAGGCCCGCCGGATCGTCCTGCGCGTCTTCGTCAAGGACGCGGTATGAGCGCAGCCAGGGACCGATGGCGTGCTGTTTGGGAAGGCCGCCGTCGAGTATGGCGACCTTGGGTTCTGAAGATAGCGGCTGTTCGGTTGGCAGGCTGCAGCCGACCATTACTTCGCCCGTGCGGTGCACAGGCCGCATGCCACGCAGCTTGGGTACTGGACGAATGACGCGGACGAAGACGAATTCAGCAAGCCGTTCGATGTGGTCGTGCTTGCCTTCGACGGGCACGAACCACAGGTTACCTGCCGTCAAGCCAAGGTCGCTGTGAACTTTGACGCTCACCTCCTTGGCGAATTTCACGAAGGCCTGCTGGACGAACAGGCGGCTTTCCTCTGGCAGGAGATGAATGCCGACCTCAAAGAAGCGATCTTTGGCGGTGCCATAGTCGGCAATGCGCTCACGAGGCGTGAATGCGGAAAACTGCTCTATGTGCGCCAGGTCCAACGCTTCATCGGATTCGGACTCGATCTGTTGAGTCCAGTCCTTGAGGTGGCGAAACGCCTGGCGCTTACCGGCGACGAACAATTCTGTCGTTGTGCATTCCTGGGGCTCGCCCTTCTTTGTCCAGCCGCCAGGTGTCACCTTCACGGTTCGGCTACCGACTGACTGCAGGCCGACGGTGCGAAGCATCGCCGTTGGAAAAAACGACCGGGCGATGAAGCTGGGGTTCATCGTCAGCCGGGCCACCCCGAAATCGCCGGGACAAGCGTGCGGGGGCAAGGCGTCGAGGGCCGTCGCGGTCGCCGAGAATTGCGGTGTCAGTCGCTGCGCGGCCTGCGCGAAGGAGTAAACCTCCGCTTTGCCCGGCATGCGCTTCGGCCCCTTGATGTCATGGGTCAATAGTTCGCCGCGCCCGATCAGAAAGTTGGTCTGGCTCATACGTCAGGTCTTCCTTTCGAGGTCTTCTTGGCTGCACCGGATTGTTCGTTGGTGTACTTGCGGATAGTGTCACGGCTCACGCCCGTGATATCGGAAATGGTGTGCTGTGACAGGCGTGTCTGCTTGGCCAGCAGTACCGCCAGTTCAATGCGGCTCTGGCGTTCCAGTACGAGCGCGCGCGATTTGACAAACTCTTCTATCAGGTCGGCATCGGACGCCGTTCCCAACGCAACCGCACGCCGGAAACGCTGCAGATCCCGCTCAATGTCGCTGAACGACTCGCCATTGAAGGCAAAAGTGAGGATGTCGATCCAGCGACCGAACAGTGCATAGTCTGGCCCCAGAAATCGCTTGATCGCTTGTTTGACGGCAGGCAGTTCCGGCGTCTTGAATTTGATCACCAGGTCAAAGCGGCGCCACAGTGCTGGGTCGATCAGCTCAGCGTGATTTGTAGCAGCAAGCAGCAAGCCAGTTGCAGGCCACTCGTCCACCTCCTGAAGGATGACAGTCACCAAGCGCTTCAACTCGCCAATGTCGGTGTCATCGCTGCGGCGTTTGGCGATGGCGTCGATCTCGTCGAGCAGCAATACGCATGGGCTTCGCTTAGCGAAATCAAGTGCCGCGCGAAGGTTGCTGCCGCTACGTCCGAGTAGACTGCTCATGACTGCGGTCAAGTCCAATACATAAAGTGGCATACCCAATTGGGACGCCAGCCAGCGCGCCGTTAGTGTCTTGCCAACCCCGGGGGGGCCGACAAATATGGCTGAGCGTGTGGGGTTCAGCCCCATTGAAGCCAAGCGCTGTGTCTGACGACGTTCCTGGATCAGTTGGCTCAGCGTTTCTTCTAGGTCAAGCGATAGTAGGGGTTGCGCCCGATCGGGCTCGTCCTTAAAAACCTTCAGCAGCGATAGTCGTGATTCGTCATCGACAGGCAAAGGTTGCACTGGTGATGCGGGTGACGCAACCTTGCGCATCGGTGCGCTAGCACGGGGTGCCTTCGTACGCAAGTACAGGTCCATCTGTTCAGCCAACTCCGGATCTGTGTTGCGGTACTTGCGAACGAGTCTAGCCACGAACAATCGTACGTCCTCGGTCTGCTCAGCCAATGCAAGTCTGATTAACTGGGCTAAATCTGACTGAACAGCATTCATTTCGTCCAACATTTATGTAAGCTATTGATTATAAAGGAAATTAAAATCACTAAATTTGGAATACTGTCTATGTTACAGCGTTTCATTAATGTGTGGCGAGAGAATGTGGAAAGGCAACTCCTGAAGTGCGTCCGGTTAGACGGTAAAGAGCGCTTGCGTTGCTCCACAACGGCATATCAATACGGGTGGTGGCGCAAAATCATGGTCATCAGCAACCATCGAGGGCGGTCATGTGTCGCAACTGTGCGCGTATCCCCACGCCCGGCGGCATCGCTCCCCGGAGACATTGCCAGCCTCTATCATCGACGGTTATGGAAAAAAATAATGCAGCCGCCGAGTTCATAGAGCGCTGGCAGGGAGTGACCGCAAGCGAGCTGGCAACCGCTCAGAGCTTCGTGATGGAGTTTTGCGAACTGCTGGGGGTGGTAAAGCCGCATGCGACCGCCGAGCAAGACTATATGTTTGAGCGCCCCGTGACCTTTGCGCATGGTGATGGCTCAAATAGTGCCGGGCGTATTGACTGCTACCGACGCGGACACTTTGTTTTGGAAGCCAAGAAGCTCAAGGCCGGTGCCCACACCAAGGGTTTTGATGACGGTCTGCTGCGTGCCCGCAGCCAGGGCGAAGCCTATGCCCGCGCCTTGCCCTCGGTGGAGGGTCGCCCGCCTTTTGTGCTGGTGGTGGACGTTGGCACGGTCATCGAGGTCTATGCCGAATTCAGCCGCAGCGGTGCAACCTACATTCCATTCCCAGACCCGCGCAGTCATCGCATCGTCTTGGCCGACTTGGCGCGGCCCGAGATATTGGAGCGGCTGCGTCGCATATGGACTGACCCGGAAAGCCTGAACCCGGCCCGTATCAGTGCCGAAGTCACGCGCGAGGTATCGGAGCGTCTGGCGCTTCTGGCGCGCTCACTGGAGCTTGCAGGGCACAAGGCCCAGCATGTTGCGGCCTATCTCACTCGCTGTCTGTTCAGCATGTTTGCTGAAGATGTGGCGTTGTTACCCCAAGGTGCATTCTTGGGCCTGCTCCAAACCCACCGTCAAGACCCGGCAGCACTGCAACAGATGCTACGGCACTTGTGGGCCGACATGGATGTGGGAGGTTTTTCCGCCGCCCTGGTCAAACCTGTGCTCAGGTTCAACGGCAAGCTATTCAAGGGGGCCGGTGCCGACGGTTACAGCTTGCTCCTGACGACTGCCCAAATTGACCTGTTGATATTGGCGGCGCAGGCGAACTGGCGCGAAGTGGAGCCTGCTATTTTCGGCACGCTGTTGGAGCGTGCGCTTGATCCGACAGAGCGCCATGCGCTGGGTGCGCACTACACGCCACGGGCATATGTGGAGCGCTTGGTGTTGCCGACCGTCATGGAGCCATTGCGTGCGGAGTGGGGCAACGCTCAAGCCGCAGCGTTGCTGCTGGCCCATGAAGCGGCAGAGCTGGAAGCCAACCCGCCCACCGTCAAGACCAAAAAAGACTTTGCAGCGTTGGACCGTCACAATGCTGCCGTGCGAGCTAAGTGGAAGGAAGCACGCCAGCAGGTCAAGGACTTTCACCATCGGTTGTGTACGCTGCGCGTGCTGGACCCCGCCTGCGGCAGTGCCAACTTCTTGTATGTCACGCTGGAGCACCTTAAGCGTTTGGAAGGCGAGGTGCTTAACCAGCTCAATGCCTTGGGAGACACGCAAGACGCCTTGGACCTGGGCCGTGAAACTGTGACGTTGCAGCAGTTGCGCGGCATCGAACTCAATGAGCGCGCCGCTGCATTGGCTGAATTGGTGCTTTGGATTGGTTTTCTGCAATGGCACATCAGATCCTTTGGCAACAGTAGCGTGGCCGAGCCCGTGGTGCACGACTACGGCAACGTTGAACACCGTGACGCGGTGTTGGACTACGACAGCGTGGAGCCGATGACGGACGAGAACGGTAGCACGGTAATGCGTTGGGATGGCGTGACAACCAAGACTCACCCAGCTACGGGCCAGCAGGTACCGGATGACGCTGCGCATGTTGTGCAATGGCGCTATGTCAATCCACGGCAGGCGCAATGGCCCGACGTGGACTTCATCGTAGGCAACCCACCTTTCATTGGCGCGGGCGCCATGCGCGGTGCGCTGGGAGAAGGCTATGTAGATGCCTTGAGGGGCGTATGGCCTAAGGTGCCCGAGAGTGCAGACTTTGTGATGTACTGGTGGTACCGTTCGGCTGAGTTGGTCAGCTCTGGGGCGGCAGAGCGCTTCGGCCTTATCACCACCAACAGTCTGCGCCAGACTTTCAACCGACGCGTGGTGCAGTCAGCTTTAACCGATGGACTGAGTCTGCTGTTTGCCGTTCCGGACCATCCATGGGTGGACAGCGCCAACGGGGCAGCAGTACGCATTGCAATGACGGTAGCCGGTGTCGTGCAGGGCGACGGAAAGTTGCTCACCGTGACCAGTGAGCGGTCCAGCGAATATGGCGAAGTGCAAGTCGAGATGGTTCAAAGCCAGGGCCTGATACATGCCGACCTGCGCATTGGCGCAAACGTTGCCGCCGCTAAGGCGCTTCAGGCAACTTGTGGAGTCTCATCCCCTGGCGTAAAACTGCACGGGGCAGGGTTTATCGTGACCCCTGAAGAGGCTGCACGGTTAGGCGTAGGCACCGCGCCCGGACTCGAAAAACATGTACGTCAGTA
>Ga0066464_1000638_pt1 | contig 12524 bp, 19 predicted proteins | sample LakWasMe94_HOW11_2_FD_59583 | JGI IMG/M metagenome (GOLD analysis project Ga0066464, IMG submission 59583) | Freshwater sediment methanotrophic microbial communities from Lake Washington under simulated oxygen tension - Sediment Metagenome 94_HOW11 | ecosystem: Environmental > Aquatic >...
TCCGCATTGAAGTGGAAATCGCCACGCATGTTCAGGAGGGAGCTGGTGCGTCAGGCTCAGAAAAATGACGCAAATTAAACGCTAGCCGGTGTCCGGTTATACAGGGGCAAGATCACCTGGGCTAGTTGGCTTGTACATAACGGGACACCTCTGTACGACTTGCAGGAAATGGGCGGTTGGAAGTCTGCGGAAATGGTGCGGCGATACGCTCACCTCGCCCCAGCACACTTGGCAAAGCATGCAGAAGTAGTTGGAAATCTGCTTGGTGGCACAAGTACGGCACACGACCAGAAATGACAAGGGGCTAGCCGAAGCTAACCCCTTGATTTTATTGGTGGGCCTCCCGTGAGTCGAACACGGCACCAACGGATTATGAGTCCTTACTGTTCGGTGACTATGGACAACAATGCCTTACTTTACAACGGCCTACATTCTGTCACATGACTATGGAAGCGCATTATCTGACTACGCCGTTGAACCTTTGTTGAACCTAACCATGTTCAGGCGATCGCTATTCGGTCTGTCTGCTGAAACACGTCAATGTCAACAGTCACATGACGAATGACAACCTCTGGCACCTTCGCTTTGCCCCGCCCTTCACGAAGCCTGACGAATCCACTCGCAACAAGTTTGTTAAGTGTCCTACTGATGTTCGGCTCGGCTCGATGAGCCAAGTGTGCTAGCGCTGCTACAGACTCAGGCTTTTGCTCTTCGATCAAGGCAAGCAATTTGCGATTCTCTGGGGTCAGGAGACGAAGAATAGCATCGGCCGACTCATAAGATACCTGGCTTGCATCTGCGGGCGCTTTTCGTTCTCCGCGTGCAACGGCAAGCATTTCTTCCTTCAGGCTTTTCATCGATTGGATTTTCGCTTTCATCATCTACCCTCTTCATCCTCAATCACGTCAAACGGCACACCCAGTTCCCCTAATGTACGTTCGACCTCTGCGAAAAAATCTTCCACAAGCTTTTCCACCGAAACGAATGCGTAAGGTCGGCCTTCATCGTTGGCCGTTCGATGCCAATGATCCGCTTCCTCTGGCGGCTTCACGAACTTGCTTCCGCTATGTGCAACAAGATGCGCATTGTCGAATCCCAGTATCCGCTCCCCGTTTGGATCGTGCAGAGTCAATGAATATGCGATTCCGTGTGGCACTCGACTCGACTTTTCCACCTGCCGAACCTCAAATTTCAAAAAATATCCGCTCGCAAGAAAATGTTTCCTTCCGTCATAAGCGAGCAAGAGTTCGAGGGCGTATTCAGGTACATTCATACATATCCTATCATCAAAGGATAGTATAACAAAGATTTTTAGATTCTGAAATGCACTGTGAAGAAAGGGAAACGCCGTGAGTTTCGGCATGGGCCGCGGGTCAGTAAGGCTGACACCGCACCCCATACCGAGATGGTACGGTTACAGCGCGCCGATCAAGGGGCTTTCGCGGCATAAACGCGGATACCCCGCCCGCATTTATTCCACGCTCCCCTTGACGAAAGTCTAGCTTTTCCAGACCGAACCGTTACCCCGTCCTTTGCAAAACTGCGCCTCAAGACCAGGGCACCATGCTCCGCTGACACAGCGACCCGGTTTCCGATATGCCACTTAACTACCCTCATGATCGCTTGAGGAATCTTCAATACATACTCTTTCCGCGAAGTCCGAAACTTAACCGCATTGCGGACTAAAAAGGAAAAACTTCCCGTCAAGCGATTACGCATCTTCCTACATGACAGAACAAGCATCATATTCCCCTACCATTCAAGGCACGCCCTGATATCGCTCTCGAACTGCTCTTTGTCCTGCCTACTTTCCAATAGAGCAGCCCATCGTTTCACCTCAGCGCGGGACGGGATCATAGTAGACGGGCACTCGTGCAGAAAAAATGTGAGCATCTTGTCGACTTCTTCCGGAGTGCCTGTCAAAAAAAGCCTCTCTACATTCGAGTTCATGGTTTCTCAGCTCGCATCGAATAAAGATCGAACCTACAACCTATCATACTAAACGCCAACTGCCAGCCTCAGTTCATGTTTGACCGCAGATTAAGTCCTGCCTGCATACCTCGATCCGTCAATGTCGCTGTTGAAGTGCGGATCGTAGTAATACCGATATCCTCGTTCAAGATTAAAAGCCCGGCGCGCTTCATGCCCTCGCATGCGGTGATATGCCCCAGCGCTGCAATCCACTCATTTAGGAGATCGGGGGAAACCGTCACATTTTGCTTTCTAGTTTCGCCTGCAACCATAAAGACTGATGCCTGCACAATGTCGTCCAGATAAGCATCGGCACCATTTTGCAAGAAAGCCTCGGCTAACTGCCCCAACTGCGCGATAACATCATCCGATAGCGTCTTCACCCACTGCCCCGCTCGGAAGGCAACAGTCTTATCCGGGCGTTGAATCAAAAATTTTGTCACGCTCTCACTGAACCGCATTTCCAAGCCGTGAGGATGAGTGATCCGGACTTCAATATCGTCGTTTTTCTTCATATACCTTTCCTGGTTGTTAGCGCAGCTACGTTAAATCTTCGTAATTTGGAGCACAAGAAGTATTTCAGTATTCGTCTTCTCATGTGACTTGGTATGAAGGAAATTCGGGATGAATGCAAGGCCGTTACGTGCATTGGTTTCCTTATTTTCAGCCAGGCCACCAATCACCACCAGCTCGCCGTCAGACAGAGACAACGATGTTTTCAACTCCCTCTTTATCAATGTCGGGGAGTCATTCACGCCCGTCTCAGTCGCCACGAAGTTTGACACCTGCTGCATCAGAGTCAGATCCACGCCGTCATCATGAAGCACCGGCTGAAGATCGAATATGACACCGCTCGACCGATATTCGACAGAACGCACCGGAGCGCCCGCGTTACCTGCAAATGTCACAGCACCAAGCACAGGCACGTCCTGACCAACCGTGAAACGTCCAGTACCGCCCGACGACACGCGCAGCGTAGGTGTTGACTTGACAGTAAAGCGACTGTCAGCGGACAGCGATGACAACACCGCATCAATGTTGTTATTGGCGAATCGCAGGAAATTACCGGTTGGCTTTGCTGCCCCCAAGTTCAAACCGAGCTTGTTCCCGAGCAGATTCAACGCCAGACCAAATGCGGAACCGTCACTACCGGTCGTTTGCACCTCATAGAGAACACCGCGCACAAGCACATCGCCAATTGACGTATCCACTTGGGCGAGCAACTTCTTCAGCATTTCAATCTCTGCCAGAGTCCCCGAAAAAACGAGCGTATCGCTTTTCCGATCGATCATCGCAGCCGCCGAACCGGGCGGAACCACACCCTGGGGAGCCTTGTCATTGACCGCTGCATGGACAACACGTCGTGCTGTGAACTGCCCTTTCAGCAAGGGCGACAACAAATCGACCAAATACGAACCATCACGGAAGCGAGGGCGATAGATAAGCACATCCTTCGCCTCTGGCACCGCGTCCTTGAGCGCTTTACGTGATACATAATCGACGCCGTTGCGCTGTGTTACGGCAAGCCCTAGTGAATCGAAGAATGTCGAGATAAACAGCTTCAAATCGCCGCTGCCACCCTCGTAACGAAACGACACCAACCGTTGGTCACCTAAAACTTCTGGATCAATCACGTATGCGCCTATCAAAGCTTCGGAGTAGATCAACTGAACGACCTGAGAAACGTTTATTCCACGAAAATCAAAACGAGGTCCATCATCCTTCACCTTATCCTCAGCGCAAGCGGAAAACGAAACGACCAAGCACAGCGACAGAATCAGCTTTCTCATTTTTTTACCTCGCCTGCTGTCGGGTGAATTATCGGTGCGGGACCAGGCGCTGAGGAAAACACGCCAGTTTTCGGCATAGGCGCACCCGACCAAACCGTAACCCGCAAGCCGTCAACCTCACCAATCTGCGCATATCCGGAGTTTTGAAACATCGAAGGTGAATCGATGCGCACGACCCCAGTGCCATTGATGAGCACCACCCATTGCTTACCCTGAGCGTAATAGCTTCCGCTTATCCGCCAAGACTCACTAAACGAGGGCGCAGGCGGTCGAGAAGGAACAACGGGCATATTCTGACCGCTCGGTATTGCGGAAGCCCCTGAGGCGGTTTTAATAGGTTTACCATCCTTGCCCAGTTCAGATGGATGAAAGAACTTCCATGTGTTGTAAAAAAACATGGCACCACCCACAATTAGCAGTGCCAGCATGAACCACAATTTCTTGTTGGTGAAAATGTTCTGCCGCCGATCCGCGTTCACCATAACGCCTTCTGCGCCGCCCTTGAAACTCGAATACAGCGGAAAAATTTCTTTCCGATACTTGCGTGTCCACGACCCAATCAGGTTTGCCTTCACCATCTTGTTTCCTTCCCACATATTCAAGCTATATGTGTTGGCAAGGCCAAGGGCAACCTTCTTGTGAGTGCGAAAGCTAAACGCAACAACGTTTTTCAGAAATCGATGAAGAGTTCCCATATCCTGAATCATCAGCACCAAGTCACATGCTACTCGCGTGGTCTCATGCGTGAAATGGCCGTGTTCGAGGAAGAATGATTGGTGGTTCTTGTGGAGTTTCATCCCGTGTCCCCAAAACCGCCACGCTTCATCGATGCACACCAAATCGCCAGGCTGAACTATCGTGTCTGTATGTGCATCCTTTTGGTCGTCGTAATAGGGGAAGAAGTTCTCCAAGAACACTTGCGCGTTACTGACATGAATGATGTTTCCATACTGGCTTGAATCATCGGGATACTTTTTTTTCAGATACTCATAAATCTTATTTTCAGAAATTCCGTCCACGTTGGTAACCACACGCCGACCGCTTCGCACGGCGGGGACGATAACCTCGGACACCACTTCATAGCTTTTTCCTGATCGCATCAGCCCTGTGTACACGTTGATTGGTGCAGCCAACGCAAACAGAGATAACGCTGACCAATCGATGACAGACAACGTCGAGAAAATTAGTTGGTTCATGTTCTACCCAATGATCGGCAAGCGACGAATGATGAAACGTGTCACATACGAAGTAAGCAACACCGAAATACCGGCTGAGACATTGAACAGATCAAGGAAGTACCAGACCGCCGAAGGTACGCCGCCCAAGGTGATATTCAATGCCGACGCATCAGGAAGCATCGTGCCGACAATTTGCATGAATTCTGTTGTCACGAAAAACAACCCGAAGAAGAGGACAAACTTCACCATGAAAGAGCGGAACACGAAGCCGAGTACCGCATTGAACGCTGATAGGAGAATTCCGAACATGCGTGATCCTTACGCTCCGAGGACGATAAATAACCCGACAATGACCCACACGAATGCCATCACGGCGTAGAGAGTTGGTCGAACACCATCCAGCAAGCCACAGTGAGCATCGAGGATGATCGATCTGTTAAACAGATTCATTGACGGCTTTGGGCACTCTGCCGCATGAGCCGGCACCGCATATCCTCGGAAACTCGGGAACAGCGAAATGAGGGGGCCTAAGATCATCTGCGCAGTCGGCACATTCTCCAGTGCAGGACTTCCGATATTTGGGTAGGGGCCTAGGTCAACCGACGTTCCCGACGTGGGGTTCGAGGTCGGATTGGGAGTTGGATTGGTAACAACTGGAGCCAAATCGGGCGAAATCGGCACTGACGGCGTACCAGGCGCATTAGGCGTCGTGTGCAACAAGTCGTTCCATGTCGGCATTGGTGACGTGTTTTGCGCACGAATTGCAGCAATATCAGCTGGCGTAATCGGATCAGTAACGCTGTACGGCAACCCATCATATCCAGGCTTCGAAGCCGCTTTCTGCCATAGGCGATTTGCCATCTGAGCAGTCAACACATCCGGCACCGGTTCTGCGAGCATGCTTGGTGTAATTGCCGTATTGATGTTGGCGAGCGTTCCTGTATACGCCTGACCAAACGGTGACTGCCAAGCTGGATTTGGGTCAACGTAAATTTCACCGCCGAAGTAAGCACGCTCACCATCACCGTTGACTGGAATACCCCAAATAGAGTCATCAACACTGTCGTAGGGATTTGTATCTGGTGTCTGCAGCTTTTCGTAATAAATGTGATAACCAAGCTTCCACTGACATGCACCGGGATCGCCGACACAACCTGGGGTAGGAACAAAAATGGTTGTCCAGGTCATGAACCAGTTGCGGTGCTGGAATGGCCTATTCGACTCATATGCAAGCTTTGCCTGCGCCGCCTTGTATAAGACCTCAATCAACGTGTCACCCGCCACTGCCTGAAATCCCGGCGATTGATGATGGAGCTGATGGGAGATATAGCGCTTTGTCGTAGGCACTGACGGCCAAACGATACAACCCGCATCAGTCTGAGGAATACACGCACCAAACGGCGTTCTGTAGAAATCTGGATAGGCCAGTGGAGCGCCTTTTGTCGGCGATGGAACGCCCACTGCTGGAGGGATTGACGGGACAGGAACCGGTCCGGGTTCCGGCGCTGGCTGTGGCTGCGGATTCGAGACGGGGTCATAGCCAGGTGTCGCCAGTACCAACGCCTGCGGGACCGGTTCACCATTCGGCATAGCTTCAGGAGCACTTTTTTGACTCAGCTCATATGCTCCCCATGCGAGTGCGCCGACTGCGGCAACAGCGCCGACGCCCAGTGCCACGGTGAGCCATACCGGCGCGCCGGCAACCGCCGCAATTGTCGTTACAGCAGCGTGTGCATACATCGCATCATTCGCTGCCGTACCGACATAGTTCATTGTCCTGGCGAACGCTGCGTCATTCGCCGCATACTGAACGCCACGGCGCTCAAGGTTAGCCACAATGGCCTTGCCAACCGTCTTGTTGATAACGTAATTCGCCACCGGCAAAGCTTGAGCATAAGTGTGCTGCTGTTGCACCAGCATGAGCGACAACACAACCAGTATCAGTGCCTTTTTCAGCAAAAGGATTTTAAAAGCCTTTTTCATACGATGAATCCGACGAAACGCAGGAGCATCACGAGGCCAACCGGCAATGCGAAAAAGAGAGCTACGAACAGGATATTGATTGCAACCGCTACGCCGTTCTTATATAGCCACCAAAATGGGATCAATGGCGCGAAGGCTATATTTTGAAGCCAATCCCATTCGTCGCTGTTGTACGAGCGGTAAAGCAACGCACCGAGCAGTAAGAGCACAATTGCGACCATGACTTGATCGAAGGTATAAGGAGGAAGAATGTTCATGGTCAGCCCTTCAGCCCTTCGATCACCGCCCATGCAGAAATCAGGCCCCATAAGAAAATTCCGAAGTACCAAAGCTGATTTATCGTCATGTCATCCCCTTGATATGGAAGAAAAAGGGGGCGCAGAAGCACCCCCGAGAGCGATGCTATGAGCCGGGTTACTTTTTGAGCATAGCGAGGCCAATTTGTGCGCCCTTGACAGCGACGTACACGACAGCCAACAGGCCAGCAATCGAAAGAACGGCAGTGGTTACGGTGCCGAAATCCACAGCACCGGTAAGTCCGGCCATGTCCGGACCTGCGGCCATCGCCCCAGTTGCAGTAACCAGCGCGCCAACTGCAGCCAAGCCACGTTGAATGTTTTTATTCATGTTTAAAACTCCCTATAAAGTTTCCCGAAAACCGTCGGGCCGGTTTGTTACCCTTTGATGCGATTCAAGACGATGCCTGCCGACTTGCTTACCAGGTAGAGGCCGACGACAAACGTGAATCCCATGGACCAGATTCCTGCCGCAGTCGCGTAATCAAATGGCGCGTTTTGCGCTTCGATGTTGGCGGCTTGCGACGGGTCGATGATGTAGCCTTGGACGGTCGTAATTGCCATCCCCGAGGGGCACGGTGCCTGCGCGAACGCTGAAGGCACGCACACGATGATGGTTTGCACCGCGCCGGTTGGCATTACGAGCCCTTCTTGTCCTGATCTTTGGCAGACTGGAGCGGTTTGATCGCTGTCACTACTTTACTGGTGTCTTTTCCGTTACTTTTCTCGATCATCGAGATCTCCGCAATAAACGGAAACGGGTTGTGCTTGATTTGCTCAATGAGCTTGGAACCTTCGCACTTGAGTTCATTGGTGCAGGTCCCCCAGGACGTCTCGCCTTTCAGTTCAACGTCAACGAACAGCTTTCCACTGTCGATGTCTTTTCCTTCGAGATTCCCACGAAAAAATTTCGCGCCGCGCACGGTAACTCTTGCAATCATTTCCATTTCTATAGCTCCTAAAATCAGACTGGTGCATGCGTCTGTGACACGCCACCGGCGACAGTGGATTTTTCTAATCTCATCGGTACACCTTTTATGTGAATCGATTCAAAAAGCGCCTGGTAATCGAAGTTGGTTTCTGAAGCCAATTGGTAGATCGTTTTTCCGTATGAAGCCTTGAGATAGTGATTCAAGCGCTTCAGCACGATGTTTCTCTCTTCTGTGGCAATCTCCTTTTTGTTTGTGAATACTTTTTGAGGGAGTGAATCAACAAGCGTTTCCAATGCCAGGAACCCCCCGGCGAAGTACTTGGTTGGATTCAGTACGATGTCATGCGGTATAACGCGATCACGATTCCCAAATCGAATTTCAATTCGCACCCACTCGCTATCGGGATTGCCGAGCTGCCGGCCCTTTTCATAGATGCAAAGCTCTTTTCCATTGGCCTTTTTCCCAAGGTAAAGCGTCTTTCCACCCGAATCGGAACGATGCGAATTTCCGGATTCTGTATAGCGCCTTGATGGAATGCGACCACCGCAGTTGAATTCACCACGAAAATACATTTCATCAAACTGCTCAACCGTGAATCCCTCCAGGAGATCGAGCGCAGTATCAGCGCGTGTGATGCGCGCATCGAGGTCTTGTAATGATGCATATACCGCTTGCCAGTCTTCGACCAACGAACAACCCAGCCCGGACATATCAAGGCACATGGTGTTCCCTGCCGTGTTTCCGCCCATGGCGATGATCGCGACGCGAATCATTTCTCCGTTCGCCCAGATCAGCACGTCTTGGCTAGTGTCGTATCCGAAAATGCCTTTGTCCGCGTGCTTGAAATTCACCGGCACTGGAAACCACAAGCGCATATATTTCTTCAGGTCTTCGAGTGCTCCGCTAATAGTCCCTGTCGGCAAAAAGGTAAACCGCAGATAATCGATAATCGCGCCCTTGGCTGAGGTACTTTCCCCCCGTATTACAGTACGGGGGGAGCCGCCTGCGGCGGCGCTACGCTCCGTCCTCGCTTCGCTGCGGGCGGACGTTTCGCCGCCTTGAGCGAGTCGGGCGGCAAAACCGTTCAATGCTTCCTGATTGGCTGCGGTCGCTGCGGATTGCTTTGCTTTAATGCGGGAGATCGTCATAGGTCCGGCGAGATTATTTTTCGTTACGCGTAACGAAATTGAGGAAATTGAATTTTTGGCGCTGCCTATATTCCCTCTGGCGCTGCGCGGGTGTTTTGGGATGCGGTATTGGAGGTCGGCCACGACGCGGTTTTTCGAATGCGTCTACGGTGTATTTGTCGGATGCCTGCTTCATTACTCGAACTCTTTCGCCAGGCAGCGATTTTGAAGAAGTGCAATATTGATAAGACTGTATTTGCCGATAGAGACGCAGGGCACCAAACCTTTGTTGCACCACCCAGTGATAACGCCAATAGGCAGTCCGCACATATCCGCGAAACGTTCGCGAGTTACTAACGGCGCTGCATAGTTAGGCAACGGCGGGGTGACAATCGACTGAGAACCATCCACAATATCAAACCTCAAATATGACATTAGCCCTTTTTGAGCATTTGTCCTAAATAAGGACAAATGCTCTTTTTAGGCATTAGACCTTTGTTAGGACACTATGTCAACAACAATTGAAGATCGTGTAATCCTTTTGCTGCGGGATAAGGCTGGAGAGCTGGAGTCAGCTGGCAAAAAAGGAATGGTTGATAGGATCAAATCGGCATTTGCCAGCGAACCGCCCCGCGAAGTATTTGGCGGGCATGGCTTTTGGGAGAGGCTGGGCGACTATACGGGGATTAACTCTAAACGTTGGCGCAAGGTGTATGCGCGGGACCAGCGGATAACCTCAGATATGCTTGAGGCACTCGCTCAGCTCTACCCCGATTACGCGTTTTGGCTAGTTACCGGCATCACTGATGCAACCAATGGGCATATCGCGCCTGATACGGCGCAAGCATTCCCAGAGCGGATTTATCAAGAGTCACACGGAAGCCATCAGTACTTTAGAAAAAGCCTGGACTTGGCACGCAAGCTATATAAAGAAGCCCACGTGAACCTAAGCGATGACAAGGAACGGATGTATGCAGCTGAACGAACACGCCCGCTTGCGCACTGGTGGGACAGCCCCCTATGCGATACAGCCTATCGCATAGCATCTTCTGAGGAATACCAGTACCTGAAGGAACTTTGGAATGCTCGCGAGGAAGAGCGCGAGAGACATCTTCGGTATATCAGAGAACCTGACAATCGCCCGTGGGTTATTGCCCGCAAAAAGGCCGAATCTGAAGGTGCTGAAATAACACCTTTTATGGGAATTGATTCGAGAACCAACCATCAAGATCGCTGGGATTTGTTTTATCAACCAGTGAACGTACAGCAGACGAAATTCGCTCGACGTGTGCTAAACATCTCACCTCGCGAATTGGTAGACGACGATATGAACGAAATTGCCGCCATGTCATTTTCCGAAGTTAATGAATATTTACGTTATCACAGCATAGACACCGAGGAAGTATTCGAGCTCAAGGGAGGGTTTATTCGGTACGGAGATAAGGGACTACTACCTGAAGAAGTTGAGCGATTTAAACAACTGGTAATGAAATATAGGAAGACGTAGCGGTGACAATAAAACCAGTTAAGACCGGCTGGCAAGTCAATATTCAGCCTGGCGGCAGAAGCGGCAAGAGAGTCAAAAAGACATTTCCGACGAAAGCGGAGGCACTAGCGTGGGAGAGACACGTTCAAGCCAAAGTCCAGGAATCCCCTGAGTGGGCACCACAGAAGAAAGACAGTCGTCGATTGTCCGATTTGGTGGACCTTTGGTACCAGCACCACGGCTCCGGGCTAAAGGATGGCGAAGGACGAAAACGCATTTTGTTGGCGATGTGCGTAGCAATGGAAAATCCGCGTGCAGATCTATTCACGCCAGACCAATTTGCCGAATACCGAATGAAGCGACTCGCCGCAGGTATTACCGCTAATACGATGAATCGAGAGCAGGCTTATCTTCGAGCCGTGTTTAACGAAACAATCCGACTCGGTCATTGGAAGAAGGAAAATCCGCTGAAGAAGCTACGAGCTTTCAAAATTCAGGAGCGGGAACTGTCGTATCTGGCGCCGGAGCAAATTGTCAGCCTTTTGGAAAGACTCGCCAAATCAAAGAACAAGCACGTTGCATTGATCGCCAAGGTATGCCTCGCAACTGGTGCACGCTGGGGCGAGGCCGAAGGATTGCGTGCGTCACAGATTCGAAATGGTGTGATTCAGTTCGTACAGACAAAGTCGAGTAAGGCGCGAGCTGTGCCAATCACAGAACAACTTGAAGCGGCACTCAAAGCGCACCATGAAGAACATAGTGATAGTGAGAGAGTGTTTGCAACGGCTTATTCTGCATTCAGGGAGGGTATCAACCAAGCCAAACTCAAAATGTCAGATGGCCAGTTGACCCACATCTTGCGGCACACCTTTTCCAGTCACTTTATGATGAACGGCGGGAATATCTTGGCATTGCAAAAGGTCTTGGGGCATCACAGCCTTACAATGACCATGCGGTATGCTCATCTTTCACCCGAGCATTTGCAAGAGACCAGACAGCTAAACCCGCTCGCACGACTAAATCTCGGTTGATCCTTCGTTGAACCTTTCCAAAGAAAAAGGGGTTACGTATTAACGTAACCCCTTGTTTTTATGGTGGGCCTCCCGTGAGTCGAACACGGCACCAACGGATTATGAGTCCGCTGCTCTAACCAAGCATGAGCTAGAGGCCCGGTAAGCTTTTGCTATTCCGATATGGTAATCGCTTGCGATTGCCAGCTACACAACGCTATCCCGGTTTTCACCAGAACAGCATTATTGTAACGAAACCGGATTAACCGCCTTCCAGGAAACTCTTCAGCTTGTCAGAACGGGACGGGTGACGCAGCTTGCGCAACGCTTTCGCTTCTATTTGGCGAATACGCTCACGTGTAACGTCAAACTGCTTGCCCACTTCTTCCAGCGTGTGATCGGTCGACATTTCGATACCGAAACGCATGCGCAGCACTTTTGCTTCGCGCGGCGTCAAGGAATCGAGCACGTCCTTAACGACACCGCGCATCGATGCATGCAGCGCCGCGTCAGCCGGAGCCAGCGTGTTGTTGTCTTCGATGAAGTCGCCAAGATGCGAATCGTCGTCGTCGCCGATCGGTGTTTCCATCGAAATCGGCTCTTTCGCGATCTTCATGATCTTGCGGATCTTGTCTTCCGGCATTTCCATCTTGATCGCCAGCGTGGCCGGATCCGGCTCGGCGCCAGTTTCCTGCAGGATCTGACGCGAGATGCGGTTCATCTTGTTGATCGTTTCGATCATGTGCACCGG
>Ga0066464_1000647_pt1 | contig 12395 bp, 10 predicted proteins | sample LakWasMe94_HOW11_2_FD_59583 | JGI IMG/M metagenome (GOLD analysis project Ga0066464, IMG submission 59583) | Freshwater sediment methanotrophic microbial communities from Lake Washington under simulated oxygen tension - Sediment Metagenome 94_HOW11 | ecosystem: Environmental > Aquatic >...
GACTACAAACTGGCGGCCAGCACGGCGCCTTCGCGGATGGCGCGCTTGGCGTCCAGCTCGCTGGCCAGCGCGGCTCCACCGATGGTGTGAAACCGGGGCGCGCCGGGTAGAGCGGGCGCATCGGCTGCTGGCATCAACTCCGTCAGGGACTCTTGCCCGGCGCACAGCACCACATGGTCCACTTCCAGCACACGTGGCACGCCGTTCACGGTGATGTGCAGGCCTGCGTCGTCGATGCGCTGGTATTCAACACCAGACAGCATTTCCACGCCATTGCGTTGCAACACGGCGCGGTGCACCCAGCCCGAGGTTTTGCCCAGGCCCGCCCCCACACGCGTGGTTTTGCGTTGCAATAGAAAAAGCTGCCGATAGGGCTGGGCGGGCTTGGCCGCGACCAAGCCGCCGTGGGCTTGGGCTTGCAAATCCACGCCCCACTCCTGGCACCAGTGTTCGATGGACAACGGCAAGGCCACGGACGGGTCGTGCAGCAAAAACTCACCAACGTCGAAACCAATACCACCGGCGCCAATGATGGCCACGCGCTTGCCCGGCGTCACCCTGCGCTGCAGCACATCCAGATACGACACCACATTGGCCCGCTCCACACCCGGGATGCGCGGCGTGCGTGGCACGATGCCGGTGGCCACGACTATGTCCTCAAAACCTTGGGCCAACAATTGCTCACGGCTCACCCGCTGGTTCAACTTCAGGGCAACGCCAGTGATGTCCAGGCGCCGCGCGAAGTAGCGCAGCGTTTGCGCAAACTCTTCCTTGCCGGGCACCTGCATGGCGATGTTGAACTGGCCACCAACCCGGTCGCTGCTATCAAACAGCGTGACGTCGTGGCCGCACTCGGCCGCCACGGTGGCCGCAGACAAACCGGCCGGGCCCGCGCCCACCACGGCCACCTTTTTCCTGCGGGCGGCTTTGCGGTACACCAGCTCGGTCTCATGGGCGGCACGGGGGTTGACCAGGCAACTGGCGCGCTGGTTGGCAAAGGTATGGTCCAGGCAAGCCTGGTTGCAGCCTATGCAGGTGTTGATCTCATCCACACGTCCGGCAGCCACCTTATTGACCCAGTCGGAATCGGCCAGGAAAGGCCGCGCCATGGAAACCATGTCCACGCTGCCACTGGCGATCAAGGCCTCGGCCTCGTCCGGCATATTGATGCGGTTACTGGCAATCACCGGTACCTTGACCGCCTGCTTCAAGCGCGCCGCCACGCTGGCAAAAGCGGCGCGTGGCACCGAGGTGACGATGGTCGGCGTGCGCGCCTCGTGCCAGCCTATGCCGGTGTTGAACAAGGTTACGCCGGCAGCCTCCAGCGCCTGGGCCACCTGCACGACCTCGGGCCAGGTGTTACCACCCTCGACCAGGTCCAGCACCGAATGGCGGTACATCAGGATGAAATTCGGCCCCACGGCCGCACGCACCTGGCGCACGATCTCCACGGGCAGCCGCATACGGTTCTCAATGCTGCCGCCCCAACGGTCGGTACGCTGGTTGGTGCGGGTGCACAAAAACTGGTTCAGCAAATAGCCTTCGCCGCCCATGATTTCGACACCGTCGTAGCCGGCCCTTTGCGCCAATCGGGCGCAGCGCACATAGGATTTGATCGTGGATTGGATGCCCCGCTCGGTCAGCGCCTTGGGCTTGAACATCGAAATGGGGGACTTGATCGCCGAGGCTGACACCACAAAGGGTTGGTAGCCATAGCGGCCCGAATGCAGGATCTGCATCAGGATCTTGCCGCCTTCCTTGTGCACCGCCTCGGTCAGCTTGCGGTGGTTGCGCACATCAAAAATAGAATTGAGCGTGCCACCGAACGGCAGCAACCAGCCCCGGCGATTGGGCGAAATGCCACCGGTGACTATCAGGCCGACGCCCCCCTTGGCACGCTCCCGAAAGTAGGCCGCCAGCTTGGGGTAGTTGTAGAAGCGGTCCTCCAGGCCGGTGTGCATGGAACCCATCATCACGCGGTTGCGCAGCGTGGTGAAGCCCAGGTTTAGGGGTTGCAGCAGATGGGGGTGGGCGGTGGCGGAATCAGACATGGATGGGGTGACCTGGAAAGGGCAAAGGGCCCGGAATATTGGCCCTGTGCATTCTCAGCCCAAACCCCGCACAGCCACCGCACTAAATTAGAGTTTCAATTCTTCGCAAAGCGCTGACGAAACCAGGTCTTGAGCATGTGCTTCTCATACGACAACTGCTCCCAGCCAGAGTCGCCACCCAGATGGACCGTATAGGCCATGTCCGAGATCAACTCCTGTGCGGTGGCCAGTACCTTGCCATTGGATTCGAGGCGGTAGCGCACGGACATCTGTGGCCAATCAAGCGGTTTACCAACGACACGCACCGAACCCCAGCGGACCGAAGTGCGCATCCGTCCGGCGAGATCGACATTGAGCACCTCGACATGCAAGGTTTGCTCGGGCGGCAAATACTTTTGTCCGAGTGACTGAAGGTAGAGCGAAAGGGTTTGCAGGTTAGCGCTGGAATCCTGCATCCAGTCACCCGCATCGGTATAGGTCTCGGGGTGCGCGAACACCACATGGACCGTGCCCGCCTGGGCGGCGGCACTGGCCAGCACCAGGCCGGCACAGACACACGAAAGGTAAGAACTCTTCATGGCGTCTCCTTGAAGATAAACACCTCCTGGGCTCTTTTTCATCGTTGGATACATGCCAGGGCGGTCCAGTTCCCTGTGTCAACGCCTGAGCAGGTAAAGCTCAGTGCATCAGCAACACAATGGCCCGCGCCTCCATGGCCAGGCCCTCGCCCACTGGGCCCATTTTTTCCGCGGTTTTGGCCTTGACGTTGACCTGGTCCACATCCACGCCCAGCACCTGCGCGATGCGTGCCCGCATGGCGGCAATATGCGGCGCCAGTTTCGGCGCCTGGGCGATCACGGTGCTGTCGACATTGCCAATCTCAAAGCCTTTTTCTCGCACACGCCGCGCCGCCTCGGCCAGCAGCACGCCAGAGTCCGCGCCTTTGAAACGGGCATCGGTGTCCGGGAAATGCGTGCCGATGTCGCCCATGGCCGCAGCGCCCAGCAGCGCATCGGTAATGGCGTGCAACAAGGCATCGGCGTCTGAATGCCCGAGCAGCCCCTTGGTATGCGGAATTTCGACGCCGCCCAAAATCAGCTTGCGCCCTTCTACCAGCGCGTGGATGTCCCAGCCTTCGCCTATACGTAGTTTCGGCAATTTCGGTAACTTCATGGTGTCAGTTGGATCCTGTTGGTGTGGGTAAAGGAGCGCCAGGCTTGCTGGTGCCGTCCGTGCCCTTGCGCTGCTGCAGTTGTTGGTGCACCAGGTTGCCCAGCAGCACCTGGGTCAAGCCGCCGCTCATGCCATCGCCACCGCCCGCCACAATATCGGGCACGATCTTGATGCCGCCCTTGGCCAGGGCCTCGGCCACCTGCACCACCGCGTAGTTGCCTGCCTCCATCGAGCTGACCTTTTGTTCGATGACCTTGGCCTCGGCGCCCCCCACGGCCAAAATCTTGGCACCCTCGGCCTCGCCCACCGTGCGCAGCACATTGGCATCGGCCTCGGCATTGATGGTCTTGGATTTGGCATCGCCCTCGGCCTTTTTGACCATGGCGCTGGCCTCGTATTCGGCAATCATCACCTTGCGCTCGGCATCCACCACGCGGGCCTGGGTGTCTGCCAAGGCTGTCGCCTGTAGCAGATCCTGGCGCACGGCCTGGGCCTCACGCTGGGTTTGGTAGGTCACGCGCTCTTGCTCGGCAATCTTGCGGTTGGTCAGCGTATCCATCAGCTTCTCGGGCGGGTCTATGTCGCCGATCAAGGTGTCAACACCGGCCACGTTGTACTCGCCCAGCGCGGCAGCAATGGCAATGCGTGCCTCGCCCTGGCGCACAGAACGGTTCTTCAAGAAATCGATGACGTCACTGCCCTGGGCCGCATTGCGGAAGTAGTTGCCGATGGTGGGCTCCAGCACCTGGGTCACCAGCGCACTCATAGCGCCAAAGCGGGCGATGACCTTGGGCGCGTCGTTGCGCGGAATGTGGATGATCTGGGACACATCCAGATTGAACTTGAAGCCATCGGCCGAACGCACGGTGATGGTGGACAGGTTGGCATCCAGGTTGTGCGCCTCGGTCTTGCCGGTGGCCCAGTTCAGCACCACATTGGCGGTGGGCACATTGACCACCTTGTGGGTGTTGGGGTTGATCGGGTATTTGCCGGGGTCCAACGGGTCCACCCACACGCCCTTGTCACCCTTGGCGACCAGGTTGCCGTGCTTGAAGGAGTCGCCGGTGACGTCTTTGCCTTCCTTGCCCACATAGGCAATGACGACACCCACATTGGCAATCGGCACCGTGGTCATCTCGACCACTTCCACCGTCACAAAACGGGGGTTCAAAAAGTAGCGGCCGGCCAGCAAGACCTGTTCCTGCAAGCCCTTGTTGCCGCCGTTGGCAACAAACTTGTCGGGGTCCTGGAACATATTGTGGCCACTGACCTCGGCACCGGCAATCTCACCGGTGGCCAGCGGCGCGCCCTCCTTCACGGTGACCACGCCGATCTTGTTTTCGGGGATGTCGGTGACATCGGCCAGCTTGACATCAAACAGGATGGGGTTGATGCGGTAGTTGCCAGGCGGAATCACCTTCATCTGCGGGCCGCGTTCACCACCGCCGTCAAAGAAGGCATTGGCATCTTGGAACGAATCGCAATCCACGCCATTGGCGATGATGCGTCCCACGGGCAGCGGGCGTCCGTCGTGGGCTTCCACCACGCCCAAACGGCCCTGCGGTACCTCGGTGGCATCGCGCAGCTCCACGGTGAACAGCAAGGGGTTGATGCGGTAGGACCCCGGCGGAATGACCTTCATTTGCGGACCGCGCTCACCACCGCCCTTGAGGAAAGCCCGTGCATCCTGAAAATAATTGCAGTCCACGTCGCGGGCGATGATGCGGCCGCTGGGCAGCGGCTTGCCGTCACAGGCCTGCACGACGCCGATCTTGCCCTGTGGGATCACCGTGAACTTGATCAGGTCGATGGCGTACTGCCAAGGCCACAGGCCCAGATGCAGGCCTGGTGAAAGCGTGTCGGCCTGGTAACCGGCCTCGCCTTCCAGGGCCACGATTTGGCCGTCCGGCAACTTGCTGTTGGCGCCAAAGATCACAAACTTCTTGGTCACCGAACCCAGGCTGTCATCCGAGACAATGATGACGCCAAACAGCCACAACACCGCGCGCCAGAAAACCACCATCACCATCAGCCCGACAATCCCCGCGATGAGCCCTGCGTTGTTGATGATCGGATCCATATTGCTCCCAGGTAGTGAAGACGTGCGCTTCGGGAGGCAAAGAATATCAGCAATTGCCGGGCTATGGGCCCCTATTCTTTGCACCCCGCGCAGCATGGCGTGCGTGCGCGTCAAACCCCACGAATCATCAAAATCAACCCAAAATGGGTTTACTCAATCGGTTCGCGACAACCATCAGAGCAAAAACACCCCCTAGCCCCCGTGAAATATGCCTAGTACGCTACCAAATATGTAGCATCTATGTACCATGCAGATCTTCCCAGTAAAAGGACTCCCAGGTGTTCGCCCCATCCAGCAGACGGATGCGCACGTTGCCTATGGCTTCGGGCTCAAAGTTTCGGATGTTCACGCCCAGCCGCTTATACCGTTGGGGATCCAGCGGCTCCCAATGCGTGGTGCAGCCGCAGGTCTTGCAGCGCACCACCCGCAAGGTCTTGTCGCCCTGGATGTACTCATCGGTGTGCTGCGGATGACCATGCACCGTGACGGTCCCCACGTCGTAGTAGGCCCACAGGCCACCCAATCGGCGGCAGATGGAGCAATTGCAGTTGGTGACTTCGCTGGGAAGCGACGGAATGTCGATACGGATGGTGCCGCAGTGGCAGGTGGCTGACAGCATGGCAAGGGTTCCTCCTGTTATGGGTCGATGGGTGGTCAAGATCTTTCTACATACCGTCCGTCAGGCCGTGGGCCAGGCGGTATTCACAGGCCTTGAACACAATATAAGCCAGCAGGCTGGCATAACCGGTGAACAGGATTTCAAACAGTTGTGCCAAGCCGCCGTCCATCAGCGCCATCCAGCCATGTGTGAACAACAAATCGGCGTTGGCCTTGAAGACGTAGATCAGGTTCAGCGTACCCAGGCCAAAGGCAAAGAAGCTCAGCCCCATGACCAGAAAACACAGCCAGTAGCGCCGCAGAATGACGCGCTGAAACCAGGCCTTCACTGCGGGTGCCAAGGGCTTCATAGGCTTGCCTTGGTGCCGCCCCGGGCGACGAAACGGGGCCACCACCAGGCGTCCAACGACCACTGCCCCGGCCCCCACACCACGACCGCCAGCAACAGCGTGCCCCAGAATTGGTGTTGTTGGAGCGCGGCGGGTTCAACCTCGGACAAACTCACGACGGCCAGGACGTTGACAACAAACAGGCTCAGTGCCGACAGGCGGCCGCACAAGCCCAGCACCAACAGCACCGGAAAGAACAGCTCGCCAAACGTGCCCGCCACTGCCGCGACGTCGGGCGGCAAAAAGGGCACGTGGTATTCGTCGGTAAACAGCGCCAGCGTGGTGTCCCAGTCGCCAATCTTGGTCAGGCCGGAGCGAAAGAATGCCAGGCCCACAAACACCCGAGCGGCCAGCGTGGCGGGTGCCTGCAAGTGGTTCAACAGCGTTTGCAGCGCTTGGAGCAAGGGCACAATGGGGTTGCGCAGTCGCATGGTGGGGCTCGGCGTTAAAACAAAAAAAGAAGACATCCAGGTGCAATAGAGGCTTGCGCCAACGGTCCTTTGATCCGGCTTGCCCCAGTCAGTCGCGGCACGCCGCAATAGCTTACACAGAAGTACGGAAAAGCAAACAAAAATGTGGGGCACCGCCCGCGCAGTGGTGCTTGTCGGCGGGGGATCGCGGGGAAACCCCAGGGTTGCATCGCACCAGATCACGGCTGGATGGCGCTGGCCACGGCCAAAAGGTTTCCCAGCTTGGCGGCAAGCAATTGCACAACCGGCGTGCCCACCGGCACCACGCCACCATAGACCGTGTACTGCCCCGCCAGCGCGCTAGTGACGGGCACCGCCATCACCAGCGGCACCAGCGTGCTGGGTCCGTTGCCCAGCGCCTGGGCACTGCGCAGCGGGGCCGGCGTGCGGTCCAGTCCGGCGGCGGTGACGTACCACAAGCTCCCGTCTGGCAGGGCCACGGCGGCCCACACGTCGACGCTGGCGGGTGCGCCCAGCAGCTTGTCCGCGCGCACGACCAGGTTCAACGTGATCTGCTGGCCCAAACGGTAGGGCGAGGATTCGCCGACCAGGCACACGGCGTCGCTGGCGGCGGCGCAAGCCGTCAAGCCGCTGTCCGTGCGGTAACTGGAGGCACTGCCAAGACTGCTCGGGCGGCTACCCCCGGGCGCCGAGTAGTCCAGGGTCAGCACGCCGGTGATGGCGTTGACGGCATAGACCCCCAATCGCTTGCTGCCGTTGGCCGCCGTGAAGTCGATCTTTGGCAGCGCGCTGAGTGCCGAATCCGTGGTCACGGTACCGGTCTCCAGCACCGTGTTGGCGGCGTCGAGCAGGGCGTAGCTGTAGGCGCTCTGCGCAGCAGAGTGGTCGCAGGTGAAGTCGAGGCGCGCACCATGGCCGCCCAGCGCCAACGTCCAGGTGCGGGACAGGTTGGGGTACGCCAGCAGTCCGCGCGGGGTGGTGATGAAGGGTTCGCACAACTGCTGGCGGTAGGTCGCCTTTGCGACGAGCGCCGCGAAGGCGGTTTGCGCGGATGCGCTGAAGTAGGAAACGGGTGACACGGCGGTCGTGTTGCTCAAGCCGTAGTTGACCGCGCCCGAAAGGTCGTCGAGTTGAAAATGCGTCATCGCATAGCTGATGACGGTGTTGTTGCCAACGTTGGCGCTGACGGTTCCGGCCGTGCCGATGGCCTGCCCTGCGACCACGGCGCTGCCGTTGTCCAGGCCGGGCTCCAAGCCAGCGATGTTGGTGTAGACGTTGCGCCAGTTCTTGCCGTCGGCGGAAAAGCCGATCTGAACCGTGACCTTGCTGGGGTCATGCGAGTCAGCAAAGTAGCTGAGTTGCCCCGCATGCGCGGCCTTGACCTTGGCGCCCAGCCTGAATTCGAAATCCAGACCCGGATGGCCGTCAAGCCGGTGCTCGGCAACGTGGTAACCGTATCCGGCCACGCCCAGGAAGCTGGTGGCAGCATCGGCGGGGGGTCCAGGGGTAATTCCAGCTCCAGGGACCAGGCGCTGGTGGTGCACAGACAGCAGCCAACGGCGACAACTTGCAAGGCCCGCATGGGCCAACGGCTACGTGGCATGGCGCACTCCTTGGACGTATTGGCCTACAGCCCTCGTAAAACAACAACATGTTGCTACAACATAAGTAGCAACCCTCCATTCAAGCCCCCGCCATCAAGCCTGCCGCCCGCATGATGCCATTCACGCGCGGCACGATATCGCTCAGCGCTTGGGCCGCGGGCTTGGCGCCGGTAATGCCCTGGTGGATGGCGGCACCCAGCGGGCCTTGGTTGATCTCGTCCCAGGGCGCGATGATGGGGCGCCAGTCGGGGTCGGCGTAGCGCAGCTGTTCCTTGAGCGTGATGTATTCGGGGTACTGGCGCACCAGGTCTACATCGGACAGTGTGGACAGGCGCGTGGGGGCGCCGCCCAGGCGGCTGACGGCCTTGTCTTGCGCCTCGGAGGTCAGCCACTGCATCAGCAGGAAAGCGGCATCGGCATTGCGCGCGTTGCGCGGTATCGCCAAGCCCAGCCCGCCGGACTGGGACGAGTGGCGTGCGCCCTTGGGGTGCAGCACATAGCTGACCTTGCCCTCCACCCGCGACGACGCGCCTTTCACCGGACCAAAGATGACCGTAGAGTCGAGGTACATGGCCGCTTCACCCATTAAGAAGGTCTTGATCATGTCGCCCTGGTTCAGGTTGACAGCACCTGGTGGACCGGTGTCGACAATATCCTTCAATAGCTTCAGGGCCTGCACGCCGACCGCGTCCTGAAACGTCGGTTGCCAGTGGCTGTCAAACATGTGGCCACCCAGTGGGTTCAGGTGCAGCAGCCAGGCGTGCACGCACTGGTGACCAGCCTCACCGCGCGTGGCCAGCGCTCCCATGCCGGCCTTGGCGCGCAAGATAGGCAGTAGGGCCTGAAGCTCGGCATAGGTGGCGGGCGGCTGCAAATTGAGCTTGGCAAGCACATCGCGCCGGTAGGCCAGCACCGAAGTCTCCGCGCCATAGGGCAGACCGTACAACACGGCGCCCGGTCCAGGCAAATATCCCTTGGGTCCGCCGACCAGGCCCAGGTTGGCCAGGTAGCCGGGCACGATGTCGTGCATCTGGTAGTTGGGGTCGGCCAGCGCCGGGTTGGCAAAGAAGGGGGACAGGGGCCGCAGCAGGTTTTTGCTGACGTACTCGGTCTTCCACATCACCACATAGCAAATCAAATCCAACTGGCCCTGGGGATTGGCCAGTTCGCGCGCCTGCACGTGCTTCATGCGCAGGATAGGGTCTTTCATGACCTCGACCTTGATGCCACTCATCTGCGTGAAGGCCGGCAGCAGTTGCAGCATGGCCAGGTAGTGTGGGTGCTCCGGGATGCTGATGACCACGGTCTGCCCCCGGTAGGGCGCAAAGCGGTCCGCGTTGGGCCGCGCGGCCAAGGGCAAGCCTGCACCGAACACCGCACAGGCGGTTTGGCTGAGCATGCGTCGGCGGGTTGTCATACGGTCACCCTTTATGCGTGCCAGTATCGGCCTACGCCGGCTGGGTTGCAAGTCAGCCCGACAGGCGCGCCCGCAGCACGGCCTGCGCCAGCGCAAAGTCCTGCGGATAGGTGACCTTGAAGTTCTGCGCGCTGCCTTCGACCAGCAGCGGCGCCTTGCCTATGAACTCCAGGGCGCTGGCTTCGTCCGTTACCGCGTCGCCTGCCACCTGCAAGGCCTGTTGCAGCTCGGCGATGCGGAACATCTGGGGGGTTTGGGCCAGCCACTTGTCGGCGCGCTCCACGGTTTCAGCGACCCGTCCGTTGACCTCGCGCTTTAGCGTATCGGGCAGCTTCAGCGCCAGCAAGCCGCCCACCGCGTCGTGCTGGCAGGCGTCTATCAGCGTGTTGATCTGCTCGGGCGTGATCAGGCAGCGGGCGGCATCGTGCACCAGCACCCAGTCACCAGGATGCGCACCACGGTCCAACAACGCAGCCAGGCCATTCAACACGCTCGCAGCCCTCGTGGAACCTCCACATGGTGCTATCAAAACAGTAGTATTTAGATTCTCAAAGAAGGTATCGCCGCTGGAGACCACCACCAGCACCCCGCTCAGCCGAAGCACCCCTGCAAAGGCGGCCAGCGTGTGCAGCACCATGGGCTTGCCGGCCACCGGCTGGTATTGCTTGGGGCCGTCGGAGCCCGCACGGGAACCGGTGCCGGCACAGGGGATCAGTGCCCACAGGCGGGCGGGGGAAGCGGTGTCTGCAGGGGTGACCGAAGCTGTCATGGAATAGGGTTTTAGTGGGCTGGCGGTCATAAGGGATGCTGAAAATGCCAATATCCGCATCCCCAAGCGGTGCGCCATTCTAAAATCGACCGAACCGGTTCCCCATTTTCTTCCCTTTCCCTGCGTTTGCGACGCCAATCACGGCCCGCCCCGCACCAAAACTCTCCATGGATCTACCCAAACTAACGGTCGGCAAACGCTTTACCCTGCCCCGCCCCGCCGGCTCTGCCGACGCGATGTTGCTGGCCCGCCTGGGCGAGCGGGAAAAGGCGGCTGGCAAACCCATGACCGTGGTCACGGCCGATGCCAATGACGCACAGCGCCTGCTCGACGAGATCGCATTCTTTGCCCCCACGCTGCGCTGCGCACTGTTCCCCGACTGGGAAACCCTGCCCTATGACACCTTCTCGCCACACCAGGACCTGATCAGTGAGCGCCTGGCCACCCTGTGGCGCATCAGCCAGCGCGACAAGGACACGGGCGCAGATGTCGTCATCGTGCCCGCCACCACGGCCTTGTACCGCCTGGCGCCGCCCAGCTTTCTGGCCGGCTACACGTTTGAATTCAAGGTCAAGCAAAAACTCAACGAGGCCAAGCTCAAAGCCCAGCTCACGCTGGCCGGCTACAGCCACGTCACCCAGGTGGTCAGCCCCGGCGAATACGCCGTGCGCGGCGGCCTGATCGACCTGTTCCCCATGGGCAGCCTGGTGCCGTTCCGTGTGGACCTGTTTGACGACGAGATCGATTCCATCCGCACCTTCGACCCCGACAGCCAGCGCAGCCTGTACCCGGTGCCCGAAGTGCGCCTGCTGCCCGGGCGCGAGTTCCCGATGGACGACGATGCCCGCGCCCGCTTTCGCAGCCGCTGGCGCGAACTGCTGGAGGGCGACCCGACCAAGAGCCGCATCTACAAAGACATGGGCGCCGGTGTGGCCACGGCCGGTATCGAGTATTACCTGCCGCTGTTTTTTGAAGAGACCGCCACCGTGTTCGACTACCTGGGGCCCGACGCCACCGTGGTGCTGCACGGCGATCTGGAGCCGGCCTTCCAACGCTTCTGGCAAGACACCAAGGACCGCTACCGCCTGGTCCAGGGTGACCCCGATCGCCCCGCCCTGCCACCCGAAAGCCTGTTCCTGGGCACCGAGCAGTTTTATGCGCGGGCCAATGCCTATGCGCAGCTTGCTATCAAATCCGCAGCGCAACCCGCAGATTCCACGAGGGATACAGCCCAGATTGGCAATGAGGCCCCGGTCTCACCCTACACCGAACTGGACACCCTGCCCCCGATGGCCGCCGAGCGTGGCAGCGAAGACCCCCTGGCCCGTCTGAAGGCGCACGCGCGCAACACCCAGCACCGCATCCTGGTACTGGCAGAAAGCGATGGCCGCCGCGAGAGCCTATTGGACTTCCTGCGTGCCAGCGGCGTCAACCCACCGGCATTTGATTCGCTGCTGGAATTCCAGACCAGCGACGAGAAATTTGGCATTGCCACCGCCGCGCTGAGCGTTGGCTTCAGCTGGCTGGAATACGGCATTGATCTGGTCACAGAGACCGAGCTCTTCGCCAGTGCTCCCACAACCCGCCGGCGCAAGAAGCAGGAACAGGTCAGCGATGTCGAAGCGCTGATCAAGGACCTGAGTGAACTCAATGTGGGCGACCCGGTCGTGCACTCCAGCCACGGCATTGGCCGCTACCGTGGGCTGATCAACCTGGACCTGGGCAACAAACTCGCCAATGGCGAGCCCGAGATGCAGGAGTTTCTGCACCTGGAATATGCCGACAAGGCCGTCCTGTATGTGCCGGTCAGCCAGTTACAGCTGATCAGCCGCTACACCGGCGTCAGCGCCGATGAAGCACCCT
>Ga0066464_1000650_pt1 | contig 12371 bp, 14 predicted proteins | sample LakWasMe94_HOW11_2_FD_59583 | JGI IMG/M metagenome (GOLD analysis project Ga0066464, IMG submission 59583) | Freshwater sediment methanotrophic microbial communities from Lake Washington under simulated oxygen tension - Sediment Metagenome 94_HOW11 | ecosystem: Environmental > Aquatic >...
CATCACCCTGCACAACGACTGGAACAACATGGGCCAGCGCCAGACCGACAGCGGCAGCGCCAGCTTCGAGCGGGTGCGGGTCGAGGAATCGGAGCTGCTGCTGGACCCGGGCCCCTTGAGCACGCCCTTTGCCTGTCTGCGCCCGCTGATCGCCCAGCTGACCTTCACCCACATGTTCCTCGGCATCGCCGAAGGGGCCTTTGAAGAAGCCCGCCAGTACACCCTCACCGAAACCCGGCCCTGGCATAAGTCCAGCGCCCAAGAGGCCCATCAGGACCCTTATGTGCTGGGCCATTACGGTGATTTCTGGGTGGCCCTGGAAGGCATGCGCCTGTTGGTGGAGCGCGCGGCAGAGCTGCTGGACAAGGCCTGGGCCAAGGGGCCGAACCTCAGCGCCGAAGAACGCGGCCACCTGGCCACGGCCATTGCCACCGCCAAGGTCGCCACCACGCGCCAGGGCCTGGAACTGTGCAGCCGCCTGTTCGAGGTCACCGGCGCCCGCTCCACCCACGCCTCCCTGCGCCTGGACCGGCATTGGCGCAACCTGCGCACGCAAACCCTGCACGACCCGGTGGATTACAAACTCCATGAGTTGGGCGACTGGGCCCTGAACCAGTCCCTGCCGACCCCGACTTTCTATTCCTAGCCTTCTGTTCCCGGAGCTTGTCCATGCAGCTTTTGACCTTACCGCCCTCGCCCGCCCTGGCCACCTCGATCCGGGCCACCGCCCAGGTGTTCGAGGACCCGAAATCCCAGGCCTTGCTGGCGCATCTGCAGCAGGTCGCGCCGAGCGAGGCCAGCGTGCTGATCATCGGCGAAACCGGTACCGGTAAGGAGCTGGTGGCGCGCCATATCCACAACCTCAGCGCCCGGCGCAACCGACCATTCGTTGCAGTGAACTGCGGTGCGTTCTCCGAATCGCTGGTGGAGGCCGAGCTGTTCGGCCATGAAAAAGGCGCCTTCACCGGAGCCCTCAGCGCCAAGGCCGGCTGGTTCGAAGAAGCCAATGGCGGGACCCTGTTCCTCGACGAGATCGGCGACCTGCCGATGGCGATCCAGGTGAAATTGCTGCGGGTGTTGCAGGAGCGCGAAGTGGTGCGCCTGGGTTCGCGCAAAAGCATTCCCATCGATGTGCGGGTGCTGGCGGCGACCAACGTGCAACTGGAGAAAGCCATCAACGCCGGGCATTTCCGCGAGGACCTGTACTACCGCCTCGACGTCGTCAGCCTGGAACTGAGCCCGCTGCGCGAACGCCCCGGCGACATCCTGCCGCTGACCCGGCACTTCATCGAAGCCTACAGCCAGCGCCTGGGCTACGGCGCCGTAACCATCAGCAGCGAGGCCGAGCACAAGCTGCGCAGCTACAGCTGGCCGGGCAATATCCGCGAACTGGAAAACGTCATCCACCACACCCTGCTGATCTGCCGCGACGGGGTGATCGAGCGCGACGACCTGCGCCTGTCGAACATGCGCATCGAACGCCAGGACGACAGCCATCACAGCCACGACGACTCAGCCGAAGCCCTGCTGGAGCGGGCCTTTCACAAACTCTTCGAGGAACAGGCCGGCGCCCTGCATGAAAAGGTCGAGGATGCGCTGTTGCGCGCGGCCTACCGCTTCAGCCACTACAACCAGGTGCACACCGCCAACCTGCTGGGCCTGAGCCGCAACGTCACCCGCACCCGGCTGATCAAGATCGGCGAACTGGCGGTGAACAAGCGCCGTCCGCTGGAAAAACCCGGCCAGCACGAGCGCACCCTGCAACTGTCGATCTAGCTGGCCAAGCGGCAGTGCAGCGCGTTGTCCGGGCTGCGCTCGATGCTGCGCACCACCTGGAACGAGCCGAAAGTCACGGTCTTGGCCTGGTAGGCGCGGATCAGTTGCCAGAAGTCCTGTTCGCCCTTCTCGAAACGCTGGAAAGCCGCCTCGCCGGCTTCCCGGGTTTGCCATTGCAGGTAGTTGAGCACCCACCGGCCGTCGTCGCTGGCCAGCACGCTGCCGCTCAGGAACCCCGGGTAGCCCTGGGCCAGGCACTCGGTCTGCTCGGACAGCGCCGACACCAGGCCGGATTGTTGATGGGGTTCGATTTCGAATTCGATCAATTGCGTAAAGCTGCGGTTTTGCTCGAGCGCGTGCATGGCGAGTCCCCACTGACGGATAAACGGAATCTTGCGATTCGAAGGCCTGCAGGGTAAAACCTCCAGTTAAGTAAAGGTCAAGCATCTTTTGCTCATTCCCCACCCCGCAGGAGCGCTGCATGCTCAGCCTCGAAACCGTGCACAAGGAACTCACCGTCGGCCAGGTGGCCGCCCGCAGTGGCGTAGCGGTCACGGCCCTGCATTTCTATGAAACCAAGGGGCTGATCAAGAGCAACCGCAACGCCGGCAACCAGCGCCGTTATCCGCGGGAAGTGCTGCGCCGGGTGGCGCTGATCAAGGTGGCGCAGCGCCTGGGTATTCCCCTGGCCGAGATCGGCCAGGCCCTGCGCAGCCTGCCGGACCACCGCGCACCAACGGCCGCCGACTGGAAGCGGCTGTCCGTGCAATGGGCCGTTGAGCTGGATGAGCGGATCAAGCAACTGACCCTGATGCGCGACCGCCTCAATGGCTGCATCGGCTGCGGCTGCCTGTCGATGCAAGACTGCCCGCTGCGCAACCAGGGCGACCAACTGGGCGAACGCGGCCCGGGCGCGCAATTGCTGGAAACCGACTGATCCCGCAACCCACCGCCCCGTAGGAGCGAAGCTTGCTCGCGATGGCGCCCTCACAGACGCACCGCACAGCAAGGGCTGACTCAGAAACCCGGAGCGATCTGGCCCTTGTAGCGGGTCAGGATGAACTGGCGTACCGCGTCGGAGTTCAATGCCTTGGCCAGTTTCTGGATGCCCGGATCCTTGATGTTGTCCGGCCGGGCCACCAGGAACTCGATGTACAGGTCCTTGCCCTTCTCCACGATCAACGCACTGTTGGTGTCGATCCCGGCTTCCAGGGCGTAGTTGGCGAAGACGAACGCCAGGTCCACCTGGCTCACCGAACGCGCCAGCAAGGCGCCTTCCAGTTCACGGATCTTCAGGTGCCTGGGGTTGTCGACGATATCGCGCTGGGTGGCCAGGGTGTTGCTCGGGTCCTTGAGCTTGATCAGCCCGGCTTCGTGCAGCAGCACCAGGGCGCGGCCGGTGTTCACCGGGTCGTTGGGGATCGACACGCTGGCCCCGTCCTTGAGTTCGGCGATGCTGTTGATCCGCGTCGAATAGGCACCGAACGGCTCGATATGCACGCCCACCACCGGCACCAGATCGGTGTGCCGGGTCTTGTTGAAATCATCGAGGAATGGCCGGTACTGGTAGTAGTTGGCATCAAGGTTCTTCAAGGCCAGTTGCTGGTTGGGCTGGATGAAGTCAGTGAACACCTTGATGTCCAGGTCCACGCCTTCCTTGGCCAGCTCGGGTTTGACGAATTCGAGGATCTCCGCGTGGGGCACCGGAGTGGCGCCCACCACCAGTTTCTCGTTGGCGTGAACGCTCAAGGACAGCACAGCGGCCAACAGGGCCAGGGGCTTTTTCATGGGTTGCTCCTAAGGCAGATACAGACAGCCGTCGTGGGGCGCACGTAGGGCCATTTTTTTTGGTTTTCGCGAATGAGTTCAGCGCCGGCTGTAGCGCGCCACCAGGCGATCGCCGGTCATTTGCAGGGCCTGGACCAGCACCAGCAGAAGCACCACGGTGACCACCATCACGTCGGTCTGGAAGCGTTGGTAGCCGTAGCGGATCGCCAGGTCACCGAGCCCGCCGCCACCGATCACCCCGGCCATGGCGGTGTAATCCACCAGCACGATGGCCGTCACCGTGACCGCCGCCAGCAGCCCGCCACGGGCCTCGGGCAGCAGGGTGTGACGAATGATCTGCCAGGTGCTGCCGCCCATGGCCTGGGTCGCCTCCACCACGCCGCGATCGACTTCGCGCAGCGCGGTCTCCACCAGCCGGGCGAAGAACGGCGTGCAGCCCACCACCAGCGGTGGAATGGTTCCCGCTACCCCCAGGGAAGTGCCCACCAGCAGCGTGGTCAGCGGGATCAACACGATCAGCAGGATGATGAACGGCAGCGAACGCAGCATGTTCACCAGCACCGACAGCACCCGGTAGACGCCCATGGACTCATGCAGCTGGCGCTTGCCCGTGAGAAACAGCAACACCCCCAGCGGCAGCCCCAGCAGCACGGTAAAACCCAGCGCCGCACCGAGCATGCTCAGGGTGTCGAGGCAGGCCTGGCCGATGTCGGCCCAATAGATGTTCTTGAACAGTTCGGCCATGGTTCAGGACCAGTCGTGACGCGGCGGCTTGACCCCGTTGAGCAACCAGTTGCCGACCAGGTGATACTTCCAGCGCACCGGGTCGTGCAGGGTATGCACCCGAGCGTTGCGCCAGTGGCGGTCGAAGTTGTGCTGTTTCAGGGTCGAGCGGGTACCGCCCAGTTCGAACAGCTTGTTGCTGGCCTCGAGGGCGATTTCCGTGGTCAGCACCTTGGCCCTGGCCACCGCCAGCGACGCCTGGGCGACATTTTCCGCATCCGGCGCCGAACGCGCCGCGTCCAGTGCCTTGCCGGCGCGCTCGAGCAGGGCCTCGGCGGCCTCCAGGCGAATGTCCAGGGCGCCGACCTGAATGATGGTCAGCGGATCTTCGCTGGCCTTTTCCACCCCGGCGTCGATCCATGGCCGGGCGTGCTGTTGCACGAAGGCAATGGTGTCGCGCAGGGCCGCACGGGCAATGCCGGCATCGATGGCAGCGGTGGTCAGCTGGGCAAAGGGGCCGGCCAGGGTCGGGGTCTCATAGGAGCGATAGGTCGGGAACAGGTTGAACGCCGGGACCCGCAGATCCTGGGCCAGCACCGTGCCACTGGAGGTGGTGCGCTGGCCCATGCTGTCCCAGTCGTCGAGCACCGCCAGCCCTGGCGTGCCGCGTTCGACGAATGCCAGCTGGGCTCTCTGCTCTTCGTCCAGGGCCAGCACCGCCAGCCAGTGGGCGTACAGCGAGCCGGTGCAGTAGCCCTTGCGACCGTTGATCAGATAGCCCTCCCCCGAGCGGCGTACGCTGGCCTGGATGTCCTGCACATTCTTGCCGCCGGTTTCCGACAGCGCATTGGCAAAACGATGGCCCTGCAACGCCAGGGCGAAAAAGTGCGCCTGCTGCTCGGCGGTGCCTTGCAGGCGGATGTCTTCCAGCAGGCAGTAATGGTTCTGCGGGATCTGTCCCAGCGACGGGTCGGCCGCCGAAATGATCGCGATCACCTGGGCCAGCACCGCATAGGACACCTGGGCGCCACCGAACTCCCGGGGCACGCTGATACCCCACAAGCCGCTGTTGGAATACAGGTCGAGCACCTCGGCCGGCACCTGGCGCGTGCGGTCGCGCTCGGCGTCCTGCTCCAGCAAGACGGCGGCGACCCGCTCGGCCACCGCCAGGGCCTCGGCGGCATCGCCAATCACATGGGCATCGGGGGTGTGAATGGAGTACTCGGCAGATTCAGGCAAGGCAGGCATACAACGCTCTCGGGCGAATTAAAGGTTGCCAGGCTCATTGCAGCTTCTGTGCCGGAAGATTTACCCCAGGACTCAAGGGTTTGTGCCCATCAAACGACTCACGCCTCCCAGGCTTCGGGGCAAATTGCTGGATCGCTGTTGGCCACCGAACACCCAGGACTGTCGCCTGAGCAACACCTCGTCGGCCCGCGCCGGGCTGCCGGCTACCCGGGCCTATAGTGAACCGACCGGAGAACCAGCCAGGTTCACTTCGACGAACACCCAGACAAGAAAGGAGAACCGAGATGAGTGTCAAACCCATCCCCGAGGGTTACCCCAGCATCACGCCCTACCTGGGGATTACCCAGGCTGCCGAGGCTATCGAGTTCTACAAGAACGCCTTCGACGCCATCCAGACTATGCGCCTGGACATGCCCGACGGCAGCGTCGGCCATGCCGAACTGCGTATCGGCGGCTGCCCGATCATGCTGGGAACGCCCTGCGACCAGGGGCCATTGAGCAATCCCGACAAATCGCCTTCCGTCGGCCTGCACCTGTACGTCAACGATGTCGACAAACAGTTCGCCCAGGCCATCGCCGCCGGCGGCCAGGTGGTGTCCGAGGTCAAGGACCAGTTCTACGGCGACCGCAGCGGTACCCTGAAAGACCCGTTCGGCCACCTGTGGTTTCTCGCCACCCGCAAGGAGGACCTGAGCGAAGAGCAGATCAAGCAGCGGGCCGTGGAGATGTTTCAACAGCAGGGATAAGCGCTGTGCCTGAAAACCGTTGATCGCGGGCAAGTCGGATCGCCGCCCGCTCGCTCCTACAGAAGAAGCGCGCGAGGCTGGCCCGCGATAGCGCCCTCAACGCCCCACAGCGCCGGCCTCTTGCACGCCATTGGTCGCGCGGAAACATTTACTTTCATATCGTCTTTCGGGATTTACGATTCTCATTCGTCTTAATTAGATGCAGCAGGTCGCGTTGGCGAAGGCTACGCCGCGGGTTTCTCTCCGGGCTCAGCAGACGCCCGCGGCTCCACTCCTCGAATCAAGACGCGTGCTCAATGTCGAAGAAGTCCCGCTCGAAAATCTGGTTTCTCGTTCACAGCTGGCTGGCGCTGCCCATCTGGTTCTTTGTGCTGATCGTTTGCGTCACCGGCACCCTGGCCGTGGTCAGCCAGGAAATCGTCTGGCTGGCCAACCCCGACATCCGCGCCAGCAAACCCACAGGCGACGCCCAGCCGCTGAGCTACGACCAGATCGTCAAGGCCATCAAGCAGGCCGAACCGCAGACCCTGGTCGATAGCATCAGAACCCCCGATGAAGCGCATTTCGCCCTGACCGTGGGCGTCAACTACCCCGATGGCCGTTCTGTCGACGTCTATGTCAATCCCTACACTGGCGTGATCCAGGGCGTCAGCCCGCAATTCAACTTCCAGGCCTTCACCCGCGCCCTGCACGGCTGGTGGCTGGTGCCCTTCACCAACGGCTACAGCTGGGGCTGGTACCTGGTGTCGCTGCTCGGCCTGCCGATGCTGGCGTCGCTGGTCACCGGCCTGGTGGTCTACAAGAAGTTCTGGAAAGGCTTTCTCAAGCCGACCCTGCGCCTGCGCCATGGCGCGCGGATTTTCTGGGGCGATTTCCATCGCCTGAGCGGTATCTGGTCGATCTGGTTCATCGCGGTGATCTCCATCACCGGCACCTGGTTCCTGATCGAGGCAATCCTCAGCGACAACCAGATCACCCTCTCCAGCGAACCCATAGTGCCGGTGATCGCCCGCGAAAACGTGCCCACCTCCGCCGACGGCAGCCCGGCGCCGATGATCGGCGTCGATGAAGCCATCCGTATCGCCACCCAGCAGATCTCGGGCTTCGAGGTCGGCTTCGTCATGCTGCCGAGCAATGCCTACAGCCATATGTTCATCGGCGGCCGCGGCTGGTACCCGCTGATGTACCAGACCGCCAACCTCAACCCTTACAGCGGCTCGGTCGATACCACGCACCTGCTGTCCCATCGCTCGGCCCTGGAGTTCGTCACCGAGTCCATGCGCCCGCTGCACACCGGTGACTTCGGTGGCATCTGGATCAAGCTGCTCTGGTTCTTCTTCGGCCTGCTGCTGAGCATGATGGTGCTCAGCGGTCTGCTGATCTGGACCAAACGCACCGCCCTGGCCACCGCCGCGGCTCTCAAGCGCAGTAACAAAGCACCGCGCCCCGCCCTCGCCCCGCGCCCGATTGCGGCCCTGCACAGCGACACGCCGGAGGGCAACCTGTGAGCAAGACAGACAACCCAATGCCGGTTTCGCCCCTGCGCCAGTTCTGGCTGAAATGGCGTTTCCACCTGAACATCCTGCTGTTGCTGATCCCCCTTGGCTTCATGCCCAAGTACTTTGCCGACGCGGCGCTGGCCCGTGGCGACAGCGGCCTGGGCGAACGCGAGGTGGGCGAAGTTCAAGTCGGCCCCTGGAGCCTGCGCCTGGCCGAACTGCGTAACGAAGCGCCGCAACTCCAGGGGCCGGCCGGTTATATGAAGGGCTTCAACGCCGCCCTGTGCGACGCCTGTATCGACCAGGTCAAGGCCACCTACCTGCGCATCGGCAAACCCCGTAGCCTGCGCGCCGCCGGGGTGATCTTCTTCGGCACCCCATACCGCATGGGGGCCAGCCTGCCCGTTGCGGAAAAGACCAAGGCCGACGCCGAGCTGTGGATAACCATGGAAGGCTGGGACGGCAGCATGCACCAGGCGGCCATCCCCCTGGGCCAGGCATCCCCGGCGACCCTCGCCTGGCTGAACAAACAAGGAGGCAAACCATGATTGCTGTACCCACCGCCCGCCTGCGCCTGCTCGGCACTGGTGCGCTCCTGCTCGCCAGCGCTGTGTTCAGCAGCGGCGCCCTGGCCCACAACCCGATGTGCGAGTGCAAGCAGATCGACGGCGAGCAGATCCGCTGCACCGGCGGCTTCTCCGATGGCAGCGGCGCCCCGGGGGTGACCCTGGACGTGATCGGCTACGACGAAACCATCCTGGTGCCCGGCAAGCTGGGCGCCGACTCCACCCTGACCTTCAAGAAACCCGACGCCGAGTTCTACGTGCTGTTCGACGCCGGCCCCGGCCACGTGGTCGAGATCGACCAAGCCGACATCGAGGCCCCATGAACACCTCCACCCCCCAAGTCGTGCGCCCGGCCGGTGCCGGCCATGAAACCCTCTACATCCTGCTGCTGTGCCTGCTGATCCTCGGCGTGGCCGGCACCGTGGTGCTCTGGCGCGGCGAAACCCGCGAAGTGGCGAGCGTCGACAGCCATCAACTGGACGCCCGCCGCGACCTCACCGCCGGCGAACAGGGCCTGTACACCGACCTGCGGGTGACCCTCGACGAAATCCGCCTGCTGCGCGAAGAAGCCCAGGCCCTGCCGACGCCCGAGCAACTGGCCGAGGAAGGCTTCGCACCCTTCGCCCAGGACGCCAGCTCGGTGAGCCGTGGCGGGCATGTCTGGCAGCTGCGGCAACAGGCCTATGTCGGCCTCAGCCAGAACAACGCAGTGGCCGGTTCCTTGCTGATGCGCATTGCCGCCGACCCGGCCGCCGCCCCGGACATCTGGCTCAACCGCGGCCCGTCCCTCGCCGCCCCCGCCGACCTCAGCGACGCCGCCCTGGCCAGCGCCGGCTGGCAGCAGGTGGTCGCGCAATTCGATGCCGGAGTGACCCGCCAGCATCGCCACTGAACCCACGCATTCACCCGAGAGAAGACCGCTAGCCCATGCCTATTTCATCTCAACGCCGCCCGTTCCTGCGGGTGCTGCTGGTCAGCCTGTTCGCCCTGTTGCTCAGCCCTCTCGCCACGGCCGACCAGGCCAAGCGCCTGCGTATCGGCATCACCCTGCACCCCTACTACAGCTATGTGGCCAACATCGTCGGCGACAAGGCCGACGTCGTGCCGCTGATTCCCGCCGGCTTCAACCCCCACGCCTATGAGCCGCGCGCCGAAGACATCAAGCGCATCGGCACCCTGGACGTGATCGTGCTCAACGGCGTCGGCCACGACGACTTCGCCGACCGCATGATCGAGGCCAGCGAGCGCCCGGACATCCCGGTGATCGAGGCCAACCAGAACGTGCCGCTGCTGGCCGCCACCGGTATCGCCGCGCGCGGCGCCGGCAAGGTGGTCAACCCGCACACCTTCCTGTCCATCAGCGCCTCCATCGCCCAGGTCAACAACATCGCCCGCGAGCTGGGCAAGATGGACCCGGCCAACGCCAAGGCCTACACCCAGAACGCCCGCGCCTACGGCAAGCGCCTGCGGCAGATGCGCGCCGACGCCCTGGCCAAGCTGACCAAGGCGCCCAACGCCGACCTGCGGGTGGCCACGGTGCACGCCGCCTACGATTACCTGCTGCGCGAATTCGGCCTGGAAGTCACCGCCGTGGTCGAGCCGGCCCACGGCATCGAGCCCAGCCCGAGCCAGCTGAAAAAGACCATCGACCAGCTGCGTGAACTGGACGTCAAGGTGATCTTCTCCGAGATGGACTTCCCCTCCACCTACGTCGACACCATCCAGCGCGAGTCCGGGGTCAAGCTGTACCCGCTGTCGCACATTTCCTACGGCGACTACAGCGCCGAGAAATACGAGAAGGAAATGGCCGGCAACCTCGACACCGTGGTCCGGGCGATCCAGGAGGCCGGCGCATGACCGCCCTGCACAGCCTGGCCCGCGGCCCGTCCATCGAGTTCGACCAGGTCAGCCTGACCCTGGGCCGCACCACCATCCTCGACAACGTCAGCTTCAAGGTGCAGCCCGGCACCCTGCATGCCCTGGTCGGCCCCAACGGCGGCGGCAAGAGCTCGCTGATCAAGACCCTGCTCGGGCAGATGCCCCACCAGGGCCAGTTGAGCCTGCAATGGCCGGGCGAACCGGGGGTGATCGGTTACGTGCCGCAAGCCCTGGAATTCGATCGCGGCCTGCCGATGACCGTCGACGACTTCATGGCCGCCATGTGCCAGCGCCGCCCGGCTTTCCTCGGCCTCAGCCGGCATTACGCCGCGGCCATAGGCGAGGCCCTGGAACGGGTCGGCATGCAGGACAAACGCAAGCGGCGCATGGGCGCCCTGTCCGGCGGCGAACGCCAGCGGGTGCTGCTGGCCCAGGGGCTGATCCCGGCGCCGCAACTGCTGGTGCTGGACGAACCGATGTCGGCCCTCGACGAGGCCGGCATCCAGGTCTTCGAGCGCCTGCTCGGCGACTGGCGCCAGGCCGGCATCACCCTGCTGTGGATCGAACACGACCTGGAAGCGGTCGGCCGCCTGGCGGACCGGGTCACCGGCCTGCATCGCCGAGTACTGTTCGACGCCCACCCGCAGCAGGCGCTGACCCCGGAACGCCTGCTGACACTGTTTTCCACCCACCCGCGCAGCGCGGACGTCGTCAGCGGGAGTGTTGCCTGATGAGTTACGAAGCCTTTCGTTTGATGATCCAGGGCTGGGCCTCCTCCGGTTACCTGCCGGAAGCCCTGGCCTATGGTTTTGTGGTCAACGCCCTGCTCGCCGGATTGCTGATCGGCCCGGTGCTGGGCGGCCTGGGCACTTTGGTGGTGGTCAAGCGCTTCGCATTCTTCTCCGAAGCGGTGGGCCATGCGGCCCTGACCGGCGTGGCCATCGGCATCCTGCTCGGCGAGCCCTACACCGGCCCGTACGGCAGCCTGTTCGGCTACTGCCTGCTGTTCGGCATCCTGCTCAACTACCTGCGCAACCGCACCGGCCTGGCACCGGACACCCTGATCGGCGTGTTCCTGTCGGTGTCCCTGGCCCTGGGCGCCAGCCTGCTGCTGATCCTCGCCGGCAAGATCAACGTGCACATCCTGGAAAACGTGCTGTTCGGCTCGGTGCTCACGGTCAACGGCAACGACCTGCTGGTGCTGCTGATCGTCGGTGCCCTGGTGATGGGCCTGAGCCTGCCGCTGTACAACCGCATCATGCTGGCCAGCTTCAACCCGCAACTGGCGGCGGTGCGCGGCGTCGCGGTGAAAACCCTGGACTACCTGTTCGTGATCCTGGTGACCCTGATCACCGTGGCCGCGGTGAAAGTCATAGGCGCGATCCTGGTGGGCGCCCTTTTGGTGATTCCGGCGGCGGCCGCGCGCCTGTTGAGCCAGTCGCTCAAGGGCTTTTTCTGGATCTCGGTGCTGATCGCCACGGTCAGCACCCTGTGCGGCATCCTGCTGCCGATCCTCTTCGACCTGCCCGTCCCCTCCGGCGCCGCGATCATCCTGGTGGCCGGTGTCGCCTTCGCCCTGGCCGCCGTTGCCCGCGGCATTGTCCCCAGTCTCAAAGGGAATATCGGATAAATGCACAGTTCATTACGTCACCTGACACTACCCTTGACTATCGCCCTGGCCTTGGCCCTCGGCGGGCTGGGCAGCGCCCCGGCCCTGGCCCAGCCGGACCGTTTCGAACCCATGCGCGTCACCGCCAACCAGAGCCTGGGCACCACGGCGCTGCACAGCGCCAGCTCACACAAGCCGCTGACCGTGCTGGCCTCGCTACCGGTGACCTTCGGTCTCAGCCAGTTGCTGCTGCAAGGCACCGACGTGCAGCTCGAACGCGCCGCCCCCGACAACCTGCCGGGCTCGCGCCAGACCGCCTACTTCACCGGCCGCGGTGCCCCGGCGCTGCACAAGCTGGCCCTCGACGCCGACGCGGTGATCGGCCTGCGCTCGATCTGGCCGGACGACCCGCTGTACCCCAACGCGCGGCGCAGCAACATCCGCATCGTCGAAGTCGATGCCGCGCGCCCGGTGGACGGCGCCTTGCCCGGCGTGGCCCTGCAACCCGGCAAGAGCGATGGCCTGAACAGCCAGCCGT
>Ga0066464_1000651_pt1 | contig 12364 bp, 10 predicted proteins | sample LakWasMe94_HOW11_2_FD_59583 | JGI IMG/M metagenome (GOLD analysis project Ga0066464, IMG submission 59583) | Freshwater sediment methanotrophic microbial communities from Lake Washington under simulated oxygen tension - Sediment Metagenome 94_HOW11 | ecosystem: Environmental > Aquatic >...
AAACCTGAGGGCGCTGGGCTGGAAGGTGTTCAAGGCACGAACACCCTGACAGACATGCGGCCGTCTGTGGCGAACCCTGGTTCCCGCGGACAAGGCCGACGCTGGCGGCAGGAACAGGGGCGCCAAAGTGCCCGGGCGTATCCACCATCCATTGCCTGAAGCTGGGCGCCGTTACTTGGAAATACTGCGCAGGATTGACTGAGTGCAGGAGTCAGCTCCTGCCACTGGCCGCTCGTGCCATCGCCTTTTTTCAATAAACTCGCTCATCCATGTCCTCTCAAATGCACGAACGCGTTGCGACGATGCGCGCCCGCAACAGACCGACGCCATTCGGCCACTGAAAGACTGCGATCGGACAGCATCCGGTTCGATACGAAAAAAGCAGAATACATGCCACGTGCACCTACCAATTCTGGTAGTTGCCAGTGCTCAAAAATGCCCGAATGATGATCCGGCCGCTCACTCGTCCTTATCAATGACTCAAACAACGCTCGCCGGAACGCGGGTGACAAGGTCGAGCGCTCCGGCAAGACGCTCACTTCATGTCACAGGACGTTACGGGAGACAGAGTCATGTTGGATATCGGAAGCTCGGATACCTTGAAGTACGATTTCGGCGGAAGGTCATACACGATCCAGATTTACAAGGACAATCAGGACGCCAAAAAGTATTACATCGTTCCGCAGCCGCAATTCGCGATCGCCGCGAGCGGCCTGCCGGAATTCTCTCTGCGGCAGTTCAAGAATGGCAAAGGCGTTTCCGGACAGTGCAATTTCCAGACCGTGCTGCAAACGCCGCCGGGGGCCATCGAGGCCGTGCAGAAGAAGTTCGGCAACGACATCCGGATCGGCGGCTGGGACTGGACCCTCGGGACGACCTGGTTCAACTACCAGTATCCCGACGACAAGGGCCAGATGAGCAGCTATTCGGCAGTGGCCTGGCCCTCTCTGGCGCCGACGACCGGTGACATCGGGCAGGCGAGTGCCCGCGCGTCGTTCTCGATCTCCCTGCCGGACCAGGCCGCAGTCGCTGCGTTCATCACCGCGTTCAGCGGCCAGGACGGCGGCGCATACGATGTCCAATACCAGATGCACGTGCCGGGGTCGTTGCCGGGCGTGGCGGTCACGGTTGGATTCGACTCGAGCGTCGCCTATCAGTACGAGCAGACCATCCATGTCGACAAAAACGTCTGGGGTTCGGAAACCAGCCGCACCGTTGACGTCAAGCAGTACCTGAGCCAGTCGCAGGCCGGCACGATCGATTATATCTGGGGCAAGATCGACCCGATGTCGGCACAGGGGCAGGCGATCACCAACTGGGCGCAGCAAACGTTGCAGAATGCCGTCACCCAGTCGGTCAATTCGACCATCGCGATGATGCAGGCGAATAATCCGTCAGGAAACGACTACAAGTTCAGCATGAGCCAGGTGAGTTCGTTCTCGTACACCTACACGCAGAACACGGTGGTCGACTGGATTGCGCAGTCGTCGACCCTGCTGCCCGCCTTCGCGAATGATGTGTGGGACCGGGTTTACGAGGTGGTCGACTACAGCCCGCTCTCGGTCGTGTTCCAGCTTACCAACGTCGACCTGATCAGCTCCCGGGTCGCGTCGGTGCAGGTCCTGGCGCAATCGCCGTCGGGCAACGACTCCGAGACCCTGACCAAGGACACCACCAGCTGGATCTTCAAGCGCCCCGCGGTCACCAATCCGGATGGCTCGCCCAACCTGCGCTATTCGTACAAATACATCGTTACCTACACGGACAGAACGTCGTATGAGTCGCCGACGATCCAGGGCAACGCGGCCCTCGAGGGAGAGGCGAGCGTGACGTTCAATGCCGGCTCGCTCGCAGCGCTGGCCGTTACGTTCGAGACGTCGGGCATCCAGTTTGGCGCCTCTGCGCAATCGGTGAAGCAAGTGCAAGTCGACTTCGTATTCGTCAACACCAACGTGGCCCCCGGCCAGGCGGCAGAGGCCAAGACGGAGAACTATGTGTTCCATGCGAACGAGGAAAAGTGGCCCGTATCGTTCCTGACGGCGCTCCCCTATACGACGAACTACACCTACTCGGTGCTCTACGTCATGGGAGACGGCTCGCGCGTGACCCTCGCGCCCAGCCAGCCGACCAACCAGAACTCCGTGCAGATCGGATCACCGCTGGCCCTGCAGCAAGTCACCCTGTATCCGGTATGGGCGAAGGACATGGAAAACGTCTATGTGTCCGCGTACTACGTCGATCCGGATAACAGCGTGTCGGTGCAGGGCAATGTCTGGCAGATCGACAAGAAAGGCGATCCGATCACGCCGTGGAAATTCCTCGCGCCGAACAACAAGAACGCTTACTGCGACGTGACGGTGCAATACGTGGACGACGGCGAAATCATCAGTTACCCGACGCCGTGGTATGTGCCGCAGCGGCAACCGATCAACGTCACCGCGAAGCAGACCCCGACCATGGTGACCATCGATCCGTCGCTGATCCAGTGGGATCTGTATGACATGGTCAAGATCGACGTCTACCTGCTGAATGCGACCGGGCAACCGATCAAGCAACACCCGTTCCAGTTCCTCAGGGGAACGGGCAGCCAGTACTACTCGTTCATGCTCGACGGACAGGAGCCCAGCCTGACCTGGTACTACTCGGGCGCCTACTATCCGAAGGGGGCATCGCCAGTCGTCATCCAGCAGACGAAGATGACGTCGGCGCTGCTCGTGCTGCCGAGGATGTGGAGCAACAAGCAGGTATTGGCCAACGAACGGCCCTACCTCGTTCCGCACGAGCATGCGCACGCGATCGAGGCGGCCCACCTCCGCCTGCTCACGGGCATCAACCTGGCCTACGAGGAAGAGCTCGCAAGCGTCAAATAACCTGCGCCACCGCCCGGCTCATGCCGGGCGGACTGCAATGCCGCAGGGGACGCGACGCTGTCGCCCCCTGCATTTTCTGCACGCACCCAGCGGTTCGGAGCCACCATGGCGAACATCCTCTATCGCATCGTCGGTCACGGGCTGGACGGGGATACCCCGCCGCTCAGCTTGATCGTGCTGAACCTCGTTTACCTCGACACGGATCACAATTACTGCGCAAACCACTGGTGCGCACTCACCGCTGAGCATCCGCAGGACACCTGGCAGTTCGACCCCGGCCTCGCCACCGCCGGCGTGGTCCTGTACGACGGCCAGCAGTTTGGCCCTACCGGCGAAGTCACGCCGATTCCGCTCACGGTGGCCGACGGCACGACGATCCAGGTCGGTGCCGGCGTTCCCGCCACCATCGCCGTCACCGTCACACCGCTGCTGATCGACTGGAGCCGAGTCACGCGCGTCGACGCGCAGCTTGCCGGCCACCCGCTGACCTTCACCGCTGCCAGCCCCTCCGCCCGCTGGCTGTCGCTGCCGGTCGCAAGCTACCCATGGACGGCGACCTACACACTGAACGACGGCTCGACCTGGGAACAGTCAGGAGCTGGCTTGCCGCCGCTGCTGGTGCTGCCGGCGCTGCCGCCCGTCACGCCGGTCACGTTCTCACCCGTTGCGGACTACTTTGAAACGCTGCCGATCGAATCGATCGCGCTGAGCGTGACAAACCCGGGCGGGTCACCTGGCCACAGCATCTTCAACCCGGGCCACACGCAGCCATGGTCGACCGGCATCTTCCAGACGGCAATTTCCCCGGTCGCCTGGCGGCTCGACTACCGCTATCGCTACGTGGTCACGTTCAAGCCGGATGCGGGACTCCAGCCGTTCGACTCGGGCGAGATCGACGGGCTGGGCGCGACGTCAGTCACGCTCGACGAGGTTGGCATTCGCGACTTCGTCCTCGCTGACCAGATGCCCAGCCTTATCCAGAGCGTCAGTGTCCACTATGAATTCGACGGGAAGCGCGAGAAGAGCACGCTGCCGGTGCGCCTCGTCGCGCGCCGCAACTATACGCCGGGCTTGTTCTCGTACTGGCTCGACTACACGATCGCCGGCGAGACGCCGGACTCCAGCGGCGAGGAGACCGGCACTGTCTTCCAGCCCGGTACGCAGCCCGCCCTCGCGTTCGTCAGGGCCGTGTCTCCGTTACAGGAGAAATCGGTCAGGTTGACCGCGCACAAGCTCGGCGCGGGAGATCAGGTGCAGCTTGCGCTCAGCACGAGCGAATCGGGCAACCTGGGCATCCCGTCATGGCAATGGGCGATCCAGAGCATCGGTCCAGCGTATGTCACGCTCGACCGCGCCCATCCGTCCGTCACGTACAGGTACCTGGTGGTCGATCCGGATTGCGCCGCGACCAGCTTCATCGGCACGCTGCAGGCCAACGACGAGCTGACGCCGTTCGATGTCCCGACGGCCGACACAAGCGTGGAAATTACGCCGCATACGCTGCCCGCGTCGGTCACCCTCGATCCGTCGCGGATCGACTGGAGTGTGAACGAGCATGTGAAGGTGACGGTCACGTTCACCAACCCGCCAAGCGCCGGGCAAGACTTCCCGTTCACCCGCGAAAGCGGCTACGAGTATGCAAGCAGCACGTCCGTCGACGGCGTGACGCCGATCTACGATTACCTTGCCCTCTATTACCTGGCGGACGGGACCACGCGCATCGAGTCCGCAGACAATCAGACAAGCATGCTGCTGGTTTTGCCCCCGCGCGGTACCGAGCAGGGGTAGCGCGATGGCCTGGCCTCCGGCACTCGAACGCGCCCTGCAGATCGCCCGGCACTTTCACGGCAACGACGCGGAGCAGGCGTGCACACGGCTCCTGCGCCTGCTCGACGATCGCGTCCGCGCAGCCAACGGCTTCACCGGCAGCCTGCTGACCATGAGCGGCTTCCCGGTGGAGATCGCGTTCTCCACCGCCGACGATGCCTTGCGCTATACGCTCGACCCGGCGCTGCCCGGCAGCGATCCGCGCGGCGGGGTCGATGCCGCGCTCGGGCAGCTCGCGGCCCTCGGCGCCACGCCGGCACCCACGTCCACCGTCGACGCAGTGCGCCGGCTCCAGGCCGGTCAGCCGCTGCGCTTCGGCGCGTATATCGGTGGGCGGCATCGCGCGGGACAGTGTCGCACCAAGCTCTACGTCGAGGTGTCGAAGGACGCGGCGGCCGATGCCGACGCCTTCGCCGCCGAGCTGATCGGCAGGCCCAAGTCGCTCCCGGACAAGCGCCAGCACATCGAGCTGATCGGTGTGGACCCCGACTCGCAGCGCACGGAGTTCTACTCGCGAATCGAAGGCATGATCGCGCCGGACCTGGTTGCGCTGCTCGCGCGGGTGAATCTCGCGTCGCGCTACCGCGAACTCGTCGAGCTGTTGGGCGAATGCTGCGGCGCGCCGATCTGGCGCGAGCTTCCGGGCGATCTGTACGGGTTCAGCTATTCGGTCAGCGCCCGTGGCGAGCCGACCGCGTTCACCCTCTACACCCATGCACGCGCGCTGTTCGGCGGCGATGGCCGGACCCGTGCGCGTATCCTGGAGCTTGGCCGGCGCCACGGATGGGACCTGCGCTTCTACGCGCAATTGACGGAGCCGCTCGCCGCGCTCGACGACCCGACGACCCATCACACGATGTTTGGCATCACCGTGCACGGCGACGCCGGGCTCGGCGTCACCTTTGGCGTTGCGCCGCCGCTGGAGCCGGCATGAGCGTCGTCCACCCGACCGCCACCGAAGCCGCGCTGGATGCGCTGCTCGCCGCGCAATCGCCCAGCGGCGCGTTCGGTTCCGTCGTCGAGCTGCCGACAGGCCCGGCCGCCGACGAGAACGGCTTCGTGACCGCGCTTGTCCTGCATGAACTCTCGGCATGGCCCGCCACACCGGCGCTGACCGCGGCACGCAGGCGTGCGCTCGACTTCCTGGCGTGCTGCGAGCGGACGGACCGGCACGGCGCGTTCTCGTTCTACCCGCCCGATCGCCAGCCGGAGTGGATGCCTATTGCGCTGCTGCCGGACGCCGACGACACCGCGCTGTTCACGCTCGCGCTGGTCGACGGCGGCCGCTGGCCGACGCAGCGGCTGACGCACGCCGCGCGTCAGGTGCTCGAGGCGTTTCGCCTGAGGTGGGTCGCGGCCGACGCAAAGCCCTGGCATCGCGAAGGCGTCTATCTGACCTGGCTGGATGAATTGGTCTATCCGAACATTGTTGATCTGTGCGTGAACATCAACGTTGCCGCGTTGCTCAAGCGCGCGGGGCCGGAGCATGCCTGCGCACTGGCCGCGATCGTCGACATGGTGGATGCCGGGCTCACCTGGGCGGGCGCGTCGCCGCAGCGCGCGTTCCTGCTGACGCCTTACTATCCGCATCCGGCCGAACTTGGCCATGCGCTCGATCGCGCGATCCGCCTGGGCGTGACCGAATTGCTGCCGTGCCGGGACAAGCTGCGGGACCTCGGCTGGTCGTACGCGGCCGATCCCGTCGGCTGGCCGCTCAATACCCCGGTCTGCAGCTCGGACGATGGGCGAATCGTCTGGCGCGCGCCCGCGCTCCAGCAAGCGCGGCAACTCTGTCGCCGCCCGTCACCCATGACGGCTGCGTTTTTCTAGCAGTATTTAAAGTCCGAAAGGCCCACGTAAATTCAGCATGCTCGCCAGCGGCATGGTTGGCCTGTTTATCGGCCTTCGATACGCAGCGGCAGGCTGTCGATCACCTGAGACAGCGTTGGCTCCAGTTCCAGCTCTTCTTTTTTTACCGGTTCCGGGCTTCTTCGGCGTTGCCGGTATTCGCTGGGGCTGGCACCCGCGAATTGCTTGAAGGCGCGGGCAAAGTAGGACGGGTCCTTGAAGCCGACTTCATAGCCGATGCTGGTGATGGGCATCTGGCTGTTGTCGAGCAGGTTCTTGGCGCAATCCATGCGTTTGCTCAGGATGTAGTCCATGAACCCCAGGCCATGGACCTCCTTGAACAGGCGGCTGAAGCGGAACGTGGTCATGCCACAACGTTTGGCCAGCTCTTTCTGGTCGATGCTTTCACGAAAATTCTGCTCGATGTACAGCAGCACATCGCTGAGCGCCTGATGTTTCTGGTGCTCTGTGGTCAGCCGGATGCTGTCCGGCAGGGACGGACCGTGTTCGATCTGCAGCGTCTTGGCTCCGGATCCGCTGCTGTGGCGCAGCTCGTAGAGTTGCTTCAGCGCATGCAGGAAGCGCCGGATCTCGGCACTCGAGAGCGGGAGCACCATGTATTCCCAGACCCGCGAACGCATGGCCCAGACCGCGAGTTCTTCGGAGTGCTGCACCGTGAACATGGCAATGGGAATGGAGGGAAGCTTGTGTTTGATCTCCAGCAACAGATTGAGCCCCGGCATGTCCGGGCGGTCATAGTGCATGCAGATCATGTCCGGTAGAGGGTGAGCGTCCTTTTCGGGCAGGGACGCATCTTTCGCCACCCGGCAATCGCAGGCTGGGCGAAACAGCGCGATCAGTTCGTCAGACGATCGGTCGCGGGTGAGGTCGAACCATAAAAGAGAGGGTTTTTGGGCCGACTCAGGTTTCATTTCCTTATTCCTTCCTGGTGTCTCACTGTCACTTCCTGGGCTGTCAGTATCGCCATTGGGCTTTGCGGGCAAAGGATCAAGTTCTGATAACGCTTCATAAATTTTCTTGATTACCTTCTATGTCTGACAGCGAGATAAGAGTCACAGGCAGCTCCTTGCTGTTGTGATCGCCTTTCTTGCATCACTGGCCACGGCTGAATCAATTTAGTGTTATATGAGAACAGTTCCTTTTCTGAAAAACTCAAGCTGCCTGGTTTAGTTTCATGGGTGTTCTTTTGCTGTCTTGCCAAGCGTCGCAAAAAAGTCCTAGAAACCGACAATAAACTCCTAACTCTCCCTATTAACCCCTGACTAGGATTCAGTCAGGCGGCACAAACACTGATCGCCTTAAAGCAACTTTACTTATATGAGGTGAACAAGATGAATCTGCAAGCAATCAAAACCTCGGTGCGGGCATTCATCACGGATGAAGAAGGTTTGACCATCGTGGAATATGCCGTGGCCGGTGGCCTGATAACGCTGGGGGCCGTTGCTGCGTTCGTGACTCTGGGCGGCAACGTGGCCACCGCCATTACCAGCCTGGGTTGCGCCGTTCAGGGCAAGACCTGTTAACGACAGCCGTTGCGCTGAATCCTCAGGCCTGGGCTGGAGTTGCCTGTTGCTCGTACGCGGCCAGACTTCTCGGGTCTGGCTGCGGGGAGCGGTTTCCCTCGGGCTGAGGCCGTACCTGTGGTGCATGTGTGTTTCCGCCGTTTTTCTGTCTGCTCTCGTCTGGACAGGATGGAGCCTTCTCAATCGGTATGTGCAGTCAGCGCACAGTACATGACAGAGGGCTCCAGTCTTGGTCTCGCATGAAGTGACCTTTGGCCGAGCATGGCTCCATCGCTCTGCAGCGGCCTGCAAATTCTCTTTCCTGCTTCAGGAGTATCGTTGCTGTATTGCTCGCGTGAAGATCAAATCCTGATATGAAAGCCTCGGGTTACTTCGTTTCGCACTATGGTTCTGGTGCAGCGAACACGGCCGGGGCTTTTGTCTTTAATCGGCTGTGGCTCAGGCCGATCTCGCGTCAAGGGGCAAGGCTGTTTCAAGCGGGTTCTTCAATTATTCCTTCCTTAGATAAGCCATCCGTTCCTTGGGATGTGTTGTTCCTGGTGCTTTTTTGTCTCTTTCAACAACAGCAATAAAGTCCTAACGATCAGCAAAAAACTCCTAACCCTTCTGGTGCTCCCCTGACTAATGTTCAACCAGACAGTGCGAAAGTGCTGCTCTTAAACAAAAACACTTGAGTGAGGTGGAAAAATGAATCTGCAATCGATCAAGACTTCGGTAATCAAGTTCGCCAAAGATGAAGACGGCCTGACCATTGTGGAATATGCCGTGGCGGGTGGTTTGATCACTTTGGGCGCTGTCGCTGCGTTTATCACCCTGGGCACTAACGTGAAAACAGCCATCACCAGCCTGGGTTGCGCTGTACAGGGTAAAACCTGCTAGCACGACAACTTCCGCCGAGGGCTGCAGTCATGAGCAAAGAGCAATTGTTCGCTGTTGCATTGATGCTGGGACTGCTGGGGATTGCGGTGGTGAGTGACCTTCGTCGCCACCGTATTCCCAACCTCTTGGTGCTGTTGGGGCTGGGACTGGGGATTGCCGGCCAGGTCTATTCCTCGGGCGTTATCGGGTTTGGTTACGGACTGCTGGGCATGTCGATCGGTTTTGCCGTTTTTCTTCCCATGTACGCCTTTGGCGGGATGGCAGCCGGCGACGTCAAGCTCATGGCCATGGTTGGCACTTTTCTCACTCCGCAGCACGCCCTCTGGGCTGCGTTTTTCAGCCTGATCGTCGGCGGCGCGTGCGGGGTACTGATTGTGTTGGTACGTGGTCAAGTTCAACAGACCATGGGGCGCTACTGGCTGATGATGAGAGCCAGGGCCTATTTTCCGCCGGCGGATGATGAAGTGGCTGGCAAACCCTTTCCCTATTCGGTTGCGATCCTGCTCGGCACATTGGCCAGCTTTTTCTGGTTGCCCCTTGGCCAGTAGCTCAGGAGAACATTATGTATGCCATCAGTAACAGCCGTCCGACCGGTAATGACCGGGAAGCAGTGCAGCGACTGGCTCCACAGCCACGCACGATCCTCGAGACCGGGCTGGCGGACAATTTCCTCGGAGATCTGGTCTGCAAGCATCTGCACGATGCGGGTGTGCTGGACATGCCTCGACTGGTAGAGCGCCTGGCGCTAACAGGGGCGGTGGTTGAAGAAGTCCTGACCTTCCTGCGTCAGGATCGTCGGGTCGAGGTCCTTGGCCAGTCCGGTGGCCAGGGTTTGCGCTACGGGCTGACCGAGCGCGGCCGCAATGCTGCCCGTGATGCCTTGTCGCGCAGTGGTTATATCGGCGCGGCGCCATTTCCGGTGAACGCCTACCGTTCGCTGCTCAAGGTACAGACCATTCACCATGGCCGTATCAGCGCCCGGGACATGCAGGCCTCTTTCGGCTCCATGGTGTTGGCGCAGAACATGCTCGACCAGCTGGGCGTGGCCCTGAATTCCGGGCGCGCCATCATGATTTACGGACCGGCGGGGACGGGCAAGACCTATGTCAGCAGTCGGTTGATCCGGCTGTTTTCCGAGTCCATCTGGGTGCCCCATGCGATTGCGATCAACGATGCGGTGATCGAGATCTACGACCCCCAGGTACACCGGCGTCTGGATGTCGGCGATCCGCAGAACAGCCTGATGCTCAATGAAGGGATCGACCGCCGGCTCCTGTGCTGTGAACGGCCGATCGTCATCACCGGCGGCGAGCTGACCATGGAACAGCTGGATATCCGCTACGACCCCTTCACTCGCCAGTACCAGGCACCGTTGCAGCTCAAGGCCAGCAATGGCCTGTTCGTCATCGACGACATGGGGCGCCAGCGCATGGCCCCCGCGGAGTTGCTCAATCGCTGGATCGTACCGATGGAGGAGAAGCGGGATTTCCTCAACCTTGGCGGCGGGCGGCACTGCGAGTTGCCGTTCGACCTGATCCTGGTGTTTTCCACCAACCTGAACCCGTTGGAACTGGCCGATGAGGCGTTCCTGCGGCGGATTGGCTACAAGCTGCAGTTCGGCTACCTCAAACCCGAGGAGTACGAACGTATCTGGATTCAAGAGACAGAGCGCATGAACATCCAATACGACCCGCTGCTGTTGCGCTACGTCCTGGATGAACTCTATGGCGCTGAAAACATGCCGCTGGTGCCTTGCCACCCACGGGATCTCTTGAGCATGGCGCTCGATCGCCAGCGTTATGTGGGCGCCAGCGGACCGCTGTCAACCCTGGAACTGGAGTGGGCCTGGCACAGCTACTTCGTCCAGCTCGATTTTCTTTGAGTAAGGAGATTTCGACATGAGTTCTCGTACTTTCACTCTGGTGACCTTGTCCGTGGTTCTGGGCCTGGGCGCGGCATGGATGGCCAACAGCTGGCTCAATGCAAGGCTCAATGTCACCCCCGACGATAACCAGCAGAACGTGGTGGTGGCGACCGTGGAAATCGCTTTCGGGCAAATGGTCGAGCCACAGCAGGTCGCGCTGGTCCGCATGCCCAAGGAAACGGTGCCCGAGGATGCTTTCGACGCTACCGAAAAGGTCGTGGGCAAGATCGCCACCTTCTCCATGCTGCGCGGCGACATCCTGCGCGGCGCGCGCCTGGCCGAGCACTTGGGCGGCAGCACCCTGGCGTCGCTGATCGAGCCCACCAAGCGTGCGATCTCGGTCAGGGTGGACGACGTGGTCGGCGTGGGCGGGTTCCTGTTGCCGGGTAACCGGGTCGATGTGCTGGCTACCCGGCAGACCGGCAATGCCGGCGATGCCGAATCCAAGACCATCCTCGAAGACCTGCGGGTGCTGGCGGTGGACCAGACGGCCAGTACCGACAAGACCCAACCGGTGGTCGTGCGCGCCGTGACCCTGGAAATGACCCCCCTCCAGGCCGAGGAGTTGGTCAAGGGGATGACGGCCGGCAAGCTGCAACTGGCTCTGCGCAACCCGCTGGACAACCAGAAGCAACCCTTGATCGCCGAGCCGGTCGCCATGGTCCAGGAGGTGCCTGCCCCGCCAGTGGTCCGGCCGATTGTCCGTCGTCGGGCCGGCGGCGATAGCGGCATCACGGTGATTCGTGGGATTGAGGTCAACGTCGTGAAGTCCCAGTTGTAAATGATTGGGTATGGCATAGGCAGACGATGAGGGTTTGATGATGAGCGCGCGTATTCAACAGCCATTGAGGGCATTTCCACAGCAGCAGGGCGGCGCAATGCTTGTACTGGTGGTGATTGCCCTGGCCTCGATGCTGTTGATGGGGGCCCTGGCGCTGGATGGCGGCCATATGCTGGTGAACAAGTCCCGCCTGCAAAATGCGGTGGATGCAGCAGCGCTGAGCGGTGCCAAGACGCTCAGCACGGTAATGGGCACGACCGGGGCCGCGACTCTGGCGCAGACCGCTGCGCTCAATACCCTGACCCTGAATGCCAACGCCAGCGGCAATCAGGAGCTGGCCACCGCCATCGGCAACAATGTCGGCGGTTTTGCCACGGTGGAGTTGGCGTCCACTGTCTATGGGCCTTTCTCTTTCCCGGGGCCGGCCAATGCAAGCTATGTGCGGGTGACGGTCACCAACTATTCCCTGGCCGGATTCTTCTGGGGCGTCTTCCAGGCCCTGGGCAATGGGGTCGGTAACAAGTTTGTGAGCGCGGTCGCTACCGCCGGACCAAGCCCCGCCAGCCCTTGCGACCTCACGCCGCTGATGGTGTGTGGCGATCCAACGAAAAACAGCCCGTCCACCGGGATGTTCTGGGGGTTCAAGTTCGGCGATCCGCAGGTGTTGAAAACCGCCGCAGGCAACAGCTCG
>Ga0066464_1000654_pt1 | contig 12338 bp, 10 predicted proteins | sample LakWasMe94_HOW11_2_FD_59583 | JGI IMG/M metagenome (GOLD analysis project Ga0066464, IMG submission 59583) | Freshwater sediment methanotrophic microbial communities from Lake Washington under simulated oxygen tension - Sediment Metagenome 94_HOW11 | ecosystem: Environmental > Aquatic >...
CGGTGGTCATGCGGTCGAGCACGCCATCAAACGCGCCGGCATTGAAGCGGGCGAGGTGGATGACGTCATCATGGGTTGTGCCACACCCGAAGGCGCCACCGGCGCCAACATCGCGCGCCAGGCCGCATTGCGCGCCGGTTGCCCCGTCACCGTGTCGGGCATGACCATCAACCGCTTTTGCTCGTCGGGCTTGCAGACCATTGCCGTCGCGTCGCAACGCATCATCGCCAACGAAGGCGAAATCTATGTGGCCGGTGGCGTGGAAGCCATTTCTTGCGTGCAGCAAGAGATGAACACCCACATGATGGCCGACCCCTGGTTGGTCAAGAACAAGCCCGAGATCTACTGGAACATGTTGCAAACGGCCGAGAATGTGGCCAAGCGCTACAACATCAGCCGTGAAGCCATGGACGAATACGGCGCAGCCAGCCAACAGCGCGCCAGTGCCGCGCTGGACGCCGGTTTGTTCAAGGCCGAGATCGCTCCCATTACCGTCACCATGGGCGTGGCCGACAAGGTCATGGGCCTGATGACCAAGCAAGTCACCGTCAGCGATGACGAAGGCATCCGCGCCGGTACCACGTACGACGGCATCAAGGGCCTGCGCTCTGCGGTCCCCGGCGGCCTGATCACCGCCGGCAACGCCAGCCAGTTCTCCGATGGTGGCGGTGCCGTGGTCGTGATGCATGAGAAGATTGCTGAGAAGAAGGGCCTGCAACCTCTGGGCCGTTTCCTGGGCTTTGCGGTGGCTGGTTGCGAACCCGACGAAATGGGCATTGGCCCCGTGTTTGCCATCCCCAAGGTGTTGGCGCGTTTGGGCCTGAAGGTCAGCGACATCGATTTGTGGGAATTGAACGAAGCCTTCGCCGTGCAGGTCTTGTACTGCCGCGACAAGCTGGGCATCCCCGCGGACCGTTTGAACGTCAACGGTGGCGCCATCGCCGTGGGCCACCCCTATGGCGTCAGCGGCCAACGCCTGACCGGCCACGCGCTGATCGAAGGCAAGCGCCGCGGCGCCAAGCGCGTCTGCGTGACGATGTGTATTGGTGGCGGCATGGGGGCCGCGGGCATTTTTGAAGTGCTATAGTTTTTCCTTTCACTTGCCGCTGTTGTTCATGGTGGCGCACCACCATGAGCAACGACCACCACCAAGCGGCAGACTCTCACGACCATGACCATGGTCACCACCACCACCACGCCCCGCCAAAGGATTTCAGCCGCGCGTTCGCAGTTGGTATTGCGCTCAATGCCCTGTTTGTAGGCATCGAGGCGTTTTATGGCTGGCGCGTCAATTCCTTGGCGCTGCTGGCCGATGCCGGTCACAACCTGAGTGATGTGGCGGGCCTGGTACTGGCTTGGGGTGGGGCCCTGGCGGCCCGGCGGCGCCCGGACGCCACGCACACGTATGGCTGGAAGCGCGCCTCCATTCTGGCGGCGTTTATCAATGCGATTGTGTTGTTGGTCGCCATGGGCTCCCTGGGCTGGGAAGCCGCCGGTCGCCTGCGCTCACCCGTGGCAACCGAGGGCTGGACCATGGTGGTCGTGGCCGGTGTCGGCATCTTCATCAACACGGCGACGGCATTGATGTTCATGCGGGGTGGCAAGGACGACATCAATATCCGGGGTGCGTTCCTGCACATGGCGGCAGATGCACTGGTGTCCCTGGGGGTGGTCTTGGGCGGCGCGCTCTACCTGTGGCAGGGGTGGGCCTGGATCGATCCGGCCATGAGTCTTGCCATCGCCCTCATCATCGTGGTGGGCACCTGGAGCCTGTTCAAGCAGTCCTTGCATCTGCTGTTTGATGGGGTTCCCGACGGCGTCGACCTGGCTGCTGTGCGTAGGGTATTGCTGGGTCTGCCTGGTGTGGTCGAAGTACACGATCTGCATGTTTGGGCGCTGGGCAGTGCACAGACGGCACTGACCGCGCACCTGGTTTTGGACCCGCCGGGCTTTGATCCCGCCACCGTGCTGCGTCGGGCCGAGCAAGAACTCCACACACAGTTTGACATCCAACACACCACGCTGCAGTTGGAAACCGGCGCGTATGCGCGGCAATGTGCGCTGCGGGCGGGCACAGGCTGCTCTTGAGCCGCCGTGCGAAATGTCGTGCATTGCGGAAGATCAATCGTGAACCAGCTATCTACCGCGTTGCAGCGATTTTTGAATTCTCTTTAACGAAGCCAGCGCCGCGTCGGGCGTTTCGTCCATTTGCGCCCGCGTGATCGCCCCATCAACGGCCAGCGCCAAATCCAGAGCGTCCTGTTTGTTGTGGCGAGAAGCCGGCAGCAAGCCGGCAATCGCATCGGCCATGTCCTGTTTATGGCGCCGCGTGATCTCCACCACCGCGGGCAGCGTGCCACCCAATTCCGCTACGCTGTTGATAAACGCGCAGCCACGGAAATGGACGTCCGCAAACCATTCGGCCAGGGCAGGACACAGCGCGTCGGGTCCGCCGCCGTGGCGTGCCAATGCATCGCTGAACCACGCCATCCACTGCAGGTGGCGGTACTCGAGGAATTCACAAATCAGGTCGTTCTTGCTCGGGAACTGCCGGTAGAACGTCACCTTGGCCACGCCGGACTCGGCGATCACGCGGTCGATGCCGGTGGCGCGTATGCCTTCTCGGTAGAACAGGTCGTGCGCCGTCAACAGAATGCGTTCGCGTGGACTGGGCGCCGGCGTGACAGGGCTTGGAGAGGGCTGCATGCACGCATTGTAGACAGGTCTGTCCACATCGCCTAGAATCCGCATGTAGACAACTCTGTCTACATAAATGCATCAAGGACTTATCTTGGAAACCAAAGCCCCACTTCCCCCTTTCACGCAAGAGACCGCGTCCACCAAAGTCCGCATGGCCGAAGACGCCTGGAACACGCGCGACCCCGATCGTGTGGTGCTGGTCTACACCGAAGACGCCCGTTGGCGCAACCGCGCCGAGTTTCCCGTCGGCCGGGCGCAGGTGCATGACCTGCTGGTGCGCAAGTGGACCCGCGAGCTGGACTACCGCCTGATCAAGGAGCTATGGGCTTTTGGCGGCAACCGCATTGCCGTGCGCTTTGCCTACGAATGCCACGACGACTCGGGGCAGTGGTTTCGCTCCTATGGCAATGAAAATTGGGAGTTCAACGCGCAAGGTTTCATGACACACCGCTTCGCCAGCATCAACGACCTGCCGATCAGGGAATCGGAACGCAAATTCTTATGGCCCCTGGGCCGGCGGCCGGACGATCACCCGGGTTTGAGCGCCTTGGGGTTATAAACTTGCCATTTTTTATCCACCCCCTGGCACCATGAGCATTGATCCAGACCGCTACGAAATCACCACCGACCCCACGCGCATGGATGTCGCGGCCATCCATGCCTTCTTGTCGCAAACCTATTGGTCGCCTGGCATTCCGCTGAGCGTGGTGGAGCGCGCCATTGCCAACTCGGTGTGCTTTGGCGTTCTGCTGGGCCACGAGCAGGTGGGCTTTGCCCGCGTCGTCACCGACAAGGCCACGTTTGCCTACCTTGCCGATGTGTATGTACTGGAAGCGCACCGCGGGCAGGGGCTGTCGCGGCGCATCATGGACCGTGTGGTTGCGCACCCTGAGTTGCAAGGCTTGCGCCGCATGCTGCTGGCCACGCGCGATGCCCATGCGCTGTACGCGCAGTACGGTTTCAAGCCCCTGGGGGCGCCAGACCGCATGATGGAAGTCCACCGACCCAACGCCTACCTCGCCGAATGAGCCTGGGCGGCAGAGCGTTCTACCGACCGGCCCGGCTCTCGGCGCTGCACAAGCCTATTCGTTCAGGCCCTGAGTTTTGTTGCCAGCGCCAGGCGCCGTATCGGTGATACCTGGGGCGCGGTGAACACCGCGCGGACCGGCACAACTTCCCTGGGCTGGGGTGTTGCCACGGCACGGGGTTGGTTGATAGCCTCTTCGAGTTTGAAAACCGCCACGATTTGCACCAGGTCGTTGGCCTGGCTCTTGAGGCTGCTGGCCGCCGCCGCCATTTCTTCCACCAGTGCAGCGTTTTTTTGCGTCGCTTGGTCCATTTGTGCCATGGCCTCGCCCACTTGGGCAAAGCCCGCCGCTTGCCCATGGCTTGCCGTGTTGATTTCGGCCATGGTGTCGGTAACACTGCGTATGCTGCGCACCACCTCGGTCATCGTGGTGCCGGCCTGGTCCACCAGGGCCGAGCCCCGGTCCACGCGCTCCACGCTGGCGCTGATCAGGGCCTTGATTTCCTTGGCGGCGTCGGCCGAGCGGCCGGCCAGGGACCGCACCTCGCTGGCCACCACGGCAAAACCGCGGCCCTGCTCACCGGCGCGGGCTGCCTCCACCGCCGCATTGAGCGCCAGGATATTGGTCTGGAACGCAATGCCGTCGATGACGCCGATGATGTCCGCAATCTTGCGCGAGGACTCGTTGATGCCCTTCATGGTGTCCACCACCTGCGCCACCACCTCGCCCCCTTCGATGGCCACCTTGGATGCATTCAGTGCCAATTGGTTGGCTTTCTCGGAGCTATCGGCGTTTTGCTTGACGATGGCGACCAGCTCTTCCATGGCGGCGGTGGTTTCTTCCAGCGCGCTGGCCTGTTGTTCCGTGCGGGTGCTGAGATGGTTGTTGCCCTGGGCGATTTCGGCACTGGCCGTGGCCACCGCATCGGCCCCCTGGCGCACGCTGCCCACCACGGCGGCCAGCCGGGTCTGCATCTCCTTCAGGGCCGCCACAATGCTGCGCTGGTCGCCCAACTGCAGGGGAATGTTGACGGACAAATTGCCCTGCGCCACGTTGCGGGCCGCCCGTGCGGCAACGACCGGTTCACCGCCCACGTCGGACCACACGGATCGGCGGATCCAGTACCCAATGCCCACCAGCAGTACCGCTGCCAAGCCCAGGCCAATGGCCTGCATCCAGCGCATCTCGTGGATGGTGGCCTCGTAGCTTGCGGTCGACTGGTCGGCAAAGGATACCGACTCTTTCACCGTGGCATCGACGCCCGCGCGGTGCGACAGGTAGGCCGCGTGCGCGGCCTTTAGTGCAGTCTGCACCGCGTCCTTGTCGGCGCCCGAGGCCAGTTGGTCCAGGGTCTTGGCCGCCAGGGCCATAAAGGCTTCGCCCTCGCGGTGTTGTGCACCGAGCAATTTGTTTTCCAGGCCATAGGGAGGATGCGTGCGCCAGTATTCGGCGCGGTCCTGGTACTCGGTCTGCAGGCGTTTGAATTCCGCCTTGGCCACATCGAGCGCCATATTGCCCTCGACCGCCTGGGACAGCACCAGGCGCATTTCGATCAGGTACAGGGGCGGGGGCAGGATGTCGGCCGTGAGGTCCTTGGCGACAAAGGATTTACTGGCCGCGTTGCCGCTGGCCTGCGAGCCCCAGAACGACAGGCCACTGATGCCCAATGCGGCCACCAGCGCAATCCCCGTCAGCGTATGGAGCATGGCCCGCAGGCCCATGCGATGGCTGGATTCCTGAGCCGGGGAACCGGACGAACGGTTTTGCATGGCGGACACCTCGTGAGTGAGACGCCACTCTAACGAGCATCGCGCGGCGATACCATCCCATATTCAGGTGAGTTTTTGGCATTCCGTACCAGCGGTCGCTACACTGGCCCACCGCACTTGTGCAAGCCAACCCTGACTTACCCAGGCCGTCCACCCATGAAGTATTTACCCGCCCTGATCATTTGCTGCTCCGCCTTGGCCGCTTGCTCCACTGCGCCCACACTCCCGGTTGCCGGCGGCGCAGAAGTGGCCACTATTGAACAGGCCGCCGATCTGGCAGCCAGCTACGCGGCCCTGCAATCCTCCGGCGGTCGCGCGTTCAAGCTGAACCCCAAGACGTCCACCGTGCGCATGTACGCGTTCAGGGCCGGCAGGGCCGCCAAGTTTGGCCACAACCATGTATTGGCCGCACCCGAGTTTCAGGGCTTCTTCCACCTGGCACCCGACGGTCCTGCGGCCTCACGTTTTGACCTGGCGTTTCGCCTGGACCAACTGACGTTTGACGACCCGCAGCACCGCACGGCGCTGGGCCCGGCCTTTGCGTCCGTGATCGCCGCCGACGACACCGTGAGCACGCGCAACAACATGCTGGGCGACAACAACTTCCAGGCCGCGCGTTTTCCATTTCTGCGCATCCAGTCGCTGCAAATCGTCGGTGATGCACCCAAGTTTGCGGCCAAGATCGCGGTCGAACTGCACGGACAAACGCGTGTGATGTGGATCGCGTTGAACGTGACTGGCTTGCCGGACAAATTGCAGGCTGAGGGTGCCCTGGTGCTGCGGCAGTCCGACTTTGGCATCAAGCCGTTCTCGGTGTTGGGCGGCATGCTGGCGGTGCAGGACGAAGTGGTGGTGGAGTTCAAGTTCCTGGGCGAGAATCTCACCACGCCATAAGCCCCGCAAGACCCTGTGCACCATCCTGAATCTGTTGAAACATGACCTCTCAAGTAAACGCCGGGCCGCCCCAAGTTGACTTGCACCCCCTCGGGGGGCCAGCCGCAAGGCTGGGCTGGGGGCACTCTGCTGCCCCCGTTTTTCTGGACCTGGACACCTGGCACCGGCGCTCGGCGTTTGACTTCTTTCGCGGCTTTGACATTCCCAGCTTTAACCTGTGCGTGCGTCTGGACGTGGCGCTGCTCAAGCAAGCGGTGAAGGACCTGGGGCTGGGCAGTCTGTCCCTGGCCTACCACTTCATCGCCATCCGCCTGGCCAATGAGGTTGCGCCGTTTCGCTACCGGTTGGAAGGCGACAAGGTGAGGGTGCACGACGTGGTGCATGGCAGCACCACCGTGCTGCGCGAGGATGACTCGTTCGGCTTTGCCACGCTGGAGCACAACCGCGACTACGCCGCCTTTTGCGCCCAGGGTGCGGCGGCCATCGCCCAGGGGCGCCTGCGTGACGCACCGTTTGAGCCCACCAAACACGAGACCGCGACCGTGCACATGACGACCTTGCCCTGGGTGCACTTCACCAGCTACTCCAACGCGCGCCAGTGGGGCCCGCATGACTCCATCCCCAAGATCGCCTTTGGCCGCATCGATGCCGAAGGTTCGCGCCTGTGGATGCCCCTGTCGGTCGAGGTGCACCACGCGCTGATGGATGGCCTGCACGTGGGGCGGTTCTTTGAGGGCTTTGAGGCGGCGCTGCGCTCGCCAGAAGACTTGCTCAAACGTGGCGGGGCAGATTCTGCACCGCAGTAGCTGCCTGTATTGCTATCTAAATGGTAGCGTGTTGCGCATATTCCACGGGGGCTAGCGGCCAATTTGGCTTGCAAAATATCACAACAACCCCAGAGTGGGTATCAATAGGCGGCCTAGGTCAAGCCGTCAAACACCACCACATCCACCAGCTCGCCTGCGCGCACGCTGCCCTGCGCGTGGCGCAGCACCACCATGCAATTGGCCTCCGACATGGAGCGCAGCACACCCGAGCCCTGCGAGCCGGTGATGCGCACCACCGGGTTGCCTGCGGCGTCCGTGGACAGAATGCCGCGTTGGTATTCGGTGCGCCCCGGCTTCTTGCGGATGTCGGTGGTGGAGGCGGCGCGCAGCAGGGGCAGGGGAGCGGGTGCGGCGCCCATCATGCGTAACAGCGCGTCACGGGCGAAGAAGTAAAACGTCACCATCACTGCCACCGGGTTGCCGGGCAGGCCAAACAGGTAGGCGGTCTTGCCCTTGGATGACACGGTGCCAAAGGCCATGGGCCGCCCCGGGCGCATGCCGATTTTCCAAAAGCCCACATCGCCCAGCTTGGCCATGACCTCCCGGGTGTAGTCGGCCGCGCCCACCGACACGCCGCCGGATGTGATGATGGCGTCCGCGTTGGCGCAGGCGGAACGCAGGGCCGCCTCTAGCGATGCCGGGTCATCCTTGACCACGCCCATGTCGACCAGCTCGCAGCCCAACCGGCTCAGCATGCCGAACAGCGTGTAGCGGTTGGAGTCGTAAATGCAGCCGGGGTCCAATTCGTCACCAAGCGAACGCAGCTCATCGCCCGTGGAAAAAAACGCCACGCGCAGCCGGCGCTGCACCATGACCTGGCCAATACCCAGCGAGGCCAGCAGGCCCAGATCGGCCGGACGCAAGATGCGGCCACCGGCGATGGCGGCCTTGCCTTCTTGCAGGTCTTCACCCATCAGGCGGCGGTTGTCGCCGGTGCGGATGATGCCGTGGGGAATGGTGACCGATGTGTCGGATATCGATTGCGTCAGTTCCTGCGGCACCACGGTATCGCACAGCGCAGGCATCACCGCGCCGGTCATGATGCGCACGCACTGCCCACGGCCCACCGCACTGTCAAAACTGCGCCCGGCGTAGGCCGTGCCGATGATGCTGAGCGTGGTCGCCGCATCGGCTGCCAGATCGGCACCTTGGAAGGCAAAGCCGTCCATCGCCGAGTTGTCATGCGCCGGCACGCTGATAGGCGAGATGACGTCGGCCGCCAAGACCCGGTCCAGCGCCTGCCAGATGGAGACCGTCTCTATGCCCAAAATGGGTTGCACAAAGTCTTGGACGATGCGCTGGGCTTGCGCCACGGGCAGGGCGCTGGGGTCGTAGCCTTCCAGTGCGCTGACGAATTCTGTGAGCGTGGGCTGGTGTTGCGGTTGCTGTTGTGTCATGGGGGGCTCGCTTTTTCATACTGCCGCAGCTCGGCCAGCGTGTTGATGTTGCGAAAGGCGTCTTCGTCGGCAAAGTGCACTTCGGCCACGCGCAGGGTGGCATACCAGCGATCCACCTTGCGCCCGCCGCCCTCCAAAAACGCGGTCAGGTGCGGCAACACCGAGACCTTGGCCAGGCAAAACACGGGGTGCGGCTGGCGGGTGTCTCCGGCGCCGGTGACCGCAACAGCCAGATCAGCATCCTCGGCCAACAATGCGGCGGATAGCCGCGCCACCAAATCAGCGGGCAAGAACGGTGAGTCGCAGGGCGCCGTCACCAGGTAGGGCGTTTCGCAGTGCATCAAGCCCGTTTGCAGGCCCGCCAGCGGCCCGGCAAAGTCGGGCATGGCATCGGGCCACACCGGTGCGCCAAATGCGGCATAGGCGTCCAGGTTCTGGTTGGCGTTGATCAGCAAGCGCTGCACCTGGGGTTGCAGGCGTTGCAACACGTGCTGCACCATGGGCTGCGCGCCAAAAGGGGCCAGCCCCTTGTCGATGCTGCCCATGCGCGAGCCGCGGCCGCCTGCGAGGATGAGTCCGGTGATGTCCATGGGATGAGGGGGTGCTTGTGCGCGCTGTTCAGTTGGGGGCAGTCTAGCGGTTTCGCGCAGCGCATGTCATGCGCGGAATCAACTTTTTCTGTAAGCAAACTGGTGTCACGGTCAGACCGTGTGGGTTGTGTCCGACTACGCTGCGTTGTCTCGGCTTTCACGCCTGCGTGTCGCGTAAGGTGGACGGCGTGGCTTGCATTCTCCGGCTCACGCTCGCGGGGTGACGTGGTTTGTTGGCGGAAACTGTTGCGTCAATGAATAGATTGGAGTGCCTGCTCAGCCGCAACCGCGAATGGAGCCTGCGCCTGCAATCCCCACCACCCGCCTTCAGTGGCAGGGTGGTACGCGAATTTGAATACCTGTTTCGAGACACACTGGATCGATCTTCAAACTTGAACTTGATTGGCTCCGGCGTCCTTCACTTGCAATTGATGCCGTCAGGCAGTATTCAATTTTTGCGTGCTCACGTTAAGTGTAAATAACGCATTGGCAGCGGACAAGCCATCGGCCAATCAAAGTTCCTTGGGGGCCGCCGTCAGAATTTTCTGCAACAGTTGATTGAATTGGTCGTCCGTAGGTTCTGTGGAGAACAGCTTGGACACCAGGCTGGCGTTGACCCGGTGCACGATGACCAGGTCACGCTGCCGGTTAACGATCAGACGTTGTCCGTGATTACCGGTCGCCAAGAACACTCGGGCCGGGATATTTTGGCCAATATGCGCGCCGTTCATTCTCACCCACCAGAGATAGCCATAGCCCAGATTGGGATTCACTTTGGAGTATGCGCTAGTGCTTTCATCCACCCATTGCTTGGACACGATTTGGCGGTCTTTCCAATTGCCTTCACGTGCCATCAAAAGCCCCAATCGCGCCAAGTCGCGTGCCGACAGTTGCATCACATAGGCCGGGTACCGTGTGGTGTCTTCGTAAATGAATTCGGTATCACGGGTCTTGTCGAAATCTTCAAACTGCAATGGTTGGGCCAACTCGTCATTCAGAGCCGAGAATACGTCTTTACTGGTGAATTTTTGGTAGATAGCACCCAAGACATTGAAGTCCCAGTTGTTGTAGTACCAAAAACTTCCAGGGGCATGACTACCACGCGATGGCCGCAATTTCTTCGCCTCCGCTGTCTCGTAAGCGGCCGGGTGGTAAACGCCCGAGCGGGCCTGCAGCAATTGCCGCACGGTGGCGGTCTTTTCCACCTCGGTCAGGCTAGACTTGTCGTCGATGCCAAGTTCTGCCAAAGTTTTGTTCAGATCCACGGTTTTTTGGTCCACACCCATACCGTCCAACACGCTCAGCACGCTCTTGCGTGCGGAATACAGGTTCATTGGCTGACTGATCGGCCCATACTGGTGAACGATGAACCCGTGGTGCACGACCAGATAGGCGTCGGTGCCTATGCTGTGCGCAATGTCGTCGGCCTGCTTGAGGGCCTCGGCTGACCACTGCGAGACTTCAGGTGCGGCTGTGCGCCAAGTACGTTCCGGAAAATTTGCTATGTCCGCCGTTGCCAAAACCGGAACCCAAAGGCTGATGCCCAGAAGGCCTACACAGAACAACTTTTTAAGACGATGATTTTTCATATTCGGATGGCGGAACTGGAAAGTCGAAACATTCAGGCCTGTACACAAATTGGAACGTGGTGCAGGTTGGGCGTTCCACACTGAATTCAAAGTAATCGAACTGGCTCAACCTCCAAAGAGAGGATGCCAATTGGACGCATGCATCGATTGGCTGCTTGCGCACCAGTTCGGGCCTGCGGCCCCCATCCCGGGGCTTGTTAAGCGAGAACGATTGTCTTCCAGTAAGTGGCCTTTGGGCAACGATCGTAGCTGGCCCGAAGTCGACTTGCGCAGGGGTTGTAACGGATTTCATTTTTCAACTCAGTCAGTCTGATGCAATGGGTCGGACACGCCGCCAGAACAATAGACCACCCACTACCAACAAACCAACCCCAGCCACCGGCCAATACAGTGTCGACAGACTGGTCTGCAGCCAAGTTGGATAGTCGCGGATGCGTTGAATGTCCGGGCAGCCATCAAACAACCAGATGTCGCCCGCCACGCATGCTGCAAACAGCGCCACAAGCATTGCCAGCTTCATCGTGATCGCATTGGTTCGCTGTCGCATCAATCAAGCACCCGCTCTGTACCCGGCAGACGTCGGCAGCACGCCACCACTTTCAATCGCCACCGCGCAGTACTTGAATTCGGGAATTTTTCCGAATGGGTCCAGCGCGGCGTTGGTCATCAAATTGGCGGCGGCTTCGTAGTAGGCGAAGGGGATGAACACGGCGCCGGTTGGCGTGCCGTCGTCCTGGCGCACCTGCAGCGTGACTTCACCGCGGCGTGAGCGCACGGTCATCACATCGCCGGGTGCCAGGCCCAGCGCACGCAGGTCGCGCCCGCACAGGCTGGCGGTGGCGCTGGGCTCCAGTGCGTCGAGCACGGTGCTGCGCCGGGTCATGCTGCCGGTGTGCCAATGTTCCAACTGGCGGCCGGTGATCAGCACAAAGGGGTAGTCGGCGTCAGGCCGCTCGTTGGCGGGGATGATGTCGGCGGGCACCAGTTGCACGCGGCCATCGGGTGTGGCGACACGGTTCTTGAAGATGGTGGGCTCGCCCGGATCGTCCGCGCTCAGGCAGGGGTAGGTCACGCTCGATTCAGCTTGCAAACGCTCCCAAGTGATGCCACCAATGGCGGTGTGCATGGCCTGGCGCATTTCTTCATACACCGCTGCTACGCCGGCATGCTCGCCTTCGTAACCGAAAGCCAATGGCCGAACACCATTGGCTTGTCCTGCGGAGAGAGATTCGTTACCAGGGGACTGTGACGAGTCAGGGCTCGCAGCATGGGCGCCCATCCCTTCCGCGATCTGCTGGATGATCCACAGGTCCGGCTTGGCTTGCCCCGGCGCATCAATCGCCTGCTTGCCCAGTTGCACCATGCGGTCCGTGTTGCTGACCGTACCGGTCTTCTCGGGCCAGGCGGTGGCGGGTAGCACCACGTCGGCCAGCCATGCGGTTTCGGTCATGAAGATGTCTTGCACCACCATGTGCGACAGCGATGCCAGCGCGTGGCGCGCGTGGTTCAGGTCGGGGTCGCTCATGGCCGGGTTCTCGCCCATG
>Ga0066464_1000661_pt1 | contig 12224 bp, 12 predicted proteins | sample LakWasMe94_HOW11_2_FD_59583 | JGI IMG/M metagenome (GOLD analysis project Ga0066464, IMG submission 59583) | Freshwater sediment methanotrophic microbial communities from Lake Washington under simulated oxygen tension - Sediment Metagenome 94_HOW11 | ecosystem: Environmental > Aquatic >...
TAGGGGAGTCGCCAAGTTGGTTAAGGCACTGGATTTTGATTCCAGCATGCGAAGGTTCGAATCCTTCTTCCCCTGCCAAATCTGTTGACCGGGACTGATCCGGTCACAGCACGCGCAACGTACAGGCATAAACCTAACCTAATCGCTGGAATCCGTATGCAGGCCTCACCACCCCCAGATTTCATGGTTTTCACTGGCAATGCCAATCCTGGCATGGCCGCCGACATCGCCCGCCACCTGGGCATTTCCCTGGGTGCGGCAACCGTCGGTCGCTTCTCCGACGGTGAAGTCACCGTGGAAATCAACCAGAACGTGCGCGCCCGCGATGTGTTCGTGGTGCAAAGCACCTGCGCACCGACCAATGACAACCTGATGGAATTGCTGATCATGGTCGATGCGCTCAAGCGTGCGTCGGCCGAGCGTATCAGCGCGGTGATTCCATACTTTGGTTATGCACGGCAAGACCGCCGTCCCCGCTCCACCCGCGTGCCGATCACAGCGAAAGTGGTGGCCAATATGTTGCAAGCGGTGGGCGTGGCCCGCGTGCTGACCATGGACTTGCACGCCGACCAGATCCAGGGCTTTTTTGATATCCCCGTGGACAATATTTATGCGTCGCCCGTGCTGTTGGGCGACCTGCGGCAAAAGAATTACGAAGACCTGATCGTGGTCTCGCCCGACGTGGGTGGTGTGGTGCGTGCACGCGCACTGGCCAAGCAGTTGAACTGCGACCTGGCCATCATCGACAAGCGCCGTCCGCGCGCCAATGTCAGCGAAGTGATGCACGTCATCGGTGAAATCGATGGCCGCAACTGCGTCATCATGGACGACATGATTGACACCGCCGGCACGCTGGTCAAGGCGGCCGAAGTGCTCAAGGAGCGCGGTGCCAAGAAGGTGTATGCCTATTGCACGCACCCCATCTTCTCCGGCCCTGCAATTGAACGCATCGCCAACGGTGGCGCATTGGATGAGGTGGTGGTGACCAATACCATCCCCCTGAGCGATGCCGCACGCAATTGCCAAAAGATTCGCCAACTCTCCGTGGCTCCGCTGATCGCCGAGACGATCCAGCGCATTGCCAAGGGAGAGTCGGTCATGAGTTTGTTCTCGGATCAAGAGAACCTTTTCTAAGGTTCTTGCGAAGCCCCACGACGGGGTTTTGCTCGGGACAAAAAGCAAGCGCCGCTGCATAGGGCAGCGAACCAGCGCTTTTGTTAAACCGGAGTCACACTGGTCGCGGTGGATTCCTTCAGGAGTAAGTTATGAAATTTGTCGCTTTTGAGCGCGCTAAGCAGGGCACGGGTGCGAGCCGCCGTCTCCGCATTTCGGGTCGCACACCTGGTATCGTTTACGGTGGAGCCGGTGAGCCGCTGTTGGTCGAACTGGACCACAACGCACTGTGGCACGCCATCAAGAAAGAGGCTTTCCATGCTTCCGTTTTGGATATGGAATTGGCTGGCAAGGAAACCAAGGTTTTGTTGCGCGATGTGCAAATGCACCCCTACAAGCAATTGATCTTGCACATTGACTTCCAGCGCGTGGATGCCAACACCAAGATGCACATGAAGGTGCCATTGCACTTCAAGGGCCAGGAAGAGTCTTCCGCCTTCAAGGTCGACCATTGCCTGATCACCCACGTGCTCAACGAAATCAACATCACCTGCCTGCCCGCAGACCTGCCCGAGTTTATCGAAGTGGACCTGACGGGCCTGAAGAAGGGTACATCCTTCCACCTGAGCGACGTCAAGTTGCCCACAGGCGTGAAGGCTGTCGTCAAGGGTCGCGAAAACCCCGTGCTGGTGTCCGTGGTGACGTCCGCTGCTGAGGCGTCTGCCGAAGCAACTGCTGAAGCCGCTGCTGCCGCTCCCGCCGCTGCTGGCAAGGGTGGCAAGGCCGCTCCCGCCGCCAAGGCTCCTGCTGCTGCAAAAGCACCCGCTGCCAAGAAATAATCAGTTCTTGAACTGATTTTCAGCGCAAGCTGTCGACGGCCCACTTCGGTGGGCCGTTGTCGTTTACAGGCCCACCCGAGCCCCATAAACTGCCCTACCATCCACACGACATCCTCACCCGTTCGCCTTTTCCATGATCAAACTGTTTGTCGGCCTGGGCAACCCCGGCCCTGAATACGAAGCCACCCGCCACAACGCGGGCTTCTGGTGGGTCGACGCCCTGGCCCGTGAGCTCAAGGCGCCATTGGCCATGGACAAGGGCTACCACGGCATGGTGGCGCGTACGACGGTCCACGGGCACACGGTCTGGTTGCTGCAACCGCAGACCTTCATGAACCTGTCGGGCAAGTCGGTGGGCGCATTGGCGCGCTTTTTCAAGATCGCACCCAACGAGATTCTGGTCGCCCATGACGAACTCGATATCGCACCCGGCCAGGTCAAACTCAAGTTCGGTGGCAGCCATGCCGGGCACAACGGTTTGCGCGACATCCATGCGCAACTGGGCAGCGGCGACTACTGGCGCCTGCGCCTGGGCGTGGGCCACCCCGGTGACAAGGCCGAGGTCGTGAACTGGGTGCTAAAGAAGCCCTCCCAAGACCACCGTATCGCTATTGAACAATGCATAGACCGCTCGCTAAAGGCCCTGCCCGCTTTCTTGGCCGGTGATATGGAAAAAGCGACGCTGCTGGTGCACACCAGCAAACCAGCCCGTGCCCATACCGCCCCCAAGGAGCGCCCGGTCGCCGCGCCTACCGCACCGACCACGATTACGCCAGCCCCCACCCCGTCACCAGCACCCGCCAGCGCAGTGCCCACCACACCATCCGCCCACGACATGCCATGAAACACATTTCTTTGATCGCTTCACTTTTTATAGCATTGTGCGTAGCATCCACGGGGGCTAGCGGCGCAGAAGTCTATCGATGCGGCAATACCTATAGCCAAAAGCCCTGTGCCGATGCCGTCGTGGTCGACGTGCAGGATGCGCGCACCCCGGAGCAAAAGGCGCAAGCCGATGCCGCCACCCAACGCGAGGCCGCCACGGCCAACGCCATGGAGAAGGCGCGCCTGAAGGAAGAGGCCCAGCAACGTGCGGCCAGTGCCAAACTGGCTGCTGCGGAGAAGAAGAAACAAGCCTCCAAGCCCAAAAAGGCCGTCAGTGCGCCCGAGACCGCGGATGCCAGCACATCCGCGGGAAAAACCAAGAACGCCAGCTCGAAAAAGAAAAAGAAAAAAGAGCCCGAGTTCTTCACGGCGCGTGCGGCCGTGGACAAGCCCAAGCCAAAGGCCAGCGCCAGCAAGTAGCCAATGCTTTTGAAGGGTGTCGGCCAGGCGCCCTTCCTCGCATCGTGCCGCTGCACAGGGAGGGTCGCCAAGCGCAGACGCTTGGTTTATAGTGGTTTGCCTGAAGACCCGTATTGCCAAGCAAGCCGGGTCTTCAGGCAAACCACATGACTGGGGTGCCTCCATGACAGATGCATTTGACCGGGAAGTATTCGAAGGACAGGAGCTGGTATTTCAGTGGGGCGATCCCGGAGATTCCGCCTACGTCATTGAAGAAGGCTGTGTCGAAGTCCTCACCGGCGTCGGTCCCGCGCAAAAGCGTGTCGCCATCCTGACTGAAGGCGCCATGTTCGGCGAGGTCGCCCTACTCGACCGCCAGCCCCGTACCGCGTCGGTTCGTGCCCTGGTTCCCACGCGTTTGATCCGCATAGACCGCAGCCATGTCGAAGAGCTATTACTGCGCTCGGACTCCGTCATCCAGTACCTTATGCACCTGCTGCTGGCGCGGTTTCGCAGCACCCATGATGCCGCCGGCCTGCAACACCGCCAGGGCGTCGCTGGCGACACGCCCCATGCGGACTCCAGCTCGGCGATGGATCTGCACAAGGCGGCCGTTCGCACCCTGTCACTCGCCCAGGATTTGTCCGACGCCATAGACCGCGAGCAACTGGAACTGTTCTACCAGCCCCTGATTGCCTTCGACCAATTGGCGGTCGTGGGTTTTGAGGCCCTGATACGTTGGCACCACCCTACGCTGGGCCTGATCAGCCCGGTGGAATTCATTCCGCTGGCCGAAAAGACCGGGCTGATCCATCGCATAGGGCAATGGGTGCTGCAACGCGCGGTTGCCGACTGGGCCGAGCTGCGGCCCTTTTGCGTGGCCGACGCCAACCAAGACCCCTTTATCAGCATCAACCTGTCTGCGCCCGAGTTGGCTGGCGGTGACGACATCGTCGCCGCGGTGCAAAAGTGCCTGAGCCAACACGGCATGGCGCCACAAGAGCTGCACATTGAACTGACCGAAACCATCATCATCCAGAAAATGGACGACGTGGCGTCCACGCTGCACCGCCTGCGGGCACTGGGCATAGGCATAGCGCTGGATGACTTTGGAACCGGTTACGCCGGCCTGGACTATCTACAGTCCCTGCCCTTCACCTGCCTGAAGATAGACAAGGCCTTTGTGCAACAGGTCAACCACTCCGACCGCAGCCTGCACATCATCAAGGCCGCGTTGGAATTGGCCCGATCCATTGGCCTGAGTACGATTGCGGAAGGGATAGAGGACGCCCACATCGGCTACCGCCTGTCATCCCTGGGTTGCAGCCATGCGCAGGGCTACCACTATGGCAAGCCCATGCCCAAACAACAAATGGCGGAATGGGCCATCAAGCACCGGGCGGCGCAAACGGCTTTCCTCGCGGATCTCACACCTTCGTAGCAGCGGTCAACTGCAGGCGCCGGTATTTTTGCCACAGCGTTTCCTTGTCCTCGACAAACTGGGGATTGACCGGGATGCAGGACACCGGGCACACCTGCACGCACTGGGGCTCTTCAAAGTGCCCCACGCATTCGGTGCATTTGTGGGGATCGATTTCGTAGATTTCGACGCCCATGTAAATCGCATCGTTGGGGCACTCCGGCTCGCAAACGTCGCAATTGATGCACTCGTCGGTGATGATCAAAGCCATGGCAAATCTTCAGACTTCATCCGGTTTGACGATGACCACGGGAATGGCGCTGGCATGCAGCACTTCGTTGGACACGGAGCCCAGCATGGCGCTGCGCAGGGCGCTGTTGCCACGTGCACCCATCACGATCAGGTCGCAGGCAAAGCGCTCGGCAATATCGATGATGGTGTGCGCCGGGTCGCCCTTGGCCACTTCGCATTCATACTCGATGCCCGCCGCGTCCAGCAGGGCCTGGGCCGACTGCAGGGTGTGCAGGCCGGCCTCTTCGGCGACACGGTTGATCACCTCGGGGTCGTGTGCCACCAGCAACTCATACAAGGTGGCGGGTTCTTGCACATTGGCCAGCACGGCGTCGCCACGCAGGCCCGCCAACACCATGCGGATGGCGAAGCGCACGGCTTCCAGCGACAACTCCGAACCATCCACGGGCAGCAAGATTTTCATAGGATTCCTAGGTGGTTTTTATTGGGGTTTCAATTTCTGCACCAACCGTGCATGCACGGCGGGCGCCACAAACTGCGCCACATCGCCGTTAAGCGTTGCGATCTCACGCACCAGCGTACTGGAAATATGCTGGTAGCGCGCGTCCGGCGTCAGAAAGACCGTCTCCACATCAGGGGCCAGTGCCCGGTTCATGCCGGCCAACTGGTTCTCAAAATCAAAATCCGTCACCGAGCGCACGCCGCGCAGCATGGCTTTGGCGCCATGGCCGATCGCAAAATCACGCACCAGGCCGGTAAACGACTCGACCTGCACATTGGGATAGACCTTCAGCACCTCGCGCACCGTGTCCAGCCGCTCCTCCAGGCTGAACATCGTCTTCTTGTGGTGGGCCGCCGCCACGGCCACGATCACGGTACCAAACAGGCGCGCAGCCCGTCGAATCAGGTCCTGGTGTCCCAGGGTGATGGGGTCGAAGGTGCCGGGGTACACGGCAATCACGGGGTTTGGCATCTTCAAAGGCTCCGGGGCCACGGGGCCCAGCTACAGGCGCAATTATGCAGCGCCAGCGGCGCGCAATACATGGGCATGGACGGCGCCCGCCTTCAGGTGGCGGTACACGACCAGGCCGAACGGCTCCAGCAAGGCATCGGTCCAGGCCTTGGGCGCTTCAAGGTAGATGGAGCCGTTGGCTGCCAGCGCGCGCGCTGCAGCGGCCAATGCCGGTTCATACAAGGCACCATCAAACGGCGGGTCCAGAAAAATCACGTGGTAGCTGGCAGGTGCCAATTGGCGCAACGTGGCCACGCCTTCGCCGCGCACGATGTTCAGCTTTTGTGGTGCGGCAGCCTCTGGCAATTCCAGCGCCAGCAACTGCGCTTGCACGCGCTGCAACTGCACCACCAGCGCGCCGTCGTGTTCCACCAACAATACTTCTGCCGCACCGCGCGAGGCGGCTTCAAAGCCCAGCGCGCCAGTGCCGGCAAAGGCGTCCACACAGCGCAGACCGTGCATGTCTTGGCCCAGCCAGTTGAACAAGGTCTCGCGCACGCGGTCGGGCGTGGGGCGCAGGCCAGGGCGGTCGGCCACTTTGAGTTTGATGCGCTTCCAATGACCACCAATCAGGCGGATCTCACCCGACGGGCGCTTGTGGACGGGGGTGCGGGCGGGCTTCTTGCCCGACGCCTTGGTGGCGCCCTGGGCGTTTTTGGAGGGGGACTTGCTGGGTTTCTTCATGTCCCAAGCTTAACGGACTGCAAGGGCGACACCACCGTGCCGGACTCCAGGTCGATCGCCAACCGGGTCAACCAGGGACCCACGTCCTGCGCCGCCAAGGGTCTGGAATACAAATAGCCCTGTAACTCGCCACAGCCCGCATCGCGCGCGGCAGTGGCCTGGGCCGCGGTTTCCACGCCTTCGGCCACCACATGCAGGTGCAGCGCCTCGGCCAATTGGCAGATGGCCCGCACCACGGCCACGGCGTCGGGCGAAGGCAGGGGATCGATCAAGCCGCGGTCAATCTTGACCGTATGCAGCCGTAGGCTGCGCAACATGTTCAGCGACGAAAAGCCGGTGCCGAAATCGTCCATCGCCACATGTACGCCGATGGCGCGCAGTTGCTCGACCTGCACCGTGGTCTGCTCCATGTTTTGCACCGCCGAGCTTTCGGTGATTTCCAATGTCAGCCACTGCGCGGCCACGCCACAAGTTTGCAAAGTCTGCGCTACCAATTGGGGGAAACGTGGGTCCAGCAACTGCAGCGGTGACACATTGACCGCCACCGGCACGCAGCGGGTGAACTGCGCCTGCCATTGCGCGATCTGCTGGCAGGCCTGCTTCAGCAAGGCCGTGCCCAGTACGCCGATCAAGCCGGTGCGCTCGGCCGCGGCAATGAACTCCACCGGACTTACTGCCCCAACGCCGGGCCGGTCCCAGCGCGCCAGGGCCTCCAGGCTGGTCAGGCGGCCGCTGCGGGCATCCACCTTGGGTTGGTAGACCAGATGGAACTCCGCGCGTTCGATACCGGCCCGCAAGGCCTGCTCCTGCTCCAGTGCGTTGCTGGATCCACGCTCGAAGGCTTTCTCGGCCAGCACGTGCGAGGTACCGGGCGTGCGCTTGGCCACATGCATGGCCGCGTTGGCGGCGCGCAGCAGCGAGTCCGCATCGCGCGCCCTATTGGGGTACAGGGCAATGCCCAGCGACGCGTCCAGAAAAAACTCCTGCCCCGACACCAACAAGGGCCTGGCCAGTAATTGGCGCACGCGGGTTACCAGCTCCGCAGCCATGTCAGCGCTGCCATGCGGTGGCGACACCAGCGCAAACTCGTCGCCGGCCAGGCGCATCACCGCGCAGTCGGCGTCCAGGGTCGCGCGCAACGCCAGCCCGAAGGCACGCAACACCTCGTCCCCCATGGAGTGCCCATGCGCCTCGTTGAACAGTTTGAAGCGGTCGATGTTCATCAACACCAACACAAAGCGTTGCAAAGCCTCGGCAGTCGGCTTGCAGCGCTCACGCAGGCCCGCCAGCAAGGCGGTGCGATTGGGCAATCCGGTCAAGTCATCGTGCAGCGCCTGGTGGATCAGGGCCTGACCAGCCTGGTGGCTTTCGGTGTCGTCGGCAATCAGCACCTGCACGGCCGGTGCACCGTCCCACTCGGTGCGAAAGTAATGCAGCCGCAGCCACATCGGTGTGCCGTCGGCGCGGTGGCGCAAAGCCTCGTAGCTGACATCTTCTTGCTGGCCGCTCTGGATTGCATTCAATATCTGCACGACCTTGGCGCGCTCTTCTTTCGGGATGGTGCGGGCAACGGTGTTGATCCGCAGATCGGCCAGGCTGGAGACGCCGTAAAGGGCCAGGCAGGCCGGATTGGCATACACGATCTGGCTATCGCCCAGGCTGATCATGATGCCCTGGTGTGAGCGTTCCGCCAGACGTTCGAAGCGGCTTTGCAATTTGCGCGTCGCGGTGGCGCCGCGGTCCAGAGCGGCATACAACAGCACCAGGCCCAGCGTGATGCGCAACAGCGCCCCCAGCGTGGCCAGCAAGGCCGTGCCCTCATCTTGGTAGGCCACGTAGATAAACTGGATCAGACCCAACGCGACCAGTAGCGGCCCAACCAGCTTTTCCGAGCTGTAGCGCCCCGAGCCAGCATTCCACAACCAATAACTGCAGACCACGCCCAGCACGGTGTTGATGGTCGCCATGCTGGCTTGGCCTACACGCGGACCACCAAACCCAACGGCCGCGCAATTGACAACCGCCAGCGCCAGCAGGATGAGCCATACCGACTGGGTGGGCAAGGGACGGTTCGCCAGATGCGCCGTACCCACCAGCAGCAACGTGGAGTACCCCCCCGCCACGACCGCCAGCGCAAAATTGCCAATCACCTCCCCCGAGGGACCTCCCTGCACCTTGACCAGGTAGGTCAGCGGCACCAGCAGTTGAACCAAATTGGCCCAGCCGATATAGCGGGTAAAGGTTTGCGTCGGGTCGCGCCGCCACACCAGCACCAGCGCGCAACCCATGATGAGGCTGACGGCGGCGTTGATGATCAAGAGGAAATGCATCAAAAGACACGAAGGGCAAGTAATTACATTGTGCAACTTGCCCGCACGCTTATCGCGGCCCAAAAGCGCGGGATTACCCTAGATTGTTTGCCCCAGCTCCGCACAGACCAAGCCACGCGTATCCATCGGGTAGTGGGTTTTGCGCAGGTCAAGGAGGAGCCCGCATAGCGGGCGGGGCTGAAATCCGCGGCTCCGAGCCTGCCTGCGCAGGCTTGGACGGATTGAAGAGCCGTAGCCTCTGGCTGCGGCACGTCCACGGAGCAAAACCCGCTGCCCGATGGATACCCAACGAAGTCACCATGGCGCCCCCCCCCCTTGCTTGCAAGAGGTGCCTCGACTATCCCCCACCCAACACGACAGTCACCATGCGATCCGGTTGCAGTTTGCGGGCAAAGGCCGCGCGGATGTCGGCGGTGGTCAGGTCCTGAACCCTTTGCGTCCAGGTGTCCAGATAGTCCAGCGGCAAGCCATTCCAGGCGATATTGGCCACGTTATCCAGCAGCTTGATGTTGCCGTCCAGCAGCAGTGGGAACCCACCTACGAGGTTCTGTTTGGCGGCCTGCAGTTCTTCCTCACTGGGTCCCTGTTCAACAAAGATGCTCAACACCTCGCGCACCACCTGCAAGGCCTGCCCCGCCTGGTCGGGGCGGGTCTGCAGGCTGATGGTGAAGGCGCCAGCATGCATGCCTGGCGCAAACTGGCTGTCCACGCTGTAGCTCAGCCCGCGTTTCTCGCGCACCTGGTCGGTCAGCCGTGACGACGCACCGCCGCTGCCCAGAATGTGGTTGCCCACCACCAGGGCCAAATGGTCCGGGTCGTTGCGCAGATAGCCCGGCTGGCCCAGCAGCACATGGGCCTGGGCGGACGCAAAGGGCAGTGTCTTGTGTTGTGCCTGTTGCAAGGGCTGCACGTCGGGCACCGGTGGCAGGGCTGGGCAATTGCCGGCGGGCAAGCGCCCCAACAACTGGGCCACCAGGGCATCGGTCTGGGCACGGCTCACCGCACCCACCACGCTGACCTTGGCGTAGCACGGCCGCAGGGCGCGCGCATGCAGGGCCGCCATGTCGCGCACGCCGATGCGCATCAGCGAGGCCTCGGTCGCTTCCAGGCCGTAGGGATGCCCGCCATACACCGCGGTGGAAAAGGCCCGCCCCGCCAGCGTGGCCGGGCGCGTGTCCGCCTCTTTCAGGGCCGCGATCCATTTCAGGCGATCACGCCGCCACACGGCGGCCGGGAATGCGGGTTCGGCCAATTGGCGGGCCGCCAGCGCCACGGCCTTCGCCAGCAGTGCCGGCTCGGTCAGTGAACGCAAGGACACGCTGAAGCGGTCCGCGTTGGCTCCGGCCGAGAACGCGGCGCCCAGATCGGCCCAGGCTTCACCCAGGCCGTTTTCATCCAACGCCGGCTCACCGCGGCCCACGGCGCGCACGCCATCGGCCAGGGACGCGGCCATGGTACTGGCCAGCCCCTCCTTGCCAGCGGGGTCGCGGCGGGTGCCCGCGTCCCATTCGATGCGCACGTCGACCATGGGGATGGACGGGCTTTGCACCAGAAACACCTGCGTACCCGAGGCCTGCGTCCAGTGCACGATGGGGATGGCCGCATCGCAAACTCCATGACAAAACAGGGCTGTAGCCCCCGTCAACCATGCGTGTGCCACTCTCATATTGATAGCAAACATAAATCCTTTTAGTGGCGTGCGCCGGGGATGGGCGCGTGCGGCGTGCGCGCGGCGTCCAGTGGTTGGGGCAGGAGCGTGGCCACGGTGAGCGCGTCATCGCCAAAATAGCGCGCCGCCACCGCCTGCACCTGGCGCGCGGTAACGGTGCGCAGCCGGGCAATCAGGCGCTCCTCGCCGTCCAGCGCAAAGCCGTGGATCCAGTTCTGCCCCAGCGCCTGCGCCTGGTTGAAGACGCTGTCGCGCTTGTAGATCTCACCGGCTTCCCATTGGACCTTGACGCGGCGCAACTCAAACTCGCTGACGCCGTCGCGGGCCAGCCGGGCGACCTCCGCACGCAGCGCCTTCTCCACCTGGGCGTTGGTCTTGCCTTGCGCCGGCACGCCAAACAGCGTGAAGAGCTGGGGCCCGCGCCCGGCCAATCCGTAGCTGGCGCCCGCGGCATCGGCCACATGGCCCTGGGCCTGGGTCAGTGCGCGCTCCAGGCGGGCACCGTCATAACCGGACAGCACGGCCGCCAATACCGTGAGCGCCAATGCATCGTCGCCGTCGCGGGCCTCGTCCTGCGTGGCGCCAGCACCGGCCAATGCGGCCGGGCTCAGGGCTGGCACCTTGAAGGCCAGCGCCACATAGGCCTGCTCGGCCGGTGCCTTGAAGGCCAGACGGCGCACGCCCGCCTGCACGGGCTCGTCACGCGGTTTGCGCTGCGGAACTGGACGCGCCGGTATAGCGCCATAGGTTTGCTCGGCCCAGGCGTGGACCTGGTCCACATCCACATCGCCCGCCACCACGACCACCGCATTGGCGGGCGTGTACCAGCGCTGGAAGAAGCTGCGCGCGTCGTCGGCCGTCATCGCGTCCAGATCGCTCATCCAGCCCACGGTCGGGCGGCGGTAGGGGTGGGCCAGAAACACGGTGGCCTCCATCACCTCTTCCAGACGGGCATGGGGCTCGTCCTCGGTGCGCATGCGCCGCTCTTCCTTGACCACCTCCAGCTCCTTGGCAAACTCGGCATCGCTCCACTGGTTGTTGGCGAAGCGGTCGGCCTCCAGGCGCATCATTTCCTGCAACCGGTTGGCGGGAATTTGCTGGTAGAAGCCGGTGTAGTCCTTGCTGGTAAAGGCGTTTTCGTTGCCGCCCATGGCTGCCACCCGGCGCGAAAATTCGCCTTCGGGCACGGTGGGCGTGCCCTTGAACAGCATGTGCTCCAGCACATGGGCCACGCCGGTGGTGCCATCCACCTCGTCCATCGAGCCTACGCGCACCCACACCATGTTGACGGCAGTCGGCGCGCGGTGGTCGGGCTTGACGATCAGCGCCATGCCATTGCGCAGTGTGAACTGCCGTGCGTCGGTGGTCAGCGATGGGCTGGTGGATGGCACGGCGGATGCCGGTACCGACAGCGCAGTGGCTGCACCTTCAGCGGCCCCACAGGGCATGGCCGAGGCCAACCACAGCAGGGTCAACACGAGCAGCGGAGCACCGGGCGCGCACCGCTTGGAGGCGCGCCCCGTACAGGCGGACGGCAGGGGCAATAGAGCCGGGAATAGGTGTTTCATAGAATGCAGTCATTCTAAGAACCCCGCACATGTTCAGTTTTTTCAAAAAGAAG
>Ga0066464_1000662_pt1 | contig 12216 bp, 9 predicted proteins | sample LakWasMe94_HOW11_2_FD_59583 | JGI IMG/M metagenome (GOLD analysis project Ga0066464, IMG submission 59583) | Freshwater sediment methanotrophic microbial communities from Lake Washington under simulated oxygen tension - Sediment Metagenome 94_HOW11 | ecosystem: Environmental > Aquatic >...
CCTATTGTCAACAGGAAATTTTTAGCTGTCGTGTTCCACCCGAAACGGAAGAGACCCCTAAAAAAGGCCTCTAGCCCTCGTGGAATATGGCTGTATCGCTATCAATAGAGTAGCGTACTGGTGCTAACGGGTACTGGCACGGGGAGCGATGCCGGCTCGCCGGGGCAGCAGATCAGTGACAGAGATCAGCGAGGCTATTTCCAGACATAGATTTCTGACCCTTCAGGGGTATCGGTCGCTAGCTGTGCGCCGAACTCGAAATCCTTCTCTACATTGACTAGTTCCACGGCAGCGTCTTCTATCTGCAAACGAACAACCTCCACATAGCGCAAAGCTTTCCTCCCAACTAGGATTTTGTCGCCCGTCTTCACAATTCCGACCTCGGTACCGCGCACACCGAATACTTGATTCGAGTACCGCTTCACTAGCGTTCCAAGAAGGACTGCATCCTTGCTTTTTACAGCTTTAAGAGTTAAATCCCACCTGAACAACTCAGCGAATGCCGACAGCAGCACGCTTAGTAGTCGCACAGACGTTTGTAACTCTTTCGCACTAAGTACCGTATCAACCGAGCCGTGTGCTGCCTCATTCCGCAGCTTTACGAAGCTGTTCAACCGCCCTGCGACAGACTCGGCCCCAAGCTGCTCCCTTCGGAACTTTTCAACCTCTGAATTGATGCTTATAGAACCTAATGCACCATCGAACCCGAGTTTTCGGAATATTCGTTCAAGCGTATCCCAGCGATAGTTGTCCGAGTCTGTGAGAAAAGCTTCCGCCAAAATCCCATACGAATTTCCCCTTAAACCATCGACGAGTCCCCCAGCAAGATCAACTTCTTTCAGCGAAGAATACAGGGATTTCTCGTCCCCCCATTTGCCCATGACATACGCAAGCCCGACACGATGCTGTGATCGAACTGCATCAATGAGTGATGAATATTTAGGAGTGATTTTGGTCAACCCCTGAAGATACTCTCTCACTAGCTCCTCTACGGCCCCCTCGAAGATTGAATAGCCACGACCAACGGCAGCGCAATGATCGTATGTTTGCCAAAACTTCTTCGGCGGAAGTCCCGTTACCAGTACGTCGATGACGGGTGGATCAAGTGCGATAGGAGCAACGATGCCGGGCGGCGAGGTGAGCGTCTCTCGAATTCTGTCTTGCCAGGTCACGAGTGCCATCAAATCGCTGAACAGGGACTCAGCGTTAGCCAACGTGGTTGTAAACATTAGGGCCCTGCAATGATCGCGAGAGCTTCTGAGAACTTGTCTAGTCGATTGATAACATCAAGTCGCGTGTTCTTTTTTCCTGTAAAACTTCCAGACGGTGAATCGATAAGCATCTTTCGCACCGCCTCCAATACGTCAGCTTTTCGTTGAACCAACGCATCGGCTTTGTTCAGGTTACGGCCGATCGCGATCATAGTCGCGTCAGCGTAAGCAATCTGTGGGGCAGACGCCCATTTGCTCTTCTTAGCATCCCAAGGACGAAAGAGGTTCGCGCCGAAAATCTCCCTCGCAAGTTCTATGATCACGCGAAAGTGCGTCTCCAGGAAAACTATGTCCTCTTCAGTGAAGTTTCTGCTCCTAACCATGTACTCATCTAGGAAGCTTTGCATGCCCGATCGGTAATGCTCTACATGCCGGAGTGCAAAAAATCGAAGTACAAACTCAACATCCTGCATCTTGCTGAAGTGGGAACTTTTTAGAAGCCGCATCGAAGGCTTCGTGTCTTCTTCCTCTGTCCACTTTTCCAGGCCCCATGCCTCCCTCATCGCTGTGTGCTTGGAAAGTCGAACGATCGTTCGCTCAAATTCATTGTGGTAGATGCAATGCCGAATCTCTTGGTTTTCCAGTTCGACACCGCCAGTATTCAAGCGCTCGAAGATCTGCTGTCTGAGCAATAGCTCGTCATTCTTTGTTTTGGTTGATTCCTTAAGAAGAACCACATAAGAAATTGATCTTCTATCCAGCCCTCTGCGGACTTCCGACGGAAGATCAGAGTAGCGCATGTCATTAAGTTCGGGCCATTGCTGCAGACCCTTAAGTGCGAATTCATTCTGATAGAACTCAGCGACCGTCGAGATTCGTTGCTGCCCGTCCATGACTTCATACTTTGCAAATTCCGACTCATATAAAAAGCACGGAGGAACAGGAACGTTCATGATGAACGATTCAATCAGACGCGACTTTCTTGGAACGTCCCAACGAATCCGTCTCTGGTAAAACGGCTGAAGCTCTAGCCAACCTGTCCGGCTCAAAGCTGCAATGAAATTTGGAAGTTGTTCGCGATTGGTCTCTGTGACGATTCGAAGCTCTCGCTCACGATATTTTTGGTTGATTTCTTCGTGTGTAAGCTTTTCTGACTTTACTCCGCGGCTGGAGCCCCACATGGTCTGTTCATAAGGCGATAAGTGCATTAGTCTTCCCTATTCGAATAGTCTTGCATTGTTGTCCATCCCTTGCGTTGACACCAAAATGTTCTGCCCGGAAAATCTCAACCGATTATCCAGCACTGTATTGCTGCATTGCGAACTGATTAACCTCCGCTTCCCTTGCAATTCTGACGTCGTGTAAGCATTCACGCCATCCCACATTCGGGTAAATGTTTAGACAACCCTGGCTCAAAGGGACAATTGGCCTCAAACGGCGAACTCCAGCGCCTATTGCAGGGCTTCGGCGCGGAAATGCTTGAGTACGGTGGTGCGAGACAGACCTGCTTGGGTCAACTGGCTTCCTAAGCGCACTTCGTGGACCTGAACGGGAATACTGACGTGATTCAAGGGGCGATTGTGGGCCTACACCCCGCCGCCTAGGCCAGCGACTGTGTTGTCAAAATCAGCTCTCCGGTCGGGACCATCTTTCGGCGCCGGTCGCCTCAGATGCCCCAACAGCCCCTTATCTACCCGCCCATCACATACGCCGTCTTCACCGTCGTGAAAAACTCCTGCGCATACTTGCCCTGCTCACGCGAGCCATAGCTGGAGCCTTTGCGCCCGCCAAACGGCACGTGGTAATCCACACCAGCGGTAGGCAGGTTCACCATCACCATGCCGGCCTGTACATGGCGCTTGAAGTGGGTTGCGTATTTGAGCGAGGTCGTGGCAATGCCGGCCGACAGGCCAAACGGTGTGTCGTTCGCAACGGCCAGGGCTTCTTCATAGTCCTTAACGCGGATCACACTGGCCACTGGGCCAAAGATTTCTTCGCGGTTGATGCGCATGGTGGCTGTGCTGTCCACAAACAGCGCGGGCGCCATGTAGAACCCTTCGGTGGGCCGTGTCAGTCGCTCCCCACCCGTCAACAGCTGTGCGCCTTCGGCCTTGCCGATTTCCACATACGACAGGTCCTGCTCCAGTTGCGCCAGTGACACCACGGGGCCAATATCGATACCCGCCTGGCAGGCATCACCGACCTGGATGCTGGCCATGCGGCGTTGCATGGCGGCGATGAATTCCGGGTAAATACGGTCGGTGACGATCAGGCGGCTCGACGCGGTGCAGCGCTGGCCCGTCGAATAAAAGCAGCTCTGCACGCTGAGTTCAACGGCAGTCGCCAAGTCCGCATCGTCCAGCACCACCTGCGGGTTCTTGCCACCCATCTCCAATTGGACCTTCTTCATGTTCAATGCACAGGCCTGGGCAATGCGCTGGCCCACGCCGACCGATCCGGTGAAGCTCACCGCGGCAATGCCGGGGTGGTTCACCAGTGGGTCACCAATCACGCTGCCCCGGCCCATGACCAGGTTAAAGACACCGGCGGGAATGCCGCTGCGGCTGATGATCTCGGCCAGTGCCCATGCACAGCCGGGTACCAGGTCGGCAGGCTTGAATACCACGCAATTGCCATAGGCCAGGGCCGGCGCAATCTTCCAGGCCGGAATCGCGATGGGGAAATTCCAGGGCGTGATCAAGCCCACAACGCCCATGGGCTCGCGGGTGACTTCGACCGCAATGCCGGGGCGCACCGATGGCAAAACCTCACCCGCCAAACGCAGGCATTCACCGGCAAAGAATTTGAAGATATTCCCGGCACGGGTGGCCTCGCCAATGCCTTCCGCGCGGGTCTTGCCTTCCTCGCGGGCCAGCAGAGTGCCCAGCTCTTCTTTGCGGGTCAAAATTTCGTTGCCGATTTTGTCGAGTGCGTCAGAACGCGCCTGGATGCCGCCGGTAGACCAGGCCGGGAAGGCACGCTGCGCTGCGGCAACTGCATCGTTCAGTTGCGCCGCATCGGCCTGGGCATATTCCCCAATCACATCCGCCACATTCGACGGGTTGACGTTGGGCGCGTAGTGGCTGGAGGCGACCCATTCGCCCGCTATGAGGTTGTTGTGTTGTGGCAGTGGCATGGTGTTTTAGCGTGTTGTAAGCGGTAGATAAAAAAGGGAGGATTACGGCGACACGCAGGGTGTCCAGACGCTACCGTTTTGACTGGATTGGATCACGCTGGCTACGAATCGAACGCCCAGCAAACCGTCCAACGCATTGGGGAAATGCAGCGCCAGCGGATCGGCAGATTGCCCCGCGCGGCGGGCGGCAATGGCTTCGGCTGCATCCGAGTACAGGTTGGCAAAGGCCTCGTGGAAGCCTTCGGGATGGCCCGCCGCAACGCGTGACGCACGCGCGGCCAGTGGCAGGGTCCCCGGGCCATTGGGTGTTCTGTTTTGGGCTGGCGCGCCCAGTGGTTTGAAGCTCAGCGCCTGCGGTGTCTCTTGCATCCACTCCAGGCTTCCCAATGCGCCGCTGACACGGATGCGCAAGCTGTTCTCCACACCTGCCGCCGCCTGGGTCACCCAAAAGCTGCCACGCGCGCCGTTGTCCAGGCGCAGCATGGCGCTGGCGTAATCGTGCGTCGTTCGCTCGGGAACAATGCTGCCCACCTCGGCGGCGACCTGGGCTACTTCGAGCCCGGTGATGAAGCGCAACAGGTTGTGCGCATGGGTGCCGATATCGCCCATCACCAGTGACGGGCCGCCCCGCACGGGGTCATCCTTCCAGGCGCAACGCCCCGACCCTTCCTTGGCGCGGCCACCCTGCACGTATTCCACCTGCACCAGCCGTATGTCACCCAACTGGCCATCCGCGATCATGGCTCGGGCCTGGCGCACCATCGGATAACCGGTGTAGTTGTGCGTCAAACAAAAGACCAGGCCGGTGTCCACAACCCGCTGGTGCAGTTGCTCGGCTTCCTCCACCGTGTTGGTCATGGGTTTGTCGCAAATGACGTCGAAACCCCGCTCCAGCGCAGCCATGGCGAACGCAAAATGGCTGTCGTTGGGCGTCATGATGGCCACCACCTCGGCACCATGAGCGTGGCCTTGTTCGGCCGCCAGCAGGTCCATGCCGCTGGCATAACAGCGCTCTGGGCTCAAGCCTATTTCGCGACCGGCGTTGACAGATTTCACCGGGTCGGACGACAGCGCGGCGGCCACCAGTTCATACCGGTCATCCAGTCGCGCCGCTTGCCGGTGCATGGCACCGATGAACGATCCCGGCCCACCACCAATCACAGCCAGCCGCAGTCTGCGCCCCAATGTTGCGATCACCGGATTCAATGCCATGTAGTGTTTACCTTCCCCAACGCAGGACCATGGGGTCCAGGCGCCGTGCCGCCTCCAGCAGCCCCGCACGCACGTCGGCTTGCATAGTCGGGAAAGGATGGCGCGGCGCATCACTTGCAATGATGCCGCCCTCCAGCATCAAGGCCTTGGCGGTCAGGATGCCGCCTTGGCGGTTCTCGTAGTTGATCAACGGCAGCCAGCGCTGGTACTGGGCCACAGCCTCTTCGCGCTGACCGGCGGCATAGGCATCCACGATGCTGCGTATGCCGTCGGGGTAGGCGCCCCCGGTCATGGCACCGGTCGCGCCGGCATCCAGATCGGGCAGAAGCGTGATGGCCTCTTCACCGTCCCACGGGCCTTCAATGGCCGCACCGCCCAGGCGTATCAGCTCGCGCAACTTGGAGGCCGCGTTGGCGGTCTCGATCTTGAAATAGGAGACCTGCGTGATCTCCTTCGCCATGCGGGCCAGGAATGCGGCACTCAGCGGCGTGCCGCTCACCGGCGCATCCTGAATCATGATGGGAATGTCAATGGCATCCGACACACCGGCATAAAACTCGAACACTTTTTCTTCCGACACACGAATCGTCGCGCCATGGTAGGGCGGCATCACCATGACCATGGCCGCGCCTGCCTCTTGCGCACGGCGGCTGCGCTGGGCGCACACTTGCGTGCCGTAGTGGGTGGTGGTCACGATGACGGGCACGCGCCCGGCCACGTGGTCCAGAATCGCAGTGGTCAACACTTCGCGCTCAGCATCCGACAGCGAGAACTGTTCCGAGAAGTTGGCCAGTATGCAAATGCCGGTGGAGCCCGCATCGATCATGAAATCGACACAGCGCTTCTGGCCCGGCAGATCCAGCGCACCCTGCGCCGTGAAGATGGTGGGAACGACCGGAAAAACGCCTCGGTAACGTGGGATTTGTGGTGGGGTCATGCTTGGCATGTCTCTTACTTCCTATTTATTTTTGTTGTAGACATCGACACACACGGCCGCCAGTAACACCAGCCCCTTGATGACCTGCTGGTAGTCGATGCCTATGCCCATGATGGACATGCCGTTGTTCATGACACCCATGATGAAGGCGCCAATGACAGCACCCAAGACCTTGCCCACACCGCCCGACGCCGAGGCACCGCCAATGAAGCAGGCGGCAATCACGTCCAGCTCGAAGCCCAGACCGGCCTTGGGTGTTGCCGTGTTCAGGCGTGCCGCAAAAATCAAACCGGCCAGCGCCGCCAACACACCCATGTTGATGAAGGTGTAGAAGGTCAGGCGCTCGGTCTTGATGCCCGAAAGGCGTGCCGCTTTCTCGTTACCCCCCAGTGCATAAATGCGCCGACCAATCGTGGTCCGGGAGGTTACAAAATCGTAGACCAGCATCAGCAGCAACATGACGATCAGCACATTGGGCAAGCCCTTGTACGTGGACAGCAGGTAGCTGAAGGCCGCGATCATGGCGGCAAACACCAGGTTCTTCACGATGAAGAAGGCGTAGGGCTCGTTCTCCATGCCGTGCCGGACCCTATCGGCCCGCCCCCGCACCTTTACTACCAGCAACACCAGCGCCATCAACAGGCCGGCCACCAGCGACGCAATACGCAGGCTCTCTCCGGAAAAGGGGTCGGGAATAAAGCCGGTGCTCAATAGCTGGAACTCCGGTGGAAACGGCCCCACGGACGAACCACCCAGTACCGCCAGCGCCAGCCCCTTGAACACCAGCATGCCGGCCAGCGTGACGATGAAAGACGGGATTTTGAAGAACGCGACCCAGTAGCCTTGTGCGGCCCCGATGACTGCGCCCAGCGTCAAACAGATCAGGGCGGCGGGCACAAAATGCAGCTTGTATTCAACCATCAGCACGGCGGCCACGGCGCCGACAAAGCCGCTGACCGAGCCCACGGACAGGTCGATGTGCCCGGCCACAATCACCAGCAACATGCCCAAGGCCATGACGATGATGTAGCTGTTTTGCAGGATCAGGTTGGTCAGGTTCAACGGTTGAAACAGCGTGCCGTTGGTCATCACCTGGAAGAACACCATGATGGCAACCAGGGAGATCAGCAGACCGTAGTCACGCAAATTGTTTTTGAGAAAGCCCGAGTGGCGTTCGGGTTGGGTGGGCACAGCGGCCGCGCTTGGGGTTGCCATGTCAATTCACTCCTGATGTCACGATGGAACGCATAATTTTTTCTTGGGTGGCCTCGGCGGCGGAGAACTCAGCCACAAACCGGCCCTCGTTCAGCACGCAGATGCGGTCACACATGCCCAGCAGTTCGGGCATTTCGGAAGAGATCATCAGCACACACTTACCCTCGGCAGCCAACTGCGCGATGATGGTGTAGATCTCGTACTTGGCGCCCACGTCAATGCCGCGCGTGGGCTCATCCAGAATCAGAACCTCGGGGTTGGAAAACAACCACTTGCTCAAGACGACTTTTTGCTGGTTGCCACCCGACAGGTTGACGGTGCGCGCCCACACATCCGGGCTGCGGATGTTGAGCTTGCGGCGGTAGTCTTCGGCCACGCCGAATTCGTGGCCCTCGTCTATCACGCCATGGCGTGACACGGCTTCCAGATTGGCCAGCGTGGTGTTCCAGGCGATGGTTTCGTCTAGCACCAGGCCATAGCCCTTGCGGTCTTCGGTGACGTAGGCAATGCCGTGGGCTATGGCCTTTTGCACCGTGCTGGTGTCAATCTCCTGGCCATGCAGGAAGACCTGCCCGCTGATGCCCTGGCCGTAAGTGCGGCCAAAAATACTCATCGCCAGCTCGGTGCGGCCCGCCCCCATGAGCCCGGCAATGCCCACGATCTCACCGCGCTTGACGTGCAAGTCCACGCCTTTGATCAGCAGACGGTCCGCGTGCACGGCATGGTGCACCTTCCAATTTTTGACCGCGAAAACTTCTTCACCGATATGGGGTGTGCGCTTCGGGTAGCGGTCCGCCATTTCGCGCCCCACCATGTGTTGGATGACGCGGTCTTCGCTGATGGGTTCGCGCGCGCAGTCCAGCGAGGCCACCGTGGTGCCATCCCGCAGCACGGTGATGGCATCCGCCACTTTAGAAATTTCGTTGAGCTTGTGCGATATCAGGATGCAGGCAATGCCCTGGCGCTTGAGCTCCAGCAACAACTCCAACAAGGCGTCGCTGTCGGTTTCATTCAAACTGGCGGTCGGCTCGTCCAGTATCAGCAGCTTGACCTCTTTGGACAGCGCCTTGGCAATCTCGATGAGCTGCTGCTTGCCCACGCCCAGGTCGGTGATCAGCGTGCCGGGGGATTCTTTCAAACCCACTTTCTTGAGCAAGGCCTGCGTCTTTACAAACGCAGCCGACCAATCAATGACGCCATATCGCGCCGGCTCATTGCCCAGGAATATGTTTTCTGCAATCGACAACAAGGGCACCAGGGCGAGTTCCTGGTGGATGATGATGATGCCTTTTTCCTCGCTGTCGGAGATACCCTTGAACCGGCATTCTTGGCCGAGAAATTTGATCTCGCCTTCGTATTCGCCGTGCGGGTACACACCGCTCAGCACTTTCATCAGCGTGGACTTGCCCGCGCCGTTTTCTCCGACGATGGCGTGGATCTGCCCCGCATGGACGGTCAGGTTCACATCGCTCAGCGCCTTCACGCTGTGAAATGATTTCGACATCCCCCGCATTACAAGAATAGGCTTCTGCATAGTGCCCCAAGTATCCGCAAAAAAAGGGCGGCCGCAAGACCGCCCTATAAACGTCTAACCCCCGAGAGAAACTATTACTACGAGATCTACCACCAGATCTCGTACTGAATGCCCGCTACCGTGCGCGCAGTCTTGCCGCCGGCACCAAAGCTGGTCGCATTGGCCGCTGCGGCAGCGTCGTTCCAGTTGGCCATGGTCACATACAGGCGCAGTTCCGGGCGGGTCCAGAAATCAGGTCCAACGGAAATGGTGGGTGCAATCGTCAACTTGTCCAGACGCTGGTCCGGGCCATTGCCGGTGCGTGTGGTGGTTGCCGCGTCGACCAAGAGCTTGAAGTTCTTGGAGAAGGCATACGAGATACGGCCACCGATGGACGTGTCCTTGGTTTCGATGCCGGTCACGTCGTCTTTGTTGGTCTGGTAGCTCAGCAGGGTCTGGCCGCCAAAGGCACCCAGTTGCCAATTTAGCGAGTCGGCAATGCGGCTGACCTTCTGGCCACCGGCAACACCGTCGATGTTCAGAAACTCGCCATCGATGCGGGCATGGCCCGTGGAGGTTTGCAGGAACAAGACATTGCTCATGCCCTTGACCAGAAAGTCGCTCTGGTTGTGTGACACCGAGATACCGGTGCCCGAATTGCTGTTGGCCAGGCCGGAGCCGTTGACGCCCGTCAGCAACACGCGCAGCTTGCCACCGGGGTTGATACCAATTTCGGAAATGTCGGCATTGAAACGGGTCGCGTTGACGCCGGGTGTGGCAGCGGTATCAAACTTGTCGCCGGTGAAGACGCCCAGGCCCAGCTTGGCACCACCGATTGGAATGTCGGTCACACCGGCGCCCTGGTTGTCACCGTAGTTCATCAGGAAGTAGTCGACGATGTGCACGTCCTGGATACGCAAACGGCGCTGGCCGACCCAGAACTTGGCTTCGGGTGCAAAGCTCATGCCACCGACTTCCACAAAGGCTTGCTCGGTGCCCACGTTTCCACTGCCCCACTTGGAGGGCATGTACTCAACCTTGTAGGTGGCGGCATCGGTCTTAAAGGTCTTGCTCAGGTCGATTTCGATGCCGTTGTCGGCTTCGTTGCCCAGGCGGTAGCCTTGCGTGTCGCCGCCAAGCTGGAAGCGGCCCTTGACCTCGTCTGACTTGCTGAGCACCGGGCCGCCGCGGGAGTAACCGTGGAACTCGAAGCTGCCGTCGTCAGCGTGTGCGCTGGCGGCGCACAGTGCAGCGGCTATTGCAATGGCGCTGATGGAGAAAGTGTGTTTCATGATGGGTTGTTGTTAAATTTGAGAAAAAAGTGTCCCCGGAGGACGGTTTTCGCCGTCCTCTCCAGTGACTTACGGGTGTTGCTTGGTTTACTGGTTGGCTGCCGCGGCTCTGCCGTGCAGCCAACCTCGGTGCTTACTTCAGCTGTTCTTCCTTGATGTAGCCGCTGCCCACGAGAACTGTCTTGTAGTTGGACAAGTCCACGCTGACGGGTTTCAGCAGATACGAGGGAACAACCTTGACCTTGTTGTTGTAGGTCTTGGTGTCATTGATCTCCACCTTCTTGCCGGCCATCATGGCGTCCACCATATTGGCGGTGACCTTGGCCAGTTCGCGGGTGTCCTTGAAGACGGTGGAGTACTGCTCTTTGCGAATGATCGACTTAACGGATGGCACCTCGGCATCCTGTCCGCTCACATAGGGATAGGGCTGCGTGGCGCTGCCGTAGCCCACGCCTTTGAGCGAAGACAGAATGCCAATGCTCAAACCGTCATAGGGCGACAACACCGCGTCCACCCGGGCCTTGCCATAGTAGGCACTCAGCAAATTGTCCATGCGGGCCTGCGCCACCGCGCCGTCCCAGCGCAAGGTGGACACCTTGTTCATGCCCAACTGCTTGCTTTGCACCACGAGCTTGCCCTTGTCGATGTAGGGCTGCAAGACGGACATGGCACCGTCGTAGAAGAAAAAGGCATTGTTGTCGTCCGCCGAGCCGCCGAAGAGTTCGATATTGAACGGACCCTTGCCCTCTTTCAGGCCCAAGGCTTTTTCGATGGATTGGGCCTGCAACACGCCGACCTGGAAATTGTCAAAGGTCGCGTAGTAGTCCACATTCTTGCTACCGACGATCAAGCGGTCATAGGCCACGACCTTGACACCCTTGTCTGCCGCCTTTTGCAGCGCATTGGACAGCGTGCTGCCGTCAATCGCCGCAATCACCAGCACTTTCACACCTTTGGTGATCATGTTCTCGATTTGCGCCAATTGGTTGGGAATGTCGTCGTCGGCGTATTGCAGGTCGGTCTTGTAGCCCTTGGCGGCCAAAGCCGCGACCATGCTGTTGCCGTCGCTGATCCAGCGCGTGGAGCTTTTGGTTGGCATGGCAACTCCAACGGTGCCTTTGTCCTGCGCCTGGGCCATGGGCGCCCCAAAGGCGAGACCCAGCGCCAAGCCAGCGGCCAGTGCTTTGAGTGTGGTTCTACGTGCTTTCACGGTGTGTCTCCTGAGAAGGATAGGTTTTGATATCGGTCATCTTTGCCTTTTTGGCGAAGAGGCCCGATGATACGGATTTGAGTGATAATTTTCTAATACTGTTTAACGCAGTTGTGATGCCAATTTTAGAATCATTGAAAACCCGCATATGACAAATTACATCCATTGGTTTCTCCGCGCAAGGCTCAAAACCCGGCAGTTGCTGCTGCTGGTCACTCTCGCGGAAGAGGGAAATATCCACCGGGCGGCAGAAGTCTTGAACATGACGCAGCCCGCGGCATCCAAACTGCTCAAGGACCTGGAAGACGCACTGGAAGTCCCGCTGTTCGAGCGGCTGCCCCGTGGCATGCGCCCCACCTGGTACGGCGACACCATGATTCGCCACGCGCGGGTGGCGCTGAGCAGCCTGAACCAGGCCCACGAGGAGCTACAGGCGGCGAAAAGCGGGCAATTCGGCCAGGTGAATGTGGGCGCCATCACCGCCCCTGGC
>Ga0066464_1000663_pt1 | contig 12192 bp, 9 predicted proteins | sample LakWasMe94_HOW11_2_FD_59583 | JGI IMG/M metagenome (GOLD analysis project Ga0066464, IMG submission 59583) | Freshwater sediment methanotrophic microbial communities from Lake Washington under simulated oxygen tension - Sediment Metagenome 94_HOW11 | ecosystem: Environmental > Aquatic >...
TTCGCCATCGGGCTGGCCGCGCAGCTCGGCAACGCCATATTCGGTGACGACGACGTCACGCAAATGGCGCGGGATGGTGACGTGCCCGTAGTTCCACACGATGCTGCTCTTGAGTCCATCCGCGTTGTCGTGCGTGGCGCGCAGCATCATGATCAGCCGGGCATCGTGCAGCGCGTGCGACATGGCGACAAAGTTGTATTGCCCACCCACGCCACTGACCACCTGGCCAGACTCCAGGGCATCACTGGCGGCGGCACCCAGCAGGGTGACGATCATCGTGGTGTTCATGAACCGTGCCTTGCGGCGCTGCGCCCGTTTGAGGTCTTCCTGCCCGTACAACTGGTTGATGAAGTCGATGCGTGTCATGTCGACCTTGGCCAGCTCCTGGGGCGGCATGGTGCGCAGGCGTTCGTAAAAGTCACGCGGCCCCAGGAAGAAGCCGCCGGTCATGGCAATGCCGCCGAGCAGGCGCGAGCCCAGCATGTGCTGGCAGACACAGGCAAAGGCTGTGTCGTCGTGCAGGTCGGCGCTGCAACGCTGTCCGTCAAGCTCCAACTGTTCGCCGCTGAGCACGACTTCGGGGCGTAGCACGCCAAAGCGCTGCAAGAAGGCCAGGTCTTCCGCGGCTATCGGTGAGCGCACGCGCCCGGCATCCAGCAGCGCACGCAGCGTCTGGGGCGTGACCGCCGTGCCGGCAATGGTGCCGCTATTGAGTAGCTGTTGCAACACCACGTCGTTGAAGACTTCGCGGCGGATGATGCCGGCTTCGATCAGTTTGAGAAAGCCATTGACAAACATCTCCGAGCAACCATACAGCCCTTGGTCAAAGCGACCCAGATCGCGCCCGGCCAAGCCGTCGGGACACAGCGACTCCAGAATGCGGCGGTATTCACTGCTGTGGCGGTCGCGCACGATCAGGGCCTGGCCAATGGCGTCGCCCAGGGAGCCAATGCCGATCTGCAGCGTGCCGCCGTCGGTCACCAGGCTGGAGGCATGTAGGCCAATGGCGTAGTCGGCCAGACTGACCCGGTTGTTGGGGGGCGCAAAGATGGCATGCGTGCCAGCCGGGTCGGTGACCAATACATCGAAAAATTCAGGTTTGACCTCGGCAGTGTTGGGCATGAAGGGCATGTGGCCGTTGACCACGCCGACGGCGGTAAGGCGTTTGCCGGAGGCGCGAAACATCTCCATCACTTCAATGACGACATCGGGGTTGCTCGACAGGCTCAGACGCAGTCCGTGCTCATCGGATTTGCAGGCAATGGCCTGCGCCATCACGTTCATGCCTTGCGACACCATGTCCCGGGCAATATGGGTGTAGTTGGTCGACATATAGCTCTGTTGTGCGACCTCATTGCCCAGGTAGTCGCCGGTCTTCATGAACACTTCGCAGACTTCGATATTGGGTGGCAGCCCGGCGCCGCGCAGGTCCTTGACGTATTCCAGGTCCGGGTAATCGCCAAAGACCCGCTCTACAAGTGGCGCCAGAAAGTGGCACTCCAGTTCGCTCTTGCCTACCGGCTTCTCCAGCGACAGCGCCGTGATGATCTTCAGTCGCCGGGCCGGATTGGCCTTGATGCGCCGGTACAAGGCGTTGACAAACGGGTTGGGCTTGCCCACGCCCAGAGGAATGCCCAGGATGATGTCGCCGGGCGTAACGTCCAGTACATGGTCCACGGCCGCGTCTATCGAAGTCATCATCAAGGGGGATGGCATGGTGTCTCCTCGGAATGTGTTGTTGTAGTCCTACCTGGGGCACTGTACGGCAGGATGGCGGACGGCTCCTTGCCCTAGGTCAAGCATTACCGTGCACCGGCCCGCACGTTTAAACTGGGGCTCGTCCATTTCGCTGCTCTGCCGTGACCAAGCCCAGTACCCGCCCCCTCCAACCCCTTGCCGAACGCCTGCGCCCCAAGAGTCTGCGCGAGGTGATTGGTCAGCAGCACCTGTTGGGCGAGGGCATGGCCTTGCGTCTGTCGTTCGAGTCCGGCCAGCCCCATAGCTGCATTCTGTGGGGGCCGCCCGGTGTGGGCAAGACCACGATCGCGCGGCTGATGGCCGACGCGTTTGACGCCCAGTTCATCAGCATCAGCGCCGTGCTGGGTGGCGTCAAGGACATCCGTGAAGCGGTCGAGCAGGCGCAGGTCGCGCTGGGGCAGGGGCGGCGCACCATCTTGTTTGTCGACGAGGTGCACCGTTTCAACAAGAGCCAGCAGGATGCGTTCTTGTCGCATGTGGAAAGTGGCTTGTTCACCTTCATCGGTGCCACCACCGAGAACCCTTCATTTGAGGTCAATTCCGCCCTGCTGTCACGGGCGGCGGTCTATGTGCTGCAGCCCCTCACAGCCGAAGACCTTAAGCAAATCGTGGCGGTAGCCCTCGTGGAATCTGCGCTTCCAGCTATTGAAAGCATAGCAATCGACAGACTGGTGGCGTATGCCGATGGTGACGCGCGGCGCCTGTTGAACACGCTGGAGACGCTGGCAGTGGCCGCGCAACAGGAACGGTTGGAGCAGGTGACCGATGTGTGGGTGCTCAAGGTGCTGGGCGAACGCATGCGCCGCTACGACAAGGGCGGTGAGCAGTTCTATGACTCGATCAGTGCCTTGCACAAGTCGGTACGCGGCTCGGATCCGGACGCCGCACTGTATTGGCTGGTGCGCATGCTCGACGGTGGTGCGGACCCGCGCTACATGGCGCGCCGCCTGATCCGCATGGCCAACGAGGACGTGGGGCTGGCCGATCCGCGCGCGCTGCGCATGGCCCTCGACGCGGCGGACGTGTACGAGCGGCTGGGCACGCCCGAAGGTGAGTTGGCATTGGCCCAGTGCGTGTTGTACCTGGCCGTGGCGCCCAAGTCGAACGCCGTTTACAAGGCTTTCAACGCCGCGCGCGCGCTGGTCAAGCAGGACGGCTCGCGACCCGTGCCGCTGCATTTGCGCAATGCCCCGACCAAGCTGATGAAACAGTTGGACTACGGCAAAGGCTACCGCTACGCACACGACGAAGAGGATGGTTTTGCCGCCGGGGAGACCTACTTTCCGAGTGGCATGTCCGTGCCCGTTTTCTACCAACCGGTGGAGCGGGGGTTGGAGATTCGCATCGCCGAAAAACTGCGGCAATTGAAGGCGCGCAATGCCGCCAAATCGCACGGGCGTGCGGACGGTGCTGCGTAAGTCGCACGCATGTTTTACCCCGAGTATTAGCTGCGCTAACTTCGTCTTGTTTCCACTGATGCACCCCGTCCGCTAGGGGTAAACCCAAGGGATTCAGGTGCCTCTGGGTGCATACCCTTGGCTACAATCCCTTTCACTCGCCTGTCGTGCCGTAGAGGTGGCAGGCTTTTTGCTAACGGAGTGGTACCGCTCACAAGGCCGCACTAACCCGTCGTCAATTTGCAGTTCGACAAATCGGTGACTTGCGCGCCAGCCAAAAAATCGGAGAACCCTTATGGATATTTTGTTGCAGCAGATCATCAATGGTCTGGTGTTGGGTAGCATGTACGCGCTCATTGCGCTCGGCTACACCATGGTGTACGGGATCATTAACCTGATCAACTTTGCCCACGGTGAGGTCATGATGGTGGGGGCTCTGACCAGTTGGACCATCATTGGGCTGATGCAGGAGTCCATGCCAGGAACCCCTGGTTACGTCATTCTGATCATCTCCTTGCTGATCGCCTGCGTGGTGGCTGGATCGCTGAACTTTGCGATCGAAAAGATTGCTTACCGCCCCCTGCGCAACAGTCCCAAGCTGGCACCCATGCTGACCGCCATGGGCATGTCCATCTTGTTGCAGACGTTGGCCATGATCATCTGGAAGCCCAACTTCAAGTCTTACCCCACCCTGTTGCCCAATACGCCGATTGAAATCGGTGGTGCGGTCATCTCGCCAACGCAGGTGATGATTCTGGGCTTCACGGCCGTTTCCTTGGCCGTCTTGATGTGGTTGGTGAACTACACCAAGCTGGGCCGGGCCATGCGTGCCACGTCCGAGAATCCACGTGTTGCTGCGCTGATGGGTGTCAAGCCCGACGTGGTGATCTCTGCTACCTTCGTGATCGGCGCCGTGCTGGCCGCCATTGCCGGTGTGATGTATGCGTCCAACTACGGCACGGCCCAACATGCCATGGGCTTCCTTCCCGGTCTGAAGGCATTCACGGCCGCGGTGTTTGGTGGCATCGGCAATCTGGCGGGCGCCGTGGTTGGCGCCATCCTGCTGGGTCTCATCGAGTCCATCGGCGCGGGCTACATCGGAACCCTGACCGGTGGCGTGCTCGGCAGCAACTATTCCGACATTTTTGCGTTCATCGTTCTGATCATTGTGCTGACCCTGCGGCCGTCCGGCTTGCTCGGCGAGCGCGTGGCGGACCGGGCTTGAGGAGCACATTCACATGAAACAACAACAAAAGATCTTTGTTTTCCTGGCGGCGGCCATTGGCCTGCTGATTCTGCCGCTGCTGCTGCAGAGCTTTGGCAATGCCTGGGTGCGCATCGTCGACATGGCCTTGCTGTTTGTGCTGCTGTCGCTAGGCCTCAATATCGTGGTCGGCTATGCGGGTTTGCTCGATTTGGGCTACGTGGCGTTCTTCGCCATTGGTGCCTATTCGTTTGGCTTGATGGCGTCGCCCCACTTGACCGATACCTTCCCGGCTTTGGCAGCGATGTTCCCCGAGGGGCTGCACATGCCGCTATGGGTCATCCTGCCCGTGGCCGCCGGGGTGGCCGGTTTGTTTGGCGTATTGCTGGGTGCTCCTACTTTGCGTTTGCGGGGTGACTACCTCGCCATCGTGACCCTGGGATTTGGTGAAATCATCCGCGTGTTCTTGAACAACCTGGACTATCCGTTCAACATCACCAATGGTCCCAAGGGCATCCTCGGTATCGACTCCTTCCATTTCTTTGGCATGGACCTGGGCAAGAAGATGTCGGTGTTGGGCTTTGAGGTCGCATCCGTATCGCTGTACTACTACCTGTTTCTGGCGTTGGTTATCTTCAGCGTCGTGATCTGCCACCGTTTGGAACTGTCACGCGTTGGCCGTGCCTGGATGGCCATTCGCGAGGACGAAATCGCCGCCAAGGCCATGGGTATCAACACCCGTAACCTGAAGCTGCTGGCATTCGGCATGGGCGCCACCTTTGGCGGCGTGTCCGGTGCCATGTTCGCGGCGTTTCAGGGCTTCATCTCGCCGGAATCCTTCAGCCTGATGGAGTCGGTGATGATTGTGGCCATGGTAGTGCTGGGCGGTGTCGGGCATCTGCCGGGCGTCATTTTGGGGGCTATTTTGTTGGCGGCCCTGCCGGAAGTCTTGCGCTACGTGGCAAGTCCCTTGCAGGACATGACCGGTGGGCGTCTGGATGCTTCCATTTTGCGTAGTCTGCTGACGGCCGTGGCCATGATCACGGTCATGCTGGCACGCCCCCGCGGATTGTGGCCATCGCCCGAGCATGGCAAGTCACTGCTAAACGCGAAGAGCTGAACGGAACCACAACATGACAGATACAGTACTCAACGTCTCCGGCGTTTCCAAACGATTCGGTGGTTTGCAAGCCCTCAGCGATGTGGGCATCCAGATCAAACGTGGCCAGGTCTACGGGCTGATTGGCCCCAACGGCGCGGGCAAGACCACGTTCTTCAATGTTTTGACCGGTTTGTACACGCCGGACAGCGGCAGTTTTGAATTGGCGGGCAAGACCTACCAACCCACCGCAGTGCATACCGTGGCCAAGGCGGGCATCGCGCGCACCTTCCAGAACATTCGCCTGTTTGCTGAAATGACGGCCCTGGAGAACGTCATGGTGGGGCGGCATATCCGTACCCATTCAGGTTTGATCGGGGCGGTCTTCCGCACCGCTGGATTCAAGGCGGAGGAATTGGCGATTGCCAAGCGCTCCCAAGAGCTGTTGGACTATGTTGGCATTGGCAAGTTTGCAGACTACAAGGCCCGCACCTTGAGCTACGGCGACCAGCGCCGCCTGGAGATTGCACGCGCCCTGGCCACCGATCCGCAACTCATTGCCTTGGACGAGCCCGCCGCCGGCATGAACGCGACCGAGAAAGTCATGTTGCGCGAGTTGATTGACCGCATTCGCAAGGACAACCGCACCATCCTGTTGATTGAGCACGATGTGAAGCTGGTCATGGGCTTGTGCGATCGGGTTACGGTGCTGGACTACGGCAAGCAGATTGCCGAAGGCACACCGGCCGACGTGCAGAAGAATGAAAAAGTGATTGAAGCGTATCTGGGCACCAGCGGCCACTAGGCGGCTTCAGGAGAACAAGACAATGACAACTAAAACTTTGCTCAAGGTTACGGGCTTGAAGGTTTCCTACGGTGGCATTCAGGCCGTCAAGGGCGTGGATTTTGAAGTGCATGAGGGCGAGTTGGTTTCGCTGATTGGCTCCAACGGTGCGGGCAAGACCACCACCATGAAAGCCATCACGGGCACATTGCCGATCAATTCGGGTGATATCGAATATCTGGGCAAGAGCATCAAGGGCCAGGGTCCGTGGGACCTGGTCAAGCAAGGTCTTGCCATGGTGCCCGAAGGTCGCGGCGTGTTTACCCGCATGACCATCATTGAGAACCTGCAAATGGGTGCCTACATCCGTGATGACAAGGACGGCATTGCGGCGGACATGGAAAAGATGTTCACCATCTTCCCCCGTCTGCGCGAGCGCAAGGACCAGTTGGCCGGCACCATGTCCGGTGGCGAGCAGCAGATGCTGGCCATGGGCCGCGCGCTGATGAGCCGCCCCAAGGTGTTGTTGCTGGACGAACCCTCGATGGGCCTGTCGCCCATCATGGTGGACAAGATCTTCGAGGTGGTGAAGGACGTCTATGCGCAAGGCGTCACCGTCCTGCTGGTCGAGCAAAACGCGAGCCGCGCGCTGGGCATTGCCAATCGCGGGTATGTCATGGAGTCTGGCATCGTGACCATGTCCGGCGACGCGGCCGAGATGCTCAACGATCCCCGCGTGCGCGCCGCCTATCTGGGCGAATAGACCGGACTCGCCAAAGCGCCACCGTTGCGGTGGGCTTTTTAGCCGCCCCCAGCAAGGCTACGCCCCTCGGGGGGCAGTGACCCACACGCAGTGGGGGAACGTGGGGGTTATTTAAGCCTGGACCTTATCGGCCTCGGATGTGAACGAGTCGGCAAAGAACTCGTCGGACGGAAGCTTGGCCAGCGCAGAAAAATCCTTGCGGGCCGATTCAATGACGATCGGCGCGCCGCAGGCATAGACCTGGTAGCCGCTAAGGTCCGGAAAGTCTTCCAACACCGCGCGGTGCACAAAGCCATTACGGCCTTGCCATTGGTCTTCGGCGATCGCGTCTGATACGACCGGGACATAGCGCAGATTGGGCATGGACTTCAGTTGTTCCATCACCCATTCCTGCATATACAGATCCGCGGGCCTGCGTCCTCCCCAGTACAGGGTGACACTGCGTTCGGTTTCGAGATGCTGCATGTGCTCAATCAGGGCCTTGATCGGCGCGAATCCGGTGCCGGACGCCAGCAGGATGATGGGTTTGGCCGAGTCTTCGCGCAGAAAGAAGGAACCAAACGGACCCTCGACACGCAGGATTTCTTTTTCTTTCATCGCACCAAAGACATGGTCGGTGAACTTGCCGCCCGGCATATGGCGAATATGCAATTCCATGCTGGGACCCAGGCTGGGGGCGCTGGCCATCGAGTAGCTGCGCCGACTGCCATCGCGCAGGATAAATTCGACGTATTGCCCAGCGCGGTAGGCGAAGCTGTCATTGGCTGGCAGTTGCAGTTGCAACACCATGACGTCGTCGGATTTTTTGACCAGCGAGATCACGCGGGTTGGCATCTTCTTGATGGGCAATGCCCCCACCTCGGTTACCTGGCGTGACTCCAGCACCAGATCGGATTGCGGTTGCGCGCAGCAGGTCAGTACAAAGCCATTGGCTTCTTCCTCCAGGCTCAGGGCCTTGAGCTGGTGGGTGCCGTGGACCACCGTGCCGGAGACCAGCTTGCACTTGCAGGAACCGCACGCCCCATCCTTGCAGCCGTAGGGCAAGCCAATGCCATGGCGGATGCCGGCGGCCAACACGGCTTCACCGACTGCCACGTCGAAGGTACGACCGCTGGGTTGCACCACAACGGAAAAAAGTGGGGCATCAAAAGTGCTTGCAGTCATCTTGTAGGTATCCTAGGAACTCTCACATTGAAACGGATCAGTGATTTTGCCTTCAAACCAGACACCTCTTGGCGCCTTGCCCGCCCGATTTAGGCGCGAACGCGTGTTGATTGTCGGTTGTGGCGATGTTGGTATGCGCGTCGCCAGGGCCATGCGGGGCCGTGTGGGTCTGTTTGCGCTGACTTCGCAGCCCGAGCGGATGGCTGCATTGCGGTCCCTTGGGGTGACGCCACTGTTGGGCAATCTCGATCGTGCAACTACCTTGCGCCGACTCGCCGGTCTGGCCACGCGCCTGGTGCACTTGGCCCCACCACCTTCCGAGGGTTGGGCTGACCCGCGCACGGGGGCACTGGTGCGCGCCTTGCGCTTGCGTACCCCGCCGACCAGTGCCGTCTATGGGTCGACCAGTGGTGTCTACGGAGACTGTGGCGGGGATTGGGTGTATGAGACCCGGGCGGTGCACGCGCAAACCCCACGGGCCCAACGGCGTATCCACGCGGAAGCCTTGATGCGCCATTGGGGACGCGCGTCCGGCGTGACAGTGGGTCTTTTGCGCATACCGGGCATCTACGCGGCGGACCGAGAGGGCGGTACGCCGCGGGCTCGGCTGTTAAAGGCGACCCCGGTGTTGCAGGCGCAGGATGACGTCTACACCAACCACATCCATGCCGACGACTTGGCCCAGGCTTGTTGTCTCGCCGTGTGGGGTGGTGCACCACAACGCGTCTACAACATCAACGATGACAGCGATATGAAGATGGGCGACTATTTCGACCTGGCCGCCGATTTGTATGGTTTGCCCCGGCCTCCCCGGATTGCTCGCTCGGGAGCGTCCGCGCAACTGCCGCTGATGCTGCTGAGCTTCATGAATGAGTCGCGTCGCATGGTCAACACCCGCATGAAGCGGGAATTGCGCCTGCGCTTACGCCATCCGACGGTACTCAGTGGCCTGCGGTAGGGGCGCCGGATGGGACGTCGTCGAACTCGTCGGGGTGTTTTTTGCGCAAGGCATTGAACGCCTCCAGATTGTCGAGCAAGAGGTCGACCAGGGCTGGCTCAAACTGTAGTCCACGACCCTCGCGTATGGCATTGACGACCATCTCATCGGACCACGGCTCCTTGTAACTCAGGCGCGAGCCCAGTGAGTCGAATACATCGGCCAGCGCCGTGATCCGCCCCGATACGGGAATGGCCATGCCGGCCAGGCCACTGGGGTAACCGGTGCCATCCCATCGCTCGTGGTGCGACAACGCAATCTCCGCGCCCAGGCGCATCAGGGGCCGACGTGAGCGCTGCAGGATGTCCAGTCCAAATTTGGCGTGCTGTTGCATCAAGGCCCATTCTTCGGCATTCAATTTTCCGGGTTTGTGCAAAATGGCATCTGGAATGGCCGCCTTGCCAATGTCGTGCAACGGTGAGGCATTTTTCAGCAGCGTGATTTGGGTCTCCGGCAAGCCATATAGCCGCGCCAGCATCTCGCAAGCCAGGGCCACGCGCTTGACATGGGCGCCGGTTCTTTTGGTACGGGCCTCGACGGCGTCGGCCAGTGTGTAGACCAGTTCTTTTTGCGTTTCGCGCAGGTCTTCTTGCAGGTTGATGTTCTCAAAGGTAATGGCGACGCTCTGTGTATAGATTTCGAGCAACTGCCGGTCCATCTTGCCTAATTCACTGGCGTGCTTCAAGTACAGCAGTGAGCCGCCGCCATTTTTGGCGGCCGTGTACAGCACATAGGCGTCTTCAAAATGCTGGGCGGACTTTTTGGCCAACACTTCGGCAAAGCGTTGCGACACGATATCAGGCAACTGCACGCTGCCGCTTTCCGTGCCGTATTGCACAAAGTCTCCGGTGGCGGCGATGGTCTTGGTTTCGTTTTGACCACTTTCCGCATTGGGCAGCACGATGCAATACAGGGCCGATTTGTCCAGCAGCAACAGCGAGGTCAGTTGATCGAGTACGGCGGTGGCAAACACCGTCAGCGATTGGGCGTTTTGCACCATGGCGGTGGCACCCAGGACCCGGGCCAAACCGTCGCGCTGGTACTCGATGATGCACAGGTCGCGGTAGGCGCGCAGCTTGCTGTACAGCAGGGTGCGCAGCTTCTGGATGGTCAGGTCGGTCTTTTCCTTGTAGTCGTCGATGTCGTATTCCCGGATCACGCGGTCCTCGGGCGCCTGGCCCGGCTGGCCGGTGCGCATGACCAGGCGTGTGCGGTGGTTCTCCAGCGTATTGCGCACGAAATGGACCAGGTCCAATCCGGCGTGGTCGGTTTCCATGACCACATCGATGATGGCCAGCGCGATGTCGCTGCGGCTTTGGAATACTTCGCGTCCGGCCACGCCCGAATTGGCGCTGAGCAGCTCCAGCCCACAACCCTGGAATTCAAAACCCTTGAGGGCCAGTCGCGTCACCGCGTGGACTTCGGCGTCGTCGTCAACCAGCAATATGCACCACGGTTTCTTGTGTGCCGTTGTCGGGGTCTCGGGCGGCGGGGACTCTTCGTCAGCGAAAATCAGATCCATGGGAAGGTCCTGCTGTGTTCAATACGCACTATGGTCTGTGGAAGATTCTACGCAGATTGCACGCTTTGCGGTAAGCATCGCGCGGGTGTCTCCCGGCACGGATACATTGGAAAAAGTCAGCCCTGCTCTGGATAGAGGCGCAACAGTAGTTTCCAGACTAGCCAACTGCACACCAGCGTGATGGGGCTGGCCCATAACACGTCACTGAGCCAATGGGCTCCATCGGCCATGCGGGCGAACCCAATGGTGATGCCTGCCAGAACCCCGGCAATACCCCATTGCACGCGGCGTTTGCGGTCCACCAACAGCATGGATGCCAAAAAAATACCGCAAGCCACATGGCCGCTGACAAAGGAACAGTTGTTGTGGCATTGGTTGGACATCACCGTGGCGCGGGAAAACTGCTGTGTGCCGCCAAACGCTTCGACCTGGTAGGGGCGGGCACGTTGCCAGTTCTCCTTGAACCCGCTGTTGACCAGTAAACCGGGGCCCAGCGCACCGGCCAGCACCACAAACGCCAGCGGCAGACGCCAGGGTTTGCCCTTGGCGCTGGCACTAGCCCAAATCCAGGCACCCAGCGCCACCAGAACGATGCTGCGAAACAGCGCGGGAATATAGAGATTGATCAGCTCCACCCACCACCACTGGGCAACTTCGGGGTGCCCACCGGAACCGATGAACACCGCCGCCGCACGCAGATCCAACTCCGTCCAAACAGTGGGAATCATGGCCAGCGCCACGGAACCGCCCAGAATCCACCAAAAAAGAAAAGGTGTTTGGCTACGTGGGATGGGTGGGATCGGTGGGTTTTGCATGGAGGCGGCGCCGGGGCAATGGAGGCGCAATTGTCGGCGATTTGACGCGCGGGCCTGCGGGCCGCGCCCTGTGCCGTTGCCATCTAACACCTGCTTACAAAGGGCGGCTGCGATTGGATGCGAAAATCATGGGCGGTAATATCTAGATTCAATTTAAGTGGACCTTCACCCATGACCATTCTTGTGACCGGCGGTGCCGGATTTATCGGCTCCAACTATGTGCTGGACTGGCTGGCGCAATCCGATGAGACTGTCATTAACCTCGACAAACTCAGTTACGCCGGCAATTTGCAAAACCTGGACAGTCTGAAAGGCAATCCGCACCACATCTTCGTCAAGGGCGACATCGGGGATGCAACCCTGGTACCCGAGCTGCTGGCGCGGCACCAGATTCGCGCAGTGGTGAACTTTGCCGCGGAATCCCACGTGGACCGTTCCATCCACGGTCCCGGTGAATTTGTACAGAACAATATCGTCGGTACCTACCAGTTGCTGGAATCGGTGCGCGGCTATTGGAGCGCTTTGCCGGCCCAGGCCAAGGCGGACTTCCGGTTCTTGCATGTGTCCACGGATGAGGTCTACGGTTCGCTGCACAAGGGCGATCCGGCCTTTACCGAATCCCATACCTACGAGCCCAACAGCCCCTACAGCGCCAGCAAGGCCGCCAGCGACCACCTGGTGCGCGCCTG
>Ga0066464_1000666_pt1 | contig 12172 bp, 8 predicted proteins | sample LakWasMe94_HOW11_2_FD_59583 | JGI IMG/M metagenome (GOLD analysis project Ga0066464, IMG submission 59583) | Freshwater sediment methanotrophic microbial communities from Lake Washington under simulated oxygen tension - Sediment Metagenome 94_HOW11 | ecosystem: Environmental > Aquatic >...
AGCCGGTGGCGGCGAACAACTCGGACCGCGACTATTTCAAGTTCCACCAGGAGAACGTGACCCTGTCGCCGCGGGTCGGCGCGGCGCTGCGCAGCAGGACCACCGGCGAATGGGTCATCCCCCTCACGCGCCGGGTCAACGACGCCCAGGGCCACTTCAAGGGGGTGGTGCTGGCGAGCATCAAGATGGACTACTTCGACAAGTTCTTCGCTCGCTTCAACATCGACGACCAGGGCGCGATCTTCCTCGCCCTGCCCCAGGGCACCCTCATCGCCAGACGGCCGTTCGACGAAAAACTGATCGGCACGTCCCTGGCCAGGGGCGAAATCTTCTCCGTCCATATCCCCAAGGCCCCTGCCGGTTCGGTGATGGTCAAGTCGATCATCGACGGCGTCGACCGCCTGTTCGGCTATCGGGTGCTGTACAAGTACCCGCTGGTGGTGGCGGCGGCCAACTCCCGGGAATCCATTCTCAGCAGCTGGCGCGCCGACACCTACAAGATGACCGCGATGATCGCCGTGGTGCTGCTGATCAATCTGCTGGTCGGCATCCTGTTGTTCAAACAGGTGCGCAAGGGCCTGCGGGTGGAAAACCATTTGAAGAAAGCGCGCGCGGTGCTGGAGACCCTGGTGTTGCAGGACGGCCTGACGGGCCTGGCCAACCGGCGCCACCTGGAGCGCAACCTGGAACTGGAGTGGCTGCGGGCGTCCCGGCAGCGCTCGTCGATCAGCCTGATCATGCTGGACATCGACCTCTTCAAGAGCTTCAACGACCACTATGGCCATGTGGCGGGCGACCATTGCATCTGCGCCGTTGGCCAGGCCATCAGCCAGTGCGTGCGCCGACCCTCGGACCTGGTGGTGCGCTACGGCGGCGAGGAGTTCGCGGTCCTGCTGCCGGACACCGAGCCCGGCGGCGCCTACGTGCTGGCCGAGAACATCCGGCTGGCGGTGCTGGACCTGGCGATCGCCCACACGGAGAACCCCGCTGGCCTGGTCACCGTCAGCCTCGGCGTCTACAGCTGCGTGCCCGCCTCCACCGAATTCAAGAGCCTGCTGATGCAGGCCGACTCGGCGCTGTACATGGCCAAGCGCGCGGGGCGCAACCAGACCGTGCCGACCTCATGAGGAGCTGCAAGTGCAAGCTCTAAGCTGCAAGCTCTTCTAAGCTCTAAGCTCTAAGCTTGCCGCTCGTAGCTTGTAGCTTGCGGCTGTCTCTCCTCCAGCAAGTGCACGAAGTGGGTCAGGCTGCGCGAGACCGTGCCGCGGCGCCAGATCAGCCAGGTCTGCAGGAAGCGGAACGGCTGCGCCAGTTGCCAGATGCTCACCGTGCCGCAGCCCGGCATGCTGTCGAGCATGCTGCGGGGCATCAGCGCCAGGCCGGCGCCGGCACTGACGCAGGCCAGCATGCCGTGGTAGGACTCCATTTCATGGATCTTGCCGGGTACTGCGCCATCCTCGCTGAACCAGCGCTCGAAGTGATGACGGTACGAGCAGTTGGCGCGAAAGGCGTAGATGCCCTCGCCGTTGACGTCGCGCCCACGGGTGATGGGCGCATGCCCCAGCGGTGCGATGATGACCATCTCCTCGTCGAACACCGGCACGCCTTCCAGGTTCGGGTGCAGCACCGGGCCATCGACGAAGGCCGCCGTCAGGCGCCCGGACAGCACGCCGTCGATCATGGTTCCGGAGGGGCCGGTGGACAGGTCCAGCTCGACCTTGACGTGCTTCTGGTTGTAGGCCGCCAGCAACGCCGGAATCCGCACCGCCGCGGTGCTCTCCAGGGAGCCCAGGGAAAACGGGCCCTGGGGTTCTTCCCCGGCGACCGTCAGCCGCGCTTCCTGCACCAGGTCGAGAATCCGCCGGGCGTAGTCGAGAAAACTCCAGCCGGCCGGCGACAGGCGCAGGCGGCTCTTCTCGCGGATAAACAGCTCCACCCCCAGGTCCTGCTCCAGCTGCTTGATCCGCGTGGTCAGGTTGGAAGGCACCCGATGGATGAGTTGGGCCGCCGCGCTGATGCTGCCCTGCTCGGCCACCGCCTTGAAGATTTCCAGCTGCACCAGATCCATCTCATTCTCCAAACGTGAAAGACATGCTCTTTATTATTCAGTTTTCATAAGCCATCTGCCAGCCTAACCTGCGGCCATTCCTCAGCTCACAGGACGCTGCCATGACCACGGTTTCCAGCCAGACCCACGCCCTTTCGATCAACCCCGCCACGGGCGAGCAGATCGCCCATTACCCCTATGAATCCGCCGAGGTACTGGACGCTGCCCTGACCCGCGCCGCGGCTGCCGCCGCCCAGTGGCGCCGCAGCAGCCTGGAACAACGCTCGGCGCTGTTGCTCGCCCTGGCCCAGGCCCTGCGCGACAACGGCGAAACCCTGGCCCGCAGCATCACCCAGGAAATGGGCAAGCCGATCGCCCAGGCCCGCGGCGAGATCGAGAAATGCGCCCAGCTCTGCCAATGGTACGCCGCCGAAGGCCCGGCGATGCTCGCACCCGAGCCGGCCCCGGTGCCGAACGGCAAGGCGCGTATCGAATACCGGCCGCTGGGCCCGATCCTCGCGGTGATGCCGTGGAACTTTCCAGTCTGGCAGGTGCTGCGTGGCGCGGTGCCGGCGCTGATCGCCGGTAATACCTATGTGCTCAAGCACGCGCCGAACGTCATGGGCAGCGCCTACCTGTTGCTGGAAGCCTTCCAGCGCGCCGGTTTCCCCCAAGGCGTGTTCGAGGTGATCAACGTCACCCCGGACGGTGTCTCCCGGGCCATCGCCGACCCACGGATCGCCGCCGTGACCCTCACCGGCAGCGTGCGCGCCGGCATGGCCATCGGCGCCCAGGCCGGCGCGGCCCTGAAGAAATGCGTGCTCGAGCTGGGCGGTTCCGATCCGTTTATCGTGCTCAACGACGCCGACCTGGACGCCGCCGTGCAGGCCGCGGTCATCGGCCGCTACCAGAACACCGGGCAAGTCTGCGCCGCCGCCAAGCGGCTGATCGTCGAGCAAGGGGTGGTCGAGGCCTTTACCGAGAAATTCGTCGCTGCCACCCGCAAGCTGCTGGTGGGCGACCCGCTGGCCAGCGACACCTACATCGGCCCGATGGCGCGCTTCGACCTGCGCGACGAGCTGGACGAACAAGTACAGGCCACCTTGCGCGAAGGCGCGACGCTGTTGCTGGGCGGCGCCAAGGCCGAAGGGCCGGGCAACTTCTATCAGCCTACGGTGCTGGCCGGCGTCACCGACCAGATGACCTCGTTCCAGCAGGAGCTGTTCGGCCCGGTGGCCTCGATCATCAGCGCCCGGGATGCGCAGCACGCCCTGGCGCTGGCCAACGACAGCGAATTCGGCCTGGCCTCGACCATTTACACCCGGGACCTGGCCCTGGCCGAACGCCTGACCGCCGAGCTGGAAACCGGCGGCGTGTTCATCAACGGCTACTGCGCCAGCGATCCGCGGGTGACTTTCGGCGGCGTGAAGAAAAGCGGCTTCGGCCGTGAGCTGTCGCACTTCGGCGTCCGCGAGTTCTGCAACGCGCAGACGGTGTGGCTGGACCGCAACTGATCCGACGATAAACAAAGGGAGCCCGCCGGCTCCCTTTGTTTTGCCTGTCTGCGGGCTGCTGCTCACCCGGACAGTCGCTCTACCCCAGCACCTTGTCATCGTCCCCGGTCCGGCTCGTCCGACCACTGCCAGCCAGCGAAACTTTCACCGCCGCCGAAGCTCAATCGTAGAGCCAGGTCACGCGCCGTGGCCAAGACTGGGAGGCCGTCCGATGACCGAGCACATCGTGCATTTTCACTGCCAGATCGACCAGGGCACCACCGAACGCTTTCGCGACAGTTGCCTGGAAGCCATCGAGCAAGGCGCCACCTCGCTGCTGCTGAATCTTTCCACCACCGGCGGCAGCACCAACTTCGGCTTCACCCTCTACACCTTTCTCAAATCGCTGCCGGTGCCACTGTGCGCGATCAACGCCGGTAACATCGAGTCCATGGGCATCATCATGTTTCTCGCCGCGGACCGGCGCATCACCGCGCCGCATTCACGCTTTCTGATCCACCCGATGAACTGGTACTTCAGCCAGAACTCGGTGGATCACCAGCGCCTGCGCGAATACCTCTCCAGCCTGGACAACGACCTGGCGCGCTACGTGAAAATCTACGAACTGGAAACCGCCGACGCGGCAACCCAGCTGGACATCTTCAAATGCCTGTCGGCCGAGGAAAAGGTCATCGCCGCCCATGAGTCGCTGGCCTACGGCATCGCCCACGAGGTGCGCCAGGTGGTCTTCGCCGACGACGCCAGGCACTGGAAAGTCTCGGGTGGCTGACGCTGGAACAGCGGCGTCCGGAGGCTGGAGAACTGGCCGCGAGCAATCGATCCCCGCCATTCGTCGTCCCGAAAGAATTTTTTCAAACTTTCGTTCGCAGCTCGTTTCCCAACCTTGCGAGGTGTCAAATCGCTCACTACCGAGGATTGAAAAATGGCTACCAGCGGAAAAAACCCACTCATGGGCAACAAGGACACTCACAAGCCTTCCCCGACCGGTAAGAAATCCGGCGGCCAGGGCTCGGGTGGCAACATCCCCGCCGATCGGCAAAAAGCCCCTGGCGCAGGCAAGAAAGGTGGCGCCCAGGGCGCCGGTGGCGGCACCCGGAAAGCCTGATACCCGTTTGCCGGAGCCTTGTCCCCCGACGCGCTCCGGCTTCCGCACGAACAGCCCCTGCCAGCGGCCTGCACGGGCCGTTATGGTCGAGCGCAACAGGCTATGCTTACGCCACTGCACAACCACGCTGAAAAACCTTCGATGAAAAGCAGCGGATGAAAATAGGCCTGATCTCCGACACCCACGGCTTGCTCCGTCCCGGCGCGCTGGCGGCGCTGCGAGGGTGCGCGCATATCCTGCATGCCGGCGATATCGGCGACCCGCAGATACTTGCCACCCTCGGACACCTGGCGCCGGTGACCGCGGTGTTCGGCAATGTCGATCGACCCCATGACTGGGCCCACGCACTGCCCCGTCACATCACCGTGAAGCTCGATGGCCTCGACCTGCTGCTCTGCCATGTCCTGGTCGAGGTGCCGAAGCCTCTGCCGCCGGGGGTGCGGGTGGTGGTCACCGGCCACTCCCATCAGCCACGGCAGTTCTGGCGGGACGACGTGCTCTATATCAACCCGGGCAGCGCCGGGCCGAGGCGCTTCAAGCTGCCGGTCAGCCTGGGTTATTTGATCCTTGAGGCCGGCCAGGTCGAAGGCCACCTGGTCGAACTGGCGGTCTAGCGGCCCGCCACCTATCGGATCGGGCATGACCGGCTATCGGAGCGCGCCCATCGGCCGGGCTTTGCAGGGTCCACACTTAACCCAGCGACTTGCCGCGCTCATGACCAACGCCGAGCGAAGCCGCCTGGCCGGGCTGCATTGCGCCCTCCGACAGAAGATCCCGGCCCCGCACCAGGGAGGATGACGCGCAAGGAGGATCAAGGGCGCGGAACGCGCAGGAGAAAAGCGATGACCTTTTATGTCGTGGCTCGCCTCAACCAGCTGCCCGAAGACCGCGGCACCCGGGTCCAGGTCGGCAGCGAAGCCGTGCTGCTGGTTCGCACGGGCGATCAGGTCCGGGCCTACCAGGCCGATTGCCCCCACGCCGGGGCGCCGCTGGAACAGGGCGCGGTGTATCAGGGCCAACTGATCTGCCCCTGGCACAAGGGCGCCTTTGCCTGCGGCAACGGGCAACTCTGCGAGCCACCGCCGCTGACGGGCCTCAAGCGCTACAGAGTCGACATTCGCCATGACAACCGGGTCTGGGTCGCCGACCAGCCCATGGCCGACCCCGCCCCGCCACGGCAGGCCGACTCGCGTCGGCTGCTGGTGATTGGCGCCGGCGCTGCCGGGGCCGCGGCCGTGGCGACCCTGCGGGCCAAGGGTTACGCCCGGCACCTGACCTGGATCGACAAGGAAGCGCGGCCCGCCTATGACCGCACCGCCCTGAGCAAGTACGTGCTGGCCGGCGAAATGCCGCCAGCGGAGGTTCCCGCCCTGCTCGAACCGGAGTTTTATCGCAAGGCCGATCTACAGGTGCTGCAGACCGAGGTCCTGCGCCTCGACCCGGGGCGGCGGCAGATCCTCCTGGCCAACGGCCAGCGCCTGGACTACGACGCCGCGCTCCTGGCCACCGGCGCCGAACCGCGCCTGCCGGCCATCGAAGGCGCCGACCTGCCGGGGGTATTCATGCTGCGCTCGCGGGCAGATGCCGCACGCCTGCTGGAACAGGCCCGGCCCGGTAAACGGGTGGCGATCATCGGCGACAGTTTTATCGGCCTGGAAGCCGCCTCGGCCCTGCGCAAACGCGGGCTGATGGTGCACCTGATCGGTCGCCACCAGGTGCCGCTGCAACGCCAGCTGGGAGAACGCATCGGCAGCGCCGTGCGCGCCCTGCACGAACAGCACGGGGTGATCTACTACGCCGGTTGCGAAGCCCGGGCCCTGGTCGGCGAGGGCCAGGTGCAACAGGTGGTCCTCGATAACGACCAGCGCATTGCCGTCGACCTGGTGCTGTTCGGCACCGGTGTCAGCCCGGCCACGGCCTTCGTCGAAGGCCTCGAGCGCGCCGAGGACGGTTCGCTCAAGGCCGATGCCAACCTGGCGGTGGCCGATGGCCTGTGGGCGGCCGGCGACATCGTGAGTTTCCCCTGCGACGGCCGCACGCAGCGCATCGAACACTGGCGCGTGGCCCAGCAACAGGGCCGCCTCGCCGCCTGCAACATGCTCGGCGAACAGCTGAGTTTCAGCGTGGTGCCGTTCTTCTGGACCTACTTCTACGACCAGACCTTCGAGGTGCTCGGCCACGCCCGCCGCTGGAACCAGATCGTCTTCGAGGGCGAGCCGGAGCAGTACCGCTTTATCGCCCTGCTGTGCTTCAACGAACAGGTGGAGTCGGTGGTCGCCTGCGAGTACCCGCGGGCCATTGCCGTGTTGTCGCAACGCATGCAGCGCCCGCTGTCCCGTAGCGAGGCCCTGGAACTGATCCATGCCTTCCCCGGCTGAAATGGCGACGGCCATCCGCGGGCTGCCGGCAACCGCTCGGCAGCCCCATGGAACCCTGGGCAATCAGGGTTTGCGGTTGCTGCGCAACCGATCGCAGCCTCGCGGGCTCGGCAGCGGCTACACAGGCAACGCGTTTCCTGTAGCCGCTGCCGCAGGCTGCGATCGGGCTGGGCGGCATTCCGACGCAGCGCTCGTAGAACCAGGCGCCACGGTGAGGCTGATCAGGCCTTGAGCGGACGTTTGCGCAATTGTTCCAGCAAGGCCTGGAGTGGATGCTGCAGCCCCTGCCCCTCCTGGCGCTTGACCTGGCTGCGGCAGGAGTAACCGTCGGCCAGCAACCGGCCGCCCTGGCCATGGCGCGCCACCAGCGGCTGCCAGGACTGCTGGTAGATCACCTGCGAAGTGGCCAGGTTGCGAGTCTCGTGGCCGTAGGTCCCGGACATGCCGCAGCAACCGCTGGCCAGCACCTGCAACTTCAGGCCCATACGCGCGAACACCTGTTGCCACAGGCCGATGCTGCCGGGCTCGTTGGTCTTTTCCGTGCAGTGCGCAAGGAACTGATAGGGCTCGGCCTCGGCGTTCGGGCTCGCTTCAGCCGATGCCTCACTAGGTACTGCAGGCAGCACCCGGGCCAGCCATTCCTGCGGCAACAGCACCTCGGGCGCCTGAGCCGCACCCAGGGTCTTGCGGTACTCCTGGCGGTAGACCAGGGTCATCGCCGGGTCGAGGCCGACCAGGGGCACGCCGCTGGCCTGCAGTTTCAGCAGCGACTGCGCGTTGTAGCGCGCGGCCCGGGCAAAGGCGCCGAGGAAACCCTGGACCTGCAAGGGCTTGCCATTGGCGGCGAAAGGCGCGAGGTAGATCTGGAAGCCCAGGCGCTCGATCAGCTCCAGCCACTCGGCCGCCAGCGGCGTCTCGAAGAACCGGGTAAAGGCGTCCTGCACCAGGATCACGCTGCGCTGGCGCTGCTCTTCGGAGAGCGCCGCCAGTTGCGCGGCGTTGGCCATACGCACATTGCGCCGGCGGCACACCGCCTGGAAATCCAGGGTACTGAGCAACGGGCTGTCGACCATGCCCGCCAGGTGCTTGAGGGCACGACTCACCGGCGCCGCGCCGATCAACGCGTTGTACAACCGTGGCAGGCGCGCCAGATAAGGCACGCTGAACTCCAGGGAACCGATCAGGTAATCCTTCAGCGGGCGCAGGTAACGGCCGTGGTACAGCTCGAGGAAGCGCGAGCGGAACTCCGGCACATTGACCTTGACCGGGCACTGCCCCGCGCAGGACTTGCACGCCAGGCAGCCGGCCATGGCGTCGTACACCTCATGGGAGAAGTCCTCGCGCCCGGCCAGCCGCGCCGCGCTGTTGTAGACGCGCCGGGCCAGGTTGGAAAGCCGCGCGCCACCGCCGTTCAGCACATCCACCCCCTGCTCGCCCTGTAGCCGCAGCCACTCGCGGATCAGCGAGGCGCGGCCCTTGGGCGAATGAATGCGATTGCGGGTGGCCTTCCACGACGGGCACATGGCGTCGTCCGGGTCGAAGTTGTAGCAGGCGCCGTTGCCGTTGCAATGCAGGGCACTGTCGTAGCTCTGCCAGACGCGCTCGTCGATGGTACGGTCGAGTTCGCCGCGCAGCACCACTTCGTCGACCCGGGTCAGGCGCGCTTCAGGCACCGAGGCCGGAGTGGCGATCTTGCCGGGGTTGAGCTGGTTGAACGGGTCGAACGCCGCTTTCAGCGCCTGCAGCGACGGGTACAGCTCACCGAAATAGTCCGGCACGTACTGCGAGCGCAGGCCCTTGCCGTGCTCGCCCCACAGCAGGCCGCCGTGCTTGTGGGTCAGCGCCGCCACCGCGTCGGAGATCGGCCGGATCAAGGCCGCCTGCTCGGGGTCCTTCATGTCGAGGATCGGCCGCACGTGCAGCACGCCGGCGTCGACATGGCCGAACATGCCGTATTGCAGGCCATAACCATCGAGCAGCGCGCGAAATTCGAGGATGTAGTCCGCCAGGTTCTCCGGCGGCACCGCGGTGTCTTCGACAAAGGGCTGCGGCCGCGCCTCGCCCTGGACGTTGCCCAGCAGGCCGACCGCGCGCTTGCGCATGGCGTACACCTGATTGACCGCCTGGGCGCCGATGGCCAGGGTGTGGCCCAGGCGCACCACCGAGCTGTCCTGTTGCAGGTGCCGGACAAAGGCGTCGACCCGCTGCTCCAGCTCCTCCTGGTCGTCGCCGCTGAACTCGATCAGGTTGATGCCCAGGGTCGGGGTCTCCGCCTGCTCGGGGAAATAACGGGCCACGCCGTGCCAGACGATGTCCTGCATGGCCAGCATCAGCACCTTGGAGTCCACCGTCTCGATCGACAGCGGTCGCAGCGCCATCAAGGCCTTGGCGTCGCGCAGCGCATCCATGAAGCCGGCGTAACGCACGTTGACCAGGATCGAGTGCCGGGGAATCGGCAGCACATTCAGGCGTGCCTCGACGATAAAGCCCAGGGAGCCCTCGGAACCGCAGAGCACACTGTTGAGGTTGAATTGCTCCGGGGTCTCGCGCAGGTGCGCCAGGTCATAACCGGTCAGGCAGCGATTGAGCTTGGGAAAGATCGCCTCGATCAGCTCGGCCTGGTGGTCGGCGATGTCCTGGGCGCAGCGGTAGACCTCGCCGATGCGGTCGGTCCGCGCCGCCTCGTCGGTCAATTGCCGGTTGTCGATGGGCGCGCTGTCCAGGCGGCTGCCACCCAGCAGCACGGTGCTCAGCGCCAGTACGTGATCGCGGGTCTTGCCGTAGGTGCAGCTGCCCTGGCCACTGGCGTCGGTGTTGATCATGCCGCCGACGGTGGCGCGGTTGGAGGTCGACAGCTCCGGAGCGAAGAACAGCCCGTGGGGCTTGAGGGCCGCGTTCAGCTGGTCCTTGACCACCCCGCTCTGCACCCGCACCCAGCGTTCCTCGACGTTGATCTCGAGGATCTGGTTCATGTGCCGCGACAGGTCGACCACGATGCCGTCGGTCAGCGACTGGCCGTTGGTGCCGGTGCCGCCGCCACGGGGGGTGAGCACCACCGCGCGGTGTTCCGGGCTCGCCGCCAGCCGGGCCAGCCGCTCGACGTCCGCCACATCCCGGGGAAAGACCGCGGCTTGCGGCAGCCGCTGGTAGATCGAGTTGTCGGTGGCCAGCACCGTGCGCAAGCCCAGGTCACGGGCAATCTCGCCACGAAAACCGTCGGCGGCCAGGGCGTCGAGGAAGCCCTGGTAGTGGGCCAGCGGGTCGCGTTCGGGGGCAAGCAGAGCAATCATCAAAAAGGCTTCCAGGCAGAGAAAAGGCGCAGCGGTGCATGCGAAATACGTATGCTTGCACACAGCCCGAGGGGCGGCGGCCAGCCGAAAACGCCTATTTTCCTGAAGCATTGCCCCCCAGGCAAACGTATTTCATGTGCTTTTTTCATGAGTTTTATGAATGAACCCCAGACGTCTCACCCCCTCGATGTCGGTGCTGGTGGCTTTCGAGGCCGCGGCGCGGCATGGCAGCTTCACCAAGGCCGCCGAAGAACTGGCGCTGACCCAGAGCGCCGTCAGCCGCCAGGTCCAGGCCCTGGAGTCGCTGCTGGAAGTGCCGCTGTTCAGCCGTGACGGCCGGCATATCGAACTGACCGCCGCCGGCGCCCTGTATCACCACGAACTGGCGGCGGCCCTGGCGCAGATCCGCAACGCCACCTTGCAGACCATCGCCCACAAGGCCGGCGGCGGCCCGCTGCACCTGGCGGTGCTGCCGACCTTCGGTTCGAAATGGCTGCTGCCGCGCATGCATGACTTTTACGCCAGCCATCCGGGCACCCTGGTGCATATCCACTCGCGGATCGTCACCAGCGACCTGTCGAAGGACACCGCCGACATGCACGCCATCATCTGCGCCGGCACCGGCCACTGGCCCGGCTACGAGGCCCATCGGCTGCTGTCGGAAAAACTCACGGTGGTGGCCAGCCCCAAGGCCCTGCCCGAATACGCCTCGATGTCCGTCGCCGACGTGGCGCAACAGCTATTGCTGAACGTGGTGTCGCGCCCCGACGCCTGGCCCGAGTGGTTCGAGCAGAACGGCCTGCATCAACGGGCAATGCGCATGGGGCCGGGGTTCGAGTTGACCGCGCACCTGATCCAGGCGGTGGTCGCCGGTATCGGCATCGGCCTGGTGCCGCGCATCCTGGTGCAGGACGAGATACAGAGCGGCGAACTGGTAGCGCTGTTCGCGCCGGTGGACAGCGGCCGCAGCTATTACCTGGCCTACCCGAGCCGCTATCAGCACCTGCCGTCGTTACAGGCGTTCAGTCGCTGGCTGCTGTCGATCCCCTTTCCCGACAGCTGACGGCCCCTCGCTCAGTCGTACTCGGCCTCCTCATGCTCACCGAGCAGGCGCCGCTGGCGCGCCGAGGCCGCCGCCAGCACCTCGGGGTTGAAACGCCAGAGCAGGTAGGGCGAAAACTTCTGCGCCACCATGCGCCGGCCATAGTGCACCTGCAGCAGGTAGCGGATGCGCTCGGTGCTGCGGTTGTCGCTGCCGGCATGCCACAGCTCGCTGCGGAACATCAGCGCATCGCCGGTACGGCACAAGATCTCCTGCGCCTCTTGGCCATGCCAATGCTCCTCGCCAGCCCGTGGCGGTCGCCCGGCCCGATGGCTGCCCGGCACCACCCGGGTCGGGCACAGGTCCTGGTCGATATCGTCGAGGTACAGGTGGCAGGTGCAGATCTGCATCGGCAGTTCGAATGCCGGGTCGCTCAGCAGGCTGCGGGGCAGTTGCAGCGCCAGGTAATCCAGGTGCAACCCCATCCCCTGGAACCCCGGATGACAACGCCAGGCGGTCTGGCCGATGACATGGCAATCGTCGCCCAGCGCCGCTTCGGCCAGCTCGATCACCCCCGGCAGATCGAGAAACGGCAGCCACAGTGGGTCGCGGTTGAACACGCATTTGTAGTGTTCGAGCAAGCCGCTGTAGTCCCAGTGCTGGGGTTCGAGGCCATCGATGGCGCGGCGCAGCAGGTCGATCCGCAACCCGTCGAGCACTCCGGGCAGCAGCACAAAACCTTCGCTGTGCAATGCCCGCAGACGCTCGGCGGTCAGTGCGGGTGGGGGCAGGATGT
>Ga0066464_1000670_pt1 | contig 12131 bp, 9 predicted proteins | sample LakWasMe94_HOW11_2_FD_59583 | JGI IMG/M metagenome (GOLD analysis project Ga0066464, IMG submission 59583) | Freshwater sediment methanotrophic microbial communities from Lake Washington under simulated oxygen tension - Sediment Metagenome 94_HOW11 | ecosystem: Environmental > Aquatic >...
TGCTGGCGCTCTTGGTTGGCCTGTTGGGTCTGATCGCCGTGGGCGTGGCCTGGTTGTACGCCGTGCGCAACCATGCGCTGCGCAAGCAACTGGTTGCCGCGCGCGAAGCCGCCATCCATGAAGCCACGCTGCGCCAGACCGAGGCCCGGGAGGCGCTGGCGCAGCAAACGGCCACTGCCTCGGTATTGCACGTCATGGGCAACTCCATGGCCGATGCCAAGCCCGTGTTTGAAAAAATCACCGAGAGCTGCTTCCAGTTGTTCGCCGGCCTGCACGGCGGCATTTTGTACATCACCGATGGCGACATCGTCCACCTGGGTGCCCACCAGGGCCCCGGTGCCGAAGAATTGGCGCTGGGCCTGCCCAGCAAGCTCGAACCCGGCTCCATCACCGGCCAGGTCATCAAGGAAAAACGGATCATCCAGTTTGCCAACGTGCACACCGACCCGGGTGCGACAGCCAAGCTGCGCGGCAACAGCCGAACGACCGGCACGCAATCGATCCTCTTCGTGCCCCTGGTTTCGGACGGCGTCGGCATTGGCACGATCTACGTCGGGCGAGAAACTGAGGGCGCGTTCTCGCCCAAGGAAGTGTCCTTGCTCGAGACGTTTGCGGACCAGGCAGCGATTGCCATTTGCAACGTGCAGATGTTCAACGACGCCGTGGAGGCGCGCGCCGCGGCCGAGGCCGCCAACCAGCACAAGAGCGACTTTCTGGCCAATATGAGCCACGAGATCCGCACGCCGATGAACGCCATCATCGGCATGGGCTACCTGGCCATGGGCACGCAACTGACCGCGCAACAGCGCGACTACATACAAAAAATTCAGCAATCGGGCCAGCACCTGCTGGGCATCATCAACGACGTGCTGGACTTCAGCAAGGTTGAGGCCGGCATGCTGCAAATCGAGCACGGAGAAATGACGCTCGAAGGCCTGATGGATGACGTTGCCACCTTGATTGCCGAGAAGGCGGCGCAAAAGCAACTGGAGTTTGTCATCGACGTGGCCCCCGACGTGCCACAGGCCCTGGTGGGCGACGCGCTGCGCCTGCGCCAGATCCTGATCAACTTTGCCAACAACGCGGTGAAATTCACGCCCGCTGGCGAGGTGGCCATTGAAGTGCGCGTGGCCGAACGCGGCGATGCGGATGTGCTGCTGCATTTTTCCGTGACCGACACCGGCATCGGCCTGACCCCCGAGCAGATGGGGCGCCTGTTCCAGAGCTTCCAGCAGGCCGATGCCTCCACCACCCGCAAATACGGCGGCACCGGGCTGGGACTGGCGATCTCCAAGCAACTGGCCCAGTTGATGGGGGGCAAGGTGGGGGTGGAGAGCGAAATCGACAAAGGCTCCACCTTCTGGTTCACGGCGCGGCTGGGCTTGGGCAGCGCGCCACAGCCCCTGTGCAGACCCCGGCCCGACCTGCGCAACAAGCGCGTGCTGGTGGTGGACGACAACGACCACGCCCGCACCGTCATGCGCGGCATGCTGGCGCAGTTGGGGTTTGACGCGACGGCGGTTCCGTCGGGCCAGGCGGCGCTGCACACCCTGGAGACCAGCGCGCTGCCCTTCGACGCGGTGCTACTGGACTGGCAGATGCCCGTCATGAGCGGCCTGGAGGCGGCACGCCGCATCCGTGGCCTGGACTGCCCCCGCACACCGCACCTGGCCATGGTGACGGCCTATTCGCGCGAAGACCTGCTGGGCCAGGCCACGGCCATGGGCATCACCGAGGTGCTGTCCAAACCGGTCAGCCCGTCGACGCTGTTTGACGCACTGATCCGGCTGATGACCGATGACCCTCACCCGGCCACGACACCCATCGGCGCGCGGGTGGCCCACACCGTCGGCCTGGAGGGCCTGTCGGGCATGCGCGTGCTGCTGGCAGAGGACAACCAGCTGAACCAACAAGTGGCCTGCGAACTGCTGGCCGATGTGGGCGTGCAGGTCATGGTGGCCGGCAATGGTTTTGTGGCCGTGGAAATGGCGCAAGCGCAAGACTTTGACGCCATCCTCATGGACATGCAAATGCCCGAAATGGATGGCGTGGACGCCACACGCGCCCTGCTGGCCCTGCCCGATTGGGACCACACCCCCATCATCGCCATGACCGCCAATGCCATGGCCGCCGACCGCAAGCGCTGCCTGGACGCCGGCATGGTCGACTTTGTGGCCAAGCCCATTGAGCCCGACCAGTTGTTCAAGACCCTGCTGCGCTGGGCCTGGCGGGACGCAACGCCCGACGCCCTCCCATACGAAGCCGCGTCAACGACGGGCGCCGCAGTGGCAGCCGCATCCAGCCTGTTCAGCGCGCACATAGAAGGCCTGGACACCCAGGCCGGGCTGCGCCGGGTCATGGGCCGCGAGGACCGCTACCGGGCGCTGCTGCAAAGCTTTGTGACGGAACAGGGCGACGCGCCGGCGCGCATCGCCCAGGCCCTGGCAGATGGCAACTTGCAGGACGCACAGCGCGCGGCCCACACCCTCAAGGGTCTGGCCGGAACCATAGGCGCACGGGCCCTGCAGGGCGCCGCCCACACACTGGAACAAGCCATCGCCAACGGCAGCGCGACGGCGGCCGACCATCTGCCCGATGTGGCACACGCGCTCAACCGCCTGGTCCAGGCCCTGCAGCCGGTACTGCAACCGGGCGCCGACGCGCCACCCGCGCCTGCTGCGCAAGCGGACCCCGGCGTGCAGCACCAAGCGCTGCAACACCTGCGCAAGCTGCTGCAAGACGACGATGCCAACGCACAACGCCATTTCGCGGAGCACGTGGCCCTGTTTGGCGCCCTGATGGGTGAACACTACCCCCGCATCCGCAACGCGATCGACAGCCTGGCGCTCGACGAAGCGCTGGAACTGGTCGAAGCCCTCCCCCTCCCGCCCTAACAACCGAGGACACGCATTGAACATGCAGACAACGACAACAACGATACCGATGACGATGGACACCCCCCGCACCCCACACGAAGGCCGCCACACCGTGATGGTGGTGGACGACACCCCCGCCAACCTGGTGCTGATGAACGACCTGCTGCAGGAGCGCTACACCGTCAAGGTTGCCTCCAGCGGGGCACGGGCCCTGAAAATCGCCAACGGCGACAAGGCCCCAGACCTGATCCTCTTGGACATCATGATGCCCGACATGGACGGCTACGACGTCTGCCGCCAGCTCAAGGCCAGCCCCGCCACGCGCGATATCCCGGTGATTTTTTTGACCGCCCGCACGGACGAGCACGACGAGGAGATGGGGCTGGAGCTGGGCGCGGTGGACTACATCACCAAGCCCATCAGCCCGGCTATCGTGCTGTCACGGGTCAACACCCATTTGACACTCAAGGCCTCGGCCGACTTCTTGCGCGACAAGAACGACTACCTGGAGCAGGAAGTGCAGCGCCGCACGGCGGAGGTGCAACGCCGCACCGCCGAGCTGCGCGACGTGCAGGACGTCACCATCCTGACCATGGCGTCGCTGGCGGAAACACGCGACAACGAAACCGGCGACCACATCGTGCGCACCCAGCACTACGTGCGCTTGCTGGCCGAGCACCTGCGCAGCCACCCGCGCTTTAGCGCCTACCTGGACGATGTGATGATCGACCGCCTGTTCAAGTCGGCCCCGCTGCACGACATCGGCAAGGTCGGCATCCCCGACCGCATCCTGCTCAAGCCGGGCAAGCTGACCGCGGAAGAATTCGAGATCATGAAGACCCACACCACACTGGGCAAGCTCGCCATCGAGAGCGCCGAGGCCCGCCTGGGCAAGAGCGTGCCCTTTCTGAGCTGCGCCAAAGAGATCGCCTATTCACACCAGGAAAAGTGGGACGGCTCCGGCTACCCCGAAGGCCTGGTCGGCGACGCCATCCCCATCTCCGCCCGCTTGATGGCCATTGCCGACGTCTACGACGCGCTGATCAGCAAACGGGTCTACAAACCGGCCTTCACCCACGAGGCGGCGATGGAGATCATCGTGCAAGGCCGAGGCCGCCACTTTGATCCGGATGTGCTGGATGCGTTTGTGGAGATTCAGGGAGAGTGCAAGGCGGTGGCAGAGCAGCATACCAATCAGGGAGACCAATAGCTGGCCCCAGCATGACTGAAGCAACCCCCTTTTGGCATCGCAAGGTTTGGGACGGCATCGAGGCGGTTGTCACCAACCCGGATGTGCTGGCGCTGCTGTTTGCCTGGCGGGCGCTTGCGCGCAACAACAACGCGGGTCTTCCAGACCTTGCCGATTTCGCGCTGCATGAGGACCATGTGGCGGAACCGCTGCAGCGCTTTGCACCCATGGTGATGGTGCTGGAGTCGCTGCCCGATGGCGACTTTCAATACCTGCACTACGGCATTGAAATCAGCCGGCACAGCCAGACCCCAATATGACGGGCAAGCGGGTCTCGGATTTTGGCGGCGTGTTGGGGCCCTTCTTCCTGGACTGCTACCGCAGTGTGCAGGCGCAGCGGCAACCGCTGTACACGCTGCATTACTCGGACCGGGCGTCTTCGGTGTACACGTGGGAGCGCTTGATACTGCCCTTGCAGCGCTCCGACGGCACGCCCATGCTGGTGGTCTACAACCAGCCCCTGGAGATGCGGGCGCACCTGCTGGAGGCGGTGCTGGACGGCAGCCACGATGCCATTCTTGCACTGCGGCGGGTGGTGGGTGAGGTGCCGGGGCAAACCGATTGGATGGTCCTGGTTGCCAACAAGACCATGCTCTGCCTGGCGGGCGCAACAGACCCCAAGATCGAAGGCCGCCCGGTTAGCCAAGCCTTTGCGCGCTGGCACGAACTGGGCTTCGCGGACATGTGCCAGCGCTCTTTGGCGCACGGCCTGGAGCTGGAAGAGGAGCGCTACATCCTGACGCCACAGCAGGGCGGCAGCGGCGGCCGCTGGTTCTCCATCTACTGCGCGCCTTTGCAAGAAGGCTGCCTGGTGCGCCTGAGCGACATCACCGAGGCCAAGGAACGTGAACAGCAGTTGCGCCAGTCCATGCTGCTGGGCCAGGAGCTCAATGAAAACTTGGAGAAACGGGTCGCCGAGCGCACGCAAGAATTGAGCAATATGCTCGCGCTGTTGAAGCAGTCACAAGAGGAATTGGTGGAGTCCGAAAAGCTCGCATCCCTGGGTTCGCTAGTAGCCGGCGTATCACACGAACTCAACACACCGATAGGCAATGTGCTGATGCTGTCGAGCACCTTGCAAGACCGGGTGCGGGAATTCAACGCCATGGTGTCGGGTACTGGCCTGAAGCGGGCCGAGCTGCAGCGGTTTTTGGTTTTTCTGGCCGAGGTCAGCGAGTTTCAGGTCAGCGCCAGCCGCAAGGCGGCCGAGCTGATTGCCAGTTTCAAGCAGGTGGCGGTGGACCAAACTTCGCAACGGCGACGCGACTTCAAACTGGACGACGTGGTTGAAGACGTGCTCAAGACCTTGGCGCCAACCTTCAAGAAGCCGGTCACGGTTCAGATACGCAACCAGGTACCGCCGGGTATCACGTGCGATGGCTTTCCAGGTCCATTGGGCCAGGTCATTTCCAACCTGGTCCAGAACTCCGTGGTCCACGGCTTTACCGCCGACGCATCCGATGCAAGCGTCACGCTACAGGCCACGCACGATGTGGCGAATGGCACGGTGCAGTTGAAGATTATGGACAACGGCGTGGGCATGGAATTGCCCGTGCTGACACGCATCTTCGATCCCTTCTTCACCACGCGCCTGGGACAAGGCGGCTCCGGTCTGGGCCTGGCGATTTCCCACCGCATCGTGACCTCGCTGCTGGGTGGCAAATTGACGGTGGAATCCGCACCAGGACACGGCACTTGTTTTACGGTGTCGTTTCCGACCAAGGCACCTGCGCAGCTATAGAAGCAAAGGAGCGCCAGCCTGCCTGCCGTGGCGTATGCTGCAGCTACCGTGCTGGCGACTCCACATCCTGTCGCAAATACGGCGCGCCTACCAACCGGCCTGGTGCGCGATGAGCGCCTTTTCAGATGGGTGAATCTGTCGCGTTAAGACGCATAGCTGACTTTCAAAGTTCCAGACTGCAGTCATTCCACGGATCGATTTTGCGCTTTAACGCTCAAGGTCAGGGGCGTTGCGCCGTTTTATCGCGGCGACCCCTGAACCACATGGTTGGACCGCATAGTGACCGTCGACTACACCACCCATCCGTCGCGCCACCGATAAAATCTATATCCCGTGCCGAGAGTATGACTCTGTTCTTTTTTTTCCGTTATTTCGCACGGGAAGTCTGACACGATGCAAAAGTGTGTATGCATGTAGCGATAGCAACCTTGAATTGCGCATTGCTCCCAGGGAGTGTAGTTGGTGAATTCGGGAAGTTGAAGCCCCAGGATGTCCCTGGCGGCGGATATTCGATACTCCCCATACGCGCCAGCGTTTCCTCTGGAACTATATCTGAACCATTCGCCCACTTGCTTCAATGCTTGTTCGATATCCACGTTAGTTTTGAAGAGTTCTTGCGCGACTGCGCGACCCCACTCGGCCACGGCGCGAGAGATCAATGGTGTTGGGGTTGAGTTTTTAAAAGGGTCGATCATTGCGTCATCGACGGCCCACATGAGGTCGAGAAGGTCTTCAACGACGGAGTAAATATCGTCATAAGTCTGACGGTCGGTTGCTGTTGCTGTCGCAAGGTCGGCATCGGAGTACGTGGCATATTGAGTGAGATCACTCACATCGATGGCCGTTGCTGCACTCGCGAGGCCCTCTGTTGATTCCGTTGAGATAGCAGCGAGCGTAGCGAAGCGCGTGGCTTCTGGCAGGCTTAGCCTTGAGAAATCCTGCACCATTTTCCCCGCTGAGTCGAAATTCGTCATGAAAGACGGGTCAGCAAGCCGCCGGTTCCAGATCCACGAGGCAAAGGAACCGGCGAAGGCAAGAGCGCCGGGGCTAGAAACGACTATGACCCGCGGGGTTTTCAGGCCCGCGATGCGATACAACGAGTGAATTGCATCAGTTATGAGGCCCAGCTGAATCGGGGCTGTTCGAAGGTGGCGCTCTTGCCAGAGGCGGTAGTGGTCGCAAAGCGCCAAGCGCTCTGAGTCAGTTATCCCATCCTTCGCGGAGGTGATGGTTCTAGTCTTCATAAAGCTATCCGATCGTTAAGGGGAGAAACGAGATTGCAGGTGTCCTGTGCTTGTCGCAGGAAGTGTGTGGCCCAACGCAATGCCCAGAGCAACAAAAAGTGCTCTATAACTTGGACTCTGCTCCATAAGTTGGCCATCAAATTCTCCTGAAAGTGGTTCGCAGCCTCGCGCGAGCTTGTTTACCGACCTATTGAACGTATCTCGATATTCTTGAAGAAGCGACGAAAAGTCGAGACGAATCTGGGCCTGCTGGGAAAATTAGAAGACAAATTGGACGGAGGTGACCTATGCCCGCTTCCGCCCCGAAGGAGGTAAATTCAAACAATGCAGAGGGAAGACGAGATACGTCAGTAGTCATTCAATCCAATGGGTGTAGCTCTTAATCACGCCAATTTGACAAATTTGGTAGACCGCATTTGGGTGGCTCAGTCGTCTATGCGAGGTGCGGTTGAATTGGTCAACGGCAAACGAACCTCGCTATAGCGCATGTAGTTCAAGTTTCCTTCAGCTACCAGCTTGCCTTGGTTTACCAACTCTACGACCCGCTGCGCGAAACATAAGGGTGGGATATCTCGATCCCGAAACTTGGCACTCATGAAGGCTGTGCCTACTATGCGTGCAACCTTTCGTCCATAGCGCACGCAGTCTTCAAGAAGGGCTGCGTCCATAGCTCTTAGGTCATCCTCTGTAAGGGCGGCGTAGGCGGCATCCTCTTCTGCCGATAAAGGTAAGTCTGGCAGATCGTTCTCGTCCTCGTCGTCTTGAAGGTTGTCGGGGGCGGTATTTGGCATGGTTTTCCTCGGTTCCTGCTCGGGGGGGGTATGCGCGGCCTGACGAATAAATAGCGGTGTGGGCCCAGAAGTACAGCCCGTCAGGTCATTGACTTGAATGTCGGCTTCCGCCCCACTACGGCACAAGAAAACGAAGCAGTGATTAGCGTGGACGAGTGACGTCACAAGGCGATCAGTCATCTGTTGATACTCGGCGTTCAAAAGATTCTGAGGCATGTGAAAGGATCTCCTCTGTTGACCAATTTCGACTTACCCAAATCGTCAGAGCGACTCCTGACAAATGCCACCATCCCATTCCCTGGAAACGCTTGTGTTCAAGAAGATAGTCGGAAGCGACCCACCAAGCCACAATGCCGCCGGGACCCATTGAGTCGGGATTGCCCGAAAGAAAGGCAAGAGCATAGGAGTATGGAGTCATTGAGGCGACGAGGGGATTTCCTTGCCCCTTAGCCTTTTTCCAAACCAAAATTTGACGCTGCGTGGAAACTAACACAGCGGGCTTGTCAGGACGCCCATTGACTCCATGGAGCCCTATCCAATAAAGCACCAGCGGCGAGACAATAACCGCGAACACAATCGCAACAAGTCCAAAAGCCAGAAGACGCTTAAACATAATCTAAAAACTGAAGTGTGATCGGAGACGTGTAGTAGCTAATATTTCCAGCCAAGTGGCCGACTCGAACGACCGCTTTCACCCCACACCGGACAGATCGAAAACCAAATCTCGGTGTCGCGATGCTGGACGGTGTCCCCATCAGAACCATCGGCACCGGGTTGTCATTAGTCAACGCGAGACTTGCCTTTTGGAAAGTCTTCCCCCTGCACGACACGCATCACGCCCGTGCTGTGCGGCGCGAGGCCAAAGCTGCGGATATTTTTTTTCAGACTGCCCGTATCCAGCTCATTCCAGATCAGGCCGCAGTCCAGGCAGGCATGGGAGTACTCGTTGCGGATGAATACGGGCTTGCCCAACATCGCCTTGAAGAATCCCCGCAAGGGGTAGAACCGTGCCGACTCGCCGAGCGAGCCGCGCACCACTTGCTTGCTGCTGCAGCGCAAGCAATACATGCCACGAACTGTTTTATCCATATCCCAGCTCCCACAGGCGACGCGCCTTCTGTGCGTTGAGTGTATCGGTGTGGGACACCTGCTACCTGCCCGCCAACGCCCGCAACTCCGCCAACACCTCCTGCGTATGCTCCCCCAGCAGCGGCGCGGGCCGGCGCACCGATGTGGGTGTGTCGCCCATGCGCACCGGTGGGCGCAACTGGCGCAGGTGGCCCTCGTGCGGATGCGCCACGTCCAGCCAGGCACCGGTGGCGGCCAGGTGTGGGTCGGTCAGCAAATCGTCCAGCTTCATCATCGGCATGACCGGGATGTCATGCGCGGCCAGCACACTTAACCAGTGCGTCGTGCTGTGGGCGCGCAGGTGGCCTTGCACAAAGCCGTAGAGCGCGTCGATGTGGGTGATGCGTGCGCTTTGCGTTGTGAAGCGTGCATCCGTATCAAAGCGCTCGGGCTCGCCGACCAAGGCCAAGAAGGCCTTCCAGTGCGCGTCGTTGTACATCAGCGCGCAGACATGGCCATCGGCCGTGGCATAGGGCTTGCGGTTGGGTGCCAGCATGCGGCTGTGGCCCATGGGGCCTATCGGTGGCTCCCAGGTGGCGCCGCCGAGGTGCTCGCCCAGCACAAACTGCAACAGGCATTCAAACATCGGCACTTCCACGCTCTGGCCGCGCCCGGTGCGCACGCGCGCCAGCAGGGCCGCCATGACGGCGTGCACCATGTTCAGGCCGGTCACGCGGTCGGCAAAGGTGGCGGGCACATAACGCGGTTCGGGGCTGCCGCTTTGTGTCATCAGCCACGGGATGCAGGCAGCGCCCTGGATCAGGTCGTCATACGCGGGCCAGTCGGAATACGGGCCGCCTTCGCTGTAGCCATAGGCGCCACAGTAGACGATGCGTGGGTTGACGGCCTGCACCGCCTCCCACGAAAGCCCCAGGCGCGCCATGCTGGCCGGGCGGATGTTGTAGGCCAGCACGTCGGCCGTGGCGCAGAGTTGCAGCAGCGTGGCGCGGTCCTCCGCATGTTTAAGGTCCAGCACCACGGAGCGCTTGTTGCGGTTGGCGTTGATGAAGATGTGGCCCATGCCGGGGTGCTGCATGGGGCCGGCGTGGCGCATGATGTCGCCGCCGGGTGGCTCGATCTTGATGACGTCGGCGCCGTAGTCGCCGAGGATTTGCGTGGCATAGGGGCCCAGCACCACGCCGGTCATGTCGATGACGCGGATGCCGTCCAGTGCGCCCGCGCTGCCCGCCGCGCTGGGCACGCTGCCAGACTGGGAGGTGCTGGCGTGCTGGGTCACCCCGGTGTCGCCCGGGTCAGCATCAGCAGCAACACCTTGCTGCGGGGCATCCATCATGCGCTATCCATTTAATAGCTACTTACCCAATGTTCACGGGGGCTAGCACCCTATTCCGGTGTGATGTTGGCGGCCTTGACCCACAGCGACCACTTCTTGATTTCGGCCTCAATGGTCTTGGCGAGCTGGGCCGCGTCCTGGTAGTCCACGTCGATGCCGGCGGCGGCAATCTTCTCGCGCACCTCGGGCTTGGCCATAACGGCGGCAAAGGCAGTGCCCACCTTGGCCTTCACGTCCGCCGGCAAGCCAGCGGGTGCCACTAGGCCAAACCAGGCGCCGACGGCATAGTCCTTGACAGTGTCGCTGATGGGCGGCACCTGCGGCGCCTTGCCGGCGCGCTTGGTGGTGGTCACCCCCAGGCCACGCAGGCGCCCACCGTTCATTTGCGAGACCGCGTTGCCCACGTCGGCAAAGGCGAATTGGATTTGGCCGCCCAGCAAATCGGTCAACGCCGGGGGAATGCTTTTGTACGGCACGCTCAGCACCTCCAGCCCCGCCATCTGGCCGAGCAAGGCGGCTGATACCAGCGAGCCGGACGAGCCGTGGCCATAGGCCAGCTTGCCCGGATGGGCCTTGCCGTAGGCGATGAACTCCTTCATGTCCTTGGCCGGAAAATCGGTTTGCACCATCAGGATGAAGCCGGTCTCGCCGATCTTGCCAATCGGCGTGAAGTCTTTGACCGGGTCGTAGGACAGCTTTTTGTACAGGCTGACATTGGCCGCCTGCGTGGTGCTGGTGGTGACCAGAAAGGTATAGCCGTCACCCGCCGCGCCCTTGACCGACTCGGCCCCCAGAATGCCATTGGCACCGGCCTTGTTCTCCACCGTGGCGGGCTGGCCCAAGGCCTCGCCCATGGCCTGCGCCACGATGCGCCCGACCGCGTCGGTGGCGCTGCCGGCCGAGAACGGAACGACGAATTTGAGGGGCTTGCTCGGATAGCCCTGGGCCGATGCCTGGCCCGAAAAACCGGCCAACACGGCCAGCGTGGCAGCGGCCGCGAAGTGGGTGGCCAGGCGTTGCAAAGGGTGGTGAAACGTCATGCGGTCTCCTGATGGTGATGGGTGCCATCGTAGCAAGGCTTGCAGGAGCCGCGTGTTAGCATCCGCCCGCCCTGCCCCCGCCACCGTCTCACACCCCCGCCCCATGCGCCTGAACCGCGACGACAACCGCTTCGACATTCTGCGTCTGCTCGCGGCATGGCTGGTGCTGTTCAGCCACTGCTATCCGTTAAGCGGGCGCGGGGCTAGCGAGCCGCTGGCCAGCACGTGGGGCGTGGACACACTGGGCGGTGTGGGTGTGGCGATCTTCTTTGTGCTGAGTGGCTATCTGGTGACGCTGTCGCTGGAGCGCAGCCCCAACCTATTCGAATTTGCCCGGCGCCGCGCGCTGCGCATCTACCCGGCATTGGTCGTCTTGTGCTTGCTGTGCACGCTCGCACTGGGTCCGTGGATGACTACCTGGCCCTTGAAGGCGTACTGGCAGCACGGCGTGACGTGGACCTATCTGCAGACGGCCAGTGCCTGGTTCATCCACTATCCGCTGCCGGGCGTGTTCTACGACAACCCCATGCCCATCACCGTCAACGGCGCATTGTGGTCGCTGCCCTATGAGCTGACCTGCTACGGCGTGCTGGCGCTGGCCAACTTGCTGCCGGGCCTGCTGCGGTTCAAAGCGCCACTGCTGGGCGCGGGCCTGGTGGTGGTGCTGTTGATGCGCCCCGCGGGCGCGTCAACCGGCCCCTTCGATCTTGTCCTGGGGATGGACTACTACCACGGCAAACTCGGGCTTTTGTTTGCCGTGGGCGCCGT
>Ga0066464_1000672_pt1 | contig 12073 bp, 6 predicted proteins | sample LakWasMe94_HOW11_2_FD_59583 | JGI IMG/M metagenome (GOLD analysis project Ga0066464, IMG submission 59583) | Freshwater sediment methanotrophic microbial communities from Lake Washington under simulated oxygen tension - Sediment Metagenome 94_HOW11 | ecosystem: Environmental > Aquatic >...
CGGCGAAAGCATCCGCATCGGCCCCAACGGTTTCGACCGCCCGGCCAAGCTCGACCTCGACAAAGACCTGGCCTGGGTCCAGGGCCGGCTGGTGTTCGAGAACTGCCCGCTGAACCAGGTGCTGGCCGAGTTGCGTCGCTATTACCCGGGCTGGATCGTCAACAACAACGAGCGCCTGGCCGATGTCGCGGTCACCGGTAACTACCGCCTCGACCAGCCGCTGGACGTGGTGCGCTCCCTGGCCCACATCACCTCGGCGCGCCTGCAGGAGTTCCCCGCCCTGGTGATTCTCAACTAGCCTCTGCACGAAAACTGGCTGCGCGCTGGGCGCCTTCGGCGCTACGCAGGTCATGCTGCGTTAAAAACAGGCTCGTGCGCGAGTCCGATCGGAATGCTCATGTAGGCCCCTACAGTCGAGCGCGACCCCGGCCGTTCCTCACCTGTTTTTGCCTTGCCTGACCTTCGCTCGCCGACTTTTCGTACAGAGGCTGGCGGATTTATTTTTACGCGATCGCTATCGGTCGTTCGTCTCGTTATAGCCAATGCAATTGATTCGCATTAAAGATGCCGAATCAGCACCTATAAAGATTCGTGCGACACGGAGCGCTATCGATGTCCTCTCGCCTCAACAGCCGGTCCTCTTCATCCTCCCGCCAGGCCCGCCTGCAGCACTGCACGCTGTCCCTGCTGACCGCCGCCATCCTGCTGGCCGGAGCCCAGGCCGCGCCGGTCATGGCCGCCACCGCCACCAGCCAGCCGGCGCGCAACATGGGCGACTACAGCTTCGCCATCGACCAGCAGCCGCTGGTGTCGGCGCTGAATGCCTTTACCGCCGTCACCGGCTGGCAGGTCGGCCTGCCGGCGGAACTGGGCGAAGGCATCGCTTCTCCGGGCGTGCGCGGCTCGCTGCCGCCGGAAAAAGCCCTGGACCGCCTGCTGATGGGCACCAACCTGAGCTACCGCAAGTTGGGCGCCAACAACATCGTCCTGGAAAAGCGCGCCAGCGGCAGCGCCCTGACCCTGCAACAAGTGACCATCAGCGCCACGCGCCAGGAACAGGACGTCGACAGCGTGCCCAGCACCGTCACCGTGCATGATCGCCAGGACCTGGACCGCAACAACGTCAACACCATCAAAGAGCTGGTGCGCTACGAGCCGGGCGTTTCGGTCGGCGGCGCCGGCCAGCGTGGCGGCATCAGCGGCTACAACATCCGCGGCATCGACGGCGACCGCATCCTGACCCAGGTCGACGGCGTGGAGATTCCCAACGGCTTCTTCAACGGCCCCTACGCCAAGACCCAGCGCAATTACGTCGACCCGGAAATCATCAAGCGCGTGGAGATCCTCCGCGGCCCGGCGTCGGTGCTCTACGGCAGCAACGCCATCGGCGGCGCGGTCAGCTACTTCACCCTCGACCCGGACGACATCATCAAGCCCGGCAAAGACGTCGGCGCCCGCCTGAAGACCGGCTACAGCTCGGCCGACGACAGCTGGCTGAAGTCCGCCACCCTGGCCGGACGCACTGGCCAGTTCGACGGCTTGCTGCACTTCAGCCAGCGCGACGGCCACGAAACCGACTCCTATGGCAGCAACAACGGCACCGGCCTGGCGCGCACCGCCGCCAACCCGGAAGACGTGCGCACCACCAACGTGCTGGCCAAGGCCGGCTGGAACTACGCCGACGACGCACGCTTGGGCCTGACCTACGAGAAGTACAAGGACGACCGCGACACCAACCAGAAGAGCGCCGTGGGCGGCCCGTTCAACGCCGGCCAGCCGCTGGGCATGTACCGCTCGCGCACCGGTAACGACACCATCACCCGCGAACGTTTCGGCCTGGACAACCGCTTCGCCCTCGACAGCCTGCTGGCCGACCACGTGAAGTGGAGCCTGAACTACCAGATCGCCAAGACCGACCAGAGCACCCTGGAAAACTACTTCCCGTTCACCCGCAACGTCATGCGCAGCCGCGAAACCCTCTACCAGGAGAAACAATGGGTCTTCGACGCCCAGGCCGACAAGGCCTTCGCCATCGGCGAAACCGAGCACCTGCTGACCTACGGCACCACTATCAAGCAGGAAAAGGTCACCGGCTCGCGCAGCGGCAGCGGCACCTGCCTGGCGGTCGGTCGCGGTTGCACGGCGGTCGGCGCCATCAGCCCGTCCGACGTGCTGAAGAAGTCCAGCGACTTCCCGGACCCGACCATCAACACCTACAGCCTGTTCGCCCAGGACCAGATCAGTTGGAACAAGTGGACCTTCCTGCCGGGCCTGCGCTACGACTACACCCAGCTCAAGCCGCACATCACCCAGGAGTTCCTCAACACCGTGGCCGCCGATGGCCAGGGTGAGGTGAGCGACGAGAACAAGACCTGGCACCGGGTATCGCCCAAGTTCGGCCTGACCTACGCCCTGACCGACCAGTACACCTGGTACGGCCAGTACGCCGAAGGTTTCCGCACCCCGACCGCCAAGGCCCTGTACGGCCGCTTCGAGAACACCACCACCGGTTACCGCGTGGCGCCGAACTCGAACCTCAAGCCGGAGAAAAGCCAGAGCTATGAAACCGGCCTGCGCGGCAAATTCGAGTCCGGCAACTTCGACGTGGCGGTGTTCTATAACAAGTACCGCGACTTCATCAACGAAGACGCGGTGACCCCGGGCTACGACGAGCTGACGTTCCAGAGCAACAACATCAAGCACGCCACCATCAAGGGCGTGGAAGTCAAAGGCCGGCTCAACCTTGATGCCCTGGGCGCGCCGCAGGGCCTGTACACCCAGGGTTCGGTGGCCTATGCCTACGGCCGCAACAACGACACCGGCGAACCCCTGAACGCGGTCAACCCGCTGACCGGCGTGTTCGGCCTGGGCTACGACCAGGACCACTACGGCGCCCTGCTCAGCTGGACCCTGGTCAAGAAAAAGGACCGTGTCGACAGCAGCAGCTTCAAGACCCCGGATGGCACCAGCAGCCAGTTCAAGACCCCGGGCTACGGCGTGCTCGACCTGACCGGCTTCTACAAGGTCAGCGACGACGTCACCGTCAGCGCCGGCGTCTACAACCTGGCCGACAAGAAGTACTGGCTGTGGGATGACGTGCGCGGCTACGACAGCGTCGGCGAAGCCGCCGTGCTCAGCCCGGCCAACCTCGACCGCCTGACCCAGCCGGGTCGCAACTTCGCGGTCAACCTGATCTGGGACATCTGACCCGGTCTAGCTCACTGCGCTTTTCGATGGGGCGCAGTGAGGATTTTTTACTGTGCCGCGTCTACTTGTTCGTCTAGTTAGCAAGTGCTTCTCATTTCAAGCTCTCATTTTCACTTCCCAAGGACATTGTCATGACCACCCAGGATTCCCCACAGCGCCCGAGCCTGCGCTCCCAGCGCCTGAACCAGATCACCCACGAACCCCATGCCAAGCTCGACGCCCTGGTCAAGGCCCACGCGCCGTTTGAAAGCGCCAGTAGCTTCGCGCGTTTTGTCGTCGCCCAGTACCTGTTCCAGTCCGAACTGGTCGCCCTCTACAACGACCCGGCGCTGATCGCCATCGTCCCGGACCTGGCAGAACGTTGCCGCGCCGAAGCGGCCAAGGCCGACCTGGCGGACCTGGAGACCGAAGTCCCGGCCCCGGTGGCGGGCGCGGTGCAGAACCCGAGCAAGGCCGAAGCCCTGGGCTGGCTGTTCGTCTCCGAAGGCTCCAAGCTGGGCGCGGCGTTCCTGATCAAGCGCGCGGTGGGCCTGGGCCTCGGCGAAACCTTCGGTGCCCGGCACCTGGGCGAACCGGCCGGCGGTCGCGCCGAAGGCTGGAAGTCCTTCACCCGCACCCTCGACGGCCTGGCATTCAGCGCCGAAGAAGAAGCGGCGGCGGAAAAAGGCGCGCTGGATGCCTTCAACCGCTTTACCGTGCTGCTGGAAAAGGCCTACGACACGGCGCCTGAACTGGCCTGATTTTTTCGCCGGCGCGCTCGTTCCTGTATTGAAGGCGTAGACTCACGCCCGCTGCAGGAACGAACCTGCTGGCGTCAGCCGTTTTCCCCCCCCTTGTGGATTGAGCCCCATGCTCGTCACCTCATCATCGAACCCATGACCGGCACAACCCGATCCCCGTCCAAAGCCTCCCGCCTGTTCTTCGGTTGCCTGGCTTACGTCAGCCTGGCCATCGGCCTGATCGCCATCGTCGTCCCCGGCCTGCCGACCACCGAATTCGTGCTCCTCGCCGCCTGGGCCGCGACCAAAAGCTCGCCACGCCTGAGTGCCTGGATGGAAAACCACCGCCTGTTCGGCCCCATCCTGAGCAACTGGCGCAACGGCCGGATCGTCAGCCGCCGGGCCAAGATCAGCGCCACCGTCAGCATGCTGCTGTGCGCCGGCCTGATGCTGAGCCTGCTCACTCATCACTGGACCCTGTACCTGGCCCTGGCCGGCATGGGCCTGGGCAACCTGTGGATCTGGTCGCGCCCGGAGGCTCTGGCCCAGGCCTCCTGATTCCTCGGCCAGAGCAGCCGGTCGACGCTCGGTTGCTCGCGACAGGCCCTCCAGCGAAATCTCCCTACTCCCTGTTTATGTCAAACACATGACCGCTCGTCGGCTTTTTCTCAGGCAAATGCCGCTCAAGCCGATGTTCCGGGCATGGCGCTGAATGGACTTGGCGACCGGAGTCATCCGACTCACCGCTCACCACCAGTCCATTCGCGAGATCGCCCCATGTTCGACTCTCTGTCCATTCGCCTGAAAATCGTGCTGTTGTCCGGACTCTGCCTGCTCGGCGTGGTGGGCCTGATCGTCGGGATGAACATCTACCAGACCAACCAGAACGATCAGCTGGTCAGCAGCTCCAGTTCGCGAATGCTCACCGACAGCGTGCAGAACCTGCTGCAGGCCCGGGCCGCCGAGCAGGCGGTGCGAGTGCAGAAAACCTTTGGCGAAAGCCTGCTGGTGATCACCGCCCTGGCCGACCAGATCAACGACCTGCGGACCATGGCCGGCAAGCGTTCGCTGGACGCCGCGACGCTGCGTGAAGAGCTCAACCACAGCCTGAAAACCGCCTTCGAACGCAACACCAAGGTGCTGGGCATCTGGCTCGCCTATGAGCCCAACGCCCTCGACGGCAAGGACAGCGAGTTCGCCAACGACGCCGGCCATGCCTCCAACGAAGCCGGGCGCTTCGCCAGTTACTGGAGCCGTGCCGGCGGCACCGGGCTGAACACGGTGATGGTCGAAGAGGACATGAACAAGACCACCCTGAGCGTCAGCGGCACCCCCTACAACAGCTGGTACACCTGCCCGCGCGACAGCAAGCGCACCTGCCTGCTCGACCCGTACGCCGACACCGTGGGCGGCAAGCTGATGCTGATGACCACCATTTCCCTGCCGCTGATCGTCGATGGCAAAGTCATAGGCGTGGTCGGCGTGGACATCGCCCTGGATGCCCTGCAGGCCGCGGCCACCGAGTCCCAGCGCGGTCTGTTCGACGGTGCCGGGCACATGCTGATCGTCGCCGGCAGCGGCATCCTCGCCGCCTACAGCAACGATGCGGCCAAGGTCGGCAAAGGTATCGCCGACACCCTGGGCGCCGAAGGCAAGGATGTCCTGCAACTGCTGGCCGGCAATACCCCGAAAATCCTCAAGCAGGGCGACCTGATCCGCGCCGTGTATCCGGTCAGCCCGATCGCCGACGCCCGCCCCTGGGGCGTGGTGATCGACCTGCCGGAGCAGGTGCTGCTGGCCGACACCGTGAAACTCCAGAGCGTGCTCGACGACGCCCAGACCCAGGGCACCCTGGTGTCCCTACTGGTGGCGGCGGTCGCCGGCCTGGTCGGCCTGCTGCTGATCTGGCTGACCGCCTCCGGCGTGACCCGGCCGATCAACAGCGTCGCGCAGATGCTCAAGGAAATCGCCAGCGGCGACGGCGACCTGACCCAGCGCCTGAACTACGGCAAACAAGACGAACTGGGCGAGCTGGTGGGTTGGTTCAACCGCTTCCTCGACAAGCTGCAACCGACCATCGCGCAGATCAAGCAGAGCATCACCGACGCCCGCGGCACCGCCGACCAGTCCTCGGAGATCGCCCGCCAGACCAGCGAAGGCATGCAGGTTCAGTTCCGCGAAATCGACCAGGTGGCCACCGCCTCCAACGAAATGAGCGCCACCGCCCACGACGTCGCCAACAGTGCCTCGAACGCCGCCAACGCCGCCCGTGGCGCCGACCAGTCGGCCAAGGACGGCATGACCATCATCGAACGCAGCACCCGCGACATCAGCACCCTGGCCGAGGAAGTCAGCAAGGCGGTGGTCGAGGTCGAGGCCCTGGCGGTCAACAGCGAACAGATCGGCTCGGTGCTGGAAGTGATCCGCAGCATCGCCGAACAGACCAACCTGCTGGCCCTCAACGCCGCCATCGAAGCGGCGCGCGCCGGGGAAAGCGGCCGCGGCTTCGCGGTGGTCGCCGACGAGGTGCGCAACCTGGCCAAGCGCACCCAGGATTCGGTGGAAGAGATTCGCCTGGTGATCGAGCGCATCCAGAGCGGCACCCGGGGCGTGGTGGCGACCATGCATTCGAGCCAGGCCCAGGCCCAGAGCAACGCCGGGCAGATCCAGCAGGCGGTGCAGGCCCTGGGCAAGATCAGCGACGCGGTCACGGTGATCAGCGACATGAACCTGCAGATCGCCAGCGCCGCCGAACAGCAGAGCGCGGTGGCCGAAGAGGTCAACCGCAACGTCTCGGCGATCCGCAGCGTGACCGAATCCCTCACCGAGCAGGCCACCGAGTCGGCCCAGGTCAGCAGCCAGCTCAACGCCCTGACCACCCAGCAGATGAAGCTGATGGATCAGTTCCGCGTTTGACCTTGCCCCTGTAGGAGCGAAGCTTGCTCGCGATGGTCGTCAACGATGGCGCGTACTCATTGGCTAAGTGCGCGCTGGCTGATCGCGAGCAAGCTTCGCTCCTACAGGTAGCCCTTGCTCCGTCACAGGGCTGCGGCGCTTCACTTTTTTGATCTATGCTGGCCCCTCTCTTGCGGAGGGCCTGCAATGACCGATGTGCTGTCGTCTGTTCAAGCCGCGCTTGGCTTGCCTCTTACCCCGATTGCCTTGACCTCGAGCGGCGCCCTGCCCTCGGCCTTCGCCGTGACCGAACTGGCCAGCGCCAGCATCGCGGCGGCCGGCCAGGCGGCGGCCGGGCTGCTGTTCAGCCAGACCGGGCGCCTGCCCACCCTGAGCGTCGACCGACGCCTGGCCTCCTTCTGGTTCGCCACCTCCCTGCGCCCGCTCGGCTGGAGCGTGCCGCCGCTGTGGGACCCGGTCGCCGGCGACTACGCCACCCAGGACGGTTGGATTCGCCTGCACACCAACGCGCCCCATCATCGCCAGGCGGCCGAACAGGTACTCGGCCGGGTCGCGGACCGTCCGGCCATGGCCGCCAAGGTTGCGCAGTGGAACAAGAGCGACCTGGAGCAGGCGGTGGTCGCCGCCGGAGGCTGCGCCGCGGAAATGCGCAGCTGGGCCGACTGGCAAGCCCATCCCCAGGGGCAGGCCGTGAATGCCGAGCCTCTGGTGCATTACTTGAAGCAAGGTGCAAACGCCGCGCAGCCCTGGCGTGGATCGCTGTCACGCCCCCTGGCCGGGATCAAGGTGCTGGACCTGACCCGGGTACTGGCCGGCCCCATCGCCAGCCGCTTTCTGACCGGGCTGGGCGCCGACGTGCTGCGCATCGACCCGCCGGAGTGGAACGAGCCTGGCGTGGTCCCGGAAGTCACCCTGGGCAAACGCTGCGCCCGGCTGAACCTGCACGACGCCGCCGATCGCCAGGTCTTCGAAGGCCTGCTGGCGGAAGCCGACCTGCTGCTACACGGCTACCGCGCCGATGCCCTGGAACGCCTCGGCTACGGTGCGGCCGAGCGCCAGCGCATTGCCCCGGGGCTGATCGACGTGTGCCTGAATGCTTATGGCTGGAGCGGCCCCTGGCAGAACCGCCGCGGCTTCGACAGCCTGGTGCAGATGAGCAGCGGCATTGCCGAGGCCGGCCAGCGCTGGCAGCAGGCCGATAAACCGATACCGCTGCCGGTGCAGGCCCTGGACCACGCCACCGGCTACCTGATGGCCGCCGCCGCGATCCGCCTTTTGACCCAACAGCTGCAAACCGGGGCCGTCGGCAGCGCGCGACTGTCGCTGGCGCGCACCGCCAAGCTGTTGATCGAGCACTCCCATGGCAGCGCCGAGCCCGCCTTGCGCGCCGAAGACCAGGACGATCAGGGATTGCTGGTGGAGCAGACCTCCTGGGGCCCGGCCCATCGCCTGCAAGTGCCCTTGCAGATCAGCGGCACGCCCCTGCAATGGGCTTACCCCGCCAGCGACCTGGGCGCCCATCGGGCGAAATGGTGAGCCTGTAACGCGTAACCCTGTAGCCGCTGCCGAGCAACGCGAGGCTGCGATCGAGGTGGGCGGCATTCCGACGCAGTCCTCGCCAACCCTGCAAACGCGGTTTGGCTGATGGACTTTACGACTGCTTCGCAGCCGATCGCAGCCGATCGCAGCCTCGCAGGCTCGGCAGCGGCTACAGGTGCGGGGCTGGGGATTACAAAGTAGTCCACAGATGCTGCGCCGCGTAGCCACGCCAGGGTCGCCAGGCCTCGGCGCGGGCCAGCAACTGGCTGGCGCTGACCGGCCCGCCTTCCAGCGCCGCCAGGGCATTGAGCAAGCCCACGTCCGCCGCGGGAAAAGCATCCGCTTCGCGGAACTGGCGCAGGGCCACGTAATGCGCGGTCCAGTCGCCAACGCCCCATAGCGCCCGCAAGGCGGACAGGCTGTGTTCGAGGCTGGCCTTGGGGGCAAACAGCTGCGGATCGTCGAGCAGCGCCTGCGCCACGCCGGACAGGGTTCGCCCCCGGCTGCGCGGCATGCCCAGGCTCGCCAGGTCGGCGCCGGCCATTCGCCACGGCTCAGGAAACACATGGCTCAACCCCGCTGGCGCCTCCATACAGCTCAATGGCTGGCCATATTGCGCCACCAGCTTGCCTGCCAGGCGGATGGCCGCCACCACCGTGATCTGCTGCCCCAGCACCGCGCGCACCGCCAGTTCGAAACCGTCCCAGGCGCCGGGGACGCGCAGCCCCGGCCGCGAGGCGATCAAGCGGGCCATCAGCGGGTCGGTGGACAGTTGCCGGTGGATCGGCGCCAGGTCGGTGTCCAGGTCCAGCAGGCGGCGGATGCGCGCAACGATCCGCGCCTGGGCTTGCGGGTCGGGAAAGTGCAGGGTCAGGGCCAGCGCATCGCTGTCGCCCGGGCTTACGCTGAACCAGCCGTGCATGCCATCGAGGCTGATACTGCGCGAGTAGCAGTCGCCGCTGACGGTCTCCAGCCCGGCGATGGCCCGCGCCCGGAGAAAGCCCAGCATCGCCGGCCAGTCATAAGGCGCCTGGTAAGCGAGCCTCACAGCGACAGCACACCGCTGTACAGGCCATAGGCGGCCAGGGTGGCCCCGGCGACCACGCAGGCGAAAATGCCTTTCTCGATGCCGGTGAACAACGGCTCGCCCTGCTCGCGCTTGGCCTTGGCGAACAGGATCACCCCGGGGGCATACAGCAGGGCCGACAGCAGCAGGTACTTGACCCCGCCGGCGTACAACAGCCAGACCGCGTAACACAGGGCCACACCACCGATGCACAGGTCTTTCATGCGCTCGGCCGAGGCCTGCTCGTAGGTTTCGCCGCGGCCGCTGAGCAGCACCGCGTAGGCCGCCGACCACAGGTAAGGCACCAGGATCATCGACGAGGCGAGGTAGATCAGGCTGGTGTAGGTCCCGGCGGAGAACAGGGTGATCAGCAGGAACACCTGGATCATGCTGTTGGTCAGCCACAGGGCGTTGACCGGCACATGGTTGGCGTTTTCCTTTTTCAGGAAGGCCGGCATGGTCCGGTCGCGGGCCGTGGCGAACAGGATCTCGGCACACAGCAGCGCCCAGGACAGCAAGGCGCCGAGCAGGGAAACCGCCAGGCCGACGCTGATCAGCAACGCCCCCCAGGGACCGACGATGTGCTCCAGCACCGCCGCCAGGGACGGGTTCTGCAAGGTCGCCAGTTCCGGCTGGCTCATGATCCCCAGCGACAACACATTGACCAGCACCAGCAGGGCCAGCACGCCGATAAAGCCGATCACCGTGGCCCGGCCGACATCCGAGCGCTTTTCGGCCCGGGCCGAATAGACGCTGGCACCTTCGATGCCAATGAACACGAAGACCGTGACCAGCATCATGTTGCGCACCTGGTCCATCACCCCGCCGAAGTTCGGGTTGCCGCGGCCCCAGATGTCGCGGGTGAAAATGTCCGCCTTGAACGCCACCGCGGCAATCACGATGAACATCACCAGCGGCACAATCTTGGCCACTGTGGTCAGCAGGTTGATGAAGGTTGCTTCCTTGATCCCGCGCAGCACCAGGAAATGCACCGCCCACAGCAAGACCGAGGCGCAGGCGATGGCCACCGGGGTGTTGCCCTGGCCAAACACCGGGAAGAAATAACCCAGGGTACTGAACAGCAGCACGAAGTAGCCGACGTTGCCCAGCCAGGCACTGATCCAGTAGCCCCAGGCGGACGAGAAGCCCATGTAGTCACCGAAGCCGGCCTTGGCGTAGGCATACACCCCCGAATCGAGCTCGGGCTTGCGGTTGGCCAGGGTCTGGAAGACGAAGGCCAGGGTCAGCATGCCCACGGCGGTGATCGCCCAACCGATGAGGATCGCCCCCGCGTCGGCCCGGGCCGCCATGTTCTGCGGCAAGGAAAAGATCCCGCCGCCAATCATCGAACCCACCACCAGGGCAATCAGGGCGCCGAGTCGCAGTTTTTGTGTGGTTTGTGGCATGCCTACCTCTGCGTGCGGCCCAATTGTCCGACAACCAAACTATATGCAAATAAATTACTTCCACACGCTGGCAACGAACTAAAAGAGTCAATTATTCATCTTTTGCCGCCTCATCGACATGACGCCGATCAGAACATACTGAATAGTCGCAAGTTTTATTTTTCATAAAGACTGAATGCCATCAGCCGGCCAGCCCCCTTATAACTTTTTACTAGTTGCACATTCTTAAAAGCAGACTAGTTTCAACTTGGCGTTAACAAGAAGCCCTGCCACCCTGCCTTCCAGGCCTTCTGCAACACTGCTTTCAGGCCCCCTTCCGACTACCGCAAAGACTGCTTAAGTCATTCATTCACAATGGAATGTAGCGATGACCTGATCTAAGTCAGCTGTTTGCATTACGCGCAGATCTACTCTGACGTCTCTCTTCTCCTGCAATGGAGTCACGCAATGTCTGACACTCCCGGAAAACTACGACTTGGTGCGTTAGTCGCCTTGGTAGTCGGCTCGATGATTGGTGGCGGGATCTTTTCGTTGCCACAAAACATGGCGGCAAGTGCCGATGTAGGCGCTGTTCTTATTGGTTGGGCTATTACCGCTGTCGGTATGTTGACGCTGGCCTTCGTGTTTCAAACCCTGGCCAACCGCAAGCCTGATCTGGACGGCGGTGTCTACGCCTATGCCAAGGCCGGTTTCGGCGACTACATGGGCTTTTCTTCGGCCTGGGGCTACTGGATCAGCGCCTGGCTGGGCAACGTCGGCTACTTCGTGCTGCTGTTCAGTACCCTGGGCTATTTCTTCCCGATCTTCGGCGAGGGCAACACGCCGGCCGCGGTGATCGGCGCCTCGGTCCTGCTGTGGGCCGTGCATTTCCTGGTGCTGCGCGGGATCAAGGAAGCAGCCTTCATCAACCTGGTGACCACGATCGCCAAGGTGGTGCCGCTGCTGCTGTTCGTGCTGATCGCCCTGTTCGCCTTCAAGCTGGACATCTTCACCGCGGACATCTGGGGCGTGAAGAACCCCGACCTGGGCAGCGTGATGAACCAGGTGCGCAACATGATGCTGGTCACCGTCTGGGTGTTCATCGGTATCGAAGGCGCGAGCATCTTCTCCTCCCGCGCGGAAAAACGCTCGGACGTGGGCAAGGCCACCGTGATCGGCTTCATCACCGTGCTGCTGTTCCTGGTGCTGGTGAACGTGCTGTCGCTGGGCATCATGACCCA